>ERZ1370068.3646-contig-2750_pt1 | contig 19181 bp, 29 predicted proteins | sample MGYA00561227_ERZ1370068 | MGnify/ENA primary metagenome ERZ1370068 (study PRJEB38410, sample SAMEA6850437) | metagenome | study: Metagenomic assessment of the ecological functions of the soil: analysis of the soil microbiota associated with the...
TTACGTATTGCTGTGCTCCGCTTGGGTCGCTCTCAAAGCGGGTGCATTTGCTACCGCTTCCATAGGGTGATTTTGGCAACCGATAAACCTTCACTTGTCCTGTCATCGATCCGCATCTTCTTCTTTGTGTGGTAGATCTTCCGGGCTCAAGTAATAGCACCTGATTTGTCTGCGGACGGTCTTCCGATCCATTCCCCATCTGTCGGCGATAAATTCGACTGACGGATATGTACCCCTTCTCAAGTTCGCATGCAGCGCAAACTCATAAGAACCGCCCTCGCCGCTAGTTTTAGATCCTCTTCTCATATGCCTACCGCAGCGCGCGAATTTATCGACTGGCTCATCTCCTAGACCTCCCTCGCAAATTTCCAGATCTGTGCTGAACCGTTTCGATTTAGCTCAAACTGCGAGTCCTGCGTAGAGATTTCGCTTTGATGATGCTTAACGCGTCGCGGTAACTAACGCTCACAGCGTTCACAGAACGACGCGCGCGCTCGGCTTCCCGCTCGGCGCTTCTTGTTTTTGCGGGTTATTTCATTTCTCGTTAGGTTATTTAGGCCGCGAGCTTCGCGATGTCGCCTTGCTCGCGCAGGAAACGGTCGCACTCAGCTTTAGTGATGACGATGTCTCGGAAGCCTGGGAGTCGGCGCACCAGTCCCTTTTGATCAGCCGCCGAACCGTCGTGATGGAACGGCTCAGATAGTCCGCAACCGAGTTGAAGGCACCGCGCTCAGTAAGCGGAACGGCGTTTGTCCCGCGATTCCAGAGTGAGGAATCTTTCGTTTGCTTTTATCAGTGGTGCTCATGGCCCACTGATATTCTCTTTCTTATCTGGAATGCGCTAGTGCGCTCTATGTATATTTTTGGTCGGTGCGCACACAATTCTTGGGTTTTCTTGCCGCGCCATTCACCCGCTTTGGTGAATGGATGCAGGCACCAATTCAGTAGCGCTTGGAAATTCCGCCTGTCTCCTGAATAGCGATATTCTGGCATTAGATTTTTCCAGCACTCGCCATCGGCCGGAAACAAGCTGAAAACGTGCTGCACGACGGTCCAGGCCATAATGTCCGCTTTATTATTCGCGTCGGCTTCTTCGGTCACGCCGCCGATTCGGTTGCGCAGCTTCAAACGCTTAAATTTCGAAATCGGTTTGCCATTTCGAGTGCCTGTGAAAGCTCGGACACGTCACCGCCTTGAAATGCTTCCTCGGAACGGAGCAAACAGTTCCCCGTCTAATGAGAGTTTCCCTTTTCCTGAACCGCGCCGTATCGGCCAGGGTAAGGCGCGATATACGCCTTTCTCAGCAAGTGCAGCGCTTCTCAACCGCAGACTCAGATTTCCGTAAATTGCCTTTGTCGCAAGCATCCCATTTTTCAGTGAGTTTTCCGTAGCAAAGTTTCACTTCGGCTTTGATCGTCTGCCCGGCGAGCCTGGGATTGAGCGTGAGCAAGCAGCAGACTGATTACCCGATCCTGAAAATATGCTGTTCTTGAGCACAATCGGGTTGGCGAAGATGGCCGCAGAAACGCGCTTGCTTTCGCATCGTCAAGCCGGTTCGCTAACCTTCTGAGATGCTGTCGCAAGAAACTGCTGCCAATCCCGGCGACCTGGCGAGTCGTGCTGCCTGCCTCCGGTTGAGCGCACTCGGTTCGAGGGCGTCAATCTCGCGCAAGAACTTCGCTTCCTCGCAAAGCAAGACGCGGTAACTCTCTTAATCCGCGCACTCGCCTTTCCCGCGCGGGTTTTGATTCGTTGCTATTGCTCATTGCGAAACGCGCGGCGGAGATCGGAACGACGTTTTCCGGCAATCCGTCCGGTCATGAGTTGCGCCATTCGATGCGAATGCGCGCGGTTAACGTGGCTGTAGGTGTCGAGAATGAGTTTGCCGCCGTCTTTGTGGCCCTGCCATTCGGCGATCACTTTCACGTCCACGCCGCGCTCGATTGCGCGAGTGATGAACATCCGTCGAAATGAGATGTGACTGTATTGCGGCAGATTTAAGCGCGCGGCAGGCGTTGGCGATCGCTTTTTTGCATTGTCGATCGCGAACACGCGCTCGTTAGGCGCATCATCGCGCCGCGCGGCGAAGCAGCAGCGGCTTTAGTTGCGGATAGATCGGAATCGCGAAGCCGGATTTCGTTTTGTGACGAAACGTCGTGATCTTTTCGCGTTGCCAATCAATGTCGCCTTGCCTCAGCGCGGCCGCTTCCGCTTTGCCTAAGCCGGCGAGCCCGAGAACTCTACAAAGTCCGCGCTCTCTTCCGCGTCGTGTCCGTTGAACTTTTGCGAGCGGATGCTTTCAACGATCGCTTTAAATTCTTCAAAGCTCGGAGTCGGCGCGGATTGGTTTCGGCGAGTTTCACTCGCCGCAGATGAGCGGCCGGAGATCGCGAGATGATTCCATCGCGCACCGCCATTTCGAAAATCTCTTTGATGCACGCCATGTGCAGATTGCGCGAGTGCGGGTCCGAAGCGATAACGGGAAATCCAAAGATCGACGTGCGACGGCTTGATCTTCGCGACCTGAGTGAGCCTGCCGGTGGGCCAGTGCGATTTTATCCGGCGAATGATGAGCGCTTTCGCTCGACGGTTTTCGGCTGTCTGATGCTGGATCGTCTGCGAGTAGCGATCGCAGAGCTCGGCGAGCGTGAGCTTGCCTTGCGCCGGATCGATTTGCTCCCGCTCTTGCTTTAACCAGGCGAGCGCGCGTTGCGCTGATGCGCGATCCGTGGTCCGCAGCGAGCGGCGGATTTCCTTGCCGCCACTTTCGAAGCGCGCATAATAAACGCCGTTCGATGAATAGCGGTACAGACATTCGCCCACTTTCTGGAATGCACTCTTGTTCTGATGTGTTCTCATTTGCTCCTGAGTGTATGCCGGATAAAATAGCCGGACAAGCACTATTTTCGGGCGAATCGGAGCGCCGTTTTCATAGGTAAAACGGGGTCTTAGCTCAGTTGGTAGAGCGCCTCAATGGCATTGAGGAGGTCAGGGGTTCGAATCCCCTAGGCTCCAGATTCGCTTGAGCAGCGCAGAGCAAAGCTCAAACGCCGTTTGCCGTTTTGCTTGAACAAGTTTCAGTCGAAGTCGTAACACATCGAGCGTTTGTGATGTTCAATCGGCGAGCGAACTAATGAAGCAATTTAATTTCTTGGCGTTCTATCTGATCTTAGCGCTCGCAACCGCCGTTCCTGTCGTCGATGGACAGACAAACGCACCGGTTGCCCAAAATGGCTCTCAGGGAGCGGCGATCGGTAGATCACACGTCAGCAACGTGCATCCAAACGCGCCGATCTCACGCAATATCGCTCGCGGGCCAGTAAACGTCTGGCCCTGGGCGATCAACTCGCCGCCGGCCCAAATCGTCGGTCAACGGCAATGAATTTGCAGGCCGAACTATTCGCCATTCATGCGGCCATTGAATCCTACCTTTGGCGGAAATGAGCGCCTCGACACGTTGCCCGACCTGACAGTGTGCAACCCAACCAGGACATGTTGCCGAGACGCGAAATCGTGCAGAGGACGTTACCGATCACGACCGCTGAGCCGGTGGTGAGAACTGGTCGATTTGCAACCAACCAGCGAGGCTTTGGCGAAGCGGGAAATGTCCGGAAGGTTTGGAGAGCAATCGACACTCAACGCATCGCGAGAAACAACAATCTGCAACCAATCAACGGCGATTTAGGGAACCGTGAAACCAGGCGGCACACGGGCGAGGTGGAATCAGCAAACCGGAAAGGAATCGTTTTAGCTATTCTGATGCACTCCGTCGTAATCGCCGGCGAATGGCATGATTGCAATTGGTGGCGGCAACATTGCAACACGATCGTTTTCGTTGGCGGCGGATATTACTACTTGGACGCGAGGCTATTGGTATCCGGCCTGGCTGGTTAGCGATCCGCTCAACAATTATTACGATTACGACGGCCCCGTCTACACCTACGGTAATCTGCTGCCCGACGAGGTGATCGCGAATGTTCAAGTGGCATTGCAAGAGAGCGGGTTACTACGGCGGCCTGATTACGGGTTCGCTCAGCGTAGAGACGCGTGCCGCCCTGGCGAATTATCAACGCGACCAGGGTTTGCTTATTACCGGAGCGATTGACGAGCCGACGATCGAGTCGCTTGGATTGTATTGGCCGGCGTTTCAATTCTGACGATACGGCCGCGATCGAAAAGGCGCTCGGTATCGCGCCGCCAACCCTCGACAATAACCTGGCGATGACACCGCCAAGACGCGCGTCGTGCAAAGAATGCCAGGTAGCCCTCGGTCACGCGTATTTTCCATTTTCGATTTCCGCTTGTTGATTTTGGATTTAACGTCGAGTGAAACTTTGGCGTGATCGATGCAGCAAGACGGAAACAACTTCACGATGGATGGATCGTGCGCGGCGAAGATCCGCTTAATCTCGAGATGCCGTTTGAGAAGCTCGATAGCTTCATCACGCCGACAAAATCATTCTATGTTCGAACGCATTTCCCGATTCCGGCGATCGATAGGGATGAGTGGTGGTTGCACTGTGGAAGGCGAAGTCGAAAAACCATTCGCGATAAATTACGAGGAGCTGCTCAAATTAGAGTCGCTGACGATTCCAGTGACGCTCGAATGTGCTGGGAACAATCGGAATTTTCTCGAGCCGAAGGTAAAAGGTGTGCAATGGCGACCTCGGCGCTGTCGGCACGGCCGAATGGACTGGTGTTCCGTTGGCGATCTTGCTCGATCGCGCTGAAGTAAAACCCGAAGCGCGCGAAGTAATTCTTGGAAGGCGCGCGACGGGGGAATGCTTGACGATCCGAAGAAGCTCCGCCGGGCGAATGTGAAATTTGCGCGCGAGCATTCCGCTGGCAAAAGCGCGCGACGACGTGTTGCTCGCGTATGAGATGAATGGCAACGACCTTCCGCCACAGCACGGTTTTCCTCTGCGCGCGGTTGTGCCCGGGTGGTATGCAGATGGCATCGATCAAATGGCTGCAGCGCATCGTCACGGATCGAGCCTTTCACCGGGTATTATCAGACGCTGGATTACGCGTTTTGGAAAAGAGCGAGGGGACATCGCTGAACTAGCTCCGCTCACCGAAATGTGCAGGTTAAAGCGTGAAATCGCGCAGCCGGCTCGAAGGCGAAACGTCTTCCTCTCAATTCGCAGCATCGAATTCACTGGCGCGGCGTGGACGCGCGATGGCTGAAATCGCCAAAGTCGAACTGAGCGTGGATGGGGAGCTGAAGCTGGACGGAAGACGAATCTCGTCGGCGAGGCAATGCGCAAATGCATGGCGTCTTTGGGAATACAGCTGGCACAACACCTCCGAACGCGCGGGCAAGCAGACTCTGATCGCGCGCGCAACCGATTCACATGGGCGCAGTCGAACCGATCGAACGCGATCCTGATCGCGGCACTTATATGATTAATCATCTGCTGCCGATTACGCGTTGAGGTGTCGCTGAAAATTTCGCCCTGATGGCCGACTCAAGCAGAAAAGGTGGAACAACCTTTCGCACGCTGCATCATCGCGATCGTGCGTTCATCATTCCGCAATCCGTGGGACGTCGGCACCGCACGGTTGTTGCAATCGCTTGGCTTCGAGGCGCTGGCGACGACGAGCGCCGGATTTGCGTTTTCGATCGGAAAAGCCGGATGGCGCCGTCGATCGCGAAACGATGCTTGCGTCACGCTGCAGCTCTCGTTGTTGCAACCGATCTGCCCGTCAGCGCGGGATCTTGAAAATGGCTACGGAGATGAGCCGTCCGCACGTTGCTGAAACAGTTCGCCTGGCGGCTGACGTCGGACTCGCGGGTTGCTCGATCGAAGATGTCGCCGCGCGCCGCCGAACAAGCGCCGCACGAACTGTCGCTAGCAGCCGAGCGCATTCGCGCTGCAGTCGGAGGTGCGCACATTCCCTGCCATTCCCGTTTATGTTGACGGCACGCGCTGAAAACTACTGTGATCGGACGTCCCGGATCATTCGGCGACACGATTGCGCGCCTTGCAGGCAGTACTCAAGAACGCTGGCGCCGACGTCCTGCTTGGCGCCGGGCCTCGACGAGCAGGCAGGACATCATCACAGCGATCCGCTCGGTGGATCGGCCAGTAAACGTCGATTATGGGACTACAAGGTGTGCAACTGAATCTCGCCGAATTGTCGGAGATCGGAGTTAAGCGAATTAGCGTCGGCAGCGCGTTGTCACGGGCCGCGTTGGGCGCGTTCTCCGCGGCGCCGCGCGAAATGCGAGGCGGACGGAACCTTTACCTTTGCAAGATCGTAGCACGCGGACTCAAGCGATGTTCGCGTAGTGCATCAGCGTCATTAATCAGTTAGCAATCATCACTGGAAGAGTGATGTCGATCTTGTTGAAGTTCGTGGCGACTTCGCGTTAAATCCCTGCGATGTCGCTCGTTTTCAAAACCATCCAGACCGAAGGCATCGCGGAACTGTCTTATCTGTTGGGCTGACGATGACGAGGAGTTGCAGCAGTGTTTCGATCCTCGACCCGATGTCGAGGTTTATGTCGACATGGCGCGCGAGGCGAATCTCGCCATCACGCACATTTTTGAAACGCACATTCACGCCGATTTGATGAGCGGTTCGCGCGAACTTCTGTGCGCGGCTCGAATCAGCTAAGATTTTCGTAAGCCATGAAGGCGGCGCGTCCTACGGATTCGAGCATGAAAAGTAAAAGATGGTGACCGTTTCAAGTTTGGTGAAGTCGTGGTCACCGCGCGACACACCCCGGGCCACACGCCGGAACATCTGTCGTATCTGCTGGCTGAAGCAGATCATCCCGACACACCCTGGGGCATACTCACCGGCGATTCGTTTGTTTGTCTCATCCGCGGGTCGACCCGATTTGCTAGGCGCGGATCACACCAAAGAGCTAGCAGAAAAACAGTTTCACACGTTGCGCGACTTTTATCTCAAGCTGCCCGATCACGTCATGATTTATCCCAATCACGGTGCTGGTTCGCCTTGCGGCGCGGACATCGGGGACCGCTTGAGCAGCACGATCGGTTACGAGAGAAAATTCAACAGGTTTCTGCAGTTCGATAATGTGAAAAGTTTCACGGATTACGCGCTTACCAGCGCGCCACCGGTGCCGAAATACTATCCGGTAATGAAAAAGGTGAACGCGAAGGGACCGGAAGTTCTCGGGAATCTTCCGCGCGTCCCGGGTCTTCCGCCAAAAGCGTTCAAAGAAGCGATCGACAAGAAGGCGTGGCGTGCTTGTGGACACGCGCACCATGCTTGCGTTTGGCGGTGGCCATATTCCCGGTGCGCTGAACATTGGCGGCTCGCCTATCCTTTCGATTTGGGCGGGTTGGATGCTCGATCCGAGACGAGCCGATTCTCTTGGTGCTCGAAAGTGAAAGCGACCTCGAGGAAATCGTGCGGCTGTTTATTCGCACAGGTTATTCGAAGTTCGCCGGGTATCTGGTAGGTGGAATGAAAGCGTGGGACGCAGGCGGACTTCCCGCTGGAAAAATCGAGCAGATGAGTGTGCATGAACTTAACGAACGCAAATCGTCGCTCCAGGTTCGTCGATGTTCGCTCGCCGGGTGAATGGAAGAAGGGACATGTGCCCGGCGCGCGTCACATCTTCTTACCGGAGCTACGCAAGCGTATTGGCGAACTCGATCGCGCAAAGCCGACAGCCGTTTATTGCGGGAGCGGATACCGGGCCAGCATCGCCACGAGCATTCTAAAACCGGAAGGATTCAATGAGCTTTGGAATGTTCCTGGTAGTTGGGAAGCGTGGAAAAAGCGGGCTTCGCTGTTGAAGGAGGGGACGGACAATGAATGCGGCCGAGGTCACGATTCCGCGGCGCTCATTTGGTCAAACAATGCGCGCCGATGTTTGGTGGATCCAACCGTTCTTCGTCTTCCTCGGATTGTCGGTCTTTGTTGTCTATTCGACGTGGGCTGCGTTTCAGGGTGCGCATTATTTTTTCGGCAACTACATCTCGCCATTTTACTCGCCCGAGCTTTTCGGTAACTCGCCGCACAGTTGGTTTGGTCAATAAGCCAGTATGGTGGCCGGCCTGGCTTGTGTTTTCACCGGCGTTGTTGGTGCTTTGGGCGCCGGGCGGATTTCGGCTCACTTGTTATTACTATCGCGGTGCCTACTACAAGTCGTTTTGGGCCGATCCGCCGGCATGCACCGTGGGCGAACCTCGAAAGACTTATCTGGGCGAGCGTTCCTTCCCGCTGATCATGCAAAACGCACATCGCTATTTTCTCTATCTCGCGTTCATCTTTCTCGTCATCCTCACGATCGACGTTTGGAAGGCACTGTGGTTTGTCGATGCGACCAACGGAAAAGTTCGTTTGGTATCGGCGTCGGCACGATCGTGCTCGCCATCAATGTTGTTCTACTCGGTGGCTATACCTTTGGCTGTCACTCCCTGCGGCATTTGGCCGGCGGATTTCTCGATCAGTTTTCAAAATCACAAAGTTGTTACCGCGCCTACGCGTGCGTGAGCTGCTTCAATCGCCGCCACATGCTCTGGGCATGGCTCAGTTTATTCTGGGTCGGCTTCGCGGATCTCTACGTGCGATTTTGCTCGATGGGCATCTGGCATGACTGGCGCCTAATCTAATTGTCGGTAAAACGCGATTCGTTGAAACGTTGAATCGATGAACTGTTTTAACGATTTAGCCAGTTAACGATTTACCGCCTCTCCATGGCCGACTACGAAATCTTCGAGCACGATGTTCTCGATCATCGGCGCTGGTGGTGCGGGCTTGCGCGCAGCGATCGAAGCCTCAGCGGCCGGTGTTTCGGTCGGACTTGGTTTGCAAATCGCTGCTGGGCAAAGCGCACACGGTCATGGCCGAAGGCGGCATCGCCGCCGCGCTTGGCCAACGTCGATGATCGCGACAATTGGAAAGTGCATTTCGCCGACACGATGCGCGGCGGCCAGTACGTGAACAATTGGCGCATGGCCGAGCTGCACGCGAAGGAAGCGCCCGATCGCGTCCGCGAGCTTGAGGCGTGGGGCGCGGTCTTCGATCGCACGAAAGACGGTCGCATCCTGCAGCGCAATTTTGGCGGCCATAAATATCCGCGCCTTGCGCACGTCGGCGATCGCACGGGCTTGGAGATGATTCGCACGCTGCAAGACCACGGCGTGCACCAGGGCATCGATGTGCATATGGAGCACACGATCCTGTCTCGCTGCTCAAGGATGGCGAGCGTGTGGTCGGCGCTTTCGGCTACGAACGCGAGCGCGGGCGTTTCAAAATATTTCAGTGCCAAAGCGGTCGTGCTCGCGACGGGCGGAATCGGGCGCGCCTACAAGATCACGAGCAACAGCTGGGAATACACCGGCGACGGACACTCGCTTGCTTACGAAGCAGGCGCGGAGTTGATCGACATGGAGTTCGTCCAATTTCATCCCACCGGAATGGTCTGGCCGCCGAGCGTGATGGGAATCTTGGTCACCGAAGGCGTCGCGTGGCGATGGCGGAACTCTCACTAACAAGGACGGCCGCCGCTTCATGTTCGACGACATTCCGGAAAATTATCAGAGACGCAGACCGCCGACAACGAAGAAGAAGGCTGGCGTTATTGTCAGGGGATAAGAACGCGCGGCGTCCGCCGGAATTACTGACTCGCGATCATGTCTCGCGCTGCATCGTGCGCGAAATCAAAGAAGGGCGGGGAAGTCCGCACGGCGGCGTGTTTCTCGATATTTCATGGATCAAGAAGAAGCTTCCGAACGCAGAGGAACACATCAAACGCAAGCTGCCGAGCATGTATCATCAGTTTAAGCAACTTGCCGATATCGATATTACAAAAGAGCCGATGGAAGTCGGACCGACTACCCATTACATCATGGGCGGGATCCATGTCGATGCCGGACACGCAGATGTCGCGTGTGGCAGGATTGTTCGCGGCGGGCGAATGCGCCGCCGGGATCAATGGCGCAAATCGCCTCGGCGGCAATTCGCTCTCCGATCTTATTGTATTTGGAAAACGTGCGGGAGAATTCTGCCGCAAAGTTCGCCAAAGAAAATTCGTTAGGCAATGTCGACAATGCGAAGGTCGATATCGCCGCGCGCGAAGCTCTCGCACCATTCGAGCAGAGCGGCGGCGAAAATCCGTATGAGGTGCAACAGGATTTGCAGGAGGTTATGCAAGACAGTGTTGGAATCGTGCGGCATGAAAGCGAGATGAAATCTGCGCTCGAACATCTGGGGAAATTTTGGCAAGCGTGTAAAGCGCGTTGGTATCACGGGTAACCGCGAATTCAATCCAGGGTGGCACACGGCGTTCGATCTAAAAATCTGCTTACTGTTTCGGAGGCGATCACTCGTGCAGCGTTGGAGAGAAAAGAAAGTCGCGGCGCCCAATTTCGCGAAGATTATCCGAACAAAGATGACGCATTTGGCAAGGTGAACACGATTATTTCGAAGGCCGCGGACGGATCCATGCAAGTTCGGCTCGAACCGCTTCCAGAAATGCCGGATTATTTAAAGCAAGTGATCGACGAAATGAAATGAGCACAGCCGTTTTCAAAATCTGGCGTAGCGACGCGACAGGCGGTGAATTCCGAGACTATACGACAGAGCGTATCCGAGGGAATGGTCGTGCTCGATGCGGTCAATCACATTCAGGCAACGCAAGCCAACGATCTTGCCTGTCGATGGAACTGCAAAGCGGGCAAGTGCGGTTCGTGTTCGGCGGAGATCAACGGCATTCCGAAACTGATGTGCATGACGCGGCTGAGCGAGCTTGCCGCTCGAAAAACCGGTCACCGTCGAGCCGATGAAGGCGTTCCCGGTCATCAAGGATTTGGTCACCGACGTTTCATGGAATTTTCAGGTGAAGAAGAAGATCAAGAAATTCAAGCCGCGTCCGCCCGATGCGCCGGATGGAACCTGGCGAATGCAGCAGCAGGACATCGATCGCGTTCAGGAATTTCGAAAATGCATCGAGTGTTTTCTTTGCCAGGATGTTTGTCACGTCCTGCGCGATCATCGGATGCACGATAAATTCATTGGGCCGCGATTTTTGATTCATGTCGCCGCGCTCGAGATGCATCCGCTCGATACCGAAGATCGCATCGAGGAATTGCGAAACGCGCAGGGGATCGGTTACTGCAACATCACGAAGTGCTGCACCAAGGTTTGCCCAGAAAGCATTGAAATCACGGACAACGGAATCATCCCGTTGAAGGAGCGTGTGGTGGACGACTTTTATGACCCGCTTGGCTGGTTTTGGAAATGGGTCAAAGAAAAAGTTAAAGGGTTGAAAATATTACAATGTTGAAAGTAGGAGGTAGTTGCCACTCTAACATTGCAAAGCCATGTCCGAGCTGAAGTCGCTCTCCAAGGAAGCAGTTCCCGCTGCGCTCGAGGAAGGCGATGCGCTATCGATTGCTTAACGAGCCCGCCGAAGCGGAGAGCATTTGCCTCGATGTGCTGAAGGCTGATCCCGAGAATCAGGAAGCGATCATCACATTGCTGCTCGCATTGACCGATCGCTTCGCGAAGGGCTACGGTGTGAGGCGACACGCAGGTCAAGGAGTTACTCGCGCGCGCATTCGCAGCGAATATGAGCGCGCTTACTACGCCGGAATTTTTGCCGAACGCCGTGCTAAAACGAAGCTAATCCAACACACGCCCGGTTGCCGATTCCAGGCGTACGATCTTTTTCGCGAAGCGATGAGCTGGTTTGAAAGGCGGAAGCAATTCGTCCCCCGGAAATGATGATGCTTTGCTTCGTTGGAACACATGCGCTCGAATCATTGAGCGAAATAAACTCGTTCCGCGAGAAGAAGAAGAGTCTGTCGAATTTCCGCTGGAGTAATTGTAGCTATCTCGCTCGTGCTGTGAGGAAAAGCGACGAATTTACGCGATTCGAATACGAAGGTTGGCAGCGCGTAGCGGAAAAATACGATGCTGTCTGGTCGTCACTGACCCGGCAGTTCATTCCTTATTTGATCGATGCTGCCCAGGTTTCAGCGGGACTGTCGGTATTGGATGTCGCATGTGGCCCGGGATACGTATCGGCCGCCGTCAAGAAGGTGGGAGCGAACCCGACGGGCGTCGATTTCTCCAAGAAAATGATCGCGATCGCCAGCAGCATGTTTCCCGAAATCGCGTTTCGGGAAGGCGATGCGCAACGAGTTGCGATTCGCGGATGCGAGCTACGATCGTGTCCTGATGAATTTTGGGCTGCTCCATCTCTCGTCTCCGGAAAAAGCATGCGCGGAAGCATTTCGTGTCTTGCGACCGAGAGGAAAATTTGGCTTCACGATCTGGGCGGAACCACACGAAAATCCCGGGGGCAAAATTGTGAACGATGCGATCGAAGCTCATGCAGACCTGAATGTCGACGTGCCAGAAGGGCCCTCGAAGTTTCTCTATGCTAACAAGCAGGAATGCCGAAAAGCTTTGGAGCGAGACGGATTTCATGGCGAGTCAATAATCTTCGAGACGCATTTGGTGGAATGGGATGTTCCAACGCCGCGGTATCTCTTCTGAAGCCGAGCGCGACGCGGGAGTCCGCACAGCTGGATTGTTGGCGCATCAAGCTTCGGACCAACTCGAAGCGATCATGCGGGCGATTGAAGCTCGTGTGCGACGCCACGCAAAAGGCGATCGGTTCGCCATTCCAATGGCCGCCCACGTTATCGTCGCATCGAAACGTTGAGCGGCAAATTGATTTCGTTGGGATGAAATTGGAGGGACGCGCTCAGTCGCGTCCATGAAGAAGACGACGCGGAGGTCGCACACCCAGAGCACTGCGCCAGCGCAGCTCGAGCCTGCGCCCGCAGTGCAGCCGAAGCAGTGGTCGCCGGTCGCGATCTCGCGATTGTCGATCTTGTCCGGATCGATATCCCAGAGAAAAAGTGGTCCGACCGTTCATCCCATTGCATGTCGAGCTGCTGATTGAAATCGCAGTCGTAAACCTCGCCGCGCCATCCGACGCTGATCGTGTTGCGGCACATCAGCCCGTCGATCAGTTGTCGGGTTAAACGCTTCGACCAGCAAGCTGCATGTATTCTTCGAGCTTGTTGATTGTGCCGCAGATAATGCCGCGAATCGCCCGATCGGCATGATTGGTGATGCGCATAGAGCTTGTTGAACACAATGCCGAAATGCGAAAAAAGCTCGCGTTTGTAATCGGCTTCCAGCTCGTCTTGCGGCCCGGGCAGAAACGCGCCGACCGGATTGTAAACCAGATGCAGCGGCAAGCTCTGAATCGATGCCGTAGCCTAACGAGTTAAGCAGTTGCAAGGCGGCGATGCTGCCTTCAAACACGCCTTCGCCGCGTTGCGCGTTCACGTTTTCCGCCGAGTAGCACGGCATCGATGCAATAATCTCGACTCTGTGTTGCGGCGAGAAATTCCGGCGAGATCTTCGTAGCCGGACTCGAGCAAGATCGTTAAGTTGCAGCGATCGATGACATGACGCGGGCGGCCGAGCGCTTCTCACCCGCTCGATGAAATAGCGAAAATCGGGAATCATTTCCGGCGCGCCACCGGTAAGATCGACAATTGGAATCTCGGTCTTTGCGAGCCAATCGATGCATCGCGATCAATTGTCTCGCGCGTCATGATTTCCTTGCGCTTTGGCCCGGCGTTCACGTGGCAATGCACGCACGTGAGATTGCAAAGCTTGCCTACGTTGACCTGTAGAATCTCTGGACGAGCGCGACGGAGCAAGATCGAATGCTCGGTCAGTTTTTGCGCGAACCTATTCATCGCTATGCAGAAAATCAACAGCAACTGCCGCCATCGCGGCACGTGCTGTTGCTTCCGTGGTCACGTCGTAATCCTGGCCTTTGGTTTCTTTCGGATGTCGCAGAGCAGTGCGCGAGCAGTCGAATGGCTTCGCGTCGGCCAGCGGTACCATCGACAAGCGGATCGACGAATTGAACAAACTCGCGATACGGCGCTTTCCCGTAAAGATTGTAGGTCTTATCGCAAACTGCGTAACGCCTGCCGCGCTCCATTCGGTGATTGTCGTCATCAGAGCACTTCTTTGAACGGCCCGCGATAAATCACCGCCTGGTTGCGCTCGAAACATTCGCCCTGTTTTCCCTTAAACGCTCTCAATCGTGACCGAACGAAATTCGATTCCTTGCACTGATCCGCCACGGTTGGACAGCGCGTTTCAAGATTTGGATTGCGTAAAATCCGGCGTTCTCGAAATGCGGCAGAAAACGCGTCTTCGGTAAGCGCGCCGGAAATGCAACCGCTCCAAAGCTCCGGATCGCTTTGCAATTGCTTCGAGGCACCTCCTCATCACTCGCAATATCGCAAATTACCGCGCGCCCACTCTTTTCAAGGACGCGAAAATCTCGTCAAAAAGTTGCCGTTTCGATTTCGGCTCGACCAGGTTGAGCACACAATTGGAAACAACCACGTCGACGGAATCGCTCGCGATCAACGGATGTCTGAGCGCAGTTCTTCGGCGAGCTCGTCGGCAGCCAGAAACGAGGCAGCGTCTGTGATCGGGCTGCGCTTCAGTTCTCGATCTAACCGACTCGAGATCGAGCGCTAGATCCTGGATGCGTCCTTTGCGGAATTCCACGTTCGCGTAACCGATGCGCTGCGGCGACAATCGGTGCACGTTGCGCCGCGCCACCTCCAGCATCTCGTCCGTCATATCGACACCGATCACTTTCCTTTTGGGCCGACAATTTGCGCGGCGATGAAACAAATCTTCCCGTGCCGCTGCCAAGATCGAGAACTGTTTCGCCTTCGCGAAGCCATTCGAGCCGGATCACCGCAGCCATAGTCTCGCTCGATCACTTCCCTGCGGGATTGCAGTCAGATATTCGGCATCGCAATTGCTGACAGGACAACAAGAGTTTGGCTTCCGCGGCTCTTGCACCGACGGCGGCATATCGTTCTCGGACAATGCGCTCGTAATCGGTCGCAAGCTGACATAGTGATGCGAGGCTGAAGACGTCGCGGTTTATTCCCCTGACTAAAAATCTATTCTTATCGCGAGCGATAAATTTGCACGCCCATAATTGCAACCTGGGCAGCCCAGTGTTCAACTCGGGCTCCTCCGGTAAGTGATGTCCGCGTGACGGACCAGGCACGATCCCTTGAGTCACACCTGAATGGAACCGTGTGTAAGACGGATTTTCAGCGGCAGCGTTTGATGCTGTAACACTGAGATGCGGTAGTTTCTGTGAGATGCGTCCGGCGATCCACCGCTCGCACTCACCGCCGCGGTGTTTGTAGCTCTCTTCGCACCGAACGAACCCTCGCAGGAGGCGCTGCTCGTCCCGCTGCCCAGGGTTATTTCAAATTCAACCATCTCGGCCGCGGCCTTGCAGTGGCGGCGATCCTCGTGCGTCTGCTTGCTACCGCGGCCTTTGAGAGCTGGGCGACTGCAAAGCCTTTCGGCGAAGTTTCATCTGCTCGCGTTGCCATCGGCGCTGCAGTTCATCAAGCTACAGCTTTCCTCTTGATGGACCTGACATTTTATTGGTGGCACATCGCAAATCACCGCATTGGGTTTCTCTGGCGCTTTCATAATGTGCACCACATTGATCCGGACATCTCGATGTTCCTCGACCGGACTTTCGTTTTCATTTATGGCGAAGTGGGGATGTCCGGCGGCTTTTCTTCGTGCTATGCCCAGGTGTTGCCTCATCGGGATCCTCGATGCCGGCGTTTGCCGTTTACGAACTGGTTTTTCAGGGCAACACGCTTCTCCATCACAGCAATCTGTGGTTGCCGATCCGCACCTCGGAAAAGAGCGGCTTCCTGAACAAAAGCACTCGTGACACCGCGCGCTGCACGGCATCCACCACTCACAAGTGCGGCGCCGAGAACAACCTTCAAATTACGGCGTCGTATTCCCGTGAGGTGGGATCGCGTTCATCGAAGCCGCCGGACTCAACATCCCGCAGGCGGAGATCGCGATCCGGCATCCCCGGCTATTGCCAACCCTGACGACGTGTAATCGCGCTCCAGAAATGCGCTGCTCGCCTGCCGCTTCGCAACAGCGGCGCGTGATTACTGGCGCCGCCGCCCGGACGGCACGTTAGTTGGAGCGAGCCGCGCGCCGGTATCCCGGCAGTCTTTGTCGCACCTGGCCGAATAACTCTTCAGGCGCCCGATGCGCCGGAACATGAATGTGGTCTCGGGTTTCACAATCTCGCCGTTCATCTCGCAGCAGCGGATAGGCGAGAAAATTGATCGGGCCGCTCGCCGGCGACGGATCGACTACCAGGTCGCGGCCTTTGTTGGCTCGAACCGATTGGCCGGATTATGGCCGAAGTAGTAATCAGCGAGCTTGGGATTCTTCCACGCTTCACTGATATCCACCGGCACCCAGCGTCCGTCTGCAAAAATTCCGCCCAGCAATGGTAGCCGTCGATCGTGCCCCTCGTTCTTGTCGGCGGGAATCGTGGCACCAATGGCAAAACGCGCCGGTATGCCGATACTGCGCGCCAAGGCGATGAAGTAGGCGTGAAAATCGGTGCAGTTGCCGGTGCGCGCGTCGCAGGCGTAGAGGGCGTCGCCGCGGCCCCAGCCAGTGCCTGACTTGTCGTAACGCATTCGGCCGATCACGTGATCGTAGAGCGCTTTCGCCCGCTCGAGATCGTCGCTTTTTTCCGCCACCGCTTTTTGCGCGAGGTGTTCGGAATGTCTCGTTCACCGGAACGAGCTTCTCAGGACGCAAGTAACGCGCGGCATCTGCAGCACGCTTGCGGGATAGGCGGCTTTCTCCTTGCGTACGACGCGGTATCGCAGCTCGATCGTTTTGCCGCTGTCTGCAGGCAGCGGGTAGAGCACGCAGATATCGTTGCCGTAATCGCGGTCCTGCACTTTTCCCATTTCATCGGGATGTTCAGATCTCCTCGGTCGGTGACGGTCTGAAAGGCATCGGTCTTCGCCAGCGGTATCCAGACGCGGGCATTCGCCTTTGATCTCCGGCAGTTTGACTCGGTAAACGAACTCGAACTGATCCGTGCCTTTGATAATGCGCTGGCTCATCAGCGGCGCAGGATCGCAATTCGCGCTCGCCAGAAGAACAGCGGCGAGAATCAGAAGCCGCATGGGCAGTGTCAATCACCGATCCTGCAATGGTTCGTCAGCTTGCCGGCACCTTGTGCCACTTGCCGTTCTCTTCTTTCCAATCGTAAAGCGGCTTTCCGTCGATCTTATGAACCGGTCGTCTCTGTGACTTTCATTTTGCCTGGCTGCCCGGTCAGGAAGAAATCGATGTCGCAAAGTCTTACCGTCGGTCAGCTTTCATGTCCACGCAAGCAAAGTATTTGCCGCCGCCGAGATCGGATAGGCGATCGTCGTGCACTCTTATCAGATCGAGAGCGAGATCTCTGACCTTCGTAAGCTGACGTGAAACTTGCCGTCACTGCTCTTTTTGCTTTCAGCATCAATGTTTTCTTGATGCCGGCGGAAATATCAGCGCGTGCTTACTTGTTTCTCGGCGCCCCTTTTTCGGGTGCTCTGCGGTTGTCTTCGGGATGCTCTGGATGTTCTGCCCGAATGGCGCCGCCGGTGTAAAGAATAGATGCAATAGCCGCTGCAATAATGAGATCTTGAGATCATATGAATTCCTCCGTTTTGAGATTCGTCTGCTCGTAATTGGTTGGATGTCCCGATAGTTTTCGATCTCCAAAATCGACGTCGTGAACAGACTTTGGAACTTTTTTCTGGCGCCTGTTTATGCCGCCGGTCTTTGTCGGCCTTACTGCGCGCGCTCAGCAAATTCAGAGCGGTGAAAATATTGATAAGTATCAGTATCGATCACGATATAATGATCGCTTACTGAAAATTACGTGAACGACCGAGGGCTCGTGAACTACGGAGCTTTGGAAACGAACAGCGAGGATTCTCGGCGCTGGAAGATTATCTGAAACACTCGCGCAAAAATCCGATAATTCCGCGCAGGGCAACGAGAAGGTTGCGTCACTTCGTCAACGTATAACGCGTTCATGTCTGTTGGATTCTCTCGAATTATCCAACAGAGAGCGTCTGGTCGTTGAAAGATTCGTTCACTGGCAAAGCGCAACCAGATCGGTAGCGGCAAAGTATCGTTTGATGACATCGAAAACGGAGCGTGCCGTAGCTCATTGATCGGTTATCGCGCGCATGCCGTCCTGGTTTGTGCTGCGCGCAGTTGCCCACCACTCCAACGCTTCGCCTATACAGGCGACAAATTTGAAGATCAGGACGATCAAGCGTATCGCGCCTGGCTGGCACGGGACGATCTCAACCGTTTTATGCCGAACGAGAACAGAGTGGAAATCTCCAGCATCTTTAAGTGGTCTTCAAACAGGGACTTTTAGTAAAGCTGGCGGTGCATCTAAAATCCTTGGCCGATATGCACCGGAACCGGTTCAAAAGTTTGGTGCCGGCACTGGGAATTACGAAACGAAATATATTTCCTACAATTGGGGCTGAACGACCAAGGGTCCTGGGCGCAACTACAGCAGAGCGCAACTGTTGTTTGACAACATTTTCAAATGAAACCAGAGCAGTTCGGTGACGAGCTGCGTGAAGGCAGCGGCTCATCCCAGGAATTTGGCAGTTCCAGCAAAAGGTCCACTACGATCGCCGTTTGACAGGCGATTTGAAAAAGGTGTTCGGACGCAATTCTCCGTCATTAATTCCGGTATTCAACGAGGCACCGTTGATCAGACCATTCCTTCAGCCTTTCGCGAGCGCGCGGCGGGAGCCGAGATTGTTGGCAGATGGCGGAAGCTCAGACGCTACCGCGCAGCTTGCCGCCGGATTTTTGTGATCAGCTTGTCCGAGCGAGCGCAATCGCGGCGTGCAAATGAATGCGGGCGCGCGCGTCGCGTGTGGTGACATTCTTTGGTTTGTCCATGTCGATGCCGAAGTGCCATCGGGGTGTTTTGATGAGATCGCGCGCATTGGTGATCCGCAGGTTGTTGGCGGTTACTGGATTGGTCTGCCGCGAGGCCGTCTATCGCGATTCAACGGACAGTTCTGAATATTACGCAGGTATTCTTCGCGAATGCGTTGCGGCGATCACGGCATATTCTGCCGGAGAGCTGCCTTCATCGATATCGGCGGATTTCCAGCGGTGCCGATTATGGAGGACGAGAATTTTTTCGCCGGCCTGCTGTGGTCGCAACGTATGGGCAAGAAGCGGATTCTAGTGAGTCCTTCGCCGATACGAAGCACTTGGTCGCACAGCAATACGTAACTGAACGAAGTGCG
>ERZ1370068.4773-contig-3828_pt1 | contig 19180 bp, 23 predicted proteins | sample MGYA00561227_ERZ1370068 | MGnify/ENA primary metagenome ERZ1370068 (study PRJEB38410, sample SAMEA6850437) | metagenome | study: Metagenomic assessment of the ecological functions of the soil: analysis of the soil microbiota associated with the...
CCAGATCGCGCGCCCCTTCGACCACGAGCGAGCTTGGCGCGCATGTCGGCCTCGGTGATGGGGTTGCCCGCCACCGTGCTGGCAAACCCACACTGGGGGCTCAGGGCCAGCCGCTCGCCGTCCACGTACCGTGCGGCTTCGGCCACCCGACGCTTCAGCAGATCGAGCGGTTCCAGGGTCGGGCGTCTTCGAGCTGATCAGCCCGAGCACCACCCCTTGGTCCTCGGCACGAAGCGCAGCGGGGCAAAGTCGCCGGCCCGCGGCGTGTCGTACTCGAGCAAGAAGTGGTCGACGTTCGCCGACCCGAAGAGGCGTTCGGCCACGGAGTCGTACCCGCCCTCGGACAGGTACTTGCCCTTGAAGTTCCCTCGGCACATGTGCACGCCGACGACGAGGCCGGGAGGACGATCGGCCACCGCCCCGTTGATGGCGTCGACGTAGAGCCCGACCAGGTCCTCGGGTTCGAGACCGTTGGCCTTCACTTTCTCGCGGGCCGCGGGATCGCACAGCACGGCCAGCGCCACCTCGTCGAGCTGGACGTACCGGGCTCCGGCCTGCGCCAGGTCGGCGATCTCGGCGCGGTACACGCGTCCGAGATCCTCGAAGAAGGCCGCCGCGTTCTCGTAGACCCCGGGCTCCGCAAAGCTCTGCCCGCGCCAGAAGTGCATGGTCGACGGTGCCGGGAGCGTGACCTTGACGCACCTGTCCGTGAGCGCGCGGACGAAGCGCACCTCGTCCACGGCGATCGCGGCCTCTCGACGGACCGGGGCCTCGACAAAGGGCGCGGTGAACTCGGTCTCCTGTCCCTCGTCGTCACGGAACTTGAAGAGGGCCTCGCGCACACCGAGACCGTGGGTTCGCTCGACGAAGCGGCCCCAGTACGATCCCCGGCGGTACTCGCCATCGTTGACGACGCCAAAGCCAATCTCGGTCTGGAGCGCGACGACCGCGCGGATGGCGTCATCCTGGATGGCTCGGAAGCCGGCGTCAGGCAGCCGGCCGCTCGAATGGTCCCGGAAGGCCTGTCGCAACCGCGACGGGCGCAAGAGGCTGCCGATGTGGTCGGCGCGGAACGGCGGCACAGGCATCGTCACGGCGTCATCTGCAGACGTTGCGGGGCTGGCTCCGCCTTGTTGTGTTCAACGAACGGACACTATCACGATTACTCAGGCGCCCGGAAGTCCGTGTGAGCCCGCTCGCCATACCTCGCCACCGGAGGCTCACTCGTCCGTCCGGGTCACGACTCGTTGTGCTCGTCCTGGGGTGTCGATCCGACGAATTGCCCGCGCGGTAGAGTCGAGATTTGCTCACATAGGCAAAACCACGCCGGGGCCGAGCGGCAAATCCTCAGCAACCGGCTCAAGGTTTCTCCCTGGTGGATGCTCGAACCGACAGAGGAGAGAGTCTGATGGACGAGGCGTGGCGGGTGGACCAACGAAGATGCGTGTGGTACGAGGGAGCGATGGCGCCCCTGTCCCCCAAAGTCTTGGCGGTGCTGCGCCCGCTGGTGGCCCAGGCGGGCCAGCTGGTCACCAAAGAGGCTCTGCTGGAGGCTGGCAGCAGCGTGGGCAAGCGCGCGATAAGGCCCGCCACCTCCGAGCGTGAGGAGGTATGGCTGGTTCACCGAGGGTTTTGACACGGCCGACTTGCATGAGGCGCACGCCTTGCTCAAGGAGCTGGGGAATAGCCGCTCTCTGTGGGGTCACGCTGGCGCGTACTCCGTGTCGATCGCACGGGGGAGCCCATCCGTCTCACGACCCGTCCCGCTCTCTGCATGCGCCGGTATGTTCGGATTGGGGCTGTCAGTCGTTGCCGACCGATGTGGCAAGGCGAGCCGCCGCCGAAGTGAATAGGACGCCGGGAATCCCGCCGTAGAGGCGTTGAATGTCACGTCGCTGGGGCAGCCCACCAGGGAGTCCTGTTCGCCATTGTTCACCGCAGTGTTGTGTGTGACGAGACCCGCGATGCCAAACACGAAAACGCCGAACCGATTGTTGTCGCGTTGGTGGTGTTGAAGTTGATCGCGCGCGACTCGGTGCCGCCCAGGTCGGCCTCGACCTGGGCAGTCGTCCACGTTCCAGCTCGATCAGCCCGTTCGGCTGCTGCCCGAGCCCCCGCTGGCCGTTTCATCACCAGCGGCACGCTCACTGTTCGACGATGTCGTTCAACTCCTTGCGCCGCAGCGTGACGTTCTCGTCCTTGCAGTTCATCGTGAACTGGAGCAGCGTGCCGGCCTCCCGCTCGAGCCAGACCTGCACGGTCCGCCTGCCTGCGACGAGCGCCTCCTGGTCGACCACGAGCGTCGGCACGCCGGCGACGTCGACCAGTCCACACTCGTGCGTGGTGAGCGGTCTTTTCGCCACCTGGGACAGCGTGTCCGCCAGCATCTGGCACAGCGTCTGGCCCTCGGCGGCGCTTCGCGGCACCGTGCCGGCGCGGGCCTGCACGGTGAGCTGCTCGCCCGCTCTCATGTAAACCTCGGCCTTGTCGACCAGGCGCTCCCAGACGCGCTTGCCCTCGGCGCTGTCAGCCATCTGATCGGCCAGCTGCGCAAATCCCTTCCGCATGTCCTTCGAACTGATTGGCGTCCATCCGTCGGGCAGGGACATGCGAAATCCCAGCGCACTCGCGCAGGCCTCCGGAGGGCGCGTCTGCGCGCCCCGCCGGCGCCGGCGGGGCGCCGCTCGGCTTAGCGCTCGATGCGGGACGCGCGCGGCCGAGCGAGTCGTCCCGCGCCCGGCGCACCACCGCGAACACGGGCGCCGCCGGCGGGCGGCGGCGGCGCGGACACCCTGGGGTCAACCCCAGGATGTCACGCTGCTTTTTCCGCGCAGACCTCCGGGCTCACCAGCCCCTTGTCACACAGCTCCTTCAATGCCGCGAGCTGGGCGCGTATCGTCTCGTCGGTGGCGTCAGCACTCGCACCAGAACACACCACCACCAAGCTGACGACCATCATGCAGCCCACCGAGAAGCGGATCACTTGCCTCATGCAGCCCTCCCTCGCGATCGTCCTGATCGCGCGTCAGCGCCGCGGGCGCCAGCCGCCGCGCCACACCCGGCGCGGCGACCCCGCCCGCTGATTGTCCTGAAGATCTCGACCTCAGCTGCCGATGCCGCCATGCACCAGGATGTTGTAGGCGGTACACCAGTGGCCGTACGCCATCCGGTACCGCCCCGCTGCCAGATCTGTCTTGCCGAGCGCCAGCTCCGCCCTGGCCCGGCTAACGGCGTTGGCAGCCCCCGCCGGCCTCGAACTGCTGGGCGCGAAACTCCACCAGGTCTCGGACCTCCTCGGTCCTGCCACCGAACGCCTGGGGAAGGCGAAGGCTCACGATCTGGTGACATGCCCTGAGATTTCTCTCCAGCCCCGACGCGATGAGGATCTTCGTGTTCTCGAACGCCGCCTCTGTCTGGGCCGCGTCTATGAAGCCGTCCTGGGTCGAGCACTGGATGATGGCGACGGCATTGGACTGCAAGGTCAATGCGAAGGGCGACAGCACGCCGTAGCACACTTCCTTTCCGGGCGACGGAATGGCGTCGCAGAGGGCGCCCCCGCCACGAGGGTTCCAAAGCTCGCCTCGACCAGTGCCAGATTGGCCTCCCCGTTGGTGTCGCAGTACTCGTCGTTGAGCTTGCCGTTGCCGTTCGCGTCGAGGAGCAAGCCCAGCCCCGCCAGGCTGGCCGTCATCGCGTCGTAGGCGGGGCCGGCCGGGAAGCGTGCCTGAAAGCCGACCTGTCCCTCCTCTTCTGTCGCGCCCACGGTCCCCGGCAGGACCGGGGGAAGCAGCAGCGCCGCGGCGATCGTCCAAGTCACCAGATGTCGTGTTCTCATCGGTCTCCCTCCTCTGTCGCTCTGATTTCCGGGGCACATCAATTGGCGGCGGCCAGAACGTCGTACGCCACGCACAATTTCGCAAAGGCCGGCGCGAACCGTCTCGCGGCGAGATCAACCTCGGCGCGGCCGCCAGCTGTCCCGCGCCTTGCTCTCGGGGATGGCCGCGAGACCCGCCGACACGTACTGGTCGATCCGGAGCTTCAGCAGCTCGAACACCTCTTCGGCCCTGCCCCCGTCGGCTTGCGGAAGCCGAAGGCTCATCAGCGTGTGGCAGTCCAGCAGGTCCTCCTCGAGTCGCGTGGCCAGCATGTGTCTCGTGTTCTGGTACCCGGCCGAGATCTCGGCGGCCTGGACGAGCCCGTCCTGGTACTTGCACTGGGAAATGGCGATGGCGTTGGCTTGCAGTGCGAGCGCGGCTATCCCGATGCCCACGAAGCAGGCCTCCTGGAGAAACAAGGGAGGCCCCGACGGAACGGAGGTTACAAAGGACCCCGCTGGCGACGAGTACCTGGAGCGAGCCCTGGACCAGCGCCTGCTCGGACTTCCCGTTGGAAGTGCACCGCTCGTCGTTGACCGCACCGTCACCGTTGCTGTCTACGAGCAGCCCGAAGCCGGGCAGGGTCGCGGTGAACGCATCGTAGGATGCCCCGGTCGGATAGGCAACCTGGGAACCGACCGCGGCCTTCTCGTCGCCAGCCGCCGCGACCAGCGGCAGCATCGCAAATAGTACGGAGACGATGGTGGCGGTCGGAGTCAAGAATTCTCGCACGCCCATAATGTCCTCCAGATGTCGTCTAGTGGGAGTTGCACTGCTACGTTGCCACCGGAGCGGGCACGCCGGTCAGGCCACCTCCCTCTGGTACCCGCGGCAACTGCGGGCGTCGGCTCGTAGGGCGACAGAAACCGTGCGATGCAAGCACCGCCACACTGGAACTGTCAACGGCCATGTGTCTGTCGTAGTCTCAGGCGCTTTCATCGAACGACCCGCCGGAGGGACCGCTTCGAGCGCCGCGGATACACAGCCCGGCGCATACGAGCCGGTCGCAAGGCGATCTCCCAACACACCCGCAGTAGTGCACGGCATCCGTTGCGCTGACCGCTGCTTCTTGTTCGTGAGCCACGCCATGCCTTTGAGTCCTGAGCGTGCTCAGGCAGCGCCCTCGGGCTCTGCGCGGGGAGGCTGCCGGGCGGCCAGACCCGCGCCATGAACGCCAGCAACTCCTCAGGCGAAGCGAAATGGATCGCCTGTCCCGACACCACATGCTCCACGCGCCCCGCCAGGCGCCCCTGGGCCACGTTCGGCTTCGGCGTGCACCTGCACCAGAAAGGCGCGCTGCGCCGGCAGGGGGTGGATCGTCTCTGCTGGCAATTCCACATGCACCTCGCGTCGTGCTATAGAGTCGAATGCTCACGCAGGCAAAACCCTACGCCGGGGCAGAGCGGCAAGTCCTCAGGAAGGGCTCAGGTTTCTCTCAGGTTTCTCTCCGGTGGGTGCCCGACCGACAGAGGATGGTCCGATGGACGAGGCGTGGCGGGTGGACTGGGCCAACGAATGTGTGTGGCATGGGGGAGCGATGGTCCGCCTGCCCCCAAAGTCTTTGCGGTGCTGCGCCTGCTGGTGGCGCAGGCGGGTCAGCTGGTCACCAAGGAGGCCCTGCTGGAGGCCGTCTGGCCGGAGACGGTGGTGAGTGACGCCGTGCTCACCAGCTGCATTGGCGAGCTGCGCAAGGTGCTGGGGGAGACGGCGCAGGCCCCGCGGTTCATCCAGACGGTGCATCGGCGGGGGTATCGGTTCATCGGGCACCTCCCCCTGTCGCCCCGTCCGCCCTCCCACCGTCGCCTCCTCTCCCCGCGCCGCTGCCCCCCGCCGCTGCTCGTGGGACGCGAGCGGGAGCTCACCCACCTGCACCAGTGGCTAGAGCGCGTCCGGCAGGGGGCCCGGCAGACCGTGTTTCTGACGGGCGAGCCAGGGTTGGGCAAGACGACCGTGGTCAATGCCTTTGTGGAGGATGCCGCGGGCGCGGGGATGTGTGGCTGGCGCGCGGGCAGTGTATCGAGCACTACGGCGCGGGCGAAGCCTACCTGCCGGTCCTGGAGGCGCTGGGCCGGCTGTGTCGAGAACCTGAGGGCGCGGCGCTCCTGCCGGTGTTGGAACAGCAGGCCCCCACGTGGCTGGCCCAGATGCCCGCGCTGCTCAGCGCGACGGCGCTCGAGGCGGTGCAGCGCCGGGTCGTGGGGCCACCCAGCAGCGCATGTTGCGGGAGTTGGCCGAGGCGGTCGAGGTGCTGACGGTCAGCCGCCCGCTCCTGCTGGTGCTGGAGGATCTGCACTGGGGCGACTATGCCACGCTGGACCTGCTGACGTATCTGGCCCGCCGGCTCGGACCCTCCCGGCTGCTCATTCTGGCGACCTATCGGCCCGTCGAGGTGCTGCTGCGTGGGCATCCCTTGCAGACGGTCAAACAGGAATTGGTGCTGCACGGCCAGGCGGTGGAACTGCCCCTGGAGTTGCTCACGGCCGCGGACGTCGCGCAGTATCTGGCGCTCCGGTGCGCCGGTGGGGCGGACCTCTCGCGCCTCCGGTCCGAACGGCTCGCGCAGCTCATGTACCAGCGCACGGACGGTCATCCGCTCTTCATGGTGACGATTGTCGAGCATCTGCTCCACCGTGGGGTGCTCCGGGAGGGGGCCGGGCAGTGGGAGGTGCAGCCCGAGGCCGCCGCGGCGGTCCTGGAAGTGCCGGCGAGCATGCGCGCAGATGATCGAGCAGCAATTCGACCGCCTCAGCCCGGAGGAGCAACGGGTGCTGGAAGTGGCGAGCGTGGCGGGGAGCTCGTGCGCCGTGGCCGCCGTGGCCGCCGGGCTGGACCTCGCCATGGAGGCGGTGGAGGACTGCTGTGCCGGTCTGGCGCAGCGGGGCCAGTTTCTGGTGGCCAGCGGGATTGAGGCCTGGCCCGATGGGACGGTGACCGAGCGGTATGACTGGCGGCATGCCTTGTACCAGGAGGTGGTCTACGCGCGGGTGCCAGAGGGCCGGCGCCTGCGGCCTGCATCGACGCATTGGCACCCGGGAGGAAACGGGCTATGGTGAGCAGGCTCGGCGCGCACGCGGCAGAACTGGCCATGCACTTCGAGCGCGCGCAGGACACGGCCCGGGCCGTGCGGTATCTGCAGCAGGCCGCGGACAATGCCATGCAGCGATATGCCTGTCAGGAGGCAGGCGACTATCTCCAGCGCGGGCTCGCCCTCCTGACCGCCCTGCCGGAGACCCCGGCGCGGGTACAGCAGGAGCTCGACCTGCTGCTGGCCCTGGGGCCGGCGTTGATCGCCACCAAGGGCCCGGCGGCCCCCGAGGTGGAGCAGACCTATGCCCGGGCGCGGACGTTGTGTGCACAGGTCGGCGAGACGCCCCAGCTCTTCCAGGCGCTACGCGGCTTATGGAGTTGCTACTTCAACCGGGGGCGTTGCCGGCGGCGCGGGAGCTGGGGGAACAGCTGTTCCGGGCTGGCGCGGGTGCGGCTGCGCCAACCCACCTCCTCGAAGCCCACCAGGCGCTCGGGATGACCTTGTTCTTCCTGGGCGACTACGCCGAAGCCCAGACACACTGCGAGCAGGGGATGACCCTCATCGACCCGACGGCGCAGCCGGGCCCAGGCACTCTACCAACGGCTCAGCACCCGGGGTGAGGTGCCTGGTCACGGCGGCCCAGACCCTGTGGTGTCTGGGCTATCAGGCGCAGGCCCGGCGGCGGTCTCAGGAGGCGCTGACCCTGGCCCAGGCGCTGGCCCATCCCTATACTCTCGGGTTCGCCCAGCACTGGGCGGCCATCCTGCTTCACCGCCGCCGTGAGGCGGCCGCGGTCAGGCGCAGGCCGACGCCCTGCTGGCCCTGGCGACCGCGCAGGGGTTTCCCTCTGTTTGCGGGGGTCGGCACCTTCTTGCGCGGCTGGGCGCTGGCCATGCAGGGCCAGGGCGAGGCGGGCCTGGCGCAGATGCACCAGGGCCTGACCGCTGTCCTGGCCACGGGGACCGAGCTGGGACGGCCGCTTCTATCTGGTTCCGCTCGCCGAAGCCGCGGGGCACACCGGCCAGGTTGAGGAGGGCTGCGCCTGCTGGCCGAGGCCTTGACGGAGATGGAGGCCGGCGGACAGGCCTGCCTGCTCGCGGAGGCCTACCGGCTCCAGGGGGCATTCTTGTTGCGCCAAGCGGACGCAGTCCGCGCGGAAGCCTGCTTCCAGCAGGCCCTCACCGTAGCGCGCCGCCAGCAGGCTAAATCCTGGGAGTTGCGCGCCGCCATGAGCCTGGGTCGGCTCTGGCAGCAGCAGGGCAAGCGCGATGAGGCCCGCCACCTGCTGGCGGAGGTGTATGGCTGGTTCACCGAGGGCTTCGACACCGCCGACTTGCAAGAGGCGCACGCCTTGCTCAAGGAGTGGGGGAATAGAATTGAAGACCAGCACCGACCGCATCCTCACCACCCACGTCGGCAGCATCCCTCGTCCCGAGAACGTCCGGGCCCTCCTCCGGGCCCGGCTGGGTGGCCAGGCGATCGACGAGGCCGAGCTGGCGGCGCGCGCGGCCGAGGCGGTGACCGAAGTGGTCCGGCGACAGGCCGAGGTCGGCCTCGACATCGTCTCGGACGGCGAGATGAGCAAGACGAGCTTCCTCGCCTACACCGACGAGCGGTTGACGGGGTTCGTGCCGGCGGCGGCGAACGACCCGAGCGCCGCGCCGACCGGCGCCGGCGGCGCCTGGGCGCGGAGGGTCGACAGCCGGCGAGAGTGGCGCGCCTTTCGCGAGTACTACACGGAATATCTGCCGCGGGAGATGCCGCTGGCCTCGGCGCCCACCGTGTGCGAGGGCCCCATCGCCTACAAGGGCCAGGCGCTCCTCCAGAAGGACCTCGCCACCCTCAAGGCCGCGCTTCAGGGCCTGCACGTCGCCGAGGCCTTCGTGCCCGCCATCGCGCCGGCCATGGTCGGCCGGGGCCAGAATCGCTACTACCCGACCGAGGACGCCTACGTGTTCGCCATCGCCGAGGCCCTCAAGACCGAGTACCGGGCCATCGTCGATGCCGGCTTCATCCTCCAGATCGACGATCCCGGCCTGGGCGAGACGTGGGACATGCTGATCCCGGCCCCGCCGCTCGAGGACTACCGGAAGACGCAAGCCCGGAACCTCGATGCCCTCAACCACGCCCTGGCCGGCATTCCCGAGGACCGCGTGCGCTACCACCTCTGCTGGGGGAGCTGGCAGGGACCGCACCTCCACGACCTCGGCCTGCGCGACATCGTCGACCTCGTGCTGCGCGTCCGGGCCCAGGCCTACTCCATCGAGGCGGCCACCCCCGCCACTCCCACGAGTGGCGCGTCTGGCAGGACATCCGCCTGCCCGAGGGCAAGGTGCTCATCCCCGGCGTCATCGCCCACACCACGGCCGTGGTCGAGCATCCCGAGACGGTGGCCGAGCGCCTCATGAACTTCGCCAGCCTCGTCGGCCGCGAGCGCGTCATCGCCGGCGCCGACTGCGGCTTCGCCCAGGGGGCCCTGTTCCAGCGCCAGCACCCCACTGTCATGTGGGCCAAGTTCGAGGCGCTCGTCCAGGGAGCGCGGCTCGCCTCCGAGCGCCTGTGGGGGTGAGGATGCGCCGACGCCAAGGTCGCCGTCAGGGTCGACCCCCCAGGCTGCGCGGGTCCCACCGAGTGAATGTGGACGGCGTGAGCGGCGACATGTGCTGGAAGGAGCGCACTCGGTGTCTCGCCGCCCGGCGGCGTTCGCCCACCAGCATCCGCTGAATGACGAGCCGCATCAGGTAGAGGCCGAAGGTGGGGTCTTGGCAATAGAGCTGGAGCGCCCTGTCGGCGCTGATCGACCCCACCTCCACATCGGTCTCGCAGAAGGCGGTGCCCGTCCGACAGCTGTCCGCGGCGAACACACCGATCTCGCCAACGAGAGAGCCGGGGCCGAACGCGACACCGATCTCGGCCACCCGAACAGACCCGCTGAGAATCAGGAACATCGAGCGCGCCGGGTCACCCAGCCTGAACAGCACGTCGCCCGACTTGAACGTGTGACGGCTCATCAGCGGGATGAGCCACTCGTTGGAGAGATCACCGCGGCATTCGCCGCGAACCCGGCGGTTCGATCTGCGTATCTGCAGCAGGCGAAGGCAGTTCAGGGGGAGCAGGAGGGCGTGAAGAATCAACACGGGATAGAGATCATGGCCGAACCCGTACGTGATGAAGGCGATGTTGCTGGCGATGGCGATGGCTCTCAACGGGATCATGGCTGTCATGTAGAACGCGCCGAAGACGAGGAGGGACGCGCAATACCCGGCGACGTTCACCCAGTCCAGGTGACTCATCGGAGCCTCTTGCGGCCGCAGTGCCCCTGAAGACCTGTGAGCAGCGGTCATGATCGGAGCCCTCCAGTCCTTACCCTCACCCCGTAGATCCCCGGACACCCTCGCCAGGTTCTAGCCAGGTTCTAGATAGACGCTCGAATGGCCTTGGCCGGGCCCGGGGGTCTCAGGCGGGATCGCCGCGGTCACAGACTCCGAAGAGCCGGAGGTCTCGCGCTGTTCGGCAGCGCTAGGCGTCCCGCCGGCTCCACGGCCGGCGGGACGCCTGAACGACGACCGATGCTATCGAGGTTGATCGACCAGCTTGTAGGCGAGCGGACTGGAATTATCGCGTTGGGGCCTTCTCCATTGCGTTGATGCTGTCGGCGACCATTGCGACGAGCTGGTCGACCTCGGCGGCCGTGATGCAGAGGGCGGGGCGAGGCGGAGGACGTGGTTGCGGGCGTAGACGATCGCGCCGCGGTCCCAGGCGAGCTGGTCGAGCTGGGCCACGCGGTTCTTGTCGAGCGGCTTGCCTGAGCCGTCGGGCTCGACGAACTCGGCGCAGACCATGAGGCCGCGGCCCCGCACCTCGCCGATGATCGGGGAGCGTGCCGACGGCGCTCCGCAGGCCTTCCAGCAGCCGCTTGCCCATCACCTCGGCGTTTTCCACCAGGTTGTCCTTCTGCATGATCTGCAGATTGGCGAGCCCGGCGGCACAGGCGACGGGGTGCGCGGCGTACGTGTTCGGGTGAACGTTTTCCTGGACGGTGTCCTCGGGAAGGCGTCGGCGAGCTTGCGGCGGGCGATGGCCGCGGAGAGCGGGATATAGCCGGAGGTGATGCCCTTGGCGACCGACATGATGTCGGGCACCACCCCGTCGTGCTCGACCCCGAACCAGCGGCCGGTGCGGCCGAAGCCGGTGATGACCTCGTCGGCGATCATGAGCACTTCGAGGTCGTCGCAGATCTTGCGCACCGCTTTGAGCCAGCCGATGGGCGGCATGATGAAGCCCCGGAGCTGATCACGGGCTCCATGATCACCGCGGAGACCGTCTCCGGACCCGCCTGGAGGATCGCGTCCCGCAACTCGCCCGCGCGGCGCTCGACGAGGGCCTCGTCCGTCCCCGTGCCGCGGTCGCGGAAGGGGTAGGGGGCTTCACCTTGATGGAGCCGGGAGTCTGCACCGGCCCGTAGGCCTTCACGAGGTCGGGGATGCCGCAGATGCTCAGCGTCGCTCCGGTGGCGCCGTGGTAGCCGCCCTCGAGCGAGACGACCTTGTACTTGTCGGGATGGCCGGTGGCCAGCCAGTAGTGGCGGGCCATCTGCAGCGCGCGCTCATTGGCCTCGGAGCCGCTCACCGCGAACATCGCGTAGTCGAGGTCGCCCGGGGTCAGATCGGCGAGCACCGTGGCGAGCTCGGCCGCGGGCCGGTTCGAGAACTGGCGCGTGGTCGGGTAGTAGGCCAGGCGCACCGTCTGCTCGGCGATCGCCTCGGCGATCTCCCGCCGGCCGTGGCCCACGTTGACGACGGCGAGGCCGGCGAAGCCGTCCATCAGCTTGTGGCCCTTCTCGGTCCACACCCAGACGCCCTCCGCGTGGTCGATGACGAGCTCCTCGTCGGGGAGCGTGGGATGGTTCTGCGTCTTGTGGGTCCACAGGTGGTTGATCTTGGCGGCGTCGGTCATGGGTGCCTCCTGGGTTCGATGAAAAGAGCTACGCGAATCCGTGCTCCGCGAGCGCGCGGCGATAGGCCACGGCTACCTTGTCGAAGGTGAGATGCAGCTCCTGCGCGAGGTCGACGGGCACTTCGGCCGGACGCTGGGACTCCACCACCCTCTGATCCTGGCCGAAGATCACCCGCTCGAACTCCTGCATGACGTGGTCGGGCTGGTCCCGGTTGTAGTTGCGCGCGATCAGGCAGTAACCGATGCAGCGCCCTCCGACACCGGTTGTGAGGCGAAGAAGTAGAGCATACCCTCGTCCGCCCCCCAGCCGATGTGCTCCACGATGGTATAGGGCAGGTGGAGCGCATAGCGCGTGTGGCGCGTGTCCTGCTTGCGCTCCTCTGCCGCGAACACGGGCAGGGCCTCGGTGTTGGGCGCGTCGGGGCGCGCGTAGCTGTACTGCAGCACGTGGCCCCGGGTCTCGACCTCGTAGGGGGCGACGACCGAGTTGTCGGGATCTCCCAGGAGTCCCGGATGGACGAAGGCAAAGTGGCCGAAGTCGGTGAAATTCTCCACCTGGCGCGAGGCGTCCGCGGCCCACGCGAAGGGCCCCGTGCGCACCACCGTCCAGGCCGAGTCCTCCATCTCGGGCACCTCGGGCAGCGGCCAGCGTGGCTCCTCCAGCGCCACCCACAGGAGACCGTAGCGCTCGACCACGCGATACGCCGTGGCCCGGGCGCGGGCGGGCACGCGCAACGGGTCGGCGAGCTGGGGAATGGCCGTGCACCGCCCGTCGGCCCGGTAGCGCCAGCCGTGATACGCGCACACGATCTCGTCGCCCTGGACGCAGCCGAGGGACAGCGCCGTGCCCCGGTGCACGCACAGGTCGCGAAAGGCGTGAGCCGCGCCTGCCGAGTCCCGCCAGAGCGCCAGCGCCTCCCCGAGCAGCATGCTGGCGCGCGGCGCGGCCCCCACGTCAGCGCCGTAGGCCACCGGATGCCAGCAGCGACGGAGGGGTGCGGTCATGGACGGCGCGCCCGGCAGATGGTTTCCATGGACGGACGGACTATACCACCGGGGTAAGGACCTCTACCCGCGCGAACCCGTCTGAGCCCGAGAGATTCTGACGGCACCGAAACTCAGCTGCGCGACGCTCATGCTATCGTGGCCTGCCTTGATCCCGCTCATGCTGCTGCTGGCTGCGCGCAGCCGGGCTCGTTGGCCAGGCCATCGCGCTCGGCTGTGCGGTCTTCGCGCTCGTCGTGCTGCGCCGCGACCCTGAGCGACGCCCTGCCCGCGCCCTCGATTGGGCCCTCGCGCTCACCGGAGCCGGCGCACTCATCGCCGTCCTCGCGCAGGCCGGCACTGCTCGCCGTGCTGGCGGCGGCGCTGGCCGACGACGCGGGCTGGCCAATCGCCGCCTTGGTCGGCTCCGACGGTCGGGATCGCCGGCATCGTCCGCATCGCGGCCGGGCTTGCCATCCTGTTCACCGCCATTGCTCTTCGGCGGGCATCGGCGTCCCGCGTCGCGCGGCGCGCTGCTCCTCGGCTCCACCATCTTGCTGTCCGTAACCGGGGCCTTGGCCAGCCACGCGATGGGCCGAACCGACGGCCAGGCCTGGCTCCTGACCGTCACCGCGCTCCATCAGGCGGCCGTCGGCATCTGGGTGGGCGGCCTCGTGTGCGCTGCGCTGCTCGTGCTGCGCGCGGACGCCTCCGCCGCGGATGTCTGGCTCCGCCCCTTCTCCGTGGTGGCTGCGGCGGCGGTCGGGGGCATCGCAGTCACCGGCGTCACCCTTTCGCTCGCCTACGTCGCCACACCAGGCGCCGCCATCGGCACCTCGTATGGGGCCATGGTCCTCGCGAAGATTGTCCTCTTCGTGGCACTGCTCGCGATGGCTGTCCTGAATCACCGCGCGCTTCATGGCCGCCTCGCTCTGGGCCGGGAAGCCGCCGGCGATCCACCCTGGCGGAAGCTCGATCCTGCTGCGCCGGCGCCTCGAGGTGGAAGCGGGACTCGCGGTGGTGACGGTCCTGCTCGCGGCATCGATCGGCTCGACGCCACCGGCCGTCGACGTGGGGATGCAGCGCGCGACGTTGGACGAGATCCGCGCCATGTTCACTCCGCAATGGCCGCGGCTCTGGACCCCGACCCTGGCCGAGCTGGCGGCCGCCTCGGATCTCGCCGATCCAAACGCGCCGCGCACCGCCGAGATCACCGCGTGGTCCGAGTTCGGACACAACGTCGCGGGCCTCTTCGTGCTCGCCATGGGCGTCCTCGCGACGCTCGAGCGGACCGGGCGGGCGCCGTGGGCCCGGCACTGGCCGCTGCTCATCATCGGGCTGGCCGGCTTCGTCGCCTACAGCGTGGATCCGAGGGGTGGCAGACCGGGGCCGTCGGGTTCTGGGAGCATCTCCTGAGCCCGGAGGTCGTCCAGCACCGGATCCTGCTCATCCTCACCGCGCTCTTCGGCTTCGCGGAATGGCGGGTGCGGAGCGGCCGCCACCCGGATTCCCGTGGCGCTACGTCTTCCCCGTCGTCGCCATCTGGAGCGGCGTGCTGCTCCTGGCGCACGCCCACGAGGTCAGCGACGGCAAGTCGGCGTTCTTCATGGAGCTCTCGCATCTGACGCTCGGCCTTGTGAGCCTGCTGGCGGGCTGGTCACGCTGGCTCGAGCTCCGGCTGCCTCCTGTCGAGAGCGGCGGGCCCGGCCGGATCTGGGGCCCCGCGCTGGCCGTCTTCGGGTTGCTGCTCGTCCTCTATCGGGAGGGGTGACCGCAAGCACGACAGTCGGCGACACGACGCGGCATCGACCCGCGCTGACGGCGTACCGCGCGGCATCGCTCTTCGCTACACTGACGATGCAGGCCATCCGATGGCCGCGGTGAAAGGAGCGACACCATGTCATCGACCACGACCGATGCGATCGCGAGCCTCCATCCCCTCGACCCGTTGACGGCAAGTGAGGTCGAGCGCGCGTGGGAGATCGTGCGGGCGCAGCAGGCCCCGGCCCGCGCACGCGGGTGGTCTTCATCATGCTCCACGAGCCCGCGAAGAAGGTCGTGCTCGGCCATCGGGCGGGCGACCATGGTCGAGCGGTCCGCGTTCGTCGTGCTCGTGGACAGCGCGGCGGGCCGCACGTACGAGGCGGTGGTCTCCTTGACCGAGGGCCGCGTGCTCTCCTGGGAGCACGTGCCCGGCGCGCAGCCCGCCCTCGTGCTCGACGAGTTCGTCGAGTGCGAGGCGGCGGTTCGCGCGGACCCCCGCTGGCAGGAGGCGATGAGGAAGCGCGGGGTCACCGACTTCGGCCTGACGATGGTGGACGCGTGGTCGGCGGGCAATTTCGGGTTTCCCGAGGACGAAGGCCGCCGGCTCGTCCGCGCGCTCACGTGGGTGCGGCGCGGTCCCGACGACAATGGCTATGCGCGGCCGGTCGCCAACGTGGTGACGGTCGTGGACCTCAACGAGATGAAGGTGCTCGCGGTCGAGGACGGCGGCGTCGTGGCGCTGCCGCCGGAGGACGCCAACTACTCGCCCGCGGCGGCGGGCGAGCGCTCCGGCCTCAAGCCGGTCGAGATTCGCCAGCCGGAAGGCCCGAGCTTCGAGCTGCGAGGGCATGAGCTGTCGTGGCAGAAGTGGCGGTTGCGGATCGGCTTCACGCCCCGCGAGGGCCTCGTGATCCACACCGTGACGTACGAGGATCAGGGCCGGGCGCGCCCGGTCCTGTACCGGGCCTCCGTCGCCGACATGGTGGTGCCGTACGGCGACCCGCGGCCGACCTACTTCCACCGCAATGCCTTCGACGTCGGCGAGTACGGCATCGGCACGCTCGTCAATGCCCTCGAGAACGGCTGCGATTGCCTGGGGGAGATCCGGTATCTCGACGCGGTGGTGAACGACAGCCGGGGCCGTGCCCTGACCTTGCCGAACGCCGTCTGCATCCACGAGGAGGACGCGGGCATCCTCTGGAAGCACGTCGACTGGCGGCTGGGGAGCACGGAGGTGCGGCGCTCGCGCCGCCTCGTCGTGTCGTCCATCTCCACCGTCGGCAACTACGAGTACGGCTTCTACTGGTACTTCTACCAGGACGGCGCGATCCAGCTCGAGGTGAAGATGACGGGGGTCATCTCGAACGGCGCCGAGCCCGCGGGGTCGAAGCCGATCTGGGGCGAGCTGGTCGCGCCCCAGGTCTATGGCCCCATTCACCAGCACTTCTTCAACGTGCGGATGGACATGATGGTCGACGGGCCGGACAACTCGGTCTACGAGGTGAACACGGTGGCCGATCCCCGGGTCCGGCGAACCCGCACCACAACGCGTTTCACACCGAGGCGACGCTGCTCCGATCCGAAGGGCAGGCGCAGCGCATCATCGACCCGCTCGCCGGCCGCTTCTGGAAGATCGTGAACCCCTCGGTCCTCAACCGCCTCGGTGAGCCGGTGGCCTACAAGCTCATGCCCGGCGAGAACGTGCTGCCCTTTGCCGGTCCGGAAGCCTCCGTCACCAAGCGCGCGGCCTTCATGACCAAGCACCTGTGGGTGACCCGCCACGACCCGCGCGAGCGCTATGCCGCCGGAGAATACCCGAACCAGCACGCCGGGGGCGCGGGCCTGCCCAGCTACGTGGCGGACGACGCGCCGCTCGAGAACACCGACGTCGTCGTCTGGTACACCTTCGGCGCCCACCACGTCGTCCGCCCGGAGGACTGGCCCGTGATGCCCGTGACCCCGATCGGCTTCATGCTCAAGCCCGTGGGCTTCTTCGACCGGAACCCCGCGCTCGACGTGCCGCGACCCATGCCCAATGGGGCCTGCGCCCACGGCGGCTCGACATGCCACTCCTCGTGACCGCGGGCGCGCTCGCCGCCTCGCGGGAGGCGATGCTGCGTGAGGTGATTGACAGCCGCCCGCGCCATGGCGATCATGCGCCCATGATGGATCGCGCCGGAAGGAGCTGGTGGCGGCCGCCGACATAGGCGGCTCACGACAATCACGCGCGTCGATCCACGGAGCCGCCTCGAACGGGGCGGCTCTTCGTGTTTTCGGGCTGCCCGGGGCGGCTCCGACACCTTCATCGGGATCCATCGAGAAGGAGCGGAGCCATGAGACGCACCATCCTCACCGGAGACCGGCCCACCGGAGCGCTGCACCTCGGCCACTACGTCGGCTCGCTCCGCAATCGCGTGGCCCTGCAGCACGAGTACGAGACCTTCGTCCTCATCGCCGATCTGCAGGCCCTGACCGACCACGCGGACGATCCGGCGCTGATCCGCCAGAGCGTGATCGAGGTCGCGCTCGACTATCTCGCCGTGGGGATCGATCCGGCCGTGGCGGCGATCGTCGTGCAGTCGCAAGTCCCCGAGCTGGCCGAGCTCACGATGTACCTCCTCAACCTGGTCACCGTCGCCCGGCTTCAGCGGAATCCCACGGTCAAGGAGGAGATGCGGCAGAGGGGTTCGAGGCCGACGTGCCGGCGGGCTTCTTCGTCTACCCGGTGAGCCAGGCGGCGGACATCACCGCGTTCGGCGCCCACCTCGTGCCCGTGGGGGCAGACCAGCTCCCGATGATCGAGCAGACGGTCGAGATCGTCCGGCGCTTCAATCGCCTGTACGGCCCCGTGCTCGTGGAGCCGGAGGCGCTCGTGCCGGACGTCGGGCGACTGCCCGGCACCGATGGCGCGACGAAGATGGGGAAGTCGCTGGGCAACGCCATTTTTCTCTCCGATCCCGCCGACGTCGTGGCCAGAAAGGTCATGGGCATGTTCACCGACCCCGGCCACCTCCGCGTGACCGACCCCGGCCGGGTCGAGGGCAATCCCGTGTTCGCCTACCTCGACGCATTCGATCCGGACACGTCCGCCGTCGCGGAGCTCAAGGCGCGATACCGCGGCGGGGGCTCGGCGATGTGGCACTGAAGCGGCGACTCATCGAGGTGCTCGAAGGCTTTCTCGAGCCGATTCGGTCACGTCGAGCGGCGCTTCGCCCAGGATCTCGAGCCCGTGCGCGCGATCTTGCGCGAGGGCACGGCGCGGGGCCGGGCGCGTGCCGCGGGCACGCTGATGGCCGTGCGGCGCGCGATGGGCCTGTACGACGACTTCCCCGACCCGCCGGACTAGGGCGACGATGCTCCCGCGGCTTGGGTCACGGTGAACGTCCGGCCCGGGATGGTGAGGGTCCCGGTTCGCGGGGTCGCTCGCCTGGTTCGGCGCTACCGAGAAGACGACTCTGGCCATTGCCGGTGCCGCTCGGGCCGGACGTGATGGTGATCCACGACGCGTGGCTGACCATCGTCCAGCCGCATCCCGCAGGCGCGCCCACCGCGACGGCGGCGCCCTGAACGCCGGCCGCGGGAACCGATCGGCCCGTGGCGCCCAGCGAGTACGTGCAGCCGGCCTGGGTCACGGTGAAGGTCCGGCCGGCGATGGTCATCGTGCCCGTCCGAGCGCTCGTGCTCGTCGACGTTCGAGGCGACCGAGAAGGCGACCTGACCGTTGCCGCTTCCGCTCGGGTTCGAGGTGATGGCGATCCACGGGTCATTGCTCGCCGCCGTCCAGCCGCAACCCGCGGGGGCGCTCACGCCGGTCACGGCGCTTGCGAATGCCCCCGACCGGAACCGAGCGGCTGGTGGGTCCCAGCGAGTACGTGCAGCCGGCCTGGGTCACGGTGAAGGTCCGGCCGGCGATGGTCAGCGTCCCCGTCCGAGCGGCGGCGCTCGCGAAGTTCGAAGCCACCCGAGAAGGCGACCTGGGCATTGCCACTGCCGCTCGGGCTCGACGTGATGGTGATCCATGGATCATTGCTGGCCGCCGTCCAGGCGCAGCCCGCGGGCGCGCTCACGCCCGCCACGGCGTTCGGAATGCCCGCGACCGGAACCGACCGGCTGGCTGGGCGCCAGCGACGAAGGTGCAGCCGGCCTGGGTCACGGTGAAGGTCCGGCCCGCGATCGTCAGCGTGCCCATCCGAGCGCTCGTGCTGTGCGAAGTTCGCGACGACCGTGAAGGCGACCTGGCCATTGCCGCTTCCGCTCGGGTTCGACGTGATGGCGATCCACTGATCATTGCTGGCCGCCGTCCAGGCGCAGCCGGCGGGCGCGCTCACGCCCGCTACCGCGCCTGCCACACCCCCGACCGGAACCGAGCGGCTGGTGGGCGACACCGAGACGGTGCAGCCCGCCTCGGTCACGGTGAACGTCCGGCCCGCGATGGTGAGCGTCCCCGTCCGAGGTGGCGCTCCCGAAGTTGGGGGCAACGTCAGACGACGTCGCTGGTGCGTTGCCGGTCGGCCCGACGTGATGTTGATCCAGCTGGCATTGCTGGTCGCCGTCCAGTTACAGCCGTCAGGCG
>ERZ1370068.67-contig-10057_pt1 | contig 19180 bp, 27 predicted proteins | sample MGYA00561227_ERZ1370068 | MGnify/ENA primary metagenome ERZ1370068 (study PRJEB38410, sample SAMEA6850437) | metagenome | study: Metagenomic assessment of the ecological functions of the soil: analysis of the soil microbiota associated with the...
AGTTACGTATTGCTAGGAGCGCCGAGCAGCAGGAGCGCCAACAGATGGGGCGACGAGCCGACACGGTGCACCCGCAAACGGGGGTTGGACGACCAACGATGCGCCTTGTGAGAATAGCAAGCGCCGGAGGCGCGGGATAGGGGATGACGGGCCGCCCATTACAGCGCAGGAGGTCCGCCGGTCGCAGCGGACCTCCTGAGTGGGAACAGCGGCTGGGGGCGTCTGCTACTTGGCGCGCTGGCTCGATCGTCCGCCGGGTTGACGTAGGTCAGCGCGAAGGGGCCCATGCCGTGGACCCTGCATCGATCGACGCGGTCTTCGACATGGCGTAGTGCCGCATCTGCGCGGGCAGAAGCGCGTAACCACCGGCGGGCAGATCCTTCATCGCGGCGGCGTCGAACTTCTCGCCCATGCCCAGCGCGAACGTGCCGGTGATGACCGTGACGTGTTCGTCCGTCGGGTGCCAGTGCGGATTGATCTTGTATCCGGCCGGCATCTTGAGCCGCGACGACATAGATGCCTTCCTTGCCCGGGTCGCCCGGAGAGGACCGTGAAGGTGGCGCCCTTCTCGAACACCGGCGGAGGATCACTCCACTTCATTTCCTTGGGGGAAGTGAGCACCGTGGCCGTCCTGGGCGATCGCGGCGCCCATCGATGCGGCGATCAGGACGACGGTGAACAGCAGGAATCTCTTCGATGAGTTCCTCCGTATCGGGGTTCCGACGGTCCTGTCGGTCGGACGAATGCCATGCGATCTCGGCACCGCCATAGGCGGGGAGTATCAGGCCAACCATGGCTTTCCGTCAAGTGCGTGGAGGTCATGACTAAGAAAAAGTGAATCTCCGGGCAGTTAGGTGCATATACACATATCATGAAGCCAGCCACCGATCTCCTGGAGTGCCTGTCCTGCCTTCGTGCTTTGCCGTCCGACGGGCCGCCCGCGCCATCACCCAGCACTATGACCGCCACCTGAGGCCCAGCGGGTTGAGAGCCACCCAGTTCACGCTGCTGGTGGTGCTCGCTCTCGAGGGCCGAAAGCCCCTGGGCCGGATCGCGGACCTGCCTGGGCACGGAGCGCACCACGTTGACGCGGCAATCTCCGCCCCTGGTCGCGCGCGGCCTGGTCGTCGTCGGGTCCCACCCGGACCGGCGGATCCAGCTCGCTGGAAGCATCGCCCAGGGGAGTCGCGGTCGCCCGGAAGGCATTGCCCTGGTGGCGCGAGGCGCAGCGCTCGATCGCCGGTCCTTCACGCCGGAGGCACTCCGGTCCCTCGAGGTTGCAACTCAGGCCGCATCGCGAGCCCGGTTGTCGGGCCCGACACGTTCCACCGGTCGTACGAAGGAGGGCTGAACCGTGCTGGACATCCTCGGAGGTATGACGCTCACTGGCGCTCTGCGATTCTATGCTTCGGGACCCTCGCGCTGGCCGGTGCCGGCGACCGCGCGTGGCGCGGCAGGCTGGTCGGGATCGGCGTCGCGGCTGGTGGCGATCGTGGCACTCGCGGGCCTGGGGCTATTCTCGCGCACCGGCCAGTTCGGCATCATCGCGCTCGGCGCCGTGGTCCTGGCGCCGATCATCGTGGGTGGGATCGCCCTGGCACGCTCGCGGCGGGTACGACTGTTCGCGACCGGCATCCCGCTGGCGGTCCTGGTGGGCGTTCACGTCGGGCGGTTGGCGGAGGGTTCTTCCTCGCGCTCCACCAGGCCGGGCGGTTGCCGCCGACGTTTGCGCTCACGGCAGGCTACGGCGATCTCTTCATCGGTCTCACCGCCCTGCCGCTCACGTGGGCGATTCATAGGCGTGTGAACGGCTGGCAGCGGCTGGCGCTGGCGTGGAACGCCCTCGGCGCTTCGATCTCGTCACGGCACTTTCGCTCGGTATCGGCTCGGCCGCGGGTTCACCGCTACGGTTCATCTTCGAGACGCCCGACTCGGGAGCGGTGGGCGTGCTTCCCTGGGCGCTGATCCCGGGCCTCCTGGTCCCGCTCTACATGCTCACCCACGTGGCCATCTTCGCCCGCCTCGCGGCCCACGCCCGCGGGCAGGAGAGGATGACATTGCCTCACGCTGCGTAACGCGAGCCTCGGAACCGAGGCGCGAGCTTCTGCCGCCTCCGCGGTTGGAGGCGGCAGTTCGTGCCGGGCCTTCGTCAGCGATCGCGAGCCGGGAGTCCGATCGAGCCGCGGGCCGTCCGGTGCCGGGAGACCGACGGCGCGGGTTGCCCAGGCCAGCGACTCCCTCAGCATCGCGAGCTGAAGTGCCCGCAAAGTCGGGCTCCCAGGCAAGGGCGGCAGGCCAGCGTGCGCTGCATAGAAGCCCGCGACAAAGCTTTGGCCAGTTCGGGTTCTCGCGGCAGTCTCCTCTCGGGAGCCGGGCCTCCCTTCCAGGGCCAGGCTCGGCAGCCAGGCCGCAATGTCGAGCTTCGGATTGCCGCGGCACGCCCAGTTCCAGTCAATGAGCACGACGCGCTCGCCTGCGAAGCATAGGTTGTCGCTTCGCACGTCGTTGTGAAGGAGCGCGGGTCCGTCCAGCACCGCACGGCTCTCGGCATTCAGCAGCACCGGGAGCAGCCTGGGAAAGCCAGGTTTGGGTCGCGACACTCCAGCCCCAGGAACGCCGCGGGCTCGGCCGCGACTTTCGGCCAGCCTGCGAACTCCCTCCCGATTGGTTTCCACGGAGGGCAGGTCAGAAGCCGGACGCGCCGGCGACTTCCACCAAGGCCGCCAGAACCGCCTCGATCCTCGCCTGGGACCAGGGCGGGGGCCAGGACGCCTCGCTCAGGTCCTCGATAGCCAGCCACGGCGCGACACCATCGTCACGCCAGGCCAGCAACTCGGGAATGAATGAGGCGCGATAGCGCGCGTAAATCGCGTGCTCGGCGCGCAGCCACGCGGCCGTATCGGCGTCCACTGCGCCCTTCACGAACACCGAGCCACCCTGGCGCCACGTGAATCACGAAACGCTCTGCGGCACTGTAACCACCCGCCACAGGACGAACGTCGGCGACCGCTCTACCGAAGTGCGCCGCGACACGGCGAATCATGAGGTCCATCATGCTCAGCGCCGATGCAGCTCGATCTCCCCGTTCTCGGTCTCGAGACGGATGTGGCCACGCGGCTCGCCGAAGACCCAATGCCCGGAACGAGGCACGCCGCCATTCTCTCCTTTGGCGCCTTGGGCCTTCAGGTGGCCGTTCTCGGTGTGGGCGGTCACCTCGGCGTCGAAATCGCTTCGGCACGTCGAGCCGGATCCGCCCGTTCACGCTGCGCACGAGCAGATCCTGCTGCGGCAGCATCCGGCCGAGCACGAGCTGGATGTCCCCGTTCGTGGTCTCGATCGTTCCGCCCCGGCTGGTCTCGATACGGCAGCGCCCCTGTTGCGTGGGAGACGTGGACCTCACCCGTGATTCCGCGCAGATCAAGGTCTCCGTAGGTCGTTCGGGCGATCAGCGGGCTGCCCAGGGGGAGCTGGATGCGCATGTCGACGTCGGTGTCACGGTCGAGCACGTTCTCGAACCCCGGCACGGGATCGCACGCACCGTTGTGCCCGGGCCGCGTGGTGCCAGATGCGCAACCGATCTCCGAGGTCGTCCACACGGACGTCGATCCGTCCGGGATCGTCATGCAGCCCGTGCTTACGCGCGTAGAGGTGAAACTCGGGAGTCATCGCGGCGACGACAGATGATGTCCCCGTAGAGCCCGCTGACCTCGACCAGCCTGCCCGGCTCGATCGGCCGGTTCCAGGTGTACTCCGACACCTTTTCCCCTGCATGCGCGGGGACAGCGGTTCGAGAGAAGCCACGAGACGAGCAGGGCGGAGGCGAATCGCCAAGCCAACGACAGGGAAGGATTCGTCGCATGGCTCAACGCGATGCACACGCGCCGGCGGGCTTCGGTTGAAGCTCCTTCTCCAGCGCGAGCTTGTAGGCCACGTAGTACTTGAAGATGTTGCTCACGTACTGAACGGTCTCCCGGCCGATCTCCTTCGCGGCGAGCGACCTCCACGTTCTGGAACCAGACGTTGGGATCGAGTCCCTGGGCTGCCGCGCGGCGTCTCATGGCGGCGATGCGGTTCGGCCCGGCATTGTAGCTGGCGAAGGCGAACAGATGACGATCGACCTCGCTCATCTCGGGCGCGTCGGCGAGGTAGTTGTCGCGAATGAAGCGCATGTACTTGATGCCGGCATGGATGTTGTTCTCGAGCTTCGAGACGTCGCGGATGTTCACGTTCGGATCCGGCCGCGGTGCTGGGCAGGACCTGCATCACGCCGACCGCCCCCGCGGGACTCACGAGCTTCTGGTCGATCTTGGACTCCTGGTAGGCCTGCGCCGCGATCATCAGCCAGTCGAAGTCGTATTGAGCCGCGTAGCGCTTGAAGATGGCGGCGGTGCTGGCGAACCGCCGGCGCTCCGAGCCGGAGTTCGGATTCCGTGCCCACTTGTTGCGTCCGCAGGTATTCCTTGAGCAGCACGTTGCCCATATATTGGCCGACCGCGTGCTGTGCGGACGAAGGCGTTGACCTGTTTTGCGAAGGCGGGGCTGTCCTTGCGGAAGGCCCAGCCGAGTTCCGCGCCGGTGCGCACCGCAAGCTCGCGGTGAACGCGCAGGCTGTCGAACACGTCCGCCCAGAAGTTCGCCAGGTGGTCGTCGGCGATCGTGATGTCGATGAGCCCGGTGGCGGTCATCTCGAGCAGGTCCTCGGTCTCGAGGCGCTCGTCGGCAGGGCGGATCACGACCGTGTCGCGTCCCTCGCGGCGGAAGCGCTGGTTCAGCGCCACCAGGCTCTCGTAGTAGCTGCTGGAGGGCCGCACCCAGACCTCGCGGCCGGCGAGGTCCTCGAGCGACTTGAGGGCCGGGCCGGAGGCGTGGGTCACGACTACCTCGGAGACGCCGGTGGCGAGCGGTATGGAGAACGCCACCTGTTTCGCGCGCTCGGGAGTGATCGTCAGGTTGCCCACGGCGAGGTCGCCCTGTCCCGAGACGAGCATCGGCAGGAGGCGATCGCGGGTGACCGGGATGTGGATCAGGTGCACCTTGAGATGCCGGGAGCCGAGATTCTTGTTCAATACCCGCTCGAACTCGACCAGGGCGTCATAGGAGATGCCGCGGGGGCGGAGACCGTCGAAGAAGTAGTGAGTCTGGTTGTAAACCACGAGCACGCGAATGACACGGCGTTTGACCATGCCCTGGAAATCGCCGGTCCACGGTTTGGCGGCCCCCGCCAGCAGCTCGGGACTTACCGGGTCCTCGACGTGGACGAGGTCGGAATCCGCCATCGCGCGCGAGCCCGTGCCCGACGGCTCCTTGGCGGGCGCACAGCCGAGGATGAACAGCGCTACGGCAAGCCAGAAGAGCCCTGCACACCAGCGTGAGGGGCTGCGTCGGCGCCGTGTTGCAGGAGGTTGCCTGTCCATGGGCAGGAGCACGCTAGCAGGCCCGTTCCGAGATCACGCAATGCCACCGCGTCGGGGCCAGGTGTGAGGTCCGACGCGCGCTCCGGCGGGCCGCCGGAGGGCGCGCGGCGCACGCTGCCGCCGCTGTAGCGCCCGGCCGCGAAGGGCGGGATAATCACGGCAGCCCGCCCGACAGACGATGGAGGTCGTCATGTTCGCCAAGCGACTCATACCTGCGTGCCTTGGCTTGCTGATTGCGAGTGCAGTGCTTCCCGCCGCGGTCAGTGCCCAGCCACCGCCGTACCTGACGCAGTGGGGCACGTACGGCGCCGGGGACGGGCAGTTCGATGGCCCGGGCGGGATGGCCGTGGATGCCAGCGGTAATGTCTATGTGGCTGACTACGGCAATCACCGCGTGCAGAAGTTCACGAGCACCGGCGCCTACGTCGCTCAGTGGGGCACGCACGGGTCCGGAAACGGGCAGTTCAATGGTCCGGAGGGCGTGGCCGTGGATGCCGGCGGCAACGTCTATGTGGCCGACTTCGGCAACAATCGCATCCAGAAGTTCACCGGGACGGGGTCTACCTCACCCAGTGGGGCTCGTTCGGCTCAGGGGCCGGACAGCTCAACTGTCCCCTCGGCGTGGCCGTGGACGCCAGCGGCAACGTCTACGTGGCGGACAACTTGAATGGCCGCATCCAGAAGTTCACAGACACTGGTGCCTATCTAACCCAGTGGGGCAACGGGCTGTTCAATGGGCCGACCGGCTTGGCGGTGGATGCCAGCGGCAACGTCTATGTGGGGGATACCGGTCACAGCGGCATCCACCTGCAATTGCGTCAGAAATTCACGGCCAGCGGCGTCTACCTCACGCAGTGGGGTTACGGAGGGCAGCGGCGACGGGCAGTTCGCCGGGCCGTCCTACGGTGGGCCGTGGGGGTGGCTGTGGATGCCAGCGGCAGCGTCTATGCGGTCGATCACGGCAACCACCGCGTGCAGAGGTTCACGGATACCGGCGGCTACCTCGGGCAGTGGGGCACACAGGGCAGTGGGAACGGACAGTTCCTCTACCCGTACAGCGTGGCTACGGACGCCGCCGACAACGTCTATGTTGCGGACCTCGGGAACAACCGCATCCAGAAGTTCGGCTTGGTGCCTACGCCAGTGCAGAGCGTGACGTGGGGCAGCATGAAGGCCCGCTACCGAGGTGAGCGCGGGGCCACGCAGCCTGCGGCGCAAGACAAGTAGGTCACGCCTGAAGCCCCCGTTCCACCGCTGGGTCATCTTCACCGCACTTGCCCTGTCGCTCCCCGCTTCGACGGCTTCGCACGCAGCCAGCGCAACGGCGCCGGCTCTACTCCATGCCTATCAAGTCCGGATCTTCGACCGCGTCTGGGCGGACGCTCGCGACAGCCTGTTCGATGCCGAGCTATCGTCCCGGTACTTCACGGAGGCGAACTACACGCGTCTCAGAGAGTCCATCCGGACGACTTCCGACTATTGCGACCCTGGCTGACACCGTCAACCGGTTCCTCGAAGGGCTGCACGTTTCCCACACACGCATGTTCACGGCGGACGACCTCGAGTTTTACCTCTACGGTGCCACATGGTCCCCAAGGCAGTTGGACACTCTCGAGGTCTCGCACATTGGAATCCAGTGGGCCCGGAGGAACGGCAAGTATGTCGTTCTCCGCAACCTGGAAGGGCATCCCGCAGAACGAGCCGGCTTGAGGCGCGGCGACATCATTCTCTCCGCGGACGGCCAGCCGTTTCACCCCCTGCGCTCGTTTCGCGGAAAGAGCCACTGCTTTCTCACCGTTCGGCGAGGCGGGGATAGGCTCTACGTGCCGATCGCGCCCGTTTACGAGTCGCCCCATCGCTCTTCTGCTCGAGGCGATGCGTAACAGTACGCGGATCGCCGACGTGGGTCGATATCGGGTCGGGTACATCCACCTTTGGAGTCTGTTCAGTCCCCTGATCGAGGAAGAGTTTGTGCGCCTCGTGCGCGACTCGCTCGCGACCACCGATGGCATCATCCTCGATCTGCGAGGCGGCATCGGCGGTTGGTGGGTCGGCTACCTGGATCCGTTTTTGCGGACCGCCACGAATACTCCGTGGTCACCGTCTCCAATCGATCCGGCCCGATCCAGGTCCCACATTCCGACTCGCTGAAGCGACACGCCTTCTACTCGGGCCCGATGGTGGTCCTCATCGACGAGGGAACCCGCTCGGGCAAGGAGTGCATGGCGTTCCAGTTCAAGAAGTCACGTCGTGCCCGACTCCTGGGAACAACGACTGCCGGGGCTGTTCTTGGCGCGCAGTTCTTTGCAGGCCCGGGGGACGGTTACATCCTCGCCGTGGCACTCACCTCGATCAGGCTGGATGGTGAGAAGCTGGAGGGGCGTGGCGTGACTCCCGATGTCCGCGTGGAGCGTCCGCTCGAAACACCGGCGGCCGGCGATCCGCAGCTTGACCGGGCGTTCGAGGAGATCAAACTCCTGCTGGGTCGGCGGTGATGGAGGGTGCCGTCCGCATGGGCGGGCGCTGACCAGTCCCAGGCCCCGGCGCCGAAGGGGCCAGGGCTAAGCCGCTCAAACGCTTGGCCGTCTCACTTGGCCGTTGACCCTGGGACCGGGACGGGCCTAGCCTCTCCGGGCGGCCGGGAACCGTGTCCTGAGCAGGCCGCGCGCCCTGCGCCCTCAGTGAACGACGACGAGGAGCACCCATGACCACCCGTCCTGCCATCGCGCTCGTGTTCACGCTGCTGCTGGTCGCCGCGCTCACCGTCGCGATCCGTCCTGCCGCAGCGCAGCTCGTCCCCGGCCCCGCAGAGGGCTATCTCATCATCACGACCGAAGCGCTCGCAAGCGAGTTCCAGCCGTTCGCGGTGTGGAAGCGCCGGCTCGGGATGCCGTCCACGGTGAAGACCATCGAGGCGCTCCGGGTGGAATACCCGGCCGCCGCCGATGACGCCGAGCGCATGCGCCTCTGGATCCGCGCCCAGTACACCGGGCCCGGAGCCCGCTGGGTGCTGCTCGGCGGGACGGCGGCGCTGGTGCCTACGCGCTACGCGTACACGCAGTTCTACGGCGGCGCGTCCATCCCGACCGATCTCTACTTCAGCTGCCTCGACGGCTCCTGGAACGCGGACGGCGACGCGCTCTGGGGAGAAGGCTACGCGAGCGCGAGCGATCCCGGCGACGATGCCGATCTCCTTCCCGAGGTCTGGGTGGGCCGCGCGCCGGTGACCACCCCGGCGGAGGCACAGGCATTCGTCGTGCGCAGCCGACAGGCGGCGCTCGAGCCGGCTCAGCCGCGCCCGCCGCGCGCGCTGCTCGCCTCGGAAGTGCTGTTCCCGCAGGTGTGGTCGCAGGGGGACGCGGTGTCGTTCGACGGAGCGGAACTCGCCGAGGGCTTGCTGCCGCGGCTCACGGCCGGCGGGTTCGCGTCGCGCCGCCTCTACGAGAACTATCTCGATCCGCAGTGGACTCCCGGGAGCGAACCGCTCGGCCGGCAGGCGTTCCTCGACGCGTTCAACGACGGCCACGATCTCGTGCTGGTGTTCGACGCCCAGACGCAGACCGAGCTCGGCATGGGCGGCTCCGAAGTCGTGACCGTGCCCGACATCCAGGCGCTCACGAACACCCACCCGCTTTCGCATGTGTACCTGTGGGGCGGCGAGGGGCCGCTCGGGCCCAACTCGACGATCGGCCCGGCGTTCTTCCACACTGCCGGCCGGCGCGCCCGGCGGCGCGGTCACGGTGGTGGGGTCACCCAGTTCGCGTTCCCCACCGCCTTGCGCGCGTATGCGGACGAGTACTTCCGGCTGCTCATCGACGAGGACGTGAGGGCTCTGGGCGAGACGCTGGGCCGCTCCCGGCTCCCGTTCGTTCAGTTCTCGGTATTCGACGGCGTGAACCGCTGGACCCAGATGTCGCTCGAGATGTTCGGCGACCCGCAGTTGAGCCTGCCGCGGCGCGCCGCGCACGACCTCGCGCTCAGTGCCCCCGCGACCGTCGATGTCGGGGGTGGCGGGATCCCGGTGCACGTCACGGAGGACGGCGTCGCGAAGCCAGGCGTCGTCGTGACCGCGTACCGCGAGCCCGAGGGGATCGTGACCGCGATCACCAACGCCCAGGGCGATTGCGTCCTGCCGTTCGTCGCGCTGGCACCGGGCGCCATCTCGCTCACCGCACGCCAGGACGGGTCGCCGACCGAGGTTGCGAGCATCGAGGCGATGGCAGCCACCGGGGCGCCCGCGCCTCCCGGCGGCACGCGACTCGCGTTTGCGCCGGCCCGGCCCAATCCCAGCTCGGGGACGTGCACTTCCGCTGGAGCGTGCCCGCGGACCTGGCGGACGCCCCTTCAAGGCTCGTGCTCCACGATCTCGCCGGGCGAGTAGTTCGCATCTGGGAGGTGGGGGCGGGAGCCGCGCCCGCCCGCGACATCACCTGGGACGGCCGCGATGCCGTGGGCGGCGAGTCACCCGCCGGGCTGTACGTGGCGCGACTCGTCGTGGGCGATCGGGTGCTCACGCGACGTGTGGTCCGGACGCGCTGAGCGCTGGCGGCGAGGGCCGAAGCGCCGACGATTATTCGCTTCGCTTCGCGAGCCGCTCCTCCGCGGCACGACCAAGCCTCTTGATGAGGTTGATGAGCGTCTTCCGCTCGGCCGTCGTCAGGCCGTGAGTCGCGCCCTCCATCGCCCGCTCGTGGACTCCAAAGACCTCCCGGATCCGCGCGGTGCCCTTCGGTGTCAGCGAGACGAGCCGGGTGCGCCGGTCCTGCGCGTCGGCGGTTCGAACGACGAGGCCCTGAGCCTCGAGCCGATCGACTGCCGAGGTGATCGCCCCGCTGGTCAGGTCGACGCGGCGGCCGATGGCGTTCACCGGCTGCCGACCCCGGTGGAGGAGCAGCTCGAGGATCGCAAAGTCCGAGGAGCCCAGGCCCAGGGGCTCGATGCTGCGGCGCGCGTATCGCTCGAGCGCCCGATGGGCCTTCATCAAGACCAGCCACAGGTGCATTCCGGATGAATCCATTCGTTCATCTTGACATCAAGATGCATGCTGTCAAGCTAAATCGAGCCCCTCTTGCCAGGTAGCAGGCCCAGGTCGCCTTGGAGAAACCGATGGAAATTGGCATCGACAGCTTCGCCGCAGCGTTTACCGAGGACAGCCTTGCGGTCAGCGCATCCGACCGTCTCGGCCACCTGATCGAGCAGATCGAGCACGCCGATCGGCTCGGGCTCGATTCGTTCGGGATCGGCGAGCATCACCGCCGCGAGTTCCTCGGATTCCGCCCCGACCGTCATCCTCGGCGCGGCCGCTGCCCGCACGGAGCACATCCGACTCACGAGCGCAGTGACGGTCCTGAGCGCCGCCGACCCGGTCCGCTTGTTCCAGGAGTTTGCGACCCTCGACTTGCTGTCGCGCGGCCGGGCCGAAATGGTGGTCGGCCGAGGCTCATCCATCGAAGCCTTTCCGCTGTTCGGCTTCGATCTCGAGGACTACGACGCGCTCTTCGCCGAGAAGCTCGGGCTGCTCCTCGAGGTTCGCGAGAACGAGTTCGTCCACTGGTCCGGCGCGTTCCGGCCGGCGCTGACGGGGCAGGGGTCTACCCGCGGCCGGTCCAGAACCCATTGCCGATCTGGGTCGGCGTGGGCGGGACGCCGCAATCCTTCGCGCGCGCCGGTGTGCTCGGGCTGCCGCTGATGGTGGCGATCATTGGTGGCGACACGCGGCGCTTCCGGCCGCTCGTCGATCTCTACCGCGAGGCGGGAAGCGCGCCGGACACCCGCCGGAGCGATTGAGGGTCGGGATGCATTCGCCTGGCTTCGTGGCCGAGACGACCAGGGAGGCGGCCGACGAATACTTCCCCGGGTTCGCGAAGGTCATGAGCGACATTGGCAAGGAGCGTGGATGGCGTCCCATGACGCGGCGTGATTTCGACGCGCAGCGCGGGCCGGAGGGCGCGTTCCTGATCGGGAGTCCGGAGGAAGTGGCCGAGAAGCTCATCCGGCACAGCGAAGCCCTGGGAGGCGTCGACCGCATCACGTTCCAGATGAACGCAGCGTCGCTGTCACATGAGAAGATCATGGGTGCGATCGAGCTGATCGGCAGGCGTGTCGTTCCGGCCGTGCGCGAGAGACTCGCGATGGTCAGGCATGCGTAACCCCCGGAGTGGGTGAGAAGACCATGGCGAGCCGCGAATCCCGCGTAACGATCCACATGGCGGCGAGCCTCGACGGCTTCATCGCTCGAAAGGACGGGCGCGTCGACTGGCTCGAAACCTCGGACGAATTCGCAGACGGGGAGAGCGCATGGACCCAGGATTCGTCGAGGCGTTCCTCAAGACGATCGACTGCTACGTCATGGGATCGCGAACCTACGAGACCGCGCTTGGTTTCGAAGCCCAGGGGCTGGGGTGGCCGTACGGCGACAAACCCACCTTCGTCCTCACGGGTCGCGAACTACCACGGACGCGGGATACCGGTCGAGTTCCACTCAGGCGATCTCGCGCAGTTCGTGAACGGGCGCCTGAGGCCGGCGTTCCATAGCATCTGGTTTGTTGGAGGAAGCGTGGTCTCCGCCGAATGCCTTCGTCTCGGGCTCGCCGACGAAGTGCGGTATTCGATCCTGCCGATCCTGATTGGTGATGGGATCCCATTCTTCGAGAAGGTCGGCAGAGACGTCCCGCTCCATCTGGCGGCGGTCAAAGCCTACAAGAGCGGCATGGTGGAGCTTCGCTACGTCGTGCGATGACATCGCAACGAGTAACGTCTGGTGGCACGTTGGGAGAGCGTCCAGCGATGAAGATCTCCATTCTCGACGATTATCACGACACGCTTCGCACGCTCGACTGCTTTCAGAAGCTGTCGGGCCACGAGGTCAGGATCTGGAACGATCACGTCCAGGATGTCGATGCACTGGACGAACGATTGCGCGATACCGAAGCGCTGGTGCTGATACGCGAGCGGACCGCGATCCGCGCGCCGCTGCTGCGATCGACTGGACAGGCTCAGGCTCATCAGTCAGCGCAGCGTCTATCCGCACATCGACGTCGAGGCCTGCACAAGGCTCGGCGTCATAGTGTCCTCGGGGTCAGCATCCGGGCACTCCGTCGCATGCCGCCGCAGAGCTCACATGGGCGCTGGTTCTTGCGGCGATGCGCCAGATCCCGCAGCAGATGGTCTCGCTCAAGGCAGGCAAGTGGCAGATCGGCGTCGGCAACAGCCTGCGAGGCAGGACGCTTGGGAATCTACGGCTACGGCAGGATCGGGAGCGTCGTCGCCGGTTACGGCAAAGCATTTGGGATGAACGTATTGGTGTGGGCGCGCGAAGGCTCGCTCCAGCGGGCGCGAAACGACGGCTATGCTGTGGCGCCCAGCAAGGAGGCATTCTTTGCGGAGTGCGACGTGATCTCGCTCCACATGCGCCTCATCGAAGAAACGCGCGGCATCGTGGTTGCGGATGACCTTGCCCGAATGAAGCCGACGGCCTGCTGGTGAATACCAGCCGAGCTCCACTGATCGCGCCTGGCGCATTGCTTGCCGCCCTGCAAACTCGGACGCCCGGGCATGGCGGCCGTCGATGTCTATGAAGAGGAGCCGGTACTCGACGCAGGTTATCCGTTATTCGCAATGGACAACGTAGTGTGCACGCCGCACATTGGATATGTCACGCGCGACGAATACGAAGTGCAGTTCTCGGAGATCTTCGACCAGATCCTCGCGTTCGCGGCCGGCCAGCCCATCAACGTCGTGAATCCACAGGTGCTGGGGAACGCGAACCTGCGCCGTTAGAAGAGGTCAAGTGGCCGCTTTGCGGCTGCCTGCGCCCTTCTGAATACTCCCCGCCGTGACGATCCTCTCCGCCCTCCGCTCGCCGCGTCCGTGCGACGCCCCGCTCGCGCGAGTCGCTTCTCCTCGGGCTTTGGCTGAGTGGCCGAGCCCAGGATGGCGGGTCCCATCCTCTCCTGAAGTCGCGACGCCCCCGGGCCTCCGTGCCCGGTCACCGGCGACGTCGCAGCTCCCACCGATCCGATCCGTTCTCGCCGCGCCCGGGCACTCCCGCGCGTGGCAGCGCTCCATCGCCTCGCAATGTCCAAACCGAGAGGAACCACCGTGACGCACCCGTACCGGCTCTCCGAGTCCGCCTCGCAGCACCTCGCGACCGCCGCCGCCATCGCTCGCGACGTGCTCGCCGCACACGCCGCCGACGTCGACACAAACGCACGCTTCCCGGGGAGAGCATCGACGCGCTCGCGCGCGCCGGCCTGCTCGGTCTCCCGCTGCCCAGCACGCACGGCGGACGAGGCGAGAACATGCGTGCCTTCGCCGCGGTCACCGAGGAGCTCGCCACCGCGTGCGGCGTCCACGGCAATGATCTACGTCATGCACGTCGCGGCCTCGCAGGCCATCGCGTCGGGGCAGAACCTCGCAAGATCGCGACGCCCTGATGCGCCAGCTGGCCACCGGCGAGCACCTGACGACGCTCGCGTTCTCGGAACGCGGGTCGCGGTCCCAGTTCTGGGCTCCGGTGTCGAAGCTCGCGCCGGCGGCTGCTGGCTTCCGCACCCGGGCCGAGAAGTCGTGGGTGACCTCGGCGGCGCACGCACAGTCGTACGTCTCGAGTGCGCAGAAGCCGGGGCCGCCTCGCCGCTGGAGTCGACGGTCTACCTCGTGAGGAGCGGATGCGCCGGGCGTGAACAATCTCCGGCAGGTTCAACGGGCTCGGCCTGCGCGGCAACGATTCCTCGCCGGTCACGCTGGAGGATGTCGCGGTGGCCGACGGCGACCTGATCAGCGCCCTCGGGGACGGCGCCAACCACCATGCTCACGGTGGTGCTGCCGTGGTTCAGCATTGGTACCGCCGCGATGAGCAACGGCCTCGCCCGTGCCGCCGTCGCGATCACCACCGCGCACCTCACGGTGGCAAAGCTGGAACACAACGGCAGCGCACTGCGCGACCTGCCCGAATCTGCGGGCACGCCTCGCCGAGATGTATTCGCGCACCGAGCAGTCCCGAGCGCTGCTCGGCACACGCTCGACCACATCGAGTCCGGATCGGCGGCGGCCGCGCTCTACGTGCTCATGGGGCGGCTTGCGGCACTGGAGGCGGCGAGCGACGTCACCGACCTGGCGATGAAGGCCTGCGGGGGTGCGGCGTTCTCACGCCACCTCGGGCTCGAGCGCGTATTTCGCGACGCGCGTGCGGGCTGGGTCATGGCGCCGACGGTGGACCACCTGCTCGAGTTCTCGGGGCGCGCCCTGACCGGGCTGCCTTTGTTCGGATGAACGCAATGAGCCAACCGCCGGACATCACGCCCTCGTGCGAGCTGCGCGCGCCTCGTTTGCCCCGATGGCCACGTGCGGCTCGTCACGCGCAACCTCACCGTTCGACGCCGAGCAGCAACTGGGGCTGGACCCGGGCGCGTCCCATCCCGCGGCGCTGGATCTGCTCGTGGGGGCGCTGGCGGCTGACCTGCTCGCGGGCTGGGCCGCGAGGCCGCGCGCGCGGGCGTGCCCTGCACGATGCGGAGCTCCGACTCGAAGCACGCCTCGGGAATCCGCTGGTCGCACTGGGCGTGGTCGGCGAAGCCGGCAGTCCGGGGCTCGCCTCCGTGCAGGGCACGCTGTTCGCCGGCGCCGAGGCCGACGAAGCCCAGATCCATGCGCTGTGGGAGAGGGCCTGCGCGCGCGCCGCGGTGTTCACGACGCTTCGACGTTCCGCGTTAATTCACATCACGATTCGACTCGTTCCCTGAAGGAGGCACCCGCGTGCGACCCATCCTGGTGGGGCCGTCATCTACGATCCGAAGGTCGCGGTCATCTGGGACATCATTGCGGCCTTCTTCAACGCCCAGGGCTGCCCCATGGACTGCGTCTTCTACACGAACTACAGCCTGCAGGTGGACGCGCTGCTCGCAGGGCATATCGACATCGCGTGGAACTCGCCCCTCGCATGGGTCGACGCGCAACGCGCGCACCGGTGACAAGTGCCGGGCGATCGCGATGCGCGATACCGACTGCGATCGCCGCACGCACCTGCTTGCTCTGGCCGACGGCCCGGTTCGCACCGCCGGGACCTGCGCGGCCGCGTGGTGGCGCTGGGCGCTCTGGACTCGCCGCAGGCCACGCTGCTCCCGATCCATCACCTCGCGAGCCTGGGACTGAAGCCCGGACGCGACTTCGACGGTGCGGCGTCACGACGTGCTGGTGGGCAAGCACGGCGATCACGTGGGGGCGAGCGCGAGGCGCTGAACGACCTGCTCGTCGGGAACCGCCGATGCTGCGGCGGTGCTGGACCTGAACTGGGAGCTGTGGCGGTCCGACGGAACCGCCGATCCGTCGCGGTGCGCGTGCTCGACACCACGGCGCCGTTCGACCACTGCAACTTCACGGTCACGCCGGCGTTCGCGGCCGCCCGCGCCGAACACTGGACGAGCGTGCTGCTGTCGATGAACTACGCGAAACCCGGCACACCGGGACATGATGGATATGGAGGGCCTCAAAGCCTGGCTGCCCGGCCGCACATCGGGCTATGCGGCGCTCGAGGCGGCCGTGCGCGAACAGAACTTCTTCGAAGCGTGCCCGTCGGGTGAGACCTCTGCCGATCTTTCCCGTCACCACGGTCGGCAGCTGGCCGCGCTCGCCCGAGCTGCTGCGGGCGCTGCGGGAGCGGCGCCGCGGCGACGATCTCGACCGATCGGTTCCGCGAGGTGGCGCACGCCGGGGTGCGGGAGGCACTGCGCGCGCAGGTGGACGCCGGCGTCGACCTGGTGACCGATGGCGAGCAGAGGCGCGACAACTTCTACTCGTTCGTGGCCGACAAGCTCGATGGCGTGCGGCTCATGACGCTCGCCGAGATGCTCGACGTGGTGGAGGACAAGGAGGGCTTCCGGCAGCTGCTCGACACCCTGGACGTGCCGGCCTTCGCGATCAGCAATCCGACCTGCGTCGGCGAGATCCGGCTGCGCGAACCGCTGGCCGTGGACGACCTCCACTACCTGCGCACCCTCACCGATCGCCCGATCAAGGTGACGCTGCCGGGTCCTTATCTGCTCACGCGCGCGATGTGGGTGCCCGAGGTGAGCGCGTGAGTACTACCCGGACAAGGAAGGCCCTCGGCGACCGCGTCGTGGGAGATCCTGCGCGCTGAAGTCGAGCTGCTGGCGCGTGCCGGCGCGGATTTCATCCAGCTCGACGAGCCGGTGCTGACGGAGCTTGGTGTTCACGCAAGGGCAGACGCGCACGTTCATGTGCGCGGCGCTCGCCGCGCGCAAGGATCCGCAGGAGGAGCTGGAGTTCGCGGTCTCGATGATCAGCCGGGTATTGGAAGGGCCGGCGACGTGCGCACCGGGCTGCACGTGTGCCGCGGCAACTGGAGCCGCGACGAGATCCACGTTGCTCAGCGGGACGTATGCGCCGCTCGCGTCGTGGTTCGAGCGCATGCCGGTGCGCCAGCTCGTGCTCGAATACGCGACACATCGTGCCGGGAGACGTGGTGTCGCCGGGAGGGAAGGAACTCGGCCTGGGCGTGGTGAACCCGCGCTCCGACGAGATCGAGACCCCGGCGCAAGTCCGCGAGCGTGTCCTCGCGGCGATGAAGTACGTGCCAGCGGAGCGCCTGTTCCTCAACCCGGATTGCGGCTTCGGCACGTTCGCTGCGCGGCCCATGAACACGTCGGACGTGGCCGCACGCAAGCTCGCCGACGATGGTCGAGGCAGCACGCACCTCCGTGACGGAAGCGGGCGCCTCGAAGCGCTGAATATCCTCGCAACCGCGATCTCAGCTTCGCGCATCCACCTGGCTGTTCCGTCTCTAACATGGGCAATAATCTAGGGCATTGCCTTGAAGATCTCTGGACTGACCACCGGAACCCTGCAGCTCAAGCCCACCTTCCTCGAGGGCAGCCCCGCCCACGGTGGTCCTCTTGGGGCCGATCCTGCCCTGCGACGGGATCCAGCCTTCACGCCGCCGCTTCCCATGTGGGCGTGGGTCGTCGAGACCGAAGGAGAGAATCCTCATCGACGCCGGCGGGCGTCCGGGCATCGGCGGGGCGTGACCGGCACCAGGTTCCAGATCGAGCCCGAACAGGATCTCGTTGCGGAGCTGGCCCGCCATGGACTTCGCCCCCATGACATCGATCGCGTTCTGATGACCCATCTCCACGGAGACCATGTCGGCGGATTGGCCGCGTTCGATTCGCAGCGCATCTGGGTGGCGAGGGCGGGAGTGGGCGCCGGTGGCGCGCTTCCCGGGCCGCTTGATGCGGCCCCTGGTGGCGCCCGTGCCGCCGGGATTGGCTCCTCAACTCTTCGACTCTGATGGCCCGCCCATGCTCGGCTTTTTCCGCGAGCTGGCCCGTGACAGGAGACGGATCGATCGTCGCACGCCGACTGCGGGGCACAGCACCGGGCATACGAGCTACCTTGTGAGGAGAACGAGGCTGATGCGTTGCTATCGGCGATCGACCCTACGACCTGCCCGCGCCCGAAGCCCGGCGCTTCAGGGGTTCATTGCCGACGTCACGACATCGCGAGACGCTGACCGTGCTGTCGCTTTCGGTCAGGTCAGGTGTCGCCCACCCGCCGAGCCACGGATCCCGCGTCTCCCGGGCGCCCGCGGAATGGCGCGCCCAGTGAGACCTATGGAGCGGCGGTGGTAAGCCCCTATCCGGAAACCCAGACCCAGTTCGTGAGGGGCCGGCGGCGAACCCGTGGAGGAAGTACCTGTCGGGAGCCCGGCGGCGGCCCTCGCCGGAATGGCGTGGTATCCTCGCTCCTCACGCGAGGAATCCATGATGCGCCGCTCCCGCTCGGCACCGCTTGTCTTCTGGCTGGCCCCGCCGTCCTGCTTGCGGCCGCCTCGCGGGATGCCACCCCCCTGTGGCCCTCTACAACTGGGATCAGTAAGCGAGCCATTCGTCCGCAAACTGGACTACGAGGGACCCGCCGTCTACCCGCAGACGGTGTCGATTACCGGTCTTCCCCAGGGCACAGAGCGACCACTTTTACGTGGATGCCTGTTTGCTGACAACTGACCTGGTATGGGGATTCTATCCGAATGGCTGCCCCGGTCCGGAGCGACTCACGATGACCCGGGCGTGCCGGCTGTGACTCGATCCCGGGACTCACTATTGAAGTCGGCGAGATGACGCAATCGGTTGACTATGTGGCGAACACACTCGAGGTGACGTGCGTGGTTAATCCTGTTCCTGCCCGATCCCGGAACGACGCTGCTGGAGTGGTGACGATCAGGTTCGACCACAGGGCTACGGAGACTATGTGCCAGGGTCCGATGGCTTGCCCCGCTTTGTTTCCACTACGTGCTGTTCTTTGAAGCGGCGGGCAACCTGGGGGTCGGTGGCGGAACACGATCGCATCACCTGGAACGACCATTCCGCCGAACCCGACTGCTCGCCGCGAGACCCCCACTACCCGTGCAGCGGACGACCTGGGGCGCGTTGAAGGTTCACTATAGATAACGTCCTGCACCCACCACGCTGGAACTGGAGCACGGGGGACAGTCAGGCACCGTGTGGCCCTGCCCCTGCAGCGAGCCCAAGGCGGTAGGGTAGATTTGCGCGATGCCGCTGACTCCTCATCTCGTCGTAGCCAATCGTTCTTCCGCCTCGCGCTCGTGGTCGCGCTCCTGGCATCGGCGGCCCGCTCGCCCCGGCACATCCCGCGAGGGTTGGGTCGATATTCCGGCGGCAGGGTCTGGTATCGCATCGTCGGCAAAGGGACTGGAACAAGCAATACGTAACTGAACGAAGCACACACTT
>ERZ1370068.3413-contig-2526_pt1 | contig 19156 bp, 32 predicted proteins | sample MGYA00561227_ERZ1370068 | MGnify/ENA primary metagenome ERZ1370068 (study PRJEB38410, sample SAMEA6850437) | metagenome | study: Metagenomic assessment of the ecological functions of the soil: analysis of the soil microbiota associated with the...
GCATGGCCGGCGGCGTCGCTTTGAACTGCGTGGCGAACGGCCGCCTCGCTGCGCGGAAGGCCCGTTCGAAGATATTTGGATTCAACCCGCGGCGGGCGATGCGGGCGGAGCGGTGGGAATTAGCTCTGGCGATTTGGCATCGGTATTTGAAGAATGAACGGCTCAGTCCCGAGAAAGCCGGAACCTGGCAAGCAAGTGGCACGGGCGTCCCGCCCGTGAATCACATTGACGAATCACGCGCAAGATGCGCGTGCCACAGCTGCCGCCTTATGCGGACGGGATGAAAGGCTCGTATCTCGGTCCTCAGGACAAGCCGGAGGAAATCGAATCATTTCTGAAATCGCGTAACGCTCCTTACAAAAAACATTGTCGTGAGGAATTGCCGCGGGTGGTGGCTGAACAGCTCGCGGCCGGAAAGATCACGGGCTGCATCAGGGCCGGATGGAATTCGGACCGCGCGCGCTCGGCGGGCGCAGCATCATCGGCGATCCGCGTTCACCCGCAATGCAATCGGTGATGAATCTCAAGATCAAATATCGCGAGAGCTTTCGCCCCTTCGCTCCCAGCGTGCTGCGCGAGCATGTGGCTGACTGGTTCGATCTCGATTACGACAGTCCCTACATGCTTCTGGTCGCCGATGTACGCGAACGTCATCGTCAAAAACTAACGGATGATGAAGAAAAGCTCTGGGGCATCGACAAGCTCAACGTGAAGCGTTCGGAAATTCCCGCCGTCACGCACGTCGATTACTCGGCGCGCATTCAGACCGTGCGGCGCGAAACGAATCCGCTCTACTGGGAAATCATCGACGCGTTTCGAGAATTGACCGGCTGTCCGCTGATCGTCAACACCAGCTTCAACGTGCGCGGCGAACCGATCGTGTGCTCGCCTGAGGACAGCTATCGCTGCTTCATGCGGACCGAGATGGATTTTCTGGTGCTGGAGAATTTATGTGCTGGACAAGCAGGAACAGCCGGCGCTGGATGAGAAGGACAGATTGGCGGAAAGAGTTCAGGCTGGATTGACGCCGAGTGGCTTCAACGTGAACGCAAAACCAGAACAAGCAGAAAAGTGGGAGCCGGTCGAAGTGCATCATTACTCCGGTGGCTCGCGCCGTAGTTGAGGCGGGAAGATCATACTGGATTAGTAGTGAATCTCATCTTCTCGGAGATGATTAACGGGCTCTGATTCCGGACCTTCTGCATAAGCTTGGGCCAGGTGCTCGCCTACTCGGTCTCATGATGAATATCGCTCACCCATGGAAAGCGTCCGACCGGAAGCCCCGGCTTTGCCGAACCGTGGGCGACGTGGTTTACCGGCTCACCGCAAAGAGACCAGCACTCGAGGTGGGCAAACTCTGTCCCGGAACCTCGGTGTCTTTTCACCCGATCTGCATTCACTTCACCGCTCGCTGACGCTGGACCACCATCGTGGATGCGTTCTGTGCAATCAGGCACCAGCCGTCAACTGGGTCAAACCTGTTAGTCCCAACCGAATCGAATGAATTGCAAGATCGCCAGCCGGACGCATGCTTCATTTTCGATCCCCTAATGGAAACAGAGATGAGCTGACCAGGTTGTACGTCGATTTCTTGTTTGAATGCGATGGGCCTTCGGCTACGTTCTGTTTCGGGCGACGTCTCAGACAGGCCTTCTGCGAGGCACCACGATCGAGCTGGAGCAAACTGTGCCGGAGACGGACGGGAAGCGCGGTCTGCGTGCTCCCTGGAACTCCTGTGGATGAACAGCATCTGTCAGCCCGGGAACAGCGCGATTTGTGGCGGGCGTGGGTCCATAAAGGCCCCGACGGTCCGATTGAGGATGCGGCTGGATACCGACACTCCGTGATCAGTACGCGGTGGCGACATCCGTTGGTTTCGCTTTGAAGCGCGCGACAAACGCGAAGACCGGTGCTTGTGCTCGGGCGTCTGTGATGATCCTCGCCATCCTTAACGCAATCCCCGTAACACCCTCGCTTCAACCCAAGTCCGAGACCTGCCGTGGGGGTTCTGGACTGATCGACTGCTGAGGATGGGCTGCCGGGAGACTGCGTGTTGAAGCCAGGAATGGATCAAGACGGTCGAACGAAGCTCGCTCGGCCCGCCGGATATCCACCTTCCCTGACGCCTCGCCGGAGAAGAGGTCACCGGGGCGCTGCTCGACGTGCTCGGGCTCTGAGCTTGACCGGCTGATTTCCTGATCCCAGAGCTGCTTTTCCGCCGCCCACAAGCTTAAATTACCCTTCAATTATCACCTTTATCACTGAGGAAAAGAAACAACATTATGGCAGAGCAGGTTAGGGTACTGGTTACCGGCGCCGGTGGTTTCATCGGACATCACTTAACAAAATATCTGGTCGAGCGCGGCTACTGGGTGCGTGGCGTCGATATCAAAGAGCCCGAATACGAAGCCACCGCGGCGCACGATTTCGCGCTGCTGGATTTGACCAGGATGGAGAACTGCGTCGCGGCCACCCAGGGCATCGATCAGGTTTATGGTCTGGCGGCGAACATGGGCGGCATCGGTTTCATCGAGAGTCACAAAGCCGAGATCGTGCGCGACAACACTCTTGATCAATCTGCAGACGATTGAAGCGTGCGCGGCAGAACGGCGTGCAGCGATATCTCTACACCTCGAGCGCCTGTATCTATCCCGGTTACAAACAGAAAGAGACTGGACATCACGCCCCTCAAAGAAGAGGACGCCTATCCCGCCGGAAGCCGAAGACGGTTACGGTTGGGAAAAGCTCTACATGGAGCGCGTCTGTCGTCACTACACCGAGGATTTCGGTTTGGACACGCGCGTCGTGCGCTTCCACAACATCTTTGGCCCGTTGGGCACGCTACGATGGCGGGCGCGAGAAATCACCGGCGGCGATTTGCCGCAAGATTGCTCTGGCCAATGACGTGAGATGAGATCGAAGTTTGGGGCGACGGACTGCAAACGCGCTCGTACTGTTACATCGACGATTGCGTCGAAGGAATTTACCGGCTGATGCAAAGCAATCATCGCGATCCGATTAACCTGGGCCAGGATCGAATGATTTCGATCAACGAGCTGGTGGATATCGTTTCGAAAATTGCCGGCAAGCGAATCAGCAAGCGTTATGACGCTGACCAAGCCGCAGGGAGTGCGCGGCCGCAACAGCGACAACACGCGCCTGCGCGCAGTGCTCAACTGGGAGCCGCAGGTTTCGCTCGAGGACGGATTGGCGATTACCTATGAATGGATCGCGGGCGAATTGAAAAGAAGCTGGTTCCCGCCATGGCGACAGGAAGTTAGGTCTTCATCGGCAGGCTTGGCCGCGGATAAACGCGGAAAGACGCGGATAAGACATTCACGGAGTTGGGATTGAATCATTTTGACTAGTTCTTATCAGCGATAATCCGCGTTCATCTGCGGCCAGTCTGCTAAGCAGTCCGCGGTTCTGACTGCAACCGCGACTTTCTGTTAGCATCTCGAATCGGTGTTGCATTCTGATAACCCCTCATCCTCGAACGCGTTCGAAATCAGCGTCGTCATCCCTGCGCTCAACGAAGAGGATTCGATCCGGCAGTTGCTGGAAGACGTGCTCGGCCAGACCCACCAGCCGGCTGAAATCGTCATCACTGATGGTGGATCGACCGATAAGACGCAGAGAAATCATCGAAGAATTCATCGCGGCCGGAGCGCCGGTGAAATTGATCCGGGTGACGAAGTCGATGCCGGGGCGGGCGCGAAACCTCGCGGTCGCTGCAAGCCGCTGTCAATGGATTGCGTTCACGGATGCCGGCATCACTCTCAGCGCCCGAGTGGTTAGAGGCGCTGACCAGCAAAGCGCCGAGAGAATTCAGCGGACGTCGTGTACGGAACTTACGAACCGATCATTGACAGTTTTTTACCGAATGCGCAGCGATTGCTTATGTGCCGCCACCGTTTGAGAGCGATGGCGGACCGGTGCGTCCCCGTTCGATCGTTTCAGCGCTGATGCGACGGCAGGCCTGGGAGACGGTTGGAGGTTTTCCGGAGCACCTGCGCTCGGCAGAAGACCTTCTCTTCATGAGCCGGGTCGAGCAATCAGGATTTGCTGATCGCGCGCACGTCGCGGGCAAAGGTTCACTGGCACATTCAGCCGAACTTTTGGCGCACCTTCAGGCGCTTTGTCGAATACTCGCGCAACAACATTCGCGCGGGTCTTTTTCCGAATGGCAGCAAACCATTTTTCGTTTACTACGCGCTGATTGCGGCGACTACCTTCGGCGTGTTTTTCATGGGCCCGCGCGGCTGATCTTTCCGCCGATCGCGTGGTTGCTGTTACTGATTGCCCGGGCGGCGAAAACTTTGTATCAAAATCGGCAGACCTATCCCGCAGGTTTCGGGCGCAATCTGGCAAGGCTGGCTTTGCTCGGTGCCAATCATCGCGACCCTTGATGCAGCAGCCTTCATTGGTTCGATAAACTGGCTGCTGCGCGACCAGCTGGGACTGATCGGATCGAAATGACCAGATGAGTATCGCCGGTAAACAAGTGCTGTTCATCTCGTATAACGGGATGCTTGATCCGCTGGGCCAAAGTCAGGTGATTCCGTACCTGAAAGAGCTGAGTCAAACTCGGCACGCGGTTCACGCTGGTCAGCTATGAGCGCGAGCAGGCTTACTCACCAGCAGGCCGGCAGCGAGTGCGATGCTCTGCGTGCAGGAGCTCTCGGCCGGTACGGGATTGAATGGCATTCGGCTGCGTTATCACAAAACGCCCGTCGCTGCCGGCGACGGCTTACGATGTCGTGACGGGAATAAGACAGGTCAGCCGCTTAATGAGTCAGAGACGAATCGACATAGTGCATGCACGCAGTCACATTCCGGCAACGATTGCGTTGCGGATAAAACGAAAATTTGGAGTGAAGATGATTTTTGACGTGCGGGGCCTAATGGCGGACGAATATGTAGACGCGGGCCACTGGCAGAAAGATTCGCTGGCCTATCGCATCACCAAGCGGGCTGAGCGGCAAGCGTTGCGGTCCGCTGATGGCATCGTGACCCTAACGGAAAGAATCTGGCCCACCATCAAAGTCTGGATCGGGTGAAGCAAAATCATCCGGCGCATGAGGTTGTACCCTGCTGTGCCGATCTGGAGAAATTCAACTTCAATCTCCAGCAGCGTACGGACCGCCGCAAAGAGATCGGGCCTGGAAGACCGCTTTGTTATGGTCTATAGCGGTTCAGTCGGCGGTTGGTATTTGACTGAGGAGATGGCAGACTTTTTGCGTCTGTGAGAAAGCAAAATCCCAGATCTTTTTCTCTGGCTGACCCTTTCGCAACCTGAGCGGGTGCACCTGCTGATGGAAGCTCGCGGAATCAGCAAGGAAGATTACGCGATTGTGGGTGTCCCCTCGCGAGAGGTTCCTTCTTATCTGTCAGCCAGCGATGCGGGCGTAGCTTTCATCAAACCGTGTTTTTTCGAAACTCGCTTCGTCGCCGACGAAATTTGCTGAATTCCTGGCGTGCGGTTTGCCCTTGATCACCAACACGGGAATTGGAGATTCAGACAGCCTGGTGAATGACGAGCGTGTCGGAGCCCTGGTGCAGAACTTCAGCGAGGAGGAGTACCTGACCGCTGTGCGAACCATCGAACAAGCTTTTAGCAGAGCCGGAACCGATACGACGAAGAACTCGGGAAGTGGCAGAGAGACTCTTTGATGTCCGCCGAGTCGGCGTTGAACGATACGCCCGGCTGTACGAAAACGTACTGGGTACCGCCAACTTAATTCTTCGAACAATGTCTTCTTCAACCGACAGACTGCTGGAAACGCTTCGCTGCCCGGGCTGCCAGGGCCGTCTTTCGCTGTGCGGCAACGCGCCGGAGTGACTGGTCTTGAATGCGGTGAGTGTCACGAGCAGTTCGCGGTCAACCAGCAATATTCCGCGCATGCTGCTCTCTCCGATGCGAGAAGCGTTGGCGGGCGAGGCGGCGGTTTCGCGAGATGGACGACCGTCAGGTCAAGACCGCTCAGAGCTTCGGTTACGAATGGACTCGCTTTCCTGAGATGTACGCCGAATGGGAGCGAAGTTTCCTGGATTACATGTATCCCGCACGGGCCGGAGTTTTTCGCGGCAAGAAGGTTCTGGATGCCGGCTGCGGCAACGGCCGCTTCGCTTACTACGCGGCCAGGTACGGCGCAGAAGTTTGGGCCATTGACCTCGGGACCGGCGGTTGAGGTGGCGCGCCGCAATACTGAAGAAACTGGTCAAGGTTCAGGTGATCCAGGCTGATCTGCATCGCCCGCCATTTGCGCTCGAGAGTTTCGATTTCATTTATTCAATCGGCGTCCTGCATCACTTGCCGGATCCCGAAGCCGCCTTTCAAAATCTCCTTCGCTACCTCAAGCCGCAGGGAGAGATTCAGATCTATCTGTACTGGCGGCCCGAGGGTCAGCCCATCAAACGGGCACTGCTTTCGATCGTCGGCCGCCACGCCGTCAGGTGACCACGCGTCTGCCGCACGGCGCCGTGTACGCGCTTGCTTTCCCGGCCGCGGTCGCCGCGTTTACTTCTTTGTTTGGCCGTATCGAGCTTCTGAAAGCAATCGGTTTGAAATCAATCGCCGAAAAGCTGCCCATGAAGCAGTATGCGAACTTTCCCTTCCGCGTCTGCGTCAATGATCAACTGGATCGATTCTCAGCTCCGATCGAAAACCGGTACACGCGGCAGGACGTAGCCGACTGGCTGAATCGCGCCCAGCTCGAGAAAACCAAAGTCAACGCGGCGTATGGCTGGGTGGGAACAGGCCGCAAGCCGGCCATCCTTTCTCGCTGAACGAACCATGAAGGTTTTAGCTCTAGCCTCGTATCCGGTGGAGGCAGCCGCCACCCGGTTTCGACTGCAACAATTTGTCGAACCACTGGCGGCGCGAGGCATTACGCTGTCGATTCATTCGTTCCTCAACTCGCAACAGTTCAAGCAACTTTATCGTCAGAAATCATGGCCGCGAACGGCGCTGGGTCTGTTCAGCTCGTCTTTGCGACGGTTGAAAGATATTGAAGCAGCGCGTCAGGGCTGACGTGATCCTGGTTCAACGCGAAGCGATGATGTTTGGACCGCCAGTCATCGAATGGCTGGGCGCGCGGGTGCTGAAACGCCCGATGGTGTCTGGATTTGGATGACGCAACTTACGTCTCGTATACCAGCCCGACTTACGGCGGCCTGGGCTCGGTTCTGAAATGGTTCAGCAAGACCGACGATTTGATCAGGTGGGCCGACGTCGTCACCTGCGGCAACCGGGGAATTGCTGAATATGTCTCCGGCAAAGGAGCCAACGCGCGGGTTGTTCCTACGGTGGTGGACACGGATGTGTTCAAGCCTGACCCGGGCGGTACGGCGCGAAACTCTGTTGGTGCTGGGTTGGATAGGAACCCATTCGACTTTCCCTTACCTGGAATCTATTTTCCCGGTGTTGGGCGACCTCGCGCGCGTCCACAAATTTCAGTCTCAAAGTCGTGGGCGCCGGAAAGGAAAGCATCTCAGTCCCCGGCGTCGAGGTGGAAAATTCAGCCTGGGAAATCGATCGCGAGGTCGAGGACTTTCAATCCGATTGACATTGGACTTTATCCGATTGACGCTTCACTCTATTCAGGTTGGGCTTCGGGCAAATCCGGATTCAAGGCGGTCCAGTATATGGCCGTGGGCGTTCCGTACGTAGCCACGCCGGTGGGCGGCTCGGCAGAAATCGGCGTGGAGGGCACCACCCATTTGTTCGCGACGACCAACGAAGAATGGCGCCAGGCCCTGAATGACTTGCTGGCCAACGCTGATCGGCGGCAGCAAATGGGCGCAGCCGGACGACGTCATGTGATCGAGCATTTCGGCCTGGAGGCCCAGGCCGACAAGCTAGCCAGCAGCGCTGCAGAGAGGCGGTCGAATCAAAGAAATGACTTGAACCGTGGCACAGGCACGCTGCCCGTGAATCAGGCGCCAGATGCGCGTGACCACCTCTGATGAAACCGGATGCATCGAACCGGAAAATTCAGGTTGTTGGTCCTCGGGTGCATCGCCCTGCTTCCGTCGTTTCTCAAGCGCCCCTGCTACCGGCTTTTTTCGGTTACCAGATCGGTCGGCGAGTGCGGATTGGATTGAGCATAATCGATGCTGATCGCTGTCAAATCGATGATGATTCAACAGATTGGTCATCTGAACATTTTTATTGGCGTGAAGGAACTCGTGCATGGGTGATCATGTCAGGATTGGCCACCTGAATATCATTCGCGGCGGCGATTTGGTCAGCCTGGGCAGGTATTCCGAGCTGATTCGGATGAATGAGATCAATTCGATACCCGAACCCGACGCAGTCAATCCCGTCGACCCGCGCTTCACGCTGGGCAATGGCAGCATCATTACTGCCGGTCACAAAATTGACTTTCACCGATCGGGTTGAAATCGGGAGACGAACTCGATCATCGGGGGACGCAACTCGTCCTTGTGGACCCACAACCGGCAGCGGACTTTGCCGATTACGATTGGAGACTTTGCTTACGTAGGTTCCGAGATTCGCATGGCGCCGGGCAGTTCGCTGCCGTCGCGATGCGTCGTCGGCATCGGTTCCGTGATCACCAGCAAGATCGAAACTGGCGGCTGGTTGATTGCCGGCGTCCCGGCCAGGCCGGTCAAAGAACTGAGCGCTGAGGACCAGTTCCTGGTCGAACGCAAGACGCGGCCTGATTTGCCCGACGACGTTTAGGACTCTGAGCTTCGAGTCGAGAAAATAAGATGAACGCACTTCTGATGGCTGTGGCGTTGGCGATTCTGGGCATGGTTTTCATGCTCGCGCCCAACGACGGCGGCCCGGCGAATCATGCTGATGCTGCCGCTGGTGGCCCTCGTGTCGTTCATGATCTACCGGCTCGACATTGATCGAAGATTCCTGCTGCGGATATTCCTGAGCGGCTGTACTGATACAGGGTCTTTGATCGGCACTTTCATTTACGTTTTTCACCTGGCAGGACATTCTTTGGCGGCGACGCATTCACCTTCGACTTTTTCGGAAACGCGCTGCTCAAGGTTTGGGAAGGCCAGACTCAATATATTCCGACGGTCGACATGTTTTCGAGCAACGGCGCCGGCAGCGGCTGGGGCATGCTCTACCTGGTAGCGGTCGTCTACAAGATCGTCGGCCAAAACATGCTGGCGACTCAATACGTGAATTGCGTCATCGGTGCGGCTTCAGCGCCGCTCGCCTACTTAATCAGCATCGAGATTTTTCCCAACAAGCGGATCGCGCGAATTTGCGCGCTGATGGCAGCTTTCTTTCCCTCTCTGGTGCTGTGGTCTTGCCAGGGTTTGAAGGATGGGCCAATCATTCTGCTCTTAACCCTGTCGATGCTGGCGACGCTGAAACTCGGCGAGAGATTCAGCCTCACGTATCTGATCGGCGCTGGTGCTGGCTCTTTGTTCTGTCTGCTCACTTTGCGCTTCTATGTTTTTACATCGTCGTCATCGCCGTGACGGCCGCGTTTATCCTTGGCCGGCGCCAACTGACTGCCCAGTCTTTTGCGCGGCAAATGATCATCATCATCATCTGATTGGCCTGGGTCTGGGATACTTCGGCGTCAGCCGTTACGCCTCGCAACAGATCGAAACCTTTGCCAGCGCGGACCAGTTGCAGAGAATGCGGCTCGACGCTTCGCAATCAGCAGCCTCGGGGTTTGCCGAGGATGTTGACGTTTCTACGGCGTCGGGCGTTGAGCACTGTGCCACTCGGACTGACCTATCTGCTCCTGGCGCCATTTCCCTGGCAGCTGGCTTCGCTGCGGCAAGCGATTACTCTGCCGGAGATGCTCGTCTGGTGGTTGTCAATTCCATTACTTGTGCTGGGCGCGTGGTTCACGATTAAGCATCGACTGCGAGAGATCGCGCCAATCATAATTTTCACCAGCTTGCTCACCCTCACGTACTCAATCATGCAGGGCAACGTGGGCACCGCCTACAGGCAGCGGGCCCAGTTGCTGGTCTTCTACTTTGTCTTTGTGGCCGTCGGTTTTGTTCTGATCAAGGAGCGTCGCGAAGCGCGCAAAGCCAAAAGGCAGGACTCGGAAGCACCAGCATGAACAGCCGTCGGCTCGTCTATCGCCGCACGAGATGCGTAGCCAGTGCTGCGTCATTTCAGGGTTCCGCCGCCACAGCTTTTCAAACCTCGCCTGGGCAAACGGGTCGTTTCCAACAATACCAACTGCATCAGGAAGTTGATGATCGAGGTGCAGGCTGGTGGCTACCGCCAACTCGATCATTCCATAGCGAAGAAACACCAAAGATCTTGATGGGCACGTAAACGGTGTAACGTCACGATGAAAAGCATCGTCGGCGTACGAGTGTCACCCATCGCATAGAAGGCGCCGGAAGTTACCTGTCCGGCGCACCCGCCAATGAGCAGTCCGCTCAACGCGACCATGATCAACCACAGCATGTGAACGTTTTCAGCGGTAATGCCGCCATGACCAATCAATAGACGCAGTAAAGGCTCGCCCGCGAAGAATAGTCCGGTACAGGCCGCGAGCGTCAACCCCAACATTAGCAATAAACGCTGGCGGTAGACGTGCCGGAAGCCCGACCATTCGCCCGCCTTGGCCGCGATCGCCAGACGCGGCACGGATGGCGTCGAGACGGCCCGCGTGATCACCAGATTGATCGCCGAGTAAACCTGCTGGCCGATATACAGTAACGATAAGTTTCCGGCCGTCGGTGAGCGAGGTAAGAAATCGATCTACCAGCGGATCAGATTTCGCATAAGTCTGGCCCAGCAGGAAAGGCTTAACGCGTCGCCACGCCTCGACGACGGCATATGAATTCCATTGCGGCTTTTGCCACGCGCCCAACACCGGCATCAACAACACGACCTTCAGCGCCAGCGTCACGCACCGTCAGCCCAGGCGGCCGCGGCAATACCGTAACGCGGCAGGGTCCAGAACAGGACCAGCAGTCCGACCGCATTGGCGAGTAACGGATGAAGACTCGGCCCAGAGGAATTTTTGCCGGGCGTAATGAAACCGACCACAGCACCACCACCGACGCATTGCCGATCATTGAGCCAGCAGTTGAATCCGGCTCAGCGTGATCGTCAGCTGGCGTCCCTGCACGTCGAAACCGGGCAACGATCAAATCGACCCAGATTCCCGCGGTGACGAACAGGACGATGGCCAGCAAACTGAAGAAGCCGCTGACGCCGATAAAGAACGCCCACGAGTCCCGCCGAAATGTCGTTTTCATCTTCAGTGGCCAGCAGGGGCACCAGCACCTGCGTGAGTGAAAACTGGCCACCGAGAAAAATCAGCTGCGGCAGCGCACCGGAAGCGAAGAAGGCGTCCGTTTCAATCCCCACACCGAGTCGCGTAACGACATACCACGGCATTAACACGGCCAGCACGGCGTTGCAGATCGCCAGTCCGGCGAGTATGAAACTTAGCTTAATCAATCGGAGTGTTCCCGGGCTGGCCGGATTATCCAGTGACTTGTTTTGATTTCGACAAACGTGTGCGAACCAGTTCGAGGCCGCCGGCGGCGAGAATAACCATCAAGGTCCAAAACGGATAGCGCAAACGGTAAAGCGCGCCCACGTTATTGACTACCAGTCCCAGCGCCACCGCTCCCAAAGCTACGAAGCCGAAGATGAAACCAGACAGAAAGATTTCGACGTCCTCGCCAGAGTCCAAACAAGGCGAGGCATTCAAGCATGTAAGTCAGCAGGGTTTCAAATCCGGATATCAATCTCCCGCCAGAGCCGACCTCTTTTCCCGTCTGCCACCACATATTCGGGAAACGGCGCAAACAATCCCACCATGATCGGCGCGCGGCAAATGACGAATCATTTCAGCGCCGCTGTTCAATTTCACGTCCGTATCGATTTTGGATCCGTCGGTTGCCGGAACGCACCTTACCTTCCTCGATCCTTGATTCTGAACCCGGCGCGGCGCGCAGAAATCTGTTCCGGAAGAGGTAATGAGTCCACATTCTGCCTTTAGCGGTGTCGGAATTCGCGTGGATCTTGCTGGTTATGAAAGAAGGGTTGAAAGCGTGGCGTGATAATCATCGCCGCCATAATCAGCAGCGCGAATAGCAGCGGTGCCGGCGGCGACATGTCTCAGGCCGCACGCGCTGCGAAACAGCAGCACAGCAGTGCCGCCGGCAACGGCCGCCATCAGCAGATACCACATCGGCTGACGGGTAATTCTGATAATCGACAACGGCGGCGCAAGCCGCGATCCCCATGACCAGGCCGCGACGCCAGCGCAGGTCGTGTGCGCAGCGACTCGAGTAATGGTCCAAATGACAACGAGGACCGCAAGGACCAGCAAAGGATCTCTCAGCAGTTGGGTGGTATGAAGCAGAAACGATGGCCAAAGCGCGACGATGCCGGCCGCGATCAAGCCGGCGCGATAATCAAAGACAGCTTCGCCCAGCTTGAAAACCAAGATCAGGATTGCCAGGTAGTAAATCAGGTTAAGCGGCTCGATCGTGAGAATGTTGAAGCTAAACCAGCGCGACACGACAGAACAGCGGCAATGAATACAATCTCACGTGCAGTTGGGTCGGCCAGGTGGCCCAGGCGAGCGGTCCTTCATTCTTCAGTATCTGGCACAACTCAGCGACCTGGCCCTGATAAACCACGCCGTCCGAGGCAAATCTCCCGATTCCGCTCGGATGAATTTGGCGCGGGCATCACCTGATACTTGCCGACCGCAAATACGCCGAGGGTGATCGAAACGTGCCAGATAGCCGCCGCCAGGATCAGAAACTTTAGTTGAAAGAGCCGCTTTGCGGATTGCGCGTGTTTCGGTCCTGGGTTTCGATTGCATTTCGATCAGCGTAATTTCGCGCGGCAGAATTCGGTTGAAAGGATTACCGGAACGGCGCTTTGGACTTGGCTACAAGCGTCCGCTAATATTAAGGCCAGCAATATTGGAAAGTCATGTTCGCAAGGTCAATCGCAGCCAACGCCGCAAACAAGTGTGTTCCGTAGCGTCCTCGGCTTCTGCTTTCCAAACTAGACGAATCATATGTGTGGCATAGCAGGCATTGTTCGCCGCGACGGCGCGCAGATCGATCGCGAATTGCTCGCGCGGATGAACGATGCGATTCGTCATCGCGGCCCCGATGACGATGGATTCTATTTCAGCGACGGCGTGGGCTTGGCGATGCGCCGCCTCGCGATTATCGATCTAAAGAGCGGGCAACAACCTATCCATAATGCCGACCGCACCGCCTGGATCGTTTTCAACGGCGAGATTTACAACTATCGCGAGCTTCGCAAACAGCTGGAAGCGCTGGGTCACACCTTTTACACCGACAGCGACACCGAAGCAATCATTCACGCCTATGATGAATACGGCACCGATTGTCCCAAACATCTGCGCGGCATGTTCGCGTTCGCAATCTGGAACGAGCGTGACAAATCACTTTTCCTGCGCGCGCGATCGGGTCGGCAAGAAGCCTCTGCTGTATGCGCAGAACCAGTGATCAATTGATCTTCGGATCGGAATTCACCGCGCTGTTGGCCCATCCCGAGGTCAGCCGCGAGGTGAATTACGAAGCGATTCATCATTATCTTTCATTCATCTGCTGTGCCTGCGCCGCTCACCGCCTATCAGGCGATTCGAAAGCTCGAACCGGGTCACTGGTTGCTGTGGCAAAACGGCGAGATCAAGCTCGGAACGATACTGGCAGCTCGACTTTTCCCGGAAGACTTAATATCGGCGAGCAGGAGAAGCCGGCGAGCGCGTGTCTGAATTGCTGCGTGACGCCGTGCGCGTGCGCCTGATGTCGGAAGTTCCGCTCGGCGCTTTTCTTTCCGGCGGCATCGATTCCAGTGCCGTGGTCGCGCTCGATGGCCCAGGAATCGTCGGAACCCGTAAAGACATTTTTCGATCGGTTTTGAAGAGCAGGATTTCAGCGAGTTGCATCACGCGCGCCGCGTCGCTGAGCACGTGGGCGCGGAGCATCACGAATTCATCGTGCGGCCGAACGCCGATGGAGATTCTGCCGACCCTGGTTGAGCATTACGGCGAACCGTTTGCCGATTCGTCGGCGATTCCCAGTTACTACGTCTCGCGCGAGACGCGGCGCTTATGTGACCGTGGCGCTGAACGGCGACGGCGGCGACGAGTGCTTTGCCGGCTATGAGCGATATGCCGCGATGAATCTGGCACAGAGATATGCCAAACTGCTGCCCGCCGCAGTGCGCAACGGCGTGGTCGCCAATCTCGCTAACGCTCTGCCTGAGTTTCAGGACGTCGCGGGCCAAACGCTGGGCAAAGGAAAGCGATTTCTTAAAGCCGCGTCTTTGAGCCCGATCCAAAGATATCTGCGCTGGATCAGCGCCTTCGATGAAAATGCAAAACTCGATCTGTATTCAGATGAGTTTCCGCGAACGGACGAACGATTTCTCGACTGTTGGTATCATCCAGCCCTGGTTCGCCAAAGCCAATGGCGCCGGCATCGTCGATGCTTCGCTGCTCACCGATACGATGACTTATCTGCCCAACGATTTGCTGGTAAAGATGGACATCGCCAGCATGACCGTATCGCTCGAGGCGCGCTCGCCGTTTCTGGATCATCATCTGATGGAATTTGCCGCCAGCTTGCCTGAGAAACTAAAGTTGCGGCGGATGACGACCAAGTACCTGCTCAAGCGCATCCTGAAAGATTTGGTGCCGGCGGAAAACCTGAGTCGCGGCAAGATGGGCTTTGGCGTGCCGATCGGTCACTGGTTCCGCGGAACGATGCAACCGTTCCTGCGCGAGACGCTGCTTTCCGAAAAGGCGCTCGGTCGCAGTCTCTTCCAAAGCTGAAAAGGTGCGACAGCTCGTCGATCAACACGTCGAAGGCAGGATCGATCATTCGCATCGTTTGTGGTCGTTGCTGATGCTTGAATTGTGGTTTCAAAGGTTTATTGATTAAGAAGGTCTTTGGACTGGTCTTGGTCGAACTTGAGAGTTGGGACATTCAAGACCTAAGATCAAAGACCAATCACTCGGAGGTGGTTCATTGAAAGGTGTCGTCCTTGCTGGTGGGTCTGCGGTTCGCGTTTGAACCCGCTGACTGCGGTCACGAATAAGCATCTGCTGCCGGTTTACAACCAGCCGATGATCTACTATCCGATTCAGACCCTGGTGAACGCGGGAATCACCGACATCATGATCGTCACCGGCGGAAACTCGGCCGGAGATTTTCTGAAGCTGCTGGGAAACGGCAGGCGCTTCGGACTGAAGCACTTGAACTACACCTATCAGGAAGGTGAAGGAGGAATCGCTGCCGCCTTGTCGCTGGTCGAGCATTTCGCGGGATCAGATCCGATTTGTGTAATTCTCGGCGACAACATCATTCAGGGAAATATTTGCGCGGCGGTTGAGTCCTATCGAAAACAAAGTCACGGCGCCAAACTGCTTTTGAAGAAAGTGGCGGACCCGCAACGGTTCGGCGTGCCTGAGCTGGACGGAAAGCGAGTTTTGCGCGATCGAAGAAAAGCCGTCGCAACCTAAAGTCAGAATTTGCCGTGATTGGAATTTACCTGTACGACGCGCAGGTTTTTGACATCATCCGCACGCTGAAGCCTATCCGGCCGCGGCGAGCTGGAAATCACCGACGTGAACAATGCTTACATCGAACGCGGCGAAGTTACCTGGGACGAACTTGATGGCTGGTGGACCGATGCCGGAACGTTCGAAAGTTTGCTTAACGCTTCAAACCTGGTAGCTCAGACCGGGGCGAACAATCGGGAAATTACTCATGCAGCAGAGGCCGGCGCCAACTGAAATGTTTAGTGACGGAAATATCCGAGGATGTCGTGGTTCGCGACCTGCGGAAGTTCAACGACGGCCGCGGATGGCTGAGCGAGTTGTTCAGACATGACGAATTGACCGCCGAGTTCTTTCCGGCGATGGCCTACACCTCGTCTACGAAAGCCGGAGTTACCCGCGGCCGCACGAGCATGTCGATCAGGCCGATCTTTCTCTTGTTTCCTGGGGCCGTCAAATTTCAAAGATACGCATGTGGGACAATCGCGCGGACTCACCTACCTATCGAAATGTGATGACGCTGACCGCCGGCGCCGACAATCCGAAAGTCGGTGCTCATTCCTAAAGGCGTCGTGCATGCCTACCGGAATGTCGGCGAGATTGATGGCATCGTAATCAACTGTCCCAATCGCCTCTACATGGGACCTGAGCGTCGTGAAGAGAGTCGATGAAATCAGGCACGAGGACGATCCAACGCGATATTCGGATTGATGATTGAGATTTGCGCCAGCGTTTCACGACCTGGAGCGCAAGCGTCCTCGCTTGCCTGAGTGCCTGGTTTGATAGTTGTTAGAGCAAGGCGGTAGTGTCTTAATTTGAAAATCGCTGGGTCGCTCTTCTCTTCTGCGCCTCTGCGGTGGGTATTTCCAAACTCTGTTCACCGCCGAGGAACGCAGAGGTCGCAGAGACCTACGCGGAGAAAAACTGATTTAGCTTACGCCAGCGACGGCGAGGACGCTTGCGCTCCGGTCAGTTAAATTCCATGGAAATTGATTTTGTCGATTTGAAAGCGCAGTACCACGCCATCGCGCCGGATGGTGGACGCAGCCATTCATCGCGTCGTCGCCGGCGCCGACTTCATCCTCGGGAAAGATGTTGAGCTCTTTGAGCAGGAGTTCGCCTCGCTTTTGCGGGGTGAACCACGGTATCGGGGTCGACTCGGGCATGTCCGCGCTCGAGACTGGCTTTACGCGCATACGGCGTCGGCGAAGGCGACGAAGTCATCACGGTTTCGCACTTTTTCCGCGACTGCCTTTGCCGCATTTCCACAAACCGGCGCGCAACCGGTTTTCATCGACGTCGATGAGCGCACCTACAACATGCGACCCGATTCGATCAGTCGCCATTACCTCGCACGACCGCCAATTCTGCCGGTGCACCTCGTATGGCCAAGCCGTGCGACATCGAGGAGATCTCGCGCCTCGCGCGGAAACACAATCTGCTGCTGATCGAGGATGCGTGCCAGGCGCACGGCGCCGTTACCAGGACCGGCGGGTGGGAAGCTGGGGCGATGCCGCCTGTTTTAGTTTTATCCGGGCAAGAACCTCGGGGCCTACGGCGATGGCGGCTGATTGTCACCAACGACTCAAAAATCGCCGATCGGCTACGAATCATGCGCATACTGTGGCCAGCAGGAAAAGTATCGCCATGTCCTCGTCGGCTTCAATCACCGGCTGGATAATTTGCAGGCGGCTGTGCTGCGAGGTGAAGCTGCCACACCTTGATAGCTGGAACGACGACCGGCGCCGGGCCGCCGGCATCTACAATGAATTGCTGAAAGAGGTTCCGGGTGTGATCACCCCACTTGCCGACGAGGAGCGCACGCACGTTTATCATTTGTATGTAATCCAGCATCCGCGGCGCGATGAATTGCTGGCTCGCCTCAAAGATGAAGGCGTGCGGGCTGGATTGCATTATCCGATTCCAGGTGCATTTGCAGCCCTGCTACGAAGGCTTTCCTTTCTCGCCGGATTCATTGTCGGTGACCGAATTTGGTGGCTAAGCGCGTAATCTCTCTGCCGATGGTATCCGGAACTCACCCGTTCACAAATCGAATTCGTGTGTGATCGAGTGCGAGAGTTTCCCGCCAACTAAATCTTTCCGGATGAAGGTGCTTCGCATCATCGCTGCGTCTTAACGTGGGCGGACCGGCGCGTCATGTCGTCTGGCTCACTGAAGGACTCAGGCACGACTATGAGACCTTGCTGGTCGCGGGCGTGGTGCCGCCCGGCGAAGGCAGCGATATGAGGTTACGTCGCCGCCAGCGCCGGCATTGAGCCGGTGATCCTGAGAGAGATGAGCCGTGAGATTTCTCTGAAGGATGCGATTACCGTCTGGAAACTTTATCGCCTGATGCTGCGCGAGCGTCCGGACATCGATGCACACGCACACGGCTACAGCAGGCACGGTCGGCACGAGTTGCCGGACTTCTCTATCGCTGGCTGACGCCCGCGAGTTTGGTTGAGACGGCCGCGACGCTGCCGCTTTGTGCATACTTATCACGGCCACGTGTTTCACAGTTACTACAGTCCGAACAAAGACGCGCTTGTTTCTGGCTGTGGAGAAGTTTCTCGCCAGACTGGCGACCGATCGCGCATCGTCGTCATCAGCCATCGTCAGCGCCAGGAAATCAACGAGAACTTTCGCGTCGGGGCGCAGCCGTCAATTTGCCGTGATTCCGCTCGGCATTGATTTGAGCGTCTACGCCGGTTGGGCAAACGCGCCGCGCGATGCTCTTCGCACAGAATTGAGCGCGACTCCAGACGAAGTGCTAATCAGAATCGTTGGCCGTTTGACTGAAATCCAAAAACCACCGGGGGTTTCTGGACGCCGCCGCGGCAACTCAAAAATAAGCCGTGCGAAGATGCGATTCCTGGTGATTGGCGATGGGGGATTGCGTCCACAACTTGAAGCCCACGCGAACGAGTTGGGATTACGAGATGATGTTTTGTTTCTTGGCTCGCGCGCGGATCCTGCAGAATTTTTATCCGGCCCTGGACATTGTGGCGCTTACCAGCTTGAACGAAGGCACGCCGCTGAGGCCTGATTGAAGCGATGGCCAGCGAGGAGACCGGTCATCGCTACTGCTGTCGGCGGCGTTGTCGATCTCCTGGGGCAGAAGACGCTCGAGCGGCAGACGGATTTCACATTTGCGAACGCGGAGTGTTAGTCGAAGAAAAGACGCTGAGACGATTTGCCAGGGACTCGGAGCTCCTGATTACTGACGAATCATTGCGCCATGGGAAATTGCGGCCCGCGGTCGAGCGTTTGTCGAAAAGAATTATTCGAAAGATCGTTTGCTCCAGCGATGTCGCGAGCTTGTATCAGCAGATGCTGTCGAAGCCCGACTGTAAGAGGCGGCACGAATACAAACTAGACGGGATTCACATGATTGACAGGATTGAAAGAGTGCAAACCCACTCGCTTGTCTCTTTATCTTGTTAATCATGTGAAATCCTGATCTAATTGTATTTCTCGTAGTCCACGGTCGGAGCAACTCTGATCACGGCCATGCTAGACTGACTGCGCATTCAGAAGCATCACATGGAGGACCTTCCCGACGTTGCGAGTTTTGATTACAGGCGGACGCCGGTTTCATCGGCTCACATCTTTCCGACGCTTAT
>ERZ1370068.7102-contig-6040_pt1 | contig 19147 bp, 37 predicted proteins | sample MGYA00561227_ERZ1370068 | MGnify/ENA primary metagenome ERZ1370068 (study PRJEB38410, sample SAMEA6850437) | metagenome | study: Metagenomic assessment of the ecological functions of the soil: analysis of the soil microbiota associated with the...
TGCGAACGGTCAGCGCGCGATGCTGAGCAAGCTCTGGCTGAAGAAGTTGCAAAGCCGCGGCTGAGGCGATGCGCCCGGGCGGCACGAACAAAGGCTGGACGTTTGCGCGGCGTATGCAGGTCACGGAACCGGCGCCAGAGTCGACGCCTCAGGGGCCGGGCCGAGAGTGGCTCGGTGCAGCCGCGCGGCGATGACGCGCGACCTTGCCTGGAGCTTCCTCAAAACTAATGTGATAGACTTTTTGGTGAAGACAGCTCCATGAGCGAACTGCTAATTCCAGCCAAATCGGAGCGCGGCTGGGTCATTCAAAATGAGCTCGGAGATGGCGCGTGAAGCGCGTGCAGCCGACTGGCTCATACCTCGTTATTTACTTAAGCGAGAGTCGAATTTCTGCCGAAATTCTTCCACCCGCGACTGACGAAATCAAGGCCAGCGTTGAGGCGGAGTATCGAACAATTCGGGGATGCCTTCGCGGAGATGAAGCGCGTTGGCGATTGAAGAAATCCGTTACCTGCTTATGCCGAGGCGGTGGTGCATCGCATCGTTTTAATGCGAAACGTGCGCTCCGCCGACTGACGACGGTTGGACTTGGAATTTCACATGAAAAAGCGATTCAAATCTGCATATCTTGCTGAGCTCACCTTATGCGTTGCTTGTTTGGTTGCACTTTCGGCGCAATCTTTGAGCGGAGTGCGCGCCGCCGCCCAGCGCGCACATATCGTCATCCTCGGCACCACCGACATGCACGGGCGTATCTTTCCGATCGATTACTACACCAACAAGTACGACAATGTAGGCATCGGCAAGGTCGCGACGCTAATCAAGGAAGCTCGCAAGAACGATCCCGATCTCCTGCTGGTTGATTCCGGCGACACGATTCAGGGTACGCCGCTGGAGTACCTTCATAACCGGCGCAACAACACGCCTCCCGATCCGATGATGCTGGCGATGAGTGCTTTGCGCTATGACTCGATGACAGTCGGCAATCACGAATACAACTTCGGATTGAAAGTTGTCGAGAAGGCCCGCAGCGAAGCAAAGTTTCCCTGGCTGTCGGCAAATACTTACAAAAAGGGCGGGGACAGCAATTACCACACGCCTTACGTCGTCAAGGAAGTGCAGGGGTGCGCGTGGGAATTCTCGGGTCTGACCACGCCGGGAATTCCGAACTGGGAAAATCCGCCAAATTACGAAGGCCTTGAATTCCGCGAGACGGTCAGCGAAGCAAAGAAGTGGGTTCCCATTCTCCGTGACACAGGAGAAAGCCGATGTCGTTGTGATCGCCATGCACATGGGGCTAGAGGAAAACCTGCGCACCGGACAACCCAATCCTTCGAATGTGCCGAACGAGAATGCGGCCGTGGCAATCGCCCGGCAGGTTCCGGGCGTTGATGTGATATTCATGGGGCACACACACCGGGAGGAGAATGACTTGATCGTCAATGGCGTGCTGCTCACCCAGGCCAACCGCTGGGCCAGTCACATCGCGCGTGCTGATCTTTATCTGGAGAAGAGCGAGCCCAGCGGGCCGCTGGACCGTGATCGCCAAATCTTCGCGCACGATTCCGGTCACCGAGAAAACTGAAATCGATCCGGAAATCGCCAAAATCGGCGAGCCTTACGATAAAGAGACGCAGACGTGGCTGAGTCGCGCAATTGGCGAGTCAGCCGAAGAGCTGACATCTCGTGACTGCCGCTTTCACGACAGCGCGATCATCGATCTGATCCAGCGCGTGCAGCTCGAAGCCGGCAACGCCGACGTTTCGATGGCCGCCTGTTTTAATCCGCAGGCGCGAATTCCCAAAGGCGCAGTTACCGTGCGCGACATCGCCGGTCTTTACGAATACGAAAACACGCTGGTGACTCTGGAATTGACGGGACAACAATTGAAGGACGCGCTGGAACAGTCAGCGAGGTATTTCAAAGAGTATCAACCGGGCAAGTCTTTGAACGATCTGGTCGATTCACGCATTCCCGGATTCAACTTCGATGTCGCGCAAGGGGTGAACTACGACATCGACCTCACCAAACCATTCGGCCAGCGCATTCAGAATCTCACCTTCAAGGGAAAGCCACTCGATCCAAAGCAGAAGCTGAAGGTCGTCACGAACAACTATCGCGTCAACGGCGGCGGCGGCTTCAACATGTACAAGAACGCCCCGGTGGTTTACAAATCAAGCGCCGAAGTCCGCGAACTGATAATCGATTGGGTCGAGAAGAACAAGACGATTCCGGCTCAGACTGATAACAACTGGCGGATTGTGGGAGCACAGTAGAGTCGAACCACCTGCGGTAGCGGGTGGTTAATCTATACTATGCAAACGATCGCACGCTACAGATCAACCGCCCGCTACCGCAGGCGGTTCTGACAAGGCCGCCAGCAACTTCTCGTGAATCCCGCCGAAGCCACCATTCGACATGATGGCTACGACGTCGCCCGAACGAAGCTCACTCTTTAGAGCGTTGACAATCTCATCGACATCGGTAATTGCGTGTGCTGGTTTCGTTTGCGCGGCGATGTCCTCAATCAACTTTTCGATGTCGCAGCACGCCGCCCATTTCCGCCGCGCGCTGAGCATCGTAAACGCGCGAGACGATCACATAATCGGCCGGCGCAAAGGCATCGATGTACCTCTGCTGAAACGTCGCATGAGCGGACGTCCGCGATCGCGGCTCGAACACTGCGACCAATCTGCGATCTTTGTATTTCACTTTGAGTGCGGCCAGCGTTTCGCGCACAGCGGTCGGATGATGAGCAAAGTCGTCAATGACGATGATGCCGTTCACTTCACCGCGCACTTCGCAGCGGCGACGCACGCTTTTGAAACTGGCCATTGCCTCAGCTATCACTCGACGCTCAACGCCCCAGGCATCGGCCGCGACGATGACGGCCAGACAATTGCGCACGTTGAACTCGCCAATCAAAGGCGTTGAGAACCTGGCCCATTCAGAGCCGTCGCGATAGACACTGAAGCGCGTCAGGCCGTCTGAATAGTTAATATCGCGGGCCTGCCATTTCGCGTCGTCGCAGGTTCCGAACGTTTCGAGTTGCGTGAACAGCTTCGCGCCGAACGACGCTACCACCTCGCGCACGGGCAAACTGTCCCAGCCAACTATCAGCTTTCCATTTGCCCGGCACGAGGTTCATCAGACGCCGAAACGCCAGCTTGACCGCGTCGAGATCTTGTGTAGATGTCCGCGTGATCGAATTCGATATTGTTGACGGCAGCGATTTCGGGCAGGTAGTGCATGAACTTGGGCCCTTTGTCGAAATACGCAGTGTCGTATTCGTCGCCTTCGATGATGAAGTAGTCGCTGTCAGTCACGCGAAAACTCACGCCGAAATTCTGCACAACTCCGCCGACCAAAAACGATGGCTTCAAACCGGCCTGATCGATCACCCAGGCGGCCAGAGCTGGTGGTCGTGGTTTTGCCATGCGTGCCCGCGACGACCAGTGACCGCCGGCCACGAATGAATTCTCTTTGAGCACGTCGGGGAGAGATCGATAGGCCAGGCGGCGTTTGAGGGTCTCTTCCACCTCAGGATTACCGCGCGGGATCGCATTACCAACGACCACACAATCGGGCGCCGGCGTCAGATTAGCCGCCGCATAACCCCGCATGATTTGAATGCCGATTGATTCAAGCATGGTCGACATCGGTGGATAGACGTTCTCGTCCGAACCGGTCACGCGATGGCCACGCGCTGCCAGCATGCCGGCGAGCGAAGCCATGGCGGTGCCGCAAATTCCAATTAAGTGATAATGCATTGATTGATTGAGTGGTCAGACTTCGGGAGGACGATGAATTATCTATTGCGCGCGTTTTTTCGACAAAGCTTCGAAACTGCTCGTCGACTCGATCGATACATTGGTTTCGTTCCAGGTTAACGATGGCCAGTTCCTTGATCACGCCATCTTTTTGATCTGCTGGGATTGCTTCAAACTCATAAACTTTTTCCTGCACGTGCCAGAGCTTGCAGACCGTCTCTGCGAGTTGCGCAAACGTTCTGTCCCAGTGTGCCACGCACTTCCGGAACCACGTTGCCTTCCTTCTTATAAACCTTGTTCGAGGCAAAGGTCAGCCGCTCGAGCGGAATGTCCCCGGAGATCGCGGCGCCGATAAATTCGTTGATTTCCTCGTTAAGCTGTGCTTCCTGCTTCACAAGGCTTTGCAGCCTGTCGGGGTCGTCGGTATGCCAACGCTTCAGCTTTACCGTGGTCAGCTTGTCGCACAACGAGCCCAAAGTCTCAGCCATTCATTTATCTCCAAACCGCTTTTAATTGTTCTTTTTCTTGAATCGAGAGGGGAGAGATTAGCAAAACTTTCGTACACTAGTGGAATCATCACTAAAGGGCTATCGTGCGAGTCAACATTTTTGCTTTACAAAACAGATTAGGAGTAACCGGAGCCTGAGGCCCAGCCTCGCGGCCCATACGCTGGGCAAAATACGCGATCGTGTAGCTGCAGACCTTCTGGCAACTGAATCCGCGGCGACCACCTCGAGGACATCTTCGGCGCGGGTTGTGTCCGGGCGGCGCTGTTCCGGATCGTCCGCCGGCAGCTGGAGATACTTGATTTTCGTGGACACACTGCAGGCGCGGCCAACTTCTTCCGCTAATTCCTTTGATCGTGAATTCGTGGCGTTGCCCAGGTTGATCGGATCGTTGACTCCCTCGACATTCATCAGGCGAATCAAGCCCTCGATCAAATCTGAAACATAACAAAACGAGCGGGTCTGGTTACCGCTGCCATAGATCGTAATTTCTTCCCCACGCAACGCCTGCACAATGAAATTCGAAACCACCCGGCCATCGTTCTCGAGCATGCGCGGCCCATACGTATTGAAGATTCGCGCGATGCGCATGTCAACCCTGATTCTGCCGGTGATAATCCATCATCAGAAGTCTCGGCCAGCCGCTTGCCTTCGTCATAACAGGAGCGGACTCAATCGATTCACGTGACCCCCAGTAATCTTCGGTCTGCGGATGCACCTGCGGATTGCCGTAAACCTCCGACGTCGAGGCCTGCAGGATTCGGGCGCGCACGCGTTTGGCCAGGCCCAGCATGTTGATGGTTCCCATGACTGAGGTCTTCACCGTCTTTACCGGATTGTGGCTGATAGTGAATCGGGGATGCGGGACAAGCCAGGTTATAGATTTGATCCACCTCGACCAGCACCGGTTCAGTCACATCGTGTCGCAGCAATTCAAAGTTGGGGTCGCTCATCAGATGGGCAACGTTTTCGCGCCGGCCGGTAAAAAAATTGTCGAGGCAAATCACCTCATGCCCGTCCTCGAGCAGCCGCTCGCAAAGATGCGAGCCCAGAAACCCCGCACCACCGGTAACCAAGATTCTTTGCTTTGACTATGTTGAGTGGTTAATCTTGTTGTAAGCAATGCCTAACCTGTGTGACTGCGCGCTCCGGCCCACTCGAGGAAAGCAGCAATATTGTCCTGAGCAAACCATGCCTGTGCCATTCTCAAGTCGGCTTCAGTCCAATCCCACCATTTCAACTCGAGCAGTTGTTCAATTTGTTCTTCACTAAACCGTAACCTGATGAACCTGGCAGGGACGCCGCCAACAATTGCGAAGGGCGGCACGTCATGAGTCACTACCGAACCGGCTGCCACAATCGCACCATTTCCTATGTTCAGTCCATCTTTAACATAAGCGTTCGCGCCAACCAGACATATCGTGCCCGATATATGCAGTTTGATCTTCGTCGAAACAGCTTTTGTCGGCAAACGTAATCCCGCACTGTTTGCGCGTCGAATAGAATATCGGGTGAGTGCTCACAAAAGTTGTCGGATGATTTCCAAAACCAGTCTTGAAAGATGGCCCGATAGGAACAGAACCGACCGAGATTTACCCTGCTGGGCATTCGCCCCTTCAGCGATGTACGAATAGGCGCCGCAAGCGTAATCACCAGATGGGAATTCTGGTAGATCACATTTGGCCCGGCTAACCTCACGTCAAAAAGACTACAACCCCGGCGAATCTGTACGTGGTCACCGATATAAGCATTATGGATGTAACAATCCGATTCAATTTCGATGGCACGGCCGAGCTCACAGTTACCCGCCAGGGTTGAGCCAAACGCCACGTGTGCGCCTCGAGAAACGGCTCTTGTTAAGAATATACTTTAGAACAGATTTCAGAGAAATTGACTGGCACGTGTCGTAAAAGGAGAGCCTGGTACTGTTAAGGCCTGGCAACGAAGCTAATTCCAACTCCGATTGCATTCAGTCCAAGTATAGCCGGGAACACTTGGATCTACATAGGAATGTTTAGAGCAAGCGAGTTCGGATTATCTTGATCAAGTTGTTGGGCTCGTTGTTTGAAAGTGTGATCGCGAAGGGTTCGTTTGTTGCCCTGCCTGAGCAATTGCTTTACGTCTCGCTTTCGTGTTCGAGCAGGTAGCGGACTTTTTCAGCACACTCCTCTGCACTGCTAAACGGAAACCACCTCCCTGTCCGGTTCGAAGAGTGTCGAAAGATTGCTCTTATGATCAGTCAGCAAGGCAGGCACCGACCCCGGTCGCTTCAAACAGACGAATGTTCGAGGCGCTGAGCGGTGAAATATCAATGTGGGAATTAAGCTACTTTCGTATCGTGCAATTGCTGGAACATTTCCACACCGAAGATCGGTGGCTGAGCCCGCCGGATTAACCTCGGGTCCATCGGGCCGAAGATCCGGCCGCACTTCCAGTTCGCAACCTTCCGCACCAGGGTGTTGCCGCCAGCACCGACTGGGGCACGCCCAATCGCTTAGCGGCCGAAACGGCGTCATAAGCAACTTGCCTCGAGGTCTACCGCGCCGGCGGTCTGCGAAGTTATCCGCGGGACGTCCGTCCAGCTGCAAGTTAGTCGTCTCGACGAGATCGAGCAGCGAGTTTCTCGCGCTCGTTATGAAACAGTTCACGTTTGACTACTGAACCCATGAACCCAAAATCGACATTGGGTTTTCATTCGAGTTTATTCTTTCCAGCACAAGTCGGCGAAAAAGAATGGTTGAGATGGCAGGAGGTATGCCCTGCGAGCGGAAGTGCTCGACCAGTTCCGAATGCAACAGAGGATAAGATCGTACTCATTAAAAACAGATCCGTCGCGATAGGGCGCGCCGCACCAGCCGAGCACCAGCTTGATCGACGGTACCTCTGATTTGACTTGACGAATGAATGACGCGCTGAAGGTTGAATAGTCGGTAACGAAAAGAATTTCAGGCCGGAACTTCTTTAATCTGGCGCCAGCGACAATTTGAAACAGCCATTGAGGTTCGTCAAATTCCACGCCCTGTTCCGCTGGCCCAACGCTTCTGCATGGGCTCGATATTGGCGACGATCTCCTCGCTTTCATAACCAAGCTCGCCCAGCGCAACGGACCAGAAGTTCGACCAGAGGAAGCAATCATCCATCAATGCGCGGTGCTGCTGGACGTACGACCGGGTCTCCAGCCCAGGTTGACGCGAATAGAACTGTTGCACGTATTCAGGGTAGTAGATGTTGATTCGCTGAAGTCGCATCTAGTTCGCGTTAGCGTGCTTAGCATTTGCCGGCACCATTGGTTCCAGCACCAGCGCTTTGAATGAAAGTGGCGCTGATATCGTGCTCGGAGGGAACGTACCGGCGGCCAGCAAACGGGCCCCGGCTCCGGTCAATACGCCGGAGTCCACCAGGTAACCGTCCGTCAGGCTGTTCCCATAAGCGGCAAAAGCGCGTGGTGCCACCCAGGACCGGTGGCGCAAAACCTCGTTTGGGACGGTTGATGACCGCATCAGGCAAGACATCCTTGAGGGCTGACTTCAACCAACTCTTCGGAGGCTGGTCGGTGTCAGTCTGCGCTTTTCGCAACCCAATCACGATTTCAACCAGGCGATAATCAACCAGCGGTAAGCGCAGTTCAATACTCGAAGCCATGCTGAGACGATCACCCTGAGAGATTCCATTCTCGCGCAGGTAGGTGTCGCAAATAAGACGACGTCATGATGAGATCGACTCTCGGCCACGGTGGCGGAAAGGTGAATAGTTCATGTGGCCCGTTGTCCGAAAGCGCTGCGGGAGAATTGTTGGGCATACAATCCGCGAAGCGTCCCGGGCGGCTTCCCGAAAGTCCGGAAAATAGTCGTAGAAGACCATCCGGGTCCGGCGGACTGGCGCGATGAAATTGAAAGTTTTGCCACGCCGGAAGGACACCACCGAGTGCGCGTGCCCATTGCGATAAGCTCGGCACGGGAGAGATTTTGCGGCAACCCCAGATCCAGATAACTCGGGAACGCGCTTAGATTCTTGCCGCGCGCTCGAATCCTTCTGCAGGGACTGAATCAAAGCCTGTTTGACCCACGGATAACCCCAAAACAATTCATCGCCACCCTGGCCCTGGAGCATCACCGGCACCTTGTGCTCGCGTGCCAGGCGGGACACGGCGTAATAGCCAAAGCCCGAGATGTCGGCGATCGGATCATCGCTACAGTAAACGAGTTCGGGAAAAACTGTACTAACTGCTGAGTCTCCAGCTCGATCTGGATGAAAGGGCAACCCCAGGCTGATTGGACAATCCCCTCAGCATCGGCCCGCTCGTCGCTGTGGGCGGCCGGGGTAGCCAACGCTAAAAGCGTGCATGGTTCCGGGATACTTGCGCGCGGTCAGGGCAGCGATTGCGCTCGAATCAAGTCCCCCGCTGAGGGCCACTCCCACCGGCACATCCGAGCGGATGACGATTTCGCTGATCGTCTCGAGTTCTTCGCGAATCAGACGAGCCGGATCACCGGCCAGCGGCGGCGCATCCAGCATGCGCCAGTAACACCGCTCATCTACACGCCACGGATCCGGTTCAATGATAAGCAGATGACCAGCTTCGAGCTTGCGCACTCCCGCGACCGGAGTTTGCGGCTCAGGGTACAAATTGGTAATGGAAGAACAAGTCAATCGCTTTCGGATCCAACTCAAACGGTACGATGCCGGAGGCAATCAAAAGCTTTAAGCTCGGACGCGAAGAACAATTTACCGTCGCGCTCATGGAGGTAGAGAGGTTTTTCACCCATCCGATCCCGCGCCACGACCAGGCGTCGTCTGGCTTCGTCCCACAACGCAAAGGCAAACATACCGCGCAAGTGGTGCACGAAGTCCAAATCGAACTCTTCGTACAGATGAATAATTGTTTCGCAGTCGCTGCCCGTGCGAAAGGAATGACCTTTGGAGATTAATTGCTTTCGTAATTCGAGATAGTTGTAAATCTCGCCGTTGGCGACCAGGACCAGAGAACGATCTTCGTTGAAGAGGGGTTGAGCGCCGGTTTGCAGATCGATGATGCTCAACCTGCGCATTGAGAGCATCGCGTGATCGCTGACATACTCGCCGGCGCCATCGGGCCCACGATGCCGCAAAATTTCAGTGCTCCGTCTGATGCTTTGCAGCTGGTCAGTTTCGATTCGGTCCCGGCTAATCAAACCGGTTATGCCACACACCATGAACCCTTCCTGGCATCAACAATGATTGAGGTGTAATACATCTCGCCTCGCTGGAAAGCGACTTGATCGTCAAATCTTATCGAGCGTTTGATATGACCTTCGCGTTCATCCCACGGGGCGGGCGTGGAATTCTTCGTTCGCATCAAAGTACTCGGAGCGGAGTTACTTGAAATCCCACGCTTTCCAACAGTGGCACCAGGTTGTCGATGGTAAAAACCACCTTAGTGGCCGTCCCTGGGAGGGTGATCTCGGCCACGTAATCAGGGTCTCTCCGATGACCGTCAGGGACGGCGAGCCGGAACAAGCGCATTTGGCTTGAGGTAACGATAACATTCGCTGAGCGCAACCCGGCACTCGGCTTCCGAAAGATGCTCAAGCACATGTTCCGAAAGCAACGAATCGGATCGAGGCCGGCTCAAAGAGTTGGGCCCAATCGCCGGGTTGGGTGATGTCCAGCAGATGTTTGTCGGTGGTAATCCACCCATCGTAAATAGTCTCGCCGCTCCCGATGACGATCCGTAGAGGCTTGCTTGATCGAATTCGCTCTCGCAGTTTGCGAACGTTGAGATTACGTCGCCATCTTTGGTAGGCGGGCCTCTTGTTAACCAGTCGTTTTGCCGAAGTTATCAGGGACATTGACTAATCCGCGACTCTCTGTCTTCTCCACTTCCTCTAACGCGCTTTTCTCACGCGAGCTCTCTCAGCGTTTAAATGTTCTATCGTGCCATCGGTGCGAAAAACGTATACGGTAAAGCTGTCACGCCACTCAAACATTACGTTAAAGATGTCACGATTTGAAAAGTAGGCTTGCTGGAGCGGGTGGTAGCGACGGTTCAGAATCAGATCCTGCCATACAGTCGAACCGATGCCTTCAATTTCGCGCTCGGAATACTCGAAGAAACAGAGCGTTTGGGCGACTCCCACCACGTGCCATTTGTGCCGGCCCTTCGCCCAGAGAAACAGGATATCGTCGCTGATCGTCGGGGTTTCCAGATACCCGCGCTTTCCGACCCTCATTATCTCCGCACAGGCTTTCACCGGATCGTCAACGTGCTCGAGGATGTGCGCGCAGTAAACAAAGTCGAAAAATTTATCCGGAAACGGGAGGTCTTGAACGTCAGCCGACACCAACGGTTTTCCGTTCCGGCTGATTTCGCCGTAGCGGTGCTCGGTGTCATCAAGAAACCGATCGACCAGGTGCGTTGCATAGGGAAACGGATCGCTGCCGCTCCCGATATCAAGGACGCAGGTCCGCCGGCTGAGTATCGAACTTAAGGTATTGCTCCTGATATTCGATCCGCCGTTTCTCGCCGCGGAACTCTGACCGTAGCGGATGGTATTCAACTGTCAGCGGGACCCGGTCGATTACCGGCCGGATCATTTTTCGGATCGGCCGCGGAATTAACTTCTTGAGGCCCATGTTTAAGGTCGTCCTGTTTGGGCGGCTGCGACCTGAAAGTGCTGCCGGTGCTTTCGATACAAGCACCGATTAAGGCCAGGTTTTCTCGCGTCCAATCAATCGTCCGGCGCAGGCCCTCGCGAACGTCGATCTCAGGCTCAAAACCCAAAGTCTTTTTCGATTTCTCAATGCTGCCGAATCGCTTGCCCGAATGGTCCCAGGAACGCGGCGGCAGAAAATCGATCGGGCGCCGGATTCCCGGTCAACTCGTTGACCGTGGTCGCGAGTTCGAGAATCGACGTCTCGACGCCATTCGCGAGATTATAAACCTCGCCCGCCGTTCCTTTCGTCGCGCAAAGCATCAACCCGCGCACGATGTCATCGACGAAAATAAAATCGCGCGTGGCAATTCCTTCGTTCTCAACCGTCAGCGGCATTCCCTTCAATCCCCGATAAACGAAAGTCGGCGTGACATTGCGCCAGACCGTCGCCGGTGTGCCGCGCCAACGGCCCGCGCCGAGGATTTCGCCCGGCCCATAGACATTCTGGAAACGCGCCTTCACGACCGGCAGTTGGTGCTGTTGAAAATAATAATTCGAATAAAGCTCGCCGATGATTTTGGAGATCTGATAGGGGCTGTCGAGGTACAGCGAGACCGGCGCATCCTCCTGGGTCGCCTCAGCTTTGTCATAAGTCTTCTCAGCCACGGTGCAACCGGCCGACGAATAAACAACTCGTTTGAGGTTGCTGAAGTTCTTGATCCGCTCGTAAAGCTTCAGGGTCGTCAGGGTGTTGTTCTCGTGATCCGCAAGCGGATCGTGCATTGAACTTTGATTGCCGTGATAGAGTGGCCAGATGAAAAACGAAATCCAAATCGTCCAGTCAGCTGCTGCGAGAACCGCGTCATCAGTGATCGAGACCTTCGATGAACGTTACGGCTTCATGTTCGGCGAACATTGAACGCGTTCCGCCGAGAGCAGGTTGTCGACAATGACGAGTTCGCGCGGGGCTCGACTCAAGTAGTTTCTTTACGAGGTTACTGCCGACGAACCCGGCGCCCCCGACGATCAGGATTTTGGTGTTCGTAAATTCGTTCACGCTAATTCTCCGCCAGTGTTTCTCGTCATGGCGAGCTGTTAGCGTTCGACGCTCGCCGCTGGAACCAGTCTCGCCAGTGCGCTAAGCCATCAGCGTCCTTCGCTTCCTCTTGTTTGAGGTGCGTAAAGGTCTGCGTAATTCCGTTTTCTTTGTACCAGTCGATCGCCGCGCGCACGCCATCTTCCAAGCGGTGTCGTGACCTGCCAATCAGAACGTCTGGTTGGTCTTCGACGGATCAAGCAGAATCGTGTAGGCATCGTCAGGATTTCGCGGACGCACCTCAACCTCGCCATCCATCGAAATCCCGAGGCGCCTCTGACCGTGGCATCGAACAATTCGCTTGATTGAGTAATCGCGCCGGACGAGATGTGGTAGTAGCCGGAGACCGCCACTGACACGTCGATCGCTCTTCATGACACAATCGACCAGATCGTCGATGAAAACAAAGTCGCGGCGCGTGTCCATCAACAAAACATGGTTTGCCCGTCGTCAGCCGTTGAAAGAAAGTCGGCAGCGGTCCGCTCAGGTTTCGCGGCCCGTAGGCGTTGGCCAGACGAAACGAAAGAAAGTCGAGGCCGCCCAATTCGACGTACTGTTCGCCGGCAGTCTTGCTGATGGCATAGCTGCTGCCTTCAGGTCTTCAACGGATGGTTCAAGCGTGATCGGCTGCTCAATCGGCTTCAGCCCAGTAACCCAGCGCGCGTTTGAAAATAAATCATAGCACGCTTGACGCCGGTCCGCTTCGCAGCCTGCACGACATTAGCTGAACCCAGCACGTTGGTGCGTGCGTCTTCAGCCCAATCTTCGGGATCGCGGATAAGCCGCAGCCGCATGGACCGACCACGTCCGGCTTGAATTCATCAAACAAACGGTTAACCAAATCAGAATCGGCAATCGTGCCCTTCGACGACCTGCAAATTCGTCTGCGGTTTCAGATTGTCTCTGCGGCCTGTCGCATAGTTATCAATAACCAGCACCTCATCGTCTTGCGGTCAAGCAACCGGTCAGCCAGGTGCGACCAATAGAACCAGCGCCGCCGGTAATCAAAAACTTTCATCAATCAAACTCTCCCTAATCGTTCCCCATTCTTTTGAACTCAGATTCGCGGTCGTGCGAATCTCCACGGTGCCACAACTCGAGGCACAACGTAAAGTCCCCAGGCCTTGCGGCCGAACTTGGGCTCTTTATCCAAGCCGCTCAAGGACAGACTTTTATTATCCAACCAGCTCGCGGGTCTGCGCCTGACTCCGTCGAAAACACGTCCCTGGGCGAAAGTCCGGCGCGCATCACTGCCACGGGCCACTCAGTGAGCGGCGTAAAGGGGAAACCCATCTTTGTCTTTGCGATTCTGGGAGTACGACTCGGGAAGTACGGTGGAGACCGCGTCTTTCAGGATTTGCTTCATCGTACCATTCTTGAATTTCACATCCGACGGCATGGTGGCGGCACAAAACTCAACGGTGTCATGATCCAGAAAGGGGACTTGCAGTGATTCCAATCCGTGCGCCGTGCTGGCCGCGGTCTTCGACCTGGAGCAACGCCGGCAAGGAGGTCTTGAAATCAAAATGGGTCATCCGGTCGAAATACGACTTTCCTTACCGACATTGTGGCCAGTTGAACTACGGACTGAGAGCAGTCTCGAACGGGCGAATATTCGCCCAGCGGAGTTCCAACGAATTTCGTCGCATGGCGCGGGCGCGGTTAGTGAGGCGGAAGTAGCGCCGGTCCATGTCCTCGAGGCAGCCCCTCGCGCCAGAATTCCTGTAGCAAACGGCGGTGTGGTTCGCGAGCGCGGTTAGATTCGGAGTGATCGATTCGTAAGTTACGATGAAATGGCCGTTGTCTGATCGTTCCGTCAGTAATGGCCGCCTTTACGCCTTGCATATGCTCGAAGTAGGCGAGTGGATATCTGGTGTAGCCCCCGAGAATTTCGTCGCCGCCGCCCTGACCGCCCCTAACCACCTTGCGGTGTTTGGCCGCGAGTTGCGAAACCATGTACTGCGGAAATGACCCTGGCGCGGCGGCTGGATAATCAGATGGTAAATGACGCTCGCGATGTTTTCGATAAAGTCGGCGCGGCGGTGAGCGTATCAACCTCGTGCAGGCTGAAGCCTCGCCGCTCGGCTAACTCGCGGGCAAACCTGACTCTCATCGTAATCCTGACTAAATGAAAGCTTCCCGTGAGAGAGCGGCAAAGTCGCCATTTGATTGCGGGCTGGCCAGCGATGCCACGGCGGCGCGAGGAGTCCACGCACGCGCTCAAGTAAGCGCCGACCGGGGACGTCCGCGCGCCAAATGAAGAAAGTTAACCGACTCGGATAAAAGTGACCGCAGTTTCTCTTCAGAAATGCCTGGGGGTGTGATTTGAAGTCGGCTCATGAAATGGCGCACCAGCCCCGTAACGCTGGACGCTGCGATGCGACCCTTGGAAGCCGTCAGCGTGATTGCCTGGGCAACAATTAAAACGGATGTTCTTGAAGAGGGTCTTGCCCGGCCAGACAAAGCTGGAAGCGAACGAGGTAGTCTTTGAACCCTTCCAAATCTGTTTCGATGCGCGATCGACAAACAGCGGCACCGCTTTGCCTTTGATCTTCGGAGGCAAAGTGAAAGGTGTCCCCCACTGGTCGTGTGATAGAAACGGCTTGATGCCAAATCGGTCGCCCAGCGGGCGCAGAGAGTTCCTGCCGCGACTCTCGTCCCAAGGCGCAAACGCGAACATCGCCGACGTAGTTGCTTCACACCAATCAGCGCCCTTGCGGCGAAAAATGCGCGCGAGGATGAGCTTCGGTATCCGAAGTGGTCTTGAAAGTCGCGGCGCCGAGCTTCCTTCGCGCAGCTTCCCGATGCATAGTTGTAGATTTCGCCGTTGCCTTAGGTAATCCGGTTGCCGGCCGACGTCGGTCATCGGCTGGTCGCAGTCGCGAAATCGATGATGGTCAAACGCCGATGGGCCAGCCCTACGCAGGAACGGCTGTGCTGCCAGGCACCCTCTCCATCGGGGCCGCGATGCCGCAGCCAAATCATTCATGACTTTGAGTCGCCGCCGAGTTTGGGATCTCGGCGTCAGAGGGCTCGAGGACTCCGGCTTTATTCCGCATTTCTTCCCTACTTCTTGATTAGCTTGTAAAACTTGATTCCTGCGTGTTTGCCCTGATGCATTGGCAGCCGTCACGATCCATCTGCAGCGCCTGCAGAACTCCCGGTGCGTCACTGCTCCAGCCGTTCATCGATCATTGCGGCAGATAGGGTATTTCTTCATCGAATTACGCTCGGCAGTCCGAAAGATAGCCGCCTATGTATTCGGTACTGGAATCGATACTTTCGCATGTCCACGAAGAACTCTTCCAGTTGGCTGGCGGCGAGCAGTGGGGCATTTACCCGTACCATCACGGCGCTCGACGCGTCGACAGTCAGGTGAAAGATATCGTAGGCGTTTTCCGGGGTTTACGCGTTCACGAATGATGCGGCTTTTCGTGCAGCGCGCTGTGCAAGTGGAGCCAGACGCTGTCACGATTATAAACCATGATGCGCGCTTCGCCTCGGGGCTTGAGCACGCCGGCGCAGCCTCGCCCAGCAGTGCTTCAGGATGACTCGTCGGCTGATGCGGGACACCGGGGGCACTGCAAAAAATCCACGCTGTTGGCGTTGTCCGGCGAAAGGCCGCGTCAGTCGTGTCATCACCGATGACCTGATCGAAGTCGAATACGCCGGGGATCGACGCGTTGCAGAGATAAACGATGGTGGGCCAACCGCAGCGCTTTCTCGAGATATATCGATGCCGATGATTTTTTGCGCGATGCGTATAAATGCTGCCAGCCGGCCTGAGATCATTTTCCCAGGGCCACACCCGTAGTCCAGCGGCGACCCCGCCATCATGGCTTCCGTAAAGATTTACGGAGTCGGTAAAGAGCGGGTACAACTTAGCTCGCCAGGGCAGTTGCCGGCGCGAATTGCCAGGCAGCTCTTGAACCGGGTGGGCTCAGCCACGTGTTCACCCCAGAAACTCAGCGACTGCCGTGCCCTGGCGTTCCACGTTCTGTCGCGCGATCGGTGGCCAGCGCGCCAGGCCGGCTGAATTTTCCACTCAAATTCCAAAGAGCATTCTCGGCGCAGCTCTCTCTTGTCGCTTATCGACTGTATATCCGACACGCCATTTGATCCGGCTAAAATAACTCGCATATCGTGCTGGCCACGTGTCTCGTGCGTAGTGCCCCTGGATATCCTAACTGGCCTCTTTCAGCAGAGCGGAATAGATTTACGATCCATTTTTCTCGCGCCCGCTTCCGCCGAGTGCCACTTCACAGCAAACTTGCGGCTACGTCTGCCGATCTCGCGGCGCTTCTCGGGATGCTCAATTAAGATCCAACAAGACTGCGCCAGGCTTGTTCTCGGAGTCGCGCTAACGACCGGCAACTCATCTACGTAGTCAGGAATCTCTCGCCGGATGCTCTCCAACCACTCGGGCCTGAGAAAACAGATTGCCACGCTTGCCCAGCATCAGGGCTTCCCTGATGTTGGCGCCAAACCAGCCAAGGTCAGCATATCTACGACGATGTCGGCCTGCGCCTGTAGAAAGTAATAGCGAGAGGGTTTTGTTGGGTACGTCGTTAAAGAAAATCAGTTCGACATTATGTCCTTCAGCTTTTGAGGCGCTCGACGGCCGGAATGTAGATATGGTGCTCTTGATATTGCGCTGGGTGATCGCGTCGGTGCGAGACTCATAATTTCCAATCGCGTGATAGATTTTTACTGTTTCTGCCGAAATAGGCAATCGGTAATTTGAGAATGAGCAATTCCGGGATTCCAAATGTTGGGATCAAACAATAAAACTCCGGGTACCTCATGCACCCTGGGATCATCGTTGTAATCCTTTCTATTTCCACCAACGCTGTCACCTGATAATCCGCCAGGTTGTTTCTCAACTTGCCCCATGAAGAGTTGTTCTCGTCACTACAGACGTGCGGCATATCACGCCAGGGGCAAATGTCACGCACACACCGGCTCAGGATCCGTTCGAAATGAACTCGTGTGACTCCGTCCATGCAGCGTTATTTGAGTACACAATCTTCTTGCCTAACTTTTGAGCAGCTTGATGTCCCAACCTGGCAACAGGCCCCTGGTCCGTCGATCGAACTCAGACAAAAAGTGTAAGCCCCACTTTCCGCTAAAGTGGAAGATGTCATAGTTATAGAGTGACTGGTGATAGAACTTCAGATGCCGCAAGACGTCGAGTCTGCTCCGATAATGAAACCGAAAGTCGGCGCCGTGATGGTACAGTTGGTTGGATCTTCACGGTCGGGAAGTCGAGGGTGTCGGCTTTCCAGCCAAGGTCGTGAGCTCGGGAGAGGTACCAGGTGTTGTAGTAGCTCTGACCTACATAGAGGACACGACCAAAGGAACATTTTGATCTCACCCTCTGGCATTCTTGAAATTCGTTCGATTGCTCTTTCAGTTCAGTCTCACTGGTTGGTCGATGCCAGAACGGATTTCGGACACTAAAACCGCGAACTTCACCCCACCGATAATGATCTGCGCTGTCAGGTGCGACGTTGAGCGCGGTAGGAGTGGGAAACGTTCGCTCAAGCCCGATCCTACGACCAATCCTGATAAATGCTCAATGATAACGTCTATGACGTATTCGCGAGGCAGTAGCGTCACGCGTATCAACTTCCCACCACGATTTCATGGAGCCCGGTTTTCAGGTTCAGACACGGGTTGTTCTTCATCGATGCTCTGGACGGTTGCCACGCGCAAAAACCATCGAGCGTCGAAATGCCAATCTCGACAAAGGCATCTTCGATTTGATTGCTGACTTCGAACACGGTGGCGATCTTGAACCCCTGGCCCAACATCTCACCTGCGCATGGTAGGCTGCCCGCTGCAATCTCGTAATCCCCACGTGCCGCAGCAACGCCTCGCCGGAGCCGAAGCGTTGCGCGTTGTCCGAAATCATCCCGTGCGCGCCTGAATCGGACTATTTAGATCGAGGAGTACGCGGCCTACAGTTGGTCTCAACGGCGCCTTTACTTAACCATCGTCCCCTTCGATGAATCAGCATCGCCTGACTGCAAAGCGTCTTAATCGCTCCCATATTGTGGCTGACGTAAAGCGGATGGTGCGCCCCTCGCCTGCGACTTCGCCTGCTCATCTTTCCCAAACATTTCTTTTGAAATTCGACGTCACCCAAGGGACAGCCAGTACTTCATCGACTACCAGGATCTCCGGCTGAGATGTGCCGCCACCGCAAAGCACGCCAGCCGCACATACATGCCTGAAACGGAGTAACGCTTCACTGGCGTGTCGGCTTTGCTCGATGCCTGAGAATTCAACAATCTCATCGAACTTGCGGCTGACCTCTCGGCGCTTCATCCGGGAATGGTGCCATTCAGAAAAATGTTTTCCAGACCAGTCAGCTCGGGTGGAAACCGGTGCCTACTTCGAGGAGCGATCCCAACCGCCCGTGATTTCCATTCGGCCTTCGGTCGGTTGGGTGATGCGTGCCAACAGTTTGAGCTTGAGTGCTCTTGCCCGGCGCCGTTGCGGCCAACGATGTCGCCTAAAACCATCGCCCGCTGTTGAGCTCGAACGAAGAGACATCTCGCGGGGCCCAAAGATTTGTTCCTCAGGCACCGGCTTTCCGGATTCTTCCCAACTGTCGGAAAGGAGAAGCCAGCGCCTGCGGTCAGCGCCGCCGCGAGGCAGTCCGCATGGCGCATGCTGCCGACCTCCGATCGGTGTTGCTTACCGAGATCTGTCACGCTGATTGCGGAGGTTACTCATGGAGGGCTAGATAATAATATCTATCCGCGAAGGCGCTCTCCGGTGTATCTCGGAAGTAAAGAGCCCGCTGATAAAAAAGAACTAAAGCTGCCACCAGAAGAAACCGCAATCAGGCTTCCGGGAACAGCATCGATTCCCAGCAGAGCCCACGAAAACCTTCAATCGCTCGAGTCATCCGGATTGAGGGGGCAAATAACAGAGCGCCGGGGCGCGGGCACGAGAGCGACTTGGGTAGAAAAGCAACCGGTGAAGCGAACACACCAAGCTAACGGATCAGCACCGTGACGATGTGACGAACATCGCGATACCACGACGTTCAGAGTCGCGAGACCAGGGCCCCACGCCGAAAGTCGCCACTATCGCGAGCACGCAGAATGCGGAAGCCGAGGACAGCAATGCGTA
>ERZ1370068.9087-contig-7891_pt1 | contig 19145 bp, 30 predicted proteins | sample MGYA00561227_ERZ1370068 | MGnify/ENA primary metagenome ERZ1370068 (study PRJEB38410, sample SAMEA6850437) | metagenome | study: Metagenomic assessment of the ecological functions of the soil: analysis of the soil microbiota associated with the...
ATCATAGCTGGTTAAAAACACATCCTGACTTTTATGTAAAAGACAGTACTGGCAAAGCCGCAGCTATGTTTGACTTGGACCGATACACGGGTATTGGATTTTAAAAATGAAGAGATGCAGGACAGCATGATCGCTGCAATGAAGTATTGGGTTACAGAAACAGGCATTGATGGTTATCGTGTAGATGTTGCATGGAATGTACCTGCACAGTTTTGGTTAAGAAGCATTGCGCAATTAAAACAATTGAATCCCGCCATGTTCTTTTTAGCTGAAGGCGATAAACCATATTTAATGACAAGCGGATTTGATGCTTATTATCCATGGGATATGTTTCATAAAATGATAGATGTGGCTGCCGGTAGAAGACCTGCATTTGCTTTAGACAGTGTAAAGAATATGTATGATACTATCTATCCGAAAGAAGCGATCCCACTTTTATTTCACCAGCAATCATGATGAGAACAGTTGGAACAAATCAGACTATAAAACTTTTCCCGGACCAGTTCATGCACCATTTGCTGTATTTACACAAACAATGGCAGGAACAATTCCCTGGTATACAGCGGACAGGAAGAACCATTTCTTGACAGCGTTAGTTTCTTTTACAAAGACACGTATTACATTTAAGAATTATGGCAGGGCAAAATTTTATAAAACTCTGCTTGAACTTAGAAAGAATACTCCGGCTTTGGCAGTTGATGCTTCTTTCAAAAAATAAATGTTGGTGATCCGAAAGCATTATATGCTTACCTGAGAGAAAAAGATAGGCAAAAAGTTTTTGTCATTCTTAATCTTTCAAATAGCTGAACAAACGATAAAAGTAACCGACAAAGATCTGCATGGCAATCCCTACAATGTATTTATGGGAACAAATGAACCATTGAGTGATAAAGAATGGAAGATCGAGCCATGGGGTTATGTGAGTGTATGAATATAAATAGTAAAAATGACAGCTACACTTGTTGGCGCCACAGGTTTGATCGGCAGTTATTTACTGGAAGAATTGCTGAACGATCCCTATTTTGATACAGTAAGAATTCTTATTCGCAGGCCAATAGACATCACTAATGCAAAACTGGAGAAGAAGATCGTTGATTTTAATGACAGCGATTCAGTACTTGTAGCATTAAGTAACAGTGATGTTGTGTTTGTGCTATCGGGTCAACAATGAAAAAGTAAAAGGTGATAAAGATGCTTATCGTAAAATTGATTTTGATATCCCGGTAAACCTTGCCCGCTTTTGTAAAATGACTGGTTGCGAAAAATTCATTCTTGTTTCTTCTGCAGGCGCCAATTCTAAAAGCATGAATTTTTATCAACGATTAAAAGGAGAAACAGATGAAGCAGTAAAAGAAGTCTGGATCGAAAACAGTTCATATCATGCGGCCTATCATTATTACTGGGAGAAAGAAAAGAATTTCGATTTGGAGAAAATATTGGCAAAGCTAGTCTATGACAACTCTTTCGTTTCTTATTCCTGAAAAATACAAGGCAATACAAGGAAAAGATGTAGCAAAAGTTATGATTGCTTTAGCAAAGAAAAATGAGGAAGGATTTTTATACATGAGCAATAGGGAAATAAGAGAATTGGCTAAGAAATGAAATTGAAAAATTTCATAACAAGTATTCAGCGTTATTTGAAAAGTCTTAAAAGACCTTCAAAGAAAACCAATTTGCAGAAACTTCATGAACGTGGAGAAACGGTTGACTCTTTTACTTTCCGGGATGCAACAGAAAATGATATTCACGAACTTGGAAAACTTCATGCAATAACATGGGCACAAACTTATAACGGCAAACCGAATATCAAGCTAAGGCAATACCAATGGGATAAAGCTTTCAAGGAAGAAAATGACGGATCCTGGTTTTGTATTTTAGTTGTTGATACAAATAACAAGCTGGTTGGGTTTGCAAAAGGAATAATATCAAAAATGAAAGTTCGTCTGAACAACATGGTGATCTGAATAAAATTTACCTGCTTAGCGATTACCAGCGTCTTGGTTTAGGGAAAAATTGTTCGCCCATGTTGTAGAGCGATTCTTAAGTAAAGGAGTGAATGATATGACCCTGTTTGGTGTTCCGCAGAATCCATCTTGCGCATTTCATGAAGCAATGGGTGGCGAAAGATTATACTCCGAAAAAGGAACATTTGATGGTTGCTATATTTGGCGGGATCTGAAGAAGCTAAGCTAGAGAGTCGGTACAAGTACGAATCCTCGCCGTACCAAATAATTTACTGATACCGTCCACAATCGGGAAACTTCCTCTGACTCCCTCTTCACATTTTAGATAACCCTTACCAACTATTATTTCTCAATCATTTAAAAGAAATTAAACAAGAGATATCTTTTACGCTTTAAATGGATTCCCTCAAAAGCGAATAAATCCTATAAAATTATTTCTAAGAATAATATCACATCGTTTAAATGTTTATACAACTATTAGTCGTAAATTGATAGTCCATCCTTCGAAAAACCTTCAGATTGCTTCCAACCATTAAACTGAAGGACTATGAGCCAAAACCATGCTACTGATACAGGATTGCTGGATGCGATTCGCATTGATGACACTAACTGCTTTTGAAGAATTGATCAGCCGGTATTGGTTTTGTTTATACCAATACTCATATGGCAAAACAAGATCCGAGGAAACAGCTGCTGAAATTACCAGGGAACATCTTTATTGAATTATGGGAATACCGTTGCTATATTCCCGCAAATTTCTCCATTGCAAGTTTATTTGCATGAAAGGGTCAGAAAAAATAGCTTATTATTTATACAAAAATTTCTGAAGAGCCTTGCGATACAGAATTGATGGGGTACCTGAATGCCGAATTTTCTTTTAATAATCTTAAAGTCCGCTTATCGGCCAGTTTCACAGTCACCTAAAACTTCTATTGAAAAAGGATCTTATGCAGAGAGTAATGAAACGGAATCAAATAAAATTCAGCGGGAACAAAGTTTTACTTTCGACTGGAGGTTATTATTTAATAATATTCGATTGGGGGTTCGCAATACATTCCATCTTTAAACCAAAATAAAATTATGGAAACAGAGATCTTAAAACCAAAACTTGAACGATTTATAGGGGGCAATGCAAGCCCGGCTGAGATCAAACAAATTGACGCCTGGTTTTCCAACGGGAACTACCAGAAACTTCATTTATCTGAAAAAGAGAGAAGGGATCTGCATAATAATATTTTTATACGATGTGCAATGCTATACCGCCTACCCTCTTTTTACCCCAAAAAAATGAATCTCTCAAAAGATCAATCGTCTTGATCAAAAACGTTTTGTGGATAGCTGCTTTGATCCTACTTACCTATTTTGTTGTTTTTTATAACTGGTAATGCAGTAAAGGGAAATATCTTTTACACCACATCCACATTATTCACTACCGTCACACTCTTTAAAACTTTTATGCTGATGAAGAAGGGCAACCTGCTCCAGCATATCTTTTTTACAATTAGCGATCATCTTTGAATCACGGGGAAGTTTTATCAATAGTTCCATCAAATGCTGATTGCGGATACGATTAATGACAGGTTCTGCAGGGCCAACTAAGATATTGACCATATTTTGTTTTTAATCCATCAGCAAAAAAATGAGAAGCCTTTTCTACCACTTCTTTTATCTTATGTTTAAAAGTGACATGAATTAATCGTGAGAATGGCGGATAGAAAAATTGTTTTCGCTTTTCGATCTCTTCAGTATATAATTTTTTATAGTCGTGTTCTTTCACTAATTGCAAAACAGGATGAGTTCGGTTGAATAGTTTGAATTAATACCTTACCGGTTGCTTCTTTTCGTCCTGCTCTCCCACTCACTTGTTCCATTAACTGAAATGCTCTTTCGTTCACTCTGAAATCTGCAAAACTGAGCAAGCCATCCGCATCCAAAATTCCAACAAGATCAACATTGTCAAAATCCAAACCTTTTACCACCATTTGAGTACCCACTAAAATATCGATACGTTGTTGTTCAAATTGCTGGATCAAAACATCATGAGCATTTTTGCCACGAACCGTATCAATATCCATCCTTGCAATTTTTGCATTGGGAAATTGTTCCAGCAATAATTCCTCAATCTTTTCTGTTCCAAAATTTCTTTGCACAAAATTGTGATTGCCGCATGCTGCACAAGTAAGCAATGGCGCATAGGTAGTACCGCAATAATGACAAATAAGTTTATTGGAAAACTTGTGATAGGTCAGCGATACATCACAATACTTGCATTGTGGTATCCACCCGCAAGTATTACAAACCTGGTAAGGCGTATAACCACGGCGGTTTTGAAAAAGGATAACCTGTCTTTGTCTTGCTAATACTTCATTCACCGAATCGATCAAAGGCGGTGACAACATCACCTTTCCTTTTTCTTTTGAAAACTTTTTTAGTGTCAATGATCTCAATTGGCGGCAGATGCACATCACCATATCGTTGCATCAATTCAGTCAATCCATATTTTCCTGTAATTGCATTGTGATAACTTTCCAATGAAGGTGTGGCGCTGCCTAACAAAGTTTTGGCACCAAACAAAGAAGCAAAATAGATGGCACGCATCTCTCCCATTATATCGCGGTGCCGGATCATGTTGCTTATATAGAAGTATCATGCTCTTCATCGCAAATGATCAGGCCCAGGTTTTGAAAAGGAAGAAACACAGATGACCGGGCACCAAGCACAATTTTCAATTCGCCGCTTTTTACTTTATTCCAAATCTCTACTCTTTCATTCTGAGAAAATTTAGAGTGATAAATACCAATATGCCCACCAAAATGTTTTTGCAAGCGACGAATGATCTGTGATGTCAATGCGATCTCCGGCAACATATATAAAACCTGCTTGCCCTGTCGAATAATTTGCTCAATGAGTTTTATATAAATAAGAGTTTTCCCGCTGCTGGTTACTCCATGCAGCAGGCAAACCTGTTTTTCTGTAAATGATTGTTGTGTTTTTCAAGTACCTCTTGTTGCAGCGCTGTTAATTCAAAATCTATTTTTATGTCTTTAGGTAAATACTGAAGACGATCGATCACTCTTTTTTCTACTCGTAGAATTTCTTTATCCACTAATCCTTTTAATTGCGCATCAGAAGCATTTGATTTTTCAGCAAGCTGGTCTTTGTTACTTCACCTTCTGTTTTTACTAGATGAAGATAGCTGAGCAAAAGTTCCATTTGCTTTGGCGCCCTTGTCCAGTTGTTCAGCAGATCAGAAAGTTTTTCATCGCTGTTGTATTCCGGGTTCAGCAATACATAATTTTCCTTTTTAGGAGAATAAGTTTGCTTCAATGCTTCCCATACGAAACAAACTTTCTTTTGAATTAAACGATTGATAACGGGATAAACATGAGATGAATCCAGCACTTGTTGTACTTCTGTCAGCTTTAATTCTTTTTGATCAACAATGCTTCTGCTACTAAATACTCATCATGATCCAAGTGCAGAGAAATCATCGCCGTATTCATCATTGAAAACCAGGATCGTTTCACTGCTTAATTTGAAATGTGCAGGTAAAGCAGCCGCCATCACTTCTCCTTCGCTGCACATATAGTAAGATGCGATCCATTCCCACAACTTCAATTGCTCCTCAAATACGACAGGTTCAACATCCAATACATTCAAAATATCTTTTGCCTCAAAAAATTCAGGTTTCTCATTATGAATTCTTTTTACAATACCTGCATATTTTTTATTTTTTCCAAGATTCACTTCCACACGACAACCTGTATGCAATTGCTCCTTCATATGATCCGGTACGGACCATGTGTAGTTTTTTGGAAGAGCAAGAGGAATGATTATTTCAGCGTACCCTCGTCCCTAAAGGGAGTTAGTTTCATCTATATCGTAAATACTTTTGACATGGGTAATTAAAGATAGCAACTTAAGTAAATGACTCTAAAGTCCCCTTTAAGGGTTTGGGGGCTTGACTTTATCCATGACGCTTTATACTTCATGAAGTTTCTTATCCATAAGGTCATATACTTTTTGCTTTAGCATAGGAAGATCTTTTTGTACTAATCCTTCCACGGATATTTCTTCCAAAAAATAGCCCTGCTTTTTCCAGGTGTTAATGAAAAACACTTCTATAATTCAACCGGTCATACATATCGAGTAATAAAAAAGGCTTGATCGGCATTTGTGCATCTATTGCTACCCGAAAGGCACCATCATAGAAATCTTTCAGCGGATCTGGTGTCATATTAAAAGTTCCCTTCTGGGAAAACAACGATTGAGATTCCCTTTTTCAAAATAGATCTCATGTTTCTTACACTCTTTGCCCGGTTATCTGCACTACTGCGATCAACTCTTACTACCTGCATATTTATAAATAAATCCAAATACAGGCACTTTGGACATTTCAGTTTTACCTAATGCACGGATAGGCTGTCTCGAAGCGTTTTCACGATGAGTGGGGCATCGAGATAAGGAGATATGATTGCCTACAAAAATGTATTGTTTGTTTTTGTCCAACGGCTGTTCATAATAATTGCGATGAAAAATAAAGATCAGGGGGAACCAAATATCACCCCATAACATGCAAATACGATAGATCATATTACCGCCGGTGATGTTACCAAATAAAGAAGCAATAAGCATAAATGGAAAAAGCAAAAGCATAATGCCAATAAACAGAAGTAGCGCATAAATACAGTATATCCATTGAAGAGGCCTAAGCAAAAAACGCATCAATTATTAATTTTTAAAAATGAAAGTGGCATTGTTCTCATCATTGATGCAATTGCAGCCCACTGTTCCGTTAGCATCATAACAATCCAAAATTTTGGCAACAGTACCGCATTGTTGAATAATAAGGATAATGCTCATATTTTGCTTTGTTAAGCCTTTAATTGTAAAAATAGGGCAAGGGCTTTTATGCAGATCCGATTTAGCCCGGTTAACCTCTACCATTTCTCAAAATCCCCATTATGACTATTTGCATTGATATGATGGCAATCCATCCGGCACAGTGCAAACTTTGTGTACTCGATGCGGGATGGATTCCGTGTTCAATGCTAATTTCTTTTAGGTTCATTACGGATCTTTATAATAATAAAAACAAGCAAAGCCAAAACGAGCACCAGCGAGATAATGACATTTCTTGCTTTCATTTTTTAAATGCAGATAATAATGATCTGCTGTCAATTTTTATTATCGAATTTTTTATCATCCCCGGGACAATCACAACTCCATTCGGTATCCAGGTCGATGACCGTTACTACTGTTGTTTTATCATTGCATTGGGCAAAATATGATCCTTACTTTTTGATTGTCGACTGTAATCACCTTCTACTGCATAACGTGGACATCTTGCATTTTGCAGATCGCTTTTATTGTAATTTATTTTGCCATCCTGTCATTATTTCTTCCACTTCAGCCTGCGAAATTCTTCTGCACTGCATTCTGCACTTTGCATGCTTGCTGTATTCAAGATATGAGATGCGGCGGTCAAAGCCCTTGTCACGATTAATAGTGCCCTAGTACTTTTTCTTACCTTTATTTGTAATCAGTTGGTCGCGAACCTGTAGTCGCTCATGCTTGCATTGTTCTGACGACAAACAATAATACTGCAAGTACCGCGACTAATATTATTGGAGCTGCCTTTTTCAACTTGAGCATTCATTATGCAAGTATAATTTAAATATATCACGGATATATAATGACACCAAGTTACACGGAGGTAACTCTATGTTTCTCGAGCAACTCAGTCGTCTCTGTGGCTTACAAAACAAACTGAGATGGTACCCAAACCTTAAACTTTTCTATCTTTGCGCCCCATGGCAGAAGCAAGAACAGTCGCATTTCATACACTTGGGTTGTAAGCTCAATTTTTCTGAAACCTCTACCCTTTCAAGAATGTTGGAGAATGAAGGTTTTGAGAAAAAGAGTTTGATGATCAGGCTGATGTGTATGTTATCAATACTTGTTCTGTAACCGATAATGCTGATAAAGAATGCAGGCAGATCGTTCGCCGTATTCAGCGAAAGGCCCCGGAAAGTTTGGTAGTGATCACCGGCTGTTATGCGCAACTAAAGCCAAAACAAATTGCCGAAATACCAGGAGTAAATCTCGTATTAGGAGCTGCAGAAAAATTCAATCTTTGCACAGCATATTCGTGAGTTATCAAAAGGTGATTCGGCAAAGATCTGCAGTTGTGATATTGAAGACGTTACAGGATTTAATTCATCTTTTTCCATCAATGACCGCACAAGAACTTTTTTAAAGGTTCAGGATGGTTGTGATTATAATTGTTCTTTCTGCACCATACCACAAGCCCGTGGCAAAAGCCGTAGTGATTCGATCGAAAATGTTTTAAAGAATGTTGAGCACCTTGCATCGCATGGAGTGAAGGAAGTTGTTCTAACGGGAGTCAATCTCGGTGACTTTGGAAAAGGTCCTGATGGTGCTTTGAAATATGAAGAGAACTTTTTTGAGTTAGTCACAGGCATTGGAAAAAGTCGAAGGAATTCAGCGCTACCGTATCTCATCTATTGAACCCAACCTGCTGACCAACGAGATCATTGAGTTTGTAGCGAACAGTGATAAGTTCATGCCGCATTTCCATATTCCTTTACAAAGCGGCAGTAACAAGATATTGGGATCAATGCGCAGAAGATATAAAAGAGAATTGTATGCTGAACGTGTGGCATTGATCAAAACCCTGATGCCGCATTGTTGTATCGGCGTTGATGTGATCGTTGGTTTCCCGGGAGAAACAGATGAGGACTTTAAAGACTGTTTTGATTTCCTGCATTCATTGGATATCTCTTATCTCCATGTATTCACCTATTCTGAAAGAGATAATACACATGCAATAAGTATCAAGCCCATTGTACCGATGAATGTAAGGCATGAAAGAAATAAAACACTCCGCAATCTTTCTTACATGAAGATGCAATACTTCACCGAACAACATCATGGACAAACAAGAAAGGTTTTGTTTGAAGGACATGAGAACAAAGGCATGATGGAAGGTTATACTGACAACTACATCAAAATAACAACTCCGTTTAGAAAAGAATGGGTGAATGAAATTGTGGAGTGGAAGATTTAAATATCTAAGCTTTCCTTGTTTCCAGTAATTTAAAAAATGTTCCTGGTAAGTATTGCCGATCGGGATGATGCGGTCCTTGATATATATTTCCTGTCGTTCAATGGATGTGATCTTGTCTAAAGCGACGATATAAGATCTATGAACCCGTACAAAACGTTTAGGAGATAATACTTCTTCCAGTTGTTTCATCACCTGCAAGGTGACGATACGTTGTGTTTTGGTATATATGGAGACATAATTCTTCAGCCCTTCTATATACAAAATATCATCCAGCTCAACCCTCACCATTTTGGTTTCTACTTTTACAAAGATGTAACCACCGGTTTCAGGAAGCATTTCCTGGGAACGATTAAGTTTTTGTGTTGGGTCTTTTTGGTTGTATGCTTTTTCCACTCCTTTATAAAACCGCTCAAATGAAATTGGCTTCAGCAAATAGTCGATCACATTATGTTCAAAGCCATCTATAGCATATTCCTGGTAAGCTGATGTGATGATAACCTGCGCCCTGTTTTGCAATAATTGCATAAACTGAACTCCATTAAGCTGCGGCATTTGTATATCAAGGAAAACGAGATCAACAGGATCGTTATTTAAACTGACCAGAGCTTCCATAGGATTATTAAAGGAACCAGCCAGTTGCAGGAATGGAACTTTATTGATGTGGTCTTCAAGCAAGTGGATTGCCAGCGGCTCATCGTCAAGGACAATGCATTTAAGCATAAACAGTATTGTTTGTTCCTTATAAAGGTAACTGTAAATTCACAATAAACCTGTCTGCTGCTTTGCTTACATCGAGGGTGTATTTTTTTCCGTAAAGCAGGTCAAGACGCTTATGCACATTTGGAAGACCTATTCCCCTACCTCATCTTTTGGTAAGAATTAATAGTATTCTCAATTGAAAAATTCAGCTGGTGATCGCTGACTTTTAAATTGATATCAACTGGTTTCTGTGCATCAGTTAATATGCCATGTTTGCAGGCATTTTCTATAAGAGGGAAAAGCAATAAAGGCACAATTCTCTTTCCGTTTATTTCTCCTTTCTATTGAGAAATTAATATAAACATCTCCAGGATGCCGCAGTTTCTCCAGGTCGATATAGCTATTGATGTGCCGGATCTCTTTTATCAAGGCTCACTCTGTTTTCGGCATCTTCTTTTTCATACAGTACATAGCGCATCAGTTCTGAAAGTTTCATAACACTCTGTCCTGTCTTTGTACTTTTTCCATCACAGACAGTGAATAGATATTATTCAGCGCATTGAACAAAAAAATGCGGATTGACCTGCAGTTTTAAAAAAGATAACTCAGCCTTGTAGTTTTTGATTCTCCAGTTCCTTCCTGATCTTTTCCTGCCGAAACCAGAGCAACAAAAGGCGGTAAGCAAATGCAACAACAACAACGGATACAGTGGTCAGGATATTGATTCGAATATAGCTATTGAAACGATAACTGAAAATGCCGAGAGATCCTGTTGAGGGCTTTCTGGAAAATTTATTAAACATAGAGGTTTTATTCATAAGGTATTGGGTAAAGGATGTCTCGAGTCGAAATTTCAGGTAAGTAACTATGATAGCCAGTAATAAGGAAGAGGCAACTAACCAGAGCCATTTTTGCTGAAGGGTTGCCATCCTGGGCATTATATAAAATGCTACAATGTAAAACAGTAAAAAATTGATAGTAACAAGAACGAAATGATTAAATAAGAAAGACTCCCAAATAGCAGATATATTCATATTAACGAGAGAGGGAAGAAATAGTAATAAAATGCAATGCGAGCCATGCCAGCCAATGGGTAATAAAAACAAACAAACCGCCTTTTTCTAAAGGGAGATATTAACAAGAGATCAGTATTTAGTGTTACCGCGGCCACAATGTACAATTAATTGAAAAATTATGTCTGCAATCTGGTAATTTATTGAACGCCATTTATTACTAACTGACATTCGGGGGTTTTTAAAGGATGAATTTGATCTACTGTCCTACAAAAAAATTCATACGGTGAATTAACAATTTGGTCATCTGAAATCTGACCTTTGTTTAATACTCAGCTCTAACACCCCAAAATGCGATCTACCTTACCGCCCGTAATTCTTCTATAGTACCGGATTTGATGAATACAGGATTGAAGAGAATTATTACTTACCCAAAGAAGACAAGGATTGACCTGAAGTCAAGAAGAGAATGGCTTCTCCGAAAACCACCGATGAAAACCAAAATAGAATTGAGGAAGTCAAAACCTATAAATTTTTTCATGAAACGTTTAATGCTTTTATTAACTGCTGGTTTATTTTTTACTAGTATTTCTTCTAAAGTGTTTGCTGAAAAAGGCGGGCACTACCAGCAAGCTCCAAAAGACAGTATTCCCAAAAAATAATTGGAAAAGTAAAGATCACTGTAAAAGATCTGATGGACGGAAGTGCACTGGATAGTGTTTACGTTACCGTTGGAGTTAAACGTGGTTATACTGACAACAGAGGGATCATTGAGTTTGACAGTGTACCAGTCGGAAGTATGGCCGCTGATAAGTAAGAGCGGTTATATAGCTCAATCAAAAAAGTAAAAGCTGATTTGCAGATCCGGATCGGAAAAAGAGATATGCAATCCTCAGCTAATAATTATAAAAACGGATTATTTGAAAGACCAATCGAACATTTTTCAGGTTCCGCTACTATCGTTTCAGGCAATGATCTGCGGAGAATAAACCCGCTGAATTTTACAGAGGCATTGAAATATTATGATCCTTCTTTTATTGTTACAAGAGATAATCTTAATGGCGATGATCCAAATGTTACTCCTTCTGTAAAGATCAGGGCTCGTATAATTTTCCTGCTTCAGCTACTATTGCAAGTCAATCAGGAACTACTTCTACCGGTGCCCAGATCAATCCTTCGGTTGGTGATTATGTCGCCAGCAATATTGCCAATCCCGATCAACCTGTTATTTTATTAAATGGTGTACAGGTTGCATTGCAGACTGCGCTGGATATTGATATCAACCGGATAGAAAAGATCACCATTTTAAAAGATGCTGCAGCAACATCTATATATATGGTGTACGTGGCGGAACCGGAGTTTTATTAATTCAAACCAAACTGCCACAGAAAGGTGATTTCCGAGTTACTTATTCCGGACAGGTGCAGATCACGACTCCTGATCTTTCTTCTTACAGCCTATGGAATGCTCCGGAAAAATTACAGCTGGAGCATGACGCTAGCGTTATTATAATAACAATCCTTCTTTATACCAGGATCGTTTATACCAGGTAAACAAAGGGATCAATACCAATTGGCTTGATATACCAACAAGAACAGGAGTCGGCAGCAAACATACCTTTATCACTCGAAGGTGGTGATGATGATATAAACTATGGTTTGGATTTTTCCTTATAATGATATAGAAGGTGTGATGAAAGGATCAGACAGGAAGAATGTAAATTTCGGTGGATATATCAGTACCCGCATTAAGAATGTTGTTATCAATAATTATCTCAGTTACCAAAGATCAAACGCTTCCAATTCAACCTTATGGCAGCTTTAGTGAATATGCCAGGCAAAATCCTTACTGGAATCCTTATGATTCAGCAACAGGTGAAATGTCAAGGGTATTAGAAGAATATACTTACTATGGTAATACGGTACGATATTATAACCCCGCATACAACGGCACTATTTCAACTACTGATGAAACAGCCTATTCACGACTGAGCAATTTAACCACACATCAACTGGATGATCGGTCATGGTTTCCGTTTGAATGGAAGAGTTTGGGATCAGCAAACAATCAGATGAACAGAATTTTTTCTTCCTCCTACACATACTAGGCTTTTGCTGGTTATACTCCCAGCCAATTTTTTAACAGAGGAAAGTTATAATCAAACCGTTAGTGATTTTTAAGTATGGAAGGAACAATCAACCTTCGATTATACTAAAAAAACAGGTTTGCACCAGTTCTATGGATCAACCGGTGTAACAGGTTTGGAAACAAGAAGTGAATCTACCGGCATTGACCTAGTTGGGTTTACCACCGATAAATTATCTGATCTTGCTTTTGGTAATGCTTATTCCAACACAAGGCCAACAACCGGTATAATTGAAACACGTTTAGTATCGGGCTATGGAAACTTTGCATACAGCTATGATAACCGTTACCAGTTTGAAGCTTCAGTGAATGCAGATGCATCTCTCAGTTTGGTGAAAATAACAGGGTGGCGTCACATTGGTCTGCTGGTGCAAGCTGGAATCTTCACCAGGAAAGATTTTTCCATGAAAACAATATCTTAAATCAATTGCGTGTTCGTGCTAGTGTTGGTACAGCAGGCAACCAGTATTTTCAATCTTATCTCGGTAAAACCTATTATAATTATTATACTGACAGGCAATATATACAAAGTGGTAGTAGTTCAGGAACAAGAGGAATTGGCTTAGGCGCCTTCTTAACAGGCTATGCTAATGAAGATATCAAAGCTCCGGAAACACAGAAGCAAAATATTGGAATGGATGCGGTGTTATTACAAAACAGGTTATCTATTCGTGTAGATGCTTACAGGAACAAAACAAACGACATTGTTTTGCCAGTAGTTTCTCCTTCATCAACAGGCTTTATAAACTCTTACTTATTATGATAATCTTGGTGCAATTGAAAATAAAGGGATCGAGTTTAATCTGAATTACACCATCATCAAAAATGTTAACAAAGGCATTACCTGGAATATTCGTTTGAATGGAATTCGTAATGAAGACCGCATCATAGCGACTTCAGCTTACCTTGGATAAACTTAACAATGTCAATGATGCAATGACTGTGGATCAGACAAGACCACAGCCACATTATGTGAGTGGCAAATCTCTTACTGATATCTGGGCTGTTAATTCATTAGGCATTGACCCGGCTACCGGCAAAGAAAAATTCCTGAAGGCTAATGGCACAGAAACGTTACACATGGGATGCAGCTGATAAAGTTTCTTGCTGGCGATATGTCGCCCGACTGGCTCGGTTCTTCGGAACAAGTGTATCAGTTAAAAATATCACCGCCGGTATTTATTTCAATTACCAGTTTGGTGCAAAATATTACAATCAAACATTAGCAGACAGTGTTGGAGAATGCGGATCTCACTTATAATGTTAGACAGAAGAGTCTGCAGACAACCGCTGGACATAGCCTGGTGCGACAATGGCTTTGTACAAACCATTATCATTAAATGGTATGACCACATCGCCAACTTATGCACACTACCCGTTTTGTTGAAGACAATGATTTCATAAACTGTTCGGCTATTTCAGCTTGACTATGCAATACCGCAAACATATAGCTGAAAAGATCAAGGCTAAAAATGCAAAGCTTGGTTTTGTTGCCAACAATGTTTTCAGTTCAGGAACCATGAAAGCTGAAAAAGGAATTTATTATCCGTTTCATCATATGTATTCATTTTCTATTACAGCAAGTTTTTAAAGTTTTAAAAGTATTGATATGTTATAATAGAGGTTTCAAAATTTATTTCTGGCTGCTGCACTGATCGTAGTGTCTTTGACCGTGCTGTAAAAAGTGGCTGGACACAGATCCTGCCTTGCAGGTTGGTGAGAATACTGTTCTCTCAACCGAACAGGGTTTTAAAGAAGCATTGAATGGCGTGTACCTGCAGATGGAGGCAAGAGTGTACGGAAGAGATATGACCTTCGGTTTAATGTCTGTGCTTGGCAGAAGTTATGACACAACCATATCGCCTGCAATTGCTAATTTATATTACCAGGGTGCATCGTGTACAATTTCCAGGATCCGGAAGTGAAAGCAACTTTTAAAGATATTTGGGAGCAGTCTTTATATCAGTATTGCAAATCGTGAACAACGTTCTTGAACAAATGCAGACGACAAGGCAAAATGTTTTTACAGGAAATAAACTACAATACTAATTAAAGGTGAAGCATTGAGCATTATGGGCATTTCTGCATTTTGATCTGCTGCGGATGTTTGCTCCTCTCCTGCTGCTGCAGGTTTAAATGCACCTGCTATTCCTTATGTTAGCAAAATAAGTCCTTATGCAGAACCAGCTTCAACTACCGGTGCTGTCCTTGACTTATGCATTGCTGATTTGAAAACAGCTGAGTCATTGCTTAGCCAAACAGATATGACCACTTCACGTTTAAACTATTGGGGCGTGAAAGGTTTATTGGCCCGCATCTATCTGTATAAAGGAGATCTTCACAAATGCACAGGCTTATGCTTTATCGGTGATCAACAGCAATAAATTTCCATTGTATATCGGCACAAGCTACCACTGACTGGATGTTTAATAAAGAACATTTATTCTCACTGTACAGCAGCCTCAACATATCAGCAATGATTATTATAAATCTGTATTGAATACCAATCCTCCATTGGGATTTACTGTACTTAATCAAACAGCTTTATATGTAACGGGTGGTGGTGCAACAAGTGACTTGCGCAAGGGTACGCTGGTGCTTTTGTGGACCCTGCGACAGGATAGCTAGTTCTCGGCACTACTAACAGTAATATTTCACCGAGAAAATGTTATGCAACTACTAAACCAATCTTGCAAACGGTGCTTCTGATGATCAGGGTTACAGAAATGTATTATATCGCAGCGGAGCGTGCCACTGCATGCACTTGATTCACTCAAGGCAACTGACCTGCTCGATTCAGTAAGGGTGCATCGCGGTTTAACTCAGTATATACACTGCCTGCTTTGAAAACAGACAGCCATGAATATTGAAATAAGAAAGGAATACCAGAAAGAATTCCTCTAGTGAAGGACAAATGTTTTATTTCTATAAGAGAAAAATCTGCCATTCTCCTCATTGCCTTTTACCAAGGTTCCGGTGGTGAGCAGATGCATCTTATGTTTTTATAAAACCCAGAGTAAAACAAATTGTTTTAGAAAAATAAAACCGACTGAATAAAGACAACTATTGTTATGAATTACTTCAAAATAAATTTCCAGGTGCGTCGATTTTTTTCAATGGTGACGAGTTGTATGTTGTTCCTGTTCCTTATGGCAACAAGCATTGTCTCTACGGACAGGAAAAACAATTCCGGTAGTAAAGGGTATTGTAAAAAATGATGCTGGCGAAGTTTTAGCAGGCGCCACCGTTTCCATCAAGGGAACAAAAATTTTATACTACTACTAAAAATGACGGAACATTTGAATTAAAAATGTGCCGGAAGAAGCCGTGTTGTCAGTTTCTTATGTTGGACATACAAGAATAGAAATAAAGTTAAAACCCGGCCAGGCTGATGTAACAATAAAAATGACTTCTTCAACCGCTGTGCTCAGTGAAGTGGTTGTCAATAACGGTTTATATAAAAGACCTGCAGGAAATTTTACAGGTGCCGCCAAAACTTATACAGGTGAACAATTAAAATCTGTGAATCCTTCGAATGTATTGCAGGCATTAGCAACGATAGGACCCTCCGTCCGCATTGAACAAAACAATGCATTGGGTAGCGATCCTAACCAATTACCCATTATCCAGATAAGAGGACAGAATAATTTGCCTGTAGCGACACAAGGCGGCGCTACTGCAAGTGCTACACCGGTTTCCAATGGTGATATCATGTCCAGTTATTTACTGAATCCTAATCAACCACTTATTATCCTTGATGGTTTTCAATCTACGTTACAGACCATTTATGATATGGATATAAACCGCATCGCCAGCATCACCGTTTTAAAAGATGCAGCAGCTACTACTGCCTATGGTTCTAAAGCAGCAAATGGTGTGATCGTAGTGGAAACCAAACAACCCGTTGCCGGCAGAACTCAAATCACTTATGCAATCAATGTGGGAGTGGAAGTTCGCCGATCTTACCTCCTATCACTTGCTGGATGCAAAAGGTTTGCTGGAAGCACAAAGCGCCTTGCAGGAGTTTATACCGATCCGAATAATCATTATAATGATGTTGCTTTAAAGCAATGGTATGATTACCGTTTATACCAGGCAGAGAGTGGTGTGAATACATTACTGGCTTTCACAACCTATTCGTACATGGCTTGTCACCGCAATCACAGTCTCAATATCAGTGGCAGTGCAAGATCGGTCCGTTATGCTCTTTCGCTTAATTACAGTAATGGAGTTGGCGTAATGAAAGGCTCCGGCCGTGACAGGTTTGGATTAAATTATAACCCTTAGTTATGCAAACAAGAGTTTCCGTATTTTCCGAATAATACCATGGTTGGTTATAGCTAAAGGAAACGCCACTCCATGGGGAAATTATAGTTCAGTACGCCAGCCGAGTTTCCTTTTTTCAAACCAACCGATTCTGCAGGAAACACTAATAAAAATATTTGAACCCACTAATACAACATTGGGAATTCCAGTACCGCCACCGGGAGGCATTTTCACAAATGCCGCATATAATGCAGGATTGGATATGAAGAACTATAGTTATTCCATGTTAATTTACCAATAATACCAACTTTGAATGGACGATCAACAAAGAAATGCGGATGCAGGCTGCTATCAGTTTTGCAAATAACCTGCCGGGTTCTGAAGCATTCTTTCCAGCCGATCATACCATGTTTGTAAATGCGTATACTGCCGGATTTACTGACCCGGGGATCATTACACACAAAGCCAGGGAAAAATACTGTGATCGATGGCAAATTAGGTTTTAATTACAATAAGAAATTTGGAGTTCACACCATCATGGCTGCATTCGGTGTCACTGGGCAAGCTACCGAAAGCAATTCCACCACTCTCCAGGTTTCAGGTATGCCAAACGATTACCTTAACCAGTTAGGAATGGCAAATGGTTATGGCACTATTACTAAACCCGCTTCAACTAACAATGTTACCCGAAGCCTTTCTTCTTATTATGCAGCGTCAGTTATAATATGCTGGGTCGCTATACTGCGGAGATCACAGCGCAATGCAAGTGGCTCTTCCCAGCTCGGATCACACAACAGGCTGGCGCCTGTTCTGGGCAGGTGGGGTTTAAGCCTGGAATGTGGACAAGAGAGAAATTTTTCAAAAAAGAATGCCTTCATCCAGCAATTCGAGAGTAAGTGCAACGACAGGCATTACCGGTGTAACCAGAATTTTGCCGCCCCATATGGCCGCAACCTGATCTTCCAGTACAATCTCCTCAATAATTACCGGCTGCAGCGCTTGAGGCAACCGGCTGCAGGCGTATGCTAACCCTGATCTTAGAAATGGCAACAGACAATAAAGAATAATATCGGGTGCCGGCCGGATCGTTGCTGGCAAAGGAAGATATCCAGCCGCCGGATCTGATTATTGATACTGGAGATCACGGATAACCTTATTTTGCCGCTGGATGTTGCGCCATCTACGAGGGTTCGTGTACCCTACCAGGATAACCTCGGGGCGGTCAAAAACTCAGGCTATGATCTCGGCATCTCTTCTCCCATCATACAAAACCGGGAAGAAGAATATTTTCTGGTCACTTGATCGTTCAATGCTGGTCATTTCGCCAATGTGATCGCCAAACTTTCGCCGGCAATTGAGGCTTTGAATGCTGCCAACGATGTTACCAACGACGCTGACATACAACAAAGCTCAAGCCATTGCCCCGGTATGTAGTAGGGCAATCCATGACCCAGATATGGGCAGTGCCGTCATCGTGGGCATTGATCCGGCAACCGGAAAGAAGTGTTTGTAAAACTGGATGGCAGTAAAACTTTTACCTGGGACCCTAATGATAAAAGACCTGTTGGTGATGGCATCAGCAAACTGAAGGGAATGATCGGTTCCAATTTTAATTACAAGGGCTTTACATTCAATATAAATTTAAGTTACCAATACGGCGGCCAGATATAATCAAAACCGTAGATAAAATTGAAAATGTAAACCGCCTTATCACAAATGCTGATGAAAGAGTGCTGACTGAAAGATGGAAGCAAGCTGGTGCATTATTGCTTCCTTTAAATCGCGGGATGGAGGAGTGGCATCATCAGGTAGCTCGCAGACAAACGAATGTCTACTTCCCGTTTCGTGCAGGATAACAACTATCTCGAGGCAGCGAGCATAACAGCTGGTTATTCATTCCCTGTCAAACCTGGCTCGGGTGAAGAAAATGCATTTATCAACACCAGCAATACGTAACTGAACGAAGTA
>ERZ1370068.10994-contig-9646_pt1 | contig 19143 bp, 25 predicted proteins | sample MGYA00561227_ERZ1370068 | MGnify/ENA primary metagenome ERZ1370068 (study PRJEB38410, sample SAMEA6850437) | metagenome | study: Metagenomic assessment of the ecological functions of the soil: analysis of the soil microbiota associated with the...
ATCAACTGGGTTCCCGTCACCGGCGGCTATGCGGGCATCTCCGGCATACCGCGGCCGACCCTTTTGGGCCTGCCCTTCAACGCCAGCGAGGAGGGCTTTGCCGCCTTCTTCCACCTCGAGTTCTCGCCGGTGCACCGGACGGTCTTTCTGTTTTACGTCATCCCTGGCGCTGGCGCTGCTGACCAATTGGGTCACCTTGCGGCTGCGCCGTCTGCCCGATCGGCGCGCGCCTGGGAGGCCCTGCGCGAGGATGAAATCGCTTGTCGCTCGCTCGGCATCAACACCACCAACACCAAGCTCACGGCTTTTGCCATCGGTGCGGGCTTCGGCGGCTTCGCCGGCGCCTTTCTTCGCCGCGCGCCAGGGCTTCATTAGTCCGAGATCCTTCACCTTCATGGAAAGCGCCATTGTGCTCGCCATCGTCGTGCTGGGTGGCATGGGCAGCCAAATCGGCGTCGCCATCGCCGCGGTGGCGATGATCGGCGGTACCGAGATCCTGCGCGAGCTCGATTGGTTGCGCCGCATCTTCGGACCCGAGTTCGAACCCACGCAATACCGCATGCTGCTTGTTCGGCCTGGCGATGGTGCTGGTAATGATCTGGAAACCGCGCGGCCTCATCTCCTTCCGGATGCCTTCCATCTTCCTCCACGAGCGCCGCCGCGTGCGTGCCGATCTCGTGGTAAGGAGGGACACGGCTGATGCGCGCCGCCGCAGGCACCGCTGCTCACGGTCGAGCACCTGACCATGCGGTTTGGCGGCCTCATCGCCATCGACGATTTGTCTTTCTCGGCGGCGCGCGGCGAGATCACCGCCATCATCGGCCCAAACGGGGCGGGCAAGACCACGGTCTTCAATTGCATCACCGGCTTCTACAAGCCGTCCGGCGGTCGCGTGCTGCTGAGCCTGAGCGATGCGACGCCTACTGCCGATCAGATCGATCGCGCTGACGGCATCGGGCGCGCGGCACACGCCAATCCCGGGCGGGAAGCTGTTTTCGCTCGAGCGCATGCCCGACTACGAGATCGCCGCACGCGCCAAGCGTGGCCCGCACCTTCCAAAACATCCGCTTGTTTGCCGGCATGACCGTGCTGGAAAATCTTATCGTTGCTCAGCACAACCGCTTGATGGCCGCCTCGGGCTGGACGGTGCTGGGTCTGCTCGGCGCGCCGCAGTACCGAGAGGCCGAGGCACGGCGCGCTGGAACAGGCGAAACACTGGCTGGACAAGGTCGGGCTGAGCGAACGGGCCGACGACCCGGCCGGCGATCTGCCCTATGGCGCCCAGCGCCGGCTGGAAATCGCCCGCGCCATGTGCACGGAGCCCTCGCTCTGTGTGCCTCGACGAGCCCGCGGCCGGGCTCAATCCGCGCGAGATCGGCCGATCTCAAGCGCTTCTCTGAAATCCCTGCAGGTCGAGCACGCCACCTCGTTGCTGCTGATCGAGCACGACATGTCGGTGGTGATGGAGATTTCCGACCATATCGTGGTGCTCGAATACGGACAGAAGATTTCCGACGGCCCGCCCGATCACGTGCGCAACGACCCCAAGGTGATCGCAGCCTACCTCGGTGTCGAAGACGCGGAGGTCGAAGAGGCGGAAGCGGAGATCTCGCAATGAGTGAGCCGCTGCTGATCGGTGCGCGACGTCAAGAGCTTCTACGGCAACATCATGGCGCTCAAGGGCGTGGCCATCGACGTTGCGCGAAGGCGAGATCGTCACGCTGATCGGCGCCAACGGCGCCGGCAAATCGACGCTGATGATGACGATCTTCGGCAATCCGCGCGCCCGCGAAGGACGCATCATCTATCGAAGGCCGCGACATCACGCGGCTGCCGACCCACGCCATTGCCCGCTTGCGCATCGCGCAGGCTCCGGAAGGCCGGCGCATCTTCCCGCGCATGACCGTGCGCGAGAACCTGCAGATGGGCGCCGAGATCGATGACGGGCGCCACTTCGAAGAGGATCTCGCCCGCGTCTGCCAATTATTCCCGGTGCTGGCGCGTCGTCTCGAGCAACGGGGCGGCACGCTGTCGGGCGGCGAGCAACAGATGCTGGCGATTGCGCGCGCCCTCATGAGCCGCCCGAAGCTGCTGCTGCTGGACGAGCCCTCGCTCGGCCTTGCGCCCCTGATCGTCAAACAGATCTTCGGGGTGATCGGAGAACTCAATCGCCAGGGCATGACCGTGTTCCTGGTCGAGCAGAATGCCTTTCACGCCTTGAAGCTCGCGCATCGCGGCTACGTGATGGTGAGCGGGCATCATCACCATGAGCGGCACCGGCAAGGAACTGTTGGCGCGGCCCGAGATCAGGGCCGCCTATTTGGAGGGGGTGGCCGCCAGTGACCCCAGGTGCTTTCGGCGAGTTTTTCTACGAAGGCGGCGACAATGTGCTGTGGATCTTTTTGCTGCTCACGGTGACCATCGGCGGGACGGCCGCCTACGCCTCGGGCAAGGCCATCGCCCAGACCTGGCGCCCCTTTCGACAGGTGCCGCTCTATAGCCTCTTGCTGGCTGCGGGCGTGCGCTTTTGCCATTTTCCCTGTTCGAGGAGCCCCTCGCTGTCGCCTGGCAGCTACGCCATTGATTTCCTTGTTGCTCTCTTGTTCGCTGCGCTCGGCTTCCGGCTGGTGCGCGCGCGCCAGATGGCCACACAGTACGGCTGGCTCTTCAGGCGCAGCGGCGTGCTTGGCTGGCGACGCGCCGGCTAGCTAGCCATCTTCTCGGGCGCAGATCGGCGCCATACAGCCCGGCAAATCGGCGTGACTCGGCTCTGCTTTCGTTGGATCATGCACGCCGAGGCGGGCTCGCACCGCCGGAGCCTGTCAGTGACGCATCAAACGGAGGCTTTCATGAAAAAGGTGCTTTGGCCAGCTTTGGCCATCGCCGCTGCAGCGCTCGTGGGCGCCGGCGGCGCTTCTGCCCAGCTCAAGATCGGCGTCGCCGGTCCCCTGACGGGTCCCAACGCCGCCTTCGGGGCGCAATTGAAAAACGGGGCCGAACAGGCCGCCGCCGATTTCAACGCCAACGGCGGTATCAACGGGCAAAAGATCGAACTCGTGTTCGGTGACGACGCCTCCGATCCCAAGCAGGGCGTTTCGGTCGCCAACAAGATGGCCGGCGACGGCGTCAAGTTCGTGATCGGCCACTTCAACTCCGGGGTGACCATGCCCGCCTCCGAGGTCTACCAGGAAAACGGCATCTACATGATCACGCCGTCGGCGACCAATCCCAGGATCACCGAGCGCAACCTGTGGAACGTGTTCCGGACCTGCGGTCGCGACGATCAACAGGGCGAAGTGGCGGGCAAATACATCCTGTCCAAGTTCAAGGGCAAGAAAGTCGCCATCATTCACGACAAGACCACCTACGGACAAGGTCTGGCGGATGAGACCAGAAAGGCCATGACCAAGGGTGGCATGAAAGAGGTGCTGTATGAGGGCATCAACATCGGTGAGAAGGATTTCTCCGCGCTGGTGTCGAAGATCAAGGCCTCCGGCGCCGACGTCGTCTACTGGGGCGGCTTGCACACCGAAGGTGGGCTGATCGTGCGTCAGATGCGCGACCAGGGCGTCAAGGCACCCCTGATGGGCGGCGACGGCATCACCTCGGACGAGTTTGCCTCGATCGGCGGCCCCGGCGTTGAAGGCACGCTGATGACGTTCGGACCCGATCCGCGCAAGAACGCGGCCGCCGCCGAAGTGGTCAATAAGTTCGCCGCCAAGAATATCAACCCCGAGGCCTACACCCTCTACAGCTACGCGGCGATGCAGGTGATTGCCGCGGCGGCCGCCGATGCCAAGTCGCTCGACCCCAAAAGGTCGCCGAAGCCACCAAGACGGGCAAGGCCTTCAAGACCGTGATCGGCGATCTTGCCTACGACAAGAAGGGCGACATCACGCGGCTCGACTACGTGATGTACGTGTGGAAAAAGAACCCGGAAGGCAAGATCACCTACTTCCAGGAGTGAGCCGGAACGGCGCGAGCTCGACGCAAGCTTGGAGGCAGCCGCAGGGCTGCCTCTTTGCATTTCGGGGTGGGCTTGGCATCATTGACAGCCGGGCCCGGTGGCGCTAAGCCAGGCCGGCAGTTGCTACCGCCGGAGCAAGCTGGTGCCCGATCGATTGAACCTCATTACCGACCTGCCCGGCATAAAGGTCGGTCATGCCGAGGATGTGGGCCTCGCCAGCGGCGTGACGGCGATCCTCCTCGAGCGTGACAATGTCGCCCGGGCAGCATTCGCGGCGGCGCACCCGGCGGCCGCGACACCGCCTTGCTCGAGCCGGAAATGACGGTGACGGGCCTCGATGCCGTGGTGCTTTCCGGCGGCTCGGTGTTTGGCCTCGACGCCGCCGGCGGCGTGATTTCCTTTTGCGCCAACACGGCAAGGGCCTCAGGTTGGGCGCGGTCAACATCCCCGTGGCGGCCCAGGCCATTACCTTTGATCTCCTCAACGGCGGCAACAAGGATTGGGGCGGATGCCACCTTTATTGGGAGCTCGGCTGGCGCGCGGCGGCGAGCGCGTCAGGCGGCGCCTTCGCCCTCGGCAGCGTCGGTGGCGGCTTGGGTGCCAACACCGCCAATCTCAAGGGTGGGCTGGGCTCGGCCAGCACCACGACGGCCGCGGGCTTCCGCGTCGGCGCCGTCGTCATCGTCAATGCCGTCGGGACGACGACGGTCGGCGAGGGCCCGCACTTTTGGGCCGCGCCCTACGAGGTCGACGACGAGTTCGGTGGGCTCGGCTCACCGGCACAGACCCCGGCGGGCGCCCTCAAGATGCGCATCAAAGCCCATGCCCCACCCTCCACCAGCATCGCCTTTGTTGCCACCGGACGCGATCATGACCAAGGCACAAGCCAAACGCCTCGCCTTGATGGCCGATGACGGTCTGGCTCGCGCCATCCGCCCGGCGCACGCGCCGATGGACGGAGATAGTGGTGGTTGCAGCCGCCATGCTGCGCACACCCCATGACCGACGACCTCGTCGATTTGACCGAAATTGGGCTCGCCGCCGCGGACTGCATAGCCCGCTCGGTCGCCTCGCGCCGTCTACCAAGCGACCGCGCTATCCTTTGCGGGCGCGCTTCCGGCATGGCGCGACAAGAGTTCGCCGGCGCGGAGCGGCCATGAACCGGCCGCGCCTCATCGTCGCCTGCACGCTCGTGGCGGTACTGGCTGTGCTGTTTGGGTGGCAGGCGCACCGCGAGCAGCTGGTCAGGGCGTGCCTCAACAGCGGCGGGGCCTGGACCGGCACGGCCTGCGGGCCGCAACCGCCGAGGCCGATCCTGCAGCGCGATCTGCGCCGCTCATGAGCCGAACCGCTCGGGGACGTAGGGCGCCGTGTCGGTGAACGGCGTCTCGCCGGTCATCATCTCCGCCAGCAGACGACCGGTGACCGGCCCCAGCGTAAAGCCCAAGTGATGGTGGCCGAAATTGAACCACAACCCGCTGTGACGCGTGCCGCGACCCACCGCCGGCAGCATGTCGGGCAGACACGGACGCCGCCCGAGCCATGGCTCCGCGTCGAGCCGCTCGCCGAGCGGGAAAATCTGCCGTGCCAAGGGCTCGACCCGGGCGAGTTGCACCGGTGTCGGCGGCGCATCGCGCAAGGCAAATTCGGCCCCGGTGGTGAGGCGGATGCCGCGCGTCATCGGCGTCAGGGCGTAACCGTACTCGGCATCGACGACCGGCCGATTGAGCGTGGCATTGCCTTCGGCACGATAGTGCATGTGGTAGCCGCGCTTGACGCCGAACGGGATGCGGTAGCCGAGCCGGCGGTAGATGGTGCTGGACCACGGCCCGAGCGCGATCACCACGGCGGGGGGCGCTGACGCTGCCGCTGGCCGTCTGCACCTCCCATCCCCTGGCGGTGGTTTTGAGGCTGCCGGCCTCGCCGCGCGCAAAGCGCCCACCGCGCTCCTGAAACAGCCGGGCATAGGCCTTGGTGACGGCCTCGGGATCCGACACGCTGACCGGATCGGGCATGAACATGGCGCCCGCTAGCGCGCCCTTCAGATGCGGCTCCAGCGCGAGGCGAGGGCGTCGGCCCCTACCATTTCGAAATTGACGCCGTAGGTTTCGCTGGCGGCCTTGTCCTTGAGCATGGCGCTGTCAAGCGCCGGCAGCGAGCGATAAAGGCGCAGGTAGCCGGTGCGGCGCAAGAGGCCGAGGGCGCCGGCTTCGCCCATTAAGGTCTCGTGTTCGATGACGCAGCGCTCGATCAAGGGCCGTGCCTGGCGCGAGGTCGCAGCAATGGCTTGGGGCGTGGAGGCCCGCCAGTAGCGAAAGAGCCAGGGCGAGATGGCGGGCAGCGCCCGCCAATCGAGGTGCGACCTCAGGCAGGCGATTGAGGGCGTAACGCAAGAGCAGCCGAACATCGCGTGGAAACGGGTAGGGTACGACGCCCTCGCGTTGGATGATGCCGGTATTGCCGTAGCTGGTCTCCTCGCCGGCGCCGCGGCGATCGACCAGCACCACGCACTGGCCGCGCTTTTGCAGATGCAGCGCCGTCGATACGCCTACCATGCCCGCGCCCAGTACGATCACATCGGTTGCAGCCATGCACGCCCCTTCGCCTTGCCGCCCGCCGCGGCGCAACCTCGGCTATACGGCAAATCGCGACCGCCAACCAATGGGAAGCACGCGACAGCGGCGTCGCGCCTGCCCCCGTCAGGACCTCAGACCGCGCCCCTGCGGCGCCGTCTGCGGCAACCGCTCGAGGCCGAGCGCGGCCAGCAAGCCGACCGCGGCCAGTCCCGCCATGGCGAGGTAGGCGCGACCGCCGAAGTGGGCATAGAGCGGCCCGGCGAGCAGCGTTGCGCCGCCGAGCAGGATGCCCGAGGTGAACGAGGCATAGACCGCCTGGGCCGTACCGCCCTGTGCCTCGGGCACAAAGCGCGCCAGGAAGTGAATGGCGCCGACATGGGTCGCCCCAAAGGTCAGCCCATGCAGGCTCTGCAGCCCAAACAGCAGCCAAACCGCGGGGTCGAAGGCCATCACCAACCAGCGCGCAACGGCCGCAAGGCCGGCCAGGACCAGGATTGAAATCAGGCCGACGCGCGCAGCAGCGCCGCCGAATAGGCAAACACGAGGATTTCGGCCGCGACCCCCACGGTCCACAGCAGGCCGGCAAGGAGTGTGGAGTGGCCGAGCGCGCGCCAGTGCAAGGTGCCGAAGAGTATAAAGGCGGCGTGTGCTGCCTGAATGGCGCCCGCGGCCAGCAAGAACACCAGAAATGTCGGGGAGGCCAACAGGGCGGCGACATCGCGCGCGCCGAGGCGCGCACGGTCCTGCCGCGGCGCTGCAGGCGCGGCGCTCGTGGGCTTGGCCAGTGCGTGCGCCGCGCCCGCCAGCAGCATCGAGCCCGCGATCAGCAAGTAAAAGAGGGCCTGGGGGCTCGCGCCTTGCACCACCCAACCAGCCGCCAAGGCGGCCGCGGCGAAGCTGATGGAGCCCCACAGGCGCATGCGGCCATAGTCGAGCCTCGCCGCCTTCATGCCCCTGACGGCGATCGCCTCGGCCAAGGGCATAACGCTGGTCCAGGCCACCGCCAGCAGCAGGGACGTCAGCAAAATCGGAAAGAACCCTCGCATTTGCGCGAGCAGCACCTGACAGGCCACCGCCGACCAGGCGAGCAGGATCAGGAACCGGCGATGATCACCGACGCGATCGGCGGCAAAGGCAATTGCCGGCGTCACCAGCACGCGCACGAACAGTGGGCAGGCGCTGATGATGGCGATCTCGGGGGCGCTCAAGTCCCTCCAGGCAAGCCACACCGGCAGGTAGGGCAGCGAACTGCCAGTGACAAAAAAGATCGCGGCGAACAGCAGCGATAGGCGCACGCCAAGCGCGCGCTGGTCGCCCGCGAGAGGCGTCCGCGTCATGCGGCCCGCGGCTGGTCCTGGATGATGTCGGCAAACAGCGAGGGATCGATATTGCCGCCGGACAGAACCGCCGCCACGGTGCGCCCGTTGAGCGCAATCTTGCCGGCCAGGATCGCCGCCAGCGAGACGGCGCCGCCGGGCTCCAGCACGAGTTTGAGCTCGCGGAAAGCAAACCGGACGGCAGCCGTGGCTTCCGCATCGCTGACGGCAAGACCGCCGGCGAGATGACGCCGCGCCACTTCGAAAGTCATTTCACCCGGCGTAGCGGCGAGCAGCGCGTCGCAGATCGAGCCCGAGAGGGCGGCATTGCGCTCGCGCTGGCCGTTGCGGAGCGAGCGGGCCAGATCGTCAAAGCCCGCCGGCTCGACGCTCCAGATTTGCGTGGTGGGGCTCTTTCCTTGACCGCAATCGCCACGCCGCTGATCAAGCCTCCGCCCGAGGCGCCCACCAGCACCAGGTCCGGCGTGGCGCCGATGGCTGCCGCCTGTTCCATCATTTCAGCGCCGACCGTGCCCTGCCCGGCAATCACGTCCTTGTCGTCGAAGGGATGCACATAAGCCGCGCTGCGCGTTTGGCAAATCTTCCGCGCGATGGCATCGCGATCTTCCTTGACGCGATCGTAGGTCACCACCTCCCCGCCGAAGGCCTTGGTGCGTTCGATTTTGAGGCGCGGGGCGTCGGCCGGCATGACGATGGCCGATTTCAGGCCGCGCAGGGTGGCGGCCGCCGCCACGCCTTGGGCGTGATTGCCCGACGAGCAGGCGACCACGCCACCGGGATAGGCGGCCTCATCGAGTTGCGCGATCTTGTTGTAGGCGCCGCGAAACTTGAAGGCGCCGACGCGTTGCAGGTTTTCCGCCTTGAGCAACACCCGCCCCCCGCGACTTGGTTGAGCGCGGGGTGCTCGATGAGGGGCGTCAGGCAGGCGGCAAGTTCGGCAAGTCGCCGGCGCGCCGCCAGCAAATCCTCAAAGGTCGGCAGCGACGCGGCCATGAGGCAAGCCTCCAGGTTTTTCGACGCCAGCGTTGGCCCCATCAGCGCCGCGGCCGCGGTCCTGTCAAGTCTCGCGCGCGCTTTCACAAAGAAAAACCGGCCCGGATCACCGGACCGGTTTTCACTGAGCGAGCCCAGCGTCCCTGGATACGCGAGCTCTACTCTCCCCCATAGCCGTCTAGTCGACGCGCACCGCAAAATCTGCTTGGTTTTCGCGCTCCCGCCGGGGCGCTGACCAACAGGGATTTTGTCTCAAATTTCCGATGCGCCGGCAACCTGGCAACGGTTGATCGCGCCAACACCGTGGCGCAGTCGCCACAGAGGGGAGGTTCAGCCCGGCAAAAGCGTTGGCTGGGGGACACACCCTAGCATTTGCCCAGGCCCTAGCATTTGCCCAGGCCCTAACATTTGCCCAGGCCCTAACATTTGCCCAGGCCGATGGAGATTTTCGAGACTTCGAGGCCCTTGGGCGCAATGCTGATGGATTGCTTGCAGTCGGACACGCTCATGTTCATGGCGGCGGTAAAATTGGCGCCCTCGATGGACAGCACGAAGTTGCTGCCCGTAAAGCGGCCCGTGACCACCCCTGTCGCCGAGTAGGTTTTTTCCTCCCAGCTGCCGGACACCTGGCTGCCTTTGATCTGCAGTTCGGCCAGTGCGTTGATGCCTGTAGTCGGCGCTGGCACAGCGCATGCTCTGGCGCACCTGGCCGCCCCCGTCCGAAACCTTGCAGGTGACGGCGCACTTGACGCCTTTCGGTCCTCCCGTTGCTGAGCGTCACCGAGCCGGAACTCGGACCAGTAGCCGGACAGGTCCTCGATCGGCGCGGCCGTCAGGTGACGGCGCCGCCTGCCAGGCTCAACGCAAACGCCATAGACCCTATGGTGGTGTGCATTCTCGTCCAATCCCCGCGCCTCGCGCCGATGGCTTCACCCGCACGCATAACCGCACGCACGCCTACGCACGCGCCCAAGCCTCAAGAGCGCGCCCAACACATACGCCACAAATATGATGCAGAATTGCGGCACGGGGGCAAAAGGATCCGTCCCGCGGCTCACAAGGGGGACACCCTGTGACCGCAAAGTCAGTCTTGCGCCGGGCGCGCCGGAGGCCCGCTGCCGGCGCGCGGCAAGTCATTGTTCGGGATCGTAATTTTCAATCGGAAGGGGCTCCTGCGGATGCCAAAGAGGCAATCCACCGGGCCCCGGCCCTGGCCAACGCCGAGGTTGGCGCCGGCCGCGAGGCCCTGCCAGACAAAGGCCTTGGCGCCGGCGATGGCCGCGCGCAGGCCCAGGCCCCGCGCCAGCAGCGCGGCCACGGCGGCGGAGAGCACGCAACCGGTGCCATGGGTATGGGGGTGTCGAGGCGCGGGCGGGACAGGCGCACAAGGTCGCTGCCGGCAAAATAAAAATCGAGGGCGTCCGACCCGCTGCCGTGCCCGCCTTTGAGCAGGATGGGGCAGCCGAAGCGGGCAAAGAGTGCCTTTGCCTGCGCCGCGGCGGCGGCCTCGCTGTCGGCCTCCACGGCCCCGAGCAAGCGGGCGGCCTCGGCTAGGTTGGGCGTCAGCAGGGTGGCGAGCGGGGCCAGCTCCTGCCCGATGGCGTCGATGGCATCGGCAGCCAGCAGCACATCGCCACTGGTCGCCACCATCACCGGGTCGACAATCAGGGGCATGGGGCGTCCGCTGGCCGTCACCTCCCGCAGGCGGCGGGCGACGGTGGTGATGATCGCGCCATTGGCAAGCATGCCCGTCTTGATGGCGCCGACGTCGAGATCCGAAAGCACCGAATTCAACTGCGCCAGCACAAACTGCGGCCGGGTCGCTTCCACACCCTCAACGCCGCGGGTATTCTGCGCCGTGAGCGCGGTGATAACGCAGGCCCCATAGACGCCGAGCGCCGTGAAGGTCTTAAGATCGGCTTGAATGCCGGCGCCGCCGGAGCTGTCGGAGCCGGCGATGGTGAGGGCAATGGCGGTGCGGCCGGGCGACTGCCTCATCGGCCGGCTCCTCTTTCAGGATCTCGGTTTGCAGCTGCTGCGGCGTGAACCACTCTTCGATGCGCGTCAATGCCGGCACGGTTTCGATCAGCCATTGCCCAAACCAGTTGAGCGAACCGGTCAGGATCAAGAAACCCGTCAAGACCAACAGCACACCCATCAGCATCTCGATGCGTCCAAGATGGCGCTTGAAGCGCTGCAGGAAACGCACGAAGGGGCCGATGGCAGCGGCGGCGAGGATAAAGGGCAGGCCGAGGCCCAACGAATAGACAAAGAGCAGCCGCACACCTCGTGGGAAGGCTGCCGTCCTGCGCCGCCAGGGTCAATACCGTTGCCAGCACCGGCCCGATGCAGGGGGTCCAGCCGAAGGCGAAGGCGAGACCCATGAGGAAGGCACCCGCCAGACTGGCGCCGCGCATCTCGCGATGGATCCGCGCCTCGCGATAGAGCAGGGAAATGCGCAGGATGCCCAGGAAATGCAGGCCGAAGCCGATGATGATCAGGCCGGCGACGAGCGACAGCTCCGCCCTGTGGCTTCGAATCCATTGGCCCAGCACCGAGGCGCCGGCCCCGAGGGCGACGAACACGGTGGTGAAGCCCAGCACAAAAAATAGTGAGGCCAGCAGCACGCGCCGGCGCAGATCGCTGCCGATATGGGCACTCGTCATCTGCTCGATGGTGGTGCCCCCGAGGTAGCCGAGGTAGGGCGGCACCAGCGGCAGCACGCAGGGCGATAGAAAGCTCACCAATCCGGCCAGCGCAACCCCCAGGTGGATGTAGATCTGTGTCAGCAATACCGCCTCTTATCGCCCGGCTCTGTCGCTCAGGTAGGACGAATGGGGAGGGGACGCAAGGCGTGTGCGGGACGGGGTCAACCACCCGCGCGCACGATCTTGACGGCATGGCGCGGCCGCGGCGTGACCTCCCGTTGGGTCTGCAGGTAGCCTGCCACGAGGTCCCAGATCGGCGGGCCTTGCACGTTTTCGTTGACCGACCCCCAGCCCGCCACCACGTACTTGCGCGACGGCTCGAGCGGGGTTGCCGTCCGCAGCACGGTCAAATTGCCGATGCGCCCGCCGATGGGGGCATCGACATTGATGGTGTAGGCGAGCCCGCCGACACGCACCATATCGCCTCCCTGCTGATAGTAGGGATCGGGATTGAACAGGTTGTCGGCGACGTCTTCCAGAACCGCCTTGATGGTCTCGCCGGTCATGTTCAGGCGGTAGACCGCCGGGTAGGTGATGGCGGTCATATTGTAGACGTCCTCCCAGGTGATCGGCTGGTTGGGCGCCAGGGATGCCTCCCAGCGAAAGCCCGGCGACAGCGCAATCTCGGCGTCGCGCGCCGCGAGCAGGCCATCGCAGATCACATCATCGAAGGTGCCAGCGAAACTGTCGCGCCGGTAGAGCAAGCCATGGTTGCGAGCAAGCTCCGTGCTCAGCATGGCCTCGTGCGGTGCACGAATGCCGCCGATCAAGGCGGCCATGGCCGGGTCCGGGGCAATGGCATCCGACAGCACCGGCAGCAAGGCATAGGAAAAATCCATGACCCGGCCGTCCGCAACCTCAAGATCAAGGCGGGAGAGGAATTTGCCGTGCGAACCCGACGCCACCAGCAGCGTGCGTCCCACCTTCAACGGTTGCGGCAGCACGTCGTGGGTATGGGCGGTGAGAATGACATCGATGCCATGCACGCGCCGCGCCAGCTTGCGATCGACGTCAAAGCCGTTGTGGGACAGCAAGACTACCACCTGCGCCCCCAGCGTGCGCGCCAGGCCTACGGCTTTGCGGATTGCGTCCTCGCGAATGCCAAACGACCAATTCGGCACCATCCAGCGCGGATTGGCGATCCGCGTATAGGGGAAAGCCTGGCCGATGACGGCCACCTTGACCCCGCCGCGCTCGAACATGCGCCAGCCACGAAACACGGGCTCGGCCATGTCGGTGTCGCGGACATTGCCGGCCAGCAGGTTGAGGCCGGAGCTGCCCTTGCGCTCGAGCGTGCCAAAGATTTCCTTGATGCGGTGCTCGCCGAGCGTGAACTCCCAATGGCCGGTGATGGCATCGACCTTGAGCGCCTGCAGCACCGAGACCATGTCGGCGCCCTCGGATTTGAGCGCGGTATAAGACCCCTGCAGCGCATCTCCGCCCTCGAGCAACAAGACGCGGTCGGCGCCGCGCTCGGCGCGGATAGCGGACACAAAGGGTGGCCAGGCGGTCCATGCCCCCAACCCGCCCATAGGTCCCTGCCAGGGCCTCAAAATCGGCGGCCGTCAGCATGTAAGATTCCAGCGAGCGGGTCCGGAATGGCGAAGGCGTCGAGAAAGTCTTGGCCGGTGAGGTGGGGGATTTTGCCCTTGGCCTCCCGACCCCTAGGTTGAGGGAGGGCTCGCGATAGTAAAGAGGCTTGAGCTGGGCATGGCTGTCGGCGACGTGCAATAGCGTGAGCTGCCCCTTGGCGGGAAAGCGCAGCAAGTCCTCCTGGCCAATGGTCTGCTGCGCCGCGGCCCGGCCCAGGGGCGCGCGCTGCCGGGAAGCGCGGCGACGGCGCCCGCGACCTGCAGGAACTCGCGACGGGTGATCATGCATGGCTCCAGGGCGCCGGCGAACCGGGCCCTATTTGTTAACCGGGCTTTCCGGTGACATCACGTACGCGGTCAGATCGGCGATCTGCTCCAGGCTGAAAGCCGCTGGCACCCATGCGCGGCATGTTTGCGCAGGGGACCGCCGCCTGTGGGTTGTAAATGCGCTCATAGACGGCCTTCACTTCGGCTTGGGCAAAATCGCGATTTTTGCCGTAGGCGGCAAGAGGCGGACCGAGCGTGCCATAACTCAGCTCCTTGGGGTCGAGCTGATGGCAGGCAAAGCAATTGCCGCCGTTTTCGGCCCGCGGCGGATAGTCGGTAAAGCGCATGCCATAACCACTTTGCGCCAGTTTCTCTCCTTTCTTCCAATCACCCATTATTTTGCCGTCGGCGGGATACTTGAGGCTTGCCTTTTCGCGGGCCGCAATGGCGGCGGCGACCGCCGGAAGCGGGTTGTTGCGGTAGAGGCTGCAGGCGGCTTGGGTCTCGTCTTGGACGAGCCGACGCTGCCAGTCGGGCGCCACCTGTTGCCAACTGTCCTTGATCGCCTTTTCGAGCACGGCGCGATCGAGGTCATCGCGGTTCTGCGCGAGGGCGCCGGCGACGGCGACGCCGGCGATGCCGACCCCAACAAGCAGCCTTCGCATGGCCGCGTCTCCTAGCGCTTTAAGCCGGGTGCCGTGATCGCCCCGCCCTTCGCCTGGTTGACGAGATACATCGTCAGCGCCACGGTCACGTCCGAGCCGTAGTCGATGAGTGGCAGGCGCATCTGCCAGTAGCAATCGGCAAGGCGATGTTGCGGGGTCATCACGGTGCCCTGCGAGACCCGGTAGGCCGGCCACTCACCGACCACCTGGCGCGCTTCCTCGGGCTTGCTCAGGTAGGGCAGGCTCTGCAGCCGGATGCGCTTGCCGCTGTCGCCATGACAGGTGGCGCAGGCGAAATCGAGGGGACCCTGGCGCCGGAAAAACAGCGCCTCTCCCAAGGCCAGCGCCGCGCGCTCCTCGGGATGCTGCAAGGGCGGCGCGAAGGTCGCGCCGTTAGATCTGCTGGCGATGAAGGTTGCCAGCGCCTCGAGCTCGGTGCCGCTCTGATTGGCTTTGGAGTAGGGGCGCTTGAGGAGCTCGCTGCGCGCAAAGCCCTGGAGCTTTTCCATGCACCAGACGAGGCGCGACTCCAAATCCATCACCCGGTCGGCATCCTCGAAGTAGCGCGGCAACTCCGCGAAAGCCGCCTCGACACGACCCGGTCCCTTGCCGAGATCGCAGCCCTCAAGGGAAGCGTTGTTGAGCCCGCGCGCCTCCCGCCAGAGCGCCTCGCCCCGATCGGCATCGAGCTGGCCCGGGTTGGACCAGGGATCGGCCTTCAGCATTTGGCGGTATTTTTCCAGCTCGCGCTCGGTGGCGTCGTCGGCGGCACGCCCCGGTGCCGCCGGGCCGATGCAGGCCAGCCAGAGGGCAAGGGCGGCAGAGAAGGCGCTGTCGCCAGGTCATGGTCTATGTGTGAAAGCTCCCTGCCCGGGTGTCAATGATCTGGCGCAAACCGACACCGCCCCAAGCGGGCCGCCGGCGGTCGGCGCCGGTCGCTCATGAGCGCGCGTGCGCGAGGGCCACGATACCCGGCAGCTCGCGCCCTTCCAGCCATTCGAGGAAGGCGCCCCGGCGGTAGAAACGTAGCTGAAATCCTCGGTCACACCGGCGGCGTTGAGGGCGGCTACCGTGTCGCCGCCACCGGCGACGGACACCAGCCGTCCGGCCTTGGTGAGCTTGGCGACCGCGCGCGCCAGCGCGATGGTGCCTCCCAGCGAACGGCTCGACTTCGAAGGCGCCGAGTGGACCGTTCCACAGCAGCGTCTTGGCGCCTTCGATCACGCCGCGATAACGGGCCACCGTCTTGGGTCCAACGTCCAGGATCATCTGATCGGCGGCGGTTTCCCGCACCGGCACGGTGCGCGCCGTCGCCCGGCCGCCATGCGTTCGCGCAACCACGACATCGTCCGGCAGCAGGACTTGGCAGCGGTGCTCCTTGGCCGCCCCGATGATCTCGAGCGCGGTTTGGGCAAGGTCGGGCTCGGCCAGCGACTTGCCGATCTTGCACCCCTGCGCCAGCGAAGAAGGTGTTGGCCATGCCGCCGCCGACGATCAGCGTGTCGACCTTGGCGAGCCAGGTTCTTCAGCACCGGGATTTTGCTCGAGACCTTGGCGCCACCGATGACGGCCGCCGTCGGCCGCTTGGGGTTTTCCAATACGCTGTTGAGCGCCTTGATCTCCTCCAGCAACAGCGGTCCGGCATAGGACGGCAGCAAGCCGGCGAGATGCCGTGGTCGAGGCATGGGCGCGGTGCGCCGCAGAAAAGGCGTCGTTGACGAAGACGTCCCCGAGCGCGGCCAAACGCTGGGCGAACGCCGGATCGTTCTTCTCCTCGCCCGCATGAAAGCGCAAATTCTCCAGCACTGCGATGCCACCGGGCGGCAGCGCGGCGACCGTTCGCTCGGCCGGCTCGCCGACACAATCGGCGGCAAAAGCCACGGGTTGGCCCAGTAGCTCGCCCAGCTTGCTGGCCACGGGCGCCAGGCTCAGGCGCGGATCGCGTCCGTGTTGCGGGCGCCCGAAGTGCGAAATGACGAGCACGCGCGCGCCCTTTGCGCCAGCTCCTTGAGCCCCGGCAGCAGGCGTTCGAGCCGCGTCGCGTCGCTGACTTTGGCGTCCTTGACCGGCACGTTGAGATCGGCGCGGACCAGTACGCGCTTGCCCTTGAGGTCGAGACCCGCCGTCGATTTGAGCTTGTCGAAGGTCATGCACGCTTGATCAGCTTGGCGGGCCGCCGCGGCCACGTGGGCGGCCGTGATGCCGAAATGCTCGAACAGCTTGAGCTGCCGGCGCCGAGGCGCCGAAGCCCCGTCATGCCGATGAAGCTGCCGCCCTCGCCCAGCCAGCGCTCCCAGCCATGCGCGACCGCGCGCCTCGACGGCAACGCGCGGCGCCGCTACCCAGCACCTGCGGCGCGATAGGCAACAGCTGTGCCAGCGAACAGTTCCCAACACGGCATCGACACCACCGCCGCCTGCGATGCCGTCCTTGGCGAGCTGCTCGCGCGCCTCCATGGCAGCGCCGACCTCCGAGCCCGTTGCCAGCAGCGTTACGTCACGCGCGCCTGGCCTGCCGCCTCGGCCAGCAACGTAGGCGCCCTTGGCGCGACAGGTTCTCCGCGTCGCCGTCGCGGCAGCAGGCCGGCACGGCCTGTCGCGTCAGCGCCAGGATCGACGGGCGTGCCCGCGGCCGTCAGCGCCAGCTCCCAGCACTCCGCCGTCTCGACGGCGTCGGCGGGCCGGAACACGTTGAGGTTGGGCATGGCGCGCAGGCGCGGCCAGATGCTCGACCGGCTGGTGCGTCGGGCCGTCCTCGCCCAGCCCGATCGAGATCGTGCGTCATCACATAGATCACGCGCTGGCCCATCAGCGCGCGAGAGGCGGATCGCCGGCCGGCAGTAGTCGGTGAAGACCAGGAAGGTGCCGCCGTAGGGACGATGCCGCCGTGCAGCGCCATGCCGTTCATGGCCGCGGCCATGGCGTGCTCGCGCACGCCGTAGTGGATGTAGTTGCCGCGAAATCTGTCGGCGTCACGGGCGTGTGGTGCTTGGTGCGGGTGCCGTTGAGCCGGTCGAGGTCGGCCGAGCCGCCGATCAGCGCGGGCAGCGCCGGCACCAGCTTCTCCAGCACCTTCTGCGAGGCGACGCGGGTGGCAATCTTGGGCGGACGGCGGCGAGACTCGGCCTTGATGCTCGGCGATCGCCGCGCTCGCACGAGCGTCGCCGCTGCATCGATCGGATCGCCGATCGGGCAGCGCGCCGGCGGCGAGCTCCAGGCGCGTTGCTCCCAGGCCTGGCGCGCGGCGCTGCCGCGCGCGCCGCCGGCGCCCGCCAGGCCGCCAGCACGTGCGGCGGGCACCTCGAAGGGCGGCATAGCGCCCAGCCGAGCCTGTCGCGCGCGCCCTTGATCTCTCGGCGCCGAGCGGCTCGCCGTGCGTGGAGGCCTTGCCCTGCTTGGTCGGCGCGCCGTAGCCGATGACTGGTCTTGCAGGCGATCAGCGTCGGCTTGTCGGAGCGGCGCGCGCCGCTCGATGGCCACGGCGATGGCCGCGGGGTCATGGCCGTCGATCGCACGCTGTGCTGCCAGCGCCGAGGCCTGGAAGCGCTGCAAGCTGGTCGTCGGACACGGCGAGCGAGGTCGGCCCGTCGATGGAAATGCGAGTTGTCGTCGAACAGCACGATCAGCTTGTCGAGCTTCAGGTGGCCCGGCGAGCGAGATCGCCTCCTGGCTGATGCCCTCCATCAGGCAGCCGTCGCCGGCGATCACGTAGGTGTGGTGGTCGACGATGCCGTCGCCGAGCCGCGCGTTGAGCAGGCGCTCGGCCAGCGCCATGCCGACGGCGTTGGCGAGGCCCTGGCCCAGCGGCCCGGTGGTGGTCTCGATGCCGGGCGCATGGCCGTACTCCGGGATGGCCGGCGGTCTTGGAGCCGAGCTGGCGGAAGTCGCTGCAGCTCGTCCGATGCGTCATGCCGGGATAGCCGGTGAGATGCAGCAGCGCGTAGAGCAGCATCGAGCCGTGGCCGGCGGACAGCACGAAGCGGTCGCGGTCGGGCCAGTCGGGATCGCGCGGCGTCGAACTTCAGGAAGCGGGTGAACAGCACGGTGGCGACGTCGGCCATGCCCATGGGCATGCCGGGGTGGCCCGGACTTGGCCTTCTCGACCGCGTCCATGGCCAGCGCGCGGATGGCGGTGGCCATGTCCGCATGGTCCGCCCCCGGTGCGCGGGCTCGAGTTTGCCCCGGCTTCACCATGGGTCCTCGCAGGTCGCTTTTTGGCTGATCGCGGCCGAGCATTAGCCGCCGCGGCGCGCGCCGCGTCTGGGAGCCTCGAGGGCGGCGGCTCGGCGGTAGAGCCCGACCCGGCCCCGCCACGCGACGGCCTCGTTTTCGCCGCCGGGAGCGGGCAAAAACGGCCGCAGTCTCAAGGGCTTGGCCACGAGACAGGGATTTGCCGGGGGAGGATGGCCGCAAGGAGGCTGGCTACTGTAAGCCGAAGAAGGCGGGCCGGGGGACTTCGCCGAGGACACATGGAGGCACCGGGCCCCTCTGCTGCGGGAATGGCGGCTTGGAGGTTGGGTCCCCGGCGCGGGTCTATCCTGGTTCAGCTACTCCAGGTGCTGCATCAGGATCGACCGGCCTGGAGCCCTGGCGCGCTCGAAGTGCAGCTGGGGGCTGGTCGACCGATCCGGTCTTGCCGGCCTTGGCGATCACCTGGCCTCGGGCGCACGACATCGTCGCGCTTGACCAGCAGCTGGTCGTTGTGAGCGTAGGCCGACACCCAGCCGTTGTCGTGACGGATCAGGATGAGATTGCCATAGCCTTTGAGCTCGTTGCCGGCGTAGGCGACCTTGCCTGCTTCGCTCGCGTGCACTTCGCGGCGCCCTGCGGCAGGGCCAAATTGATGCCGTCGTTTTGCGTGCCGTCGGGACGCCGGCCGTAAACGGCGATCACGCGCCCGCGTGCTGGCCAGCAAGCGGCCGCTCGTCAGGTCGCCGGCGGTGGGGTTGGCCGGGGCCGCGGCGGTAACCGGGTCGGCGTCCGACACCTGATCGCTGCGCGAGGCAGCCACTTTGCGCTCGTTAGGCGCATTGATGATT
>ERZ1370068.6350-contig-5338_pt1 | contig 19139 bp, 25 predicted proteins | sample MGYA00561227_ERZ1370068 | MGnify/ENA primary metagenome ERZ1370068 (study PRJEB38410, sample SAMEA6850437) | metagenome | study: Metagenomic assessment of the ecological functions of the soil: analysis of the soil microbiota associated with the...
ATCACGTCGCTCACCTGGTTCGACACCGCGCCGGAGCCGACGCCCTCGAGCAGCGCCGCCACCGACGAGGCGTGGCAAAGGCGCGTGCAGTGGTCGACGTTGTTGGTGCCGAAACCGGTGCGCACCAGCTTCTGGAACAGGTAGGCCTCTTCGTTGGACCCTTTGGCCGAGCCGAAGCCGGCCAGTGCGAAGCGATCCTTGTCGCGCTGATCTTTCAGAGTCCCGCGGCGGCGAAATCCAGCGCCTCTTCCCAGCTCGCCTCGCGGAACGCTTCCTTCCAGTTGGCCGGGATCGACGGTGAAGTGCGCCGATCTTCGGCATGCCTGCTTTCCGGATCAACGGCTTGGTCAGCCGCTGCGGATGCTGGACGTAGTCAAAGCCGATACCGGCCCTTGACGCACAGGCGGTTGTGGTTCGCCGGGCCGTCGCGGCCGGTGACGAACTTGATGACGTTCGTCCTTCTTGCTCACGTGGTAGGTGAGCTGGCAGCCGACGCCGCAGAACGGGCAGACCGAGTCCACCTTCTTGTCGACGACCTCCAGACCCGCCTCGCGCGCCGGCATCAGCGCGCCGGTCGGGGCAGGCCTGCACGCATTCGCCGCAGGCGACGCAGGTCGAGGCGCCCATCGGGTCGTCGAAGTCGAACACGATCTTCGAGTGCTCGCCGCGGAAGGCGTAGCCGATGACGTCGTTGACCTGCTCCTCGCGGCAGGCGCGCAGGCAGCGCGTGCACTGGATGCAGGCGTCCAGGTTCACCGCGATGCCGGGATGCGAAATATCGGCCTTCGGCTGTTTTCTCGCCTGCGAACCGCGGCTTGCCGACGCCGAGCTTCTTCGCCCAGCACGTCGACCTTGTTGTTCAGCGTGTAGCTGCGTCTCGGGCATGTCCGACATCAGCAGCTCGAGCACCATCTTCTGCGACGTCGAGGGCGCGCGGGCTGTCGGTGGTGACCTCCATGCCCTGCGTCGGGTAGCGGCAGCAGGACGGCGCGAGCAGCGCGCTCGCCCTTGATCTCGACCACGCAGGCGCGGCAGTTGCCGTCGGGGCGCAGCGTCTTCGAGTAGCACAGGTGCGGGATCGAGATGCCGTTCTGCGCGCGCGGTCTCGATGATCAGCTCGTCCGGGCGGCCGATCACCGTCTTGCCGTTGAGCTTGAACTCGATCGGCAGCGTCGCGCAGTTGCTTGCGTGCTGATCGCGTTCCATCTATCTGCACTTCCTGCGGAAAGTATTTCATCACCGTGAGCGCCGGATTCGGCGCCGCCTGGCCCAGGCCGCAGATCGAAGCGTCCATCATGGCCTGTGAGAGCTCCTTCAGCAACGGCTGGTTCCACTGCTTCGCTTCCATCAGCGTCGAGCGCCTTCGACGGTGCCGACCCGGCAGGGCGTGCACTGGCCGCAGGATTCCTCCTTGAAGAACTTCATCAGGTTCTTCGCGGCAGCCGCGGCCTTGTCGCTTGTCGGAAAGAATGACGACCGCCGCAGAACCGATGAAAGCAGCCCATGCGGCTGCAGCGTGTCGAAGTCGAGCGGGACGTCGCCCATACGACGCGGGCAGGATCCCACCCGAGGCGCCGCCCGGGCAGGTAGCCGTAGAACGCGTGCCCGTCCAGCATGCCGCCGCAGATATTCCGTCGATCAGCTCGCTTCACGGTGATGCCCGGCCGGGCGCGAGGTGCACGCCGGGCTTCTTCACGCGGCCCGAGACCGAGAACGAGCGCAGGCCCTTGCGTGCCGTTCCTGCCCTGGGAGGCGAACCACTGCGCGCCCTTCTCCACGATCTCGCGCACCCAGTACACCGTCTCCATGTTGTGCTCGAGCGTCGGGTAGCCGAACAGGCCCACCTGCGCGACGTACGGCGGGCGCAGGCGCGGCATGCCGCGCTTGCCCTCGATCGACTCGATCATCGCCGACTCTTCGCCGCAGATGTAGGCGCCCGCGCCCCGCGCGCAAGATGAATCGGCGGCAGCGCGCAACGAGCGCGCTTTGCTTTCAATTTCGAAAGTTCTTTTTCCAGGATCGCGCGGCAGCCGGCGTACTCGTCCCTCAGATAGACGTAGATCTCGCCGACTCCCGACGCACCACGCCGCGACCAGCATGCCTTCGAGGAAGCGGTGCGGGTCGCGCTCGAGGTACTAGCGGTCCTTGAAGGTGCCCGGCTCGCCCTCGTCGATGTTGACCGCCATCAGGCGCGGCGCGGGCTCGGCGGCACGATCTTCCACTTGCGGCCGGTCGGGAAGCCCGCGCCGCCCTCGTATGCCCGAGCCTGGAGCTCCGCGATCGCCGACTGGGCGTGCGGTTGCGCTGACGCACTCGACGAGCGTTCCGCAGCTGCCGTCGCGACGGTAGGCCGCATAGTCGATGGCCTGCGCGGGCGGGCTTCGACGTGCTTCGCGCTCACGGCGTTCGCAATCATGTCGAGCGTCGCGTGCGGAATCGGATTGCGCCTGACGACCGCAACCGGCGCGCTCCTCGCAGCGGCTGACGCACGGCGCGCCGATCACGCGAACGTCGCGCATGCCGAGGCGCTGCAGCGACGCCATCGCTGACCTTCGGCCCCTGGCCATCCGCACGACAACGTTTCGCAGACGCGCACCGTAGTCGCGGGCGGGCGGACGTCGCCTTCCCCTTCACGACGCCGAAGTGATGGTAGAACGTCGCACCTCGTAGACCCTGGTCGGGGCGATTTGAGCTCTCGGCGGCGAGCGCGACGAGATGCGGCGGCGAGGCAGCCGTACGCGTCCTTATCTTGTGCAGGAACTCGACTGGCAGGTCCGGCCTGGCGAGGCGCATCGCCACAACGCGCGACCTTGGCAGCGCCTGCGGATCGACGGTGGCGCTGGCCTTTCGGCGTGTTGCGACTCGCGCCGGCTGGCGAGGCGCGACGTCGACGACGGCGCCTTCACCGACGAATCCCCGCCGCGTCACGCCGTCGACGGTGCCGTGCCCGGGACCGCTCCGCCGCCGCGCCGTTTATCGCGTCGATCGCGAGCGCGATCAGCGCCACAGCAGGAGCACGAGGGCGAGCGTGACGATCGTTCCGACGAGGCCGTTGGACCAGAAGATCCGCACGCTGCCGCCCGACAGCAGCATCGACTGGCGGAACGCAGTCTCGGCCATGTCGCCCAGCACCAGCGCGAGCACCAGCGGCGCGAGCGGATACGTCGAGCTTCTTGAACAGGTAGCCGACGACGCCGAAGCACGAGCATCATGCCAGACGTCGAACATCGCGTTGTGGACGGTGTAGGCGCCGATCGCGCAGATCACGACGATCACCGGCGCGATGATCGAGAACGGAATGCGCAGGATCGCCGCGCACCAGCGGCACCGTGGTCAGCACGATGATCAGGCCCGCGATGTTGCCGAGGTACATGCTGGCGATCAGGCCCCAGACGAAGTCCTTCTGCTCGACGAACAGCAGCGGTCCCGGCTGCAGGCCCCAGATCAGCAGGCCGCCGAGCAGCACCGCGGCGGTCGGCGAGCCGGGAATGCCGAGCGTGAGCATCGGCAGCAGCGCGCTGGTGCCGGCGGCGTGCGCCGCGGTCTCGGGCGCGATCGACGCCTTCGATCTCGCCCTTGCCGAACTTGTCGCCGTTCTTCGACATCGCTGCGCCATGCCGTAGCTCATGAACGACGCGGGCGTCGCGCCGCCCGGCGTGATGCCCATCCAGCAGCCGATCGAGGCACGCGCGCAGCGAGGTCACCCAGTAGCGCGGCAGCTTCTTCCAGGTCTCGCAGCACGACCTTGGCGTCGATCTTGCCGCTCTTGCCCTTGAACGACGAGGCCCTCTTCCATCGTGAGCAGGATCTCGCCCGATGCCGAACAGGCCGATGACCGCGATCAGGAAGTCGAAGCCCTGCAGCAGCTCGGTCAGGCCGAACGTCATGCGCAGCTGGCCGGTGACCGTGTCGAGGCCGACCGCCGCGAGCGCGAAGCCCAGCATCATCGACGCGATGGTCTTGACCGGCGGCTCGCGGCCCATGCCGACGAAGCTGCAGAAGGTCAGGAGCTGGACCGCGAAGAACTCGGGCGGGCCGAACTTGAGCGCGAACCTCGCCACCAGCGGCGCGAGGAACGTGATCATGATGCACCGCGAACAGCGCGCCGACGAACGACGACGTGAACGCCGCCGTCAGCGCCTCGCCCGCGCGGCCCTGCTGCGCCATCGGATAGCCGTCGAAGGTGGTCGCCACCGACCATGGCTCGCCGGGGATGTTGAACAGGATCGAGGTGATGGCGCCGCCGAACAGCGCGCCCCAGTAGATGCACGAGCAGCATGATGATCGCCGAGGTCGGCGGCATCGTGAACGTCAGCGGCAGCAGGATCGCGACGCCGTTGGCGCCGCCCAGGCCGGGCAGCACGCCGATCAGCACGCCGAGCAGGATGCCGACGAGCATGAACAGCAGGTTCTTCCACGTCAGGGCGACCGCGAAGCCCTGCATCAGGTTGCCGATGTCCTCCACTGCCGGGTTCCCCGTATTCTTGGTCTCTAGTAGCCCAGCAGTGCGCTCGAGTCGGTCCCTTTGGGCAGCGCCACGAGGAACCAGATCTCGAAGAGCAGGAACATCGCGACCGGCGACGCCGAGGCTGACACCGACAGCGTCGTGGGCAGTCCGGTACTGCCCTTCCAGACGCATGAACGCGCCGATGAAGATCGCGCGGAGGCGAGGTAGATGCCGATGAACTTGATCGCGACGACGTACGCGATCGTCGGCAGCAGCATCGACAGCACCGGCTTCATCTGCTCCGCGGTGACGAACGTCGTGCCTGCGAGCTTGCTGCCAGCGGTAGAGCGCGTGGCGACGGCGATCCACAGGCCCGCCGCGAGGAGGCACGTGCCCGTCAGGAACGGGAAGTACCCGGCCTCGGGCCGTCGCTTCCCACTCCGCCCCGACGCGAATGCCGTCCACGATGACCAGCACGCCACCGGCGCAGATGAAGAGCGCGACGACACAACTCGACTCCAGCGCGTGGCGAAGCCGCGTTCGGCGGCTTCTGTCATGCGTCTGCGGCGCCTATCGGCTACTGTCGCGATGAAGCCGGCTTCCTGCATCAGCGATCAGTTTGCGTTCTCGGCCCTGCTCCAACCAGTCGGCGTAACTCTTGCCGGCCATGAACGTGTCGTTGAACGCCGCATCCTCGGTGTACTTCTTCCACTTCGGGCAGCGCACCTCTCTTGAAGAGATCGACGTAGAAACGACCTGGTCCTGCGGACACGCCGGCGGGCATGAAGATGCCGCGCAGCATCACGTACTCGACGTCGAGGCCCTGTCGACTTGCACGTCGGAACGTCCTGCCACGACTGGCGCGGTCGTCACCTTCGCCGGGTAACGGCATCGGCTTGCTGTCGAACACGCACAGCGGGCGCAGCGTGCCGGAGCGCCAGTGCGCGATCGCCTCGATCGGGTTGTTGACCGTCGAGTCGACGTGCTTGCCGACGAGCTGCACGGCGACGTCGCCGCCGCCCTTGAACGGAACGTAGGTCGAACTTCCTGCCGACCGGCCTTCTCGAGCGCGACGGTGATGATCTGGTCTTCCTGCTTGATGCCGGTGCCGGCCATCTTGAACTTGCCGCTGTCGCCGCGACTTGACGCGCCGTCGACGTACTCCTTCGCGGTCTTGTACGGCGACTCGGCGTTGACCCACAGCACGAACTCGTCGAGCGCCGAGCATCGGCGACCGGGCGTCAGGTCCTTCCAGTTGAACGGCACGCCGGTCGCGAGCGGCGTCGTGAACAGGTTCGACAGCGTGATGACGATCTTGTGCGGATCGCCCTTGGCGTTCCTTGACGTCGAGGAAGCCTTCGCGCCCGCGCCGCCCGGACTTGTTGACGACGACGAACGGCTGCTTCATCAGGTTGTGCTTGGCGACGATGCCTTTGCAGGAGAAGCGGCGCCATCTGGTTCGCTGCCATGCCGCCGGTGCCGGCGGGGACGCACGAACTCGACGCTACCGGCTCGGCCCCCCACGCGGCCAGCGCGGGGGTCGCGGCGAAGGAAGCGGTCAGGTGGCGAGCGCGGTCGCGACAGCGGTCCGTGAGCCGAGGGTAGAGCGAATCCGCGAATCCTCCCCGTTTCGATTCGCCGGTCGCCGGCGCGCGCTGTGAAACGCGGCGGCCGCCGCGTGGCGGATGTAACGACAACTTAACGCTTCGAGTGTCCGGAACGTCGACCGTCCGGCTCGCCTGCACTAACCAGGCTCAGGCGCCGCGGGCCCACTTGTTGAAACTTCCGGCGCCGAGCACCATGACGTGGGCATCTCGGTCGAGTACGGCATACGCCGGGATGCCGTGCTCGAACAGGTACTCGCGCCGCTTCCTCGACCTCGACGTCGCCCGCCAGCGAGGCGACGATCGGCTTGACGATGCCCTTCGCGCGCATCTCCTCGACCACCTCGCGACCATGTTCTGCGCGAACACCATCGGCGGCGTGACGATCGTGTGCCAGTAGCCGAGGATCAGCGCATGGATGCGCGGCGTCCTCCGAGGCCCAGGCGGACCGTGTTCTGGTAGGTCTTCGGCGGCTCGCCGCCGGTGATGTCGACCGGGTTGCCGGCCGCGCCGAACGGCGGGATGAACTTGCGGAACGCGGCGTCGAGGTCGGCGCGGCATCGGCCATCAGCGTCAGGCCGTTGTCGACGCAGGCGTCGGACAGCAGCACGCCCGAGCCGCCGGCGCCGGTGATGATGACCACGTTCTCGCCCTTGGGCGTGGGCAGGATCGGAATCGCCGCGCGCGAAGTCGAGCAGGTCGCGCAGGCTCTTGGCGCGGATCACGCCCGACTGCCGCAGCACGTCGTCGTAGATCTTGTCGTTGCCGGCGAGCGCGCCGGTGTGCGAGCTCGCCGCGCGCGCGCCCATGCCGGTGCGGCCGGCCTTGAGCATGACGACCGGCTTCTTCTTCGACACGCGCTTGCGCGACCTCGGCGAACGCGCGGCCGTCCTTCAGGTCCTCGCAGTGCTGCGCGATGATCGTGCGTGTTGTCGTCCTGCTCGAAGAACGTCAGCAGATCGTCCTCGTCGATGTCGGACTTGTTGCCCAGGCCCACGATCGCCGAGACGCCCATCTTCGCCGAGCGCGAGAAGCCGATGATCGCCATGCCGATGCCGCCCGACTGCGACGACAGCGCCGGCGTGGCCCTTGACGTCGTAGGCCGTGCAGAACGTCGCGCACAGGTTCTCCGGCGTGTAGTAGAAGCCGTAGATGTTCGGGCCCCATCAGGCGGACGCTGTACTTGCGCGCCGATCTCGCCGAGCTCCTCCTGCCCTTCGATGGTTGCCGGTCTCGGCGAAGCCCGAGGGAATGAGCACCGCGCCGGCGATCTTCTTCTCGCCGCACTCGACCAGCGCGCCGGCGACGAACTTGGCCGGGATCGCGAACACCGCGACGTCGATCGTCGCCGGGACGTCCTTGACGCTCTTGTAGGCCTTGCGGCCCATGATCTCGCCGGCGGACGGGATGGATCGGGTAGATCTTCCCCTGGTAGCCGCCGTTGATCAGGTTCTTCATGACCGAGTTGCCGATCTTGCCGGCCTCGCTCGGAGGCGCCGATCACGGCGACCGCCTTCGGGCTGCATGATCCGGTTCATGTCGCGCACGACGTCGTCGTGCTTTGGGCCGGAACGCGGCGCGCCGGCGGTTCCAGTCGCACACGATGCGCACGTCGGCCGGCGATGGCGCCTTTCGCTGGTCGCGAACACCGGGTTCAGGTCCATCTCGGCGATCTCCGGGAAGTCGGAGACGAGCATCGGCTACCGTACTGAATCAGCGACGCCGAGCGCGTCGCGGTGCCGACCGGCTCACGAGCCGCGCACGCCCTTCAACATCTCGGCGCGCTGGCGATGCCGTCGAGCATCGACAGCGCGTCGTCGCCGGGTCGCCGGCGCGCAGGCGGAAGGTGATGTCCTTCATGCACCTCGACCAGCACGCCACCGAGGCCGAACGCGCGACCAGCTTCGCCGGAACGACGGGTCGGTGACCGCGCCGATGATGACCTCCTGGCCGCCGGCGACGCAGCATCTGCTGCACCTGCACGCCGAGGATCTGCGCCTTCGGCGTCGTACTTCTTGCGCGTTGGCCATGATGATCGTCGAAGCCTGCCTCCGCGTCCTGGCCGTTCTTGACGCCGACGATCACGCCGCCGGCCTCGGTCTTGTGCAGGATGCTGCGGGCGAGACGATCTTCATCACGACCGGGAAGCCCATGCCGCTAGCGCGAGCTTCGCCGCCTCGGCGGCCGATGCCGCGCCAACGCCTTCCTTCGGCACCGCGATGCCGTAGGCGTCGCAGACGAGCTTGCCTTCCGGCGCGGTCAGCGACGTGCGGCCGTCGGCCTCGCCTTGTCGAGCACCTGGCGGACCGCGTTCTTGTCGTGCGTCGCGTCGAATCCAAGTCGGTCAGATCACGTTCTCGGCGCGCAGCGACTGCGATCTGCGCGCGCTCGTAGCCCAGCTGCCGCAGCACCTCGTCGGTGTGCTCGCCGAGCAGCGGCGAGCGCGTCACCTCGGTCGGGCTGTCGGACATCTTGATCGGGTTGCCGACCGTCAGGTACTTGCCGCGCGTCGGATGGTCGACCTCGACGACGCGTGCCGGTCGCGCGCAGCGACTCGCTCCTCGGCGATCTCCTTCATCGACAGGATCGGACCGCACGGGATGTCGTGCTTGTTGAGGATGTCCATCGCCTCGAACTTGGTCTTGGTCATCGTCCACTTCTCGATGCGCGCGAAGATCGGCTTCAGGTGCAGCAGGCGCGCCGTCGGCGTGCGCGTAGGCGCTCGTCGGTCGATCCAGCCCTCCTCGCCGATCACCTTGCAGATGCGCCGGCCACACCGCCGCCTGCGTGATGAAGTAGATGTAGGCGTTGGGGTCGGTCTCCCAGCCCTTGCACTTGAGGATCGAGCCCGGCTGGCCGCCGCCCGAGGCATTGCCGGCGCGCGGCACCGCGTCGCCGAACGTGCCGTCCGGGTACTGCGGGTACTCGTGCATCGTGCTGGTGCGGTCGAGGCGCTGCTGGTCGCGCAGCTTCACGCGGCACAGGTTCAGCACCGCCGTCCTGCATCGCGCGCCAGCACCTTCTGGCCGCGGCCGGTCGTGTGTGCGCTGGTAGAGCGCCGCGACGATGCCGAGCGCCAGGTGCAGGCCGGTGCCGCTGTCGCCGATCTGCGCGCCGGTGACCAGCGGCGGGCCGTCGTCGAAGCCGGTCGTCGAGGCCGAGCCGCCGGCGCACTGCGCGACGTTCTCGTAGACCTTGCAGTCCTCGTACGTGCCCGGGCCGAAGCCCTTGACCGAGGCGACGATCATGCGTGGGTTGAGCTCCTGGATGCGCTCCCAGGTGAAGCCCATGCGGTCGAGCGCGCCGGGCGCGAAGTTCTCGACCAGCACGTCGCAGTGCTTGATCAGCGTCTCGAGCACCTCCTTGCCCTTCGGGCTTCTTCGCGTCGATCGTGATCGAGCGCTTGTTGTGGTTCAGCATCGTGAAGTAGAGGCTGTCCACGTCGGGGATGTCGCGCAGCTGCCCGCGCGTGGCGTCGCCCTCGCCGGCGCGCTCGACCTTGATCACGTCGGCGCCGAACCACGCCAGCAGCTGCGTGCAGGTCGGGCCCGACTGCACGTGCGTGAAGTCGAGGATGCGGACGCCGTCCAGTGCCTTGCTCATCTTCGTGTGATCCCTGGGACTGTACGCTTTTTCTTGGCGGTCGGGATTGAGGCTCGTGATGCGGCCGCTCTCGGTGCCGCCGCCCTCGTCGATCACCGCGTTGATCAGCGTCGGCCGCCGCGAGCGGATCGCTTCCTTCCATCGCCGTGCGCAGCTCGGTCGGGCGTCGTCGCGTGCGCGCCGACGCCGCCGAACGCCTCCATCAGCTTCTCGTAGCGCGCTCCTTGACGAACACCAGCGGCGACGGATCGGCGCCGCCGGTCGGGTTCGTCGTCGGTCGCCGCGGTAGACGCCGTTGTTGTTCATGATCGACGACGCAGACCGGCAGGTTGTAGCGGCAGATCGTCTCGATCTCCATGCCGGAGAAGCCGAACGCGCTGTCGCCCTCGACCGCGATCACCTGCTGGCCGGTCACGACGGCGGCGGCGACGCAGTAGCCCATGCCGATGCCCATGATTCCCCAGGTGCCGACGTCGAGGCGCTTGCGCGGCTTGTACATGTCGACGATGCGTGCGCGTGAAGTCGAGCGCGTTGGCGCCTTCGTTGACGAGCATCGCGTCGGGGTTCGCCTTGACGATGTCGCGCACGACGTTGAGCGCGCTGTGGAAGTTCATCGGCGACGGGTTCTTCGCGAGCGTCTCGGCCATCTTCGCGACGTTCTTCGTCCTTGCGCTCGGCGATCGCGCCGGTCCACTCGCGCCGGCGGCTTCGGCCAGTCGCGAACCGATGCCCGCGAGCAGCGCCGCCACGCACGAGCCGATGTCGCCGACCACCGGCGCGTCGATGCGCACGTTGCTGTCGGCTTCCTGCGGCGAGATGTCGACCTGGATGAACTTCTGGCCGCCCCACGCCTTCGCGTCCTGCCGCCCCAGGTCTTGCCCTTGCCGTGCGACAGCAGCCAGTTGAGGCGCGCGCCGATCAGCATCACGACGTCGGCCTCGGGCAGCACGTACGAGCGCGCCGCCGACGCCGACTGCTCGTGCGTGTCGGGCAGCAGGCCCTTGGCCATCGACATCGGCAGGTAGGGAATGCCGGTCTTCTCGACCAGCGCGCGGATGTCGGCGTCGGCCTGCGCGTACGCCGCGCCCTTGCCGAGCATGATCAGCGGCTTCTTCGCGCCCTTCAGCAGGTCGAGCGCGCGCTTGACCGCGTCCGGCGCCGGGATCTGGCGCGGCGCCGGATCGACGACCTTGATCGAGCGAGTTCCTGCCCGCCGCGGCATCGATCGACTGCGCGAACAGCTTCGCCGGCAGGTCGAGGTAGACGCCGCCGGGACGGCCCGAGACGCGCGGCGCGGATCGCGCGCGCGATGCCGACGCCGATGTCCTCGGCGTGCAGCACGCGGAACGCGGCCTTGGCACAGCGGCTTGGCGATCGCGAGCTGGTCCATCTCCTCGTAGTCGCCCTGCTGCAGGTCGACGATCTCGCGCTCGGACGAGCCGCTGATCAGGATCATCGGGAAGCAGTTGACCGTCGCGTGCGCGAGCGCGGTGAGGCCGTTCAGGAAGCCCGGCGCGGACACCGTGAGGCAGATGCCGGGCTTCTGCGTCAGGAAGCCGGCGATCGACGCGCGCGTAGCCGGCGTTCTGCTCGTGGCGGAACGAGATCACGCGCATGCCGTCGGCCTGCGCATGCGCGCGTGAGGTCGGTGATCGGGATGCCGGGCAGGCCGAAGATCGTGTCGATGCCGTTGAGCTCAGCGCGTCGATGACGAGCTGGAAGCCGTCGGTCTCGTGCGGCGGTGCGCGTCGCGGCGCCCGCGTCCGGTCCGTCGGCCGATGGCGGACGCTTCGGGAGCGGTCTTCAGCGCATGGTCGTTCATGCGGGCCTCTCGAGGTCGGCGCCGGCGCATGCGCCACGGCGCTCGGTCGCGAACGTGGACGGCGCGATGCGCACGGCGTGTTCAGGGGGTGGTGTGAGGTCGCTGCCGGGCGCGAAGGCCTGGTTTCTCCAGGCGAGTGCCGTCGCGGCATGCTGGCGCGACCTTCGTCGCTGCGGTACGGTATCCGGATACCTCATGACGGCCGTCACCGCCTTCGAGGCGGGCCTTCTGTCAGGTTCTTCGATGCTGCAGGCGCAGTAACGTCCCGCGCGGGCCGGCCAGACCGGCGCGGACAGTCGCAGCCCTCGATCAGGCCGTAGCGCCTTCGCGTCTGAGGAACGCCTTGAAGGCCAGCGGACCGGGCGGAAGCCGCTTCTGGCGGTGGTGCACGACGTGCCAGTGGCCGCATCGCCGGGAAGCCCTCGACGTCGAGCGACCGTCAGCGCGTCCGGTCGCGAGCCTCGAGCGCGATCGCGTGTGGACGACGGAAGACCGCAGGCCCGATGCCGGCGATCACCGACCTGCTTGATCGTCTCGTTGCTGCGCGATCTCCATCGCGTGATGCGCACCGACGGGAACGCGCGCCGAACGCCTCGCGCATCGAGTTCCAGGTGTCGGAGCCCTGCTCGCGGACGCATGAACGTGCTCGTCGAGCACGCGCGCGAGCGGGATGCGCGTCGGCGCCGCGAGCGGATGCGCACGGGTGCCGCGACGATCACGTACGCGTGCGGCGCGAACGCCTCGGCGACTGTGTGCCGTCGCCTCGGGCGGTCGCACCATCGATCGGCGAGGTCGGTGAGGTTGTCGGCGAAGCCGCGCGCAGCGAGCGCCCTCGCGGTTCTGCACGGTGGAGATCGATGGCGCGCCGGATGCACGTCGGCGTGAACGCGGGCAGCAGCCGCGGGAAGAAGTAGTCGCCGGCGCTGGATGACGGCGACTGACGAGCGTGCCGCCGTCGACGCCCTTCAGCGCGCGCCATCGCACCCTCGGCCTCGCGGAACTGCGCCGGCGATCGCGCGCGCTCTAGCGCGACGAGCTCGGCCGCGCGGCGGTCAGGGTAGATGCAGCCGACCGAGCCGCTCGAGAACAGCGGCAGCCCCGCGTGGCCCTCGAGCTCGCGCGATCTGCGCGGAGACCGCGGGCTGCGTCAGGTGCAGCTCCTCCGCCGCCCGCGAGAGCTCGACAGGTGCCGCGCCGACCGTCTGTGAACGATCCGCGAGCTGGCGCAGCGTTGCGTTCTTCATAATCGTAATTAGGTTATGTCTGCAACGACCAACAATCATAGACTATACATTATGTGAGTGGGGTTCGCCTGTACGGCATGCGCCTGTCCCGTGCCTGCCGGAGACCGACCATGCTGCCGCGAGACCGCTCCCGGCCGCCCGACCCAGGCTGTCGCGTAGCCCGGCAATCGATCCGGAGCTCGACGCCTACAACGCCGGCGTTCGACGAGCTCGAGCTGGACTGGCACTGGGACCAGTCGATCCTCGACGAACTTGCCGGCATCGCCACCTCGAAAAGGAGCGCATCGGCGCTGCATTGCGCCGCCAGCACCGGCCCCATCTGCTCAAGGTGTACGACGCCGACGCACTGGCCGACGCAGATCGCCGAGGTCAGACGGGCTCGGCCAGACCCGCCCGCCAGCCGCATCCGGCTCGGGCGCGTTCCGGAGACCGGGCGGCCGCAACCCGCCGGGGCGCCTATTCTCCGGCTCCGGCTTCCGGCACGCCGGACCTTCTGATCCGCTGGTGAGGTACCGCGATGGTGCGGACCGGCGCTGCCGGCCGCTGGGTACGTAAGATACGCCGTACATGTCCCCGGCGCCGCTGTCTGGCCAAGATCCCGCTCGCGCCTGCGCCGCCTCAACGCGACCGCGAGCCTGCGCGACCAGGCCTACGCGCGCGCTCAAGCAGGCGATCGTCGACGCCGACATCTACTCGCATCCGGGCGAGGTGCGGCTCGACGAGCGGCAGCTCGCGCTGTCGCTCGGCGTGTCGCGCACGCCGATCCGCGAGGCGATGACGCTGCTCGAGCAGGAAGGCTTCCTGCGCACGGTACCGCGCGCGCGGCATCTTCATCGTGCGCAAGACCAAGCGGCAGATCATCGAGATGATCGAGATGTGGGCGGCGATCGAGAGCATGGCCGCGCGCCTCGCGACGCTCAACGCGTCGGACGACGAGATCGCGGCGCTGCGCACAGATGTTCGACGAGTTCCGCAACGTCGACGCCGGCCGAGCACATCCACGAGTACTCGGACGCGAACATCGCGTTCCACCAGGCGATCATCCGGCTGTCCGGCTCGCACCTGATGGGCAAGACGCATCGAGAACCTGTTCATCCACGTGCGCGCGATCCGCCGGCTGACGATCTCGCAGACGCGACCGCGCCGTCGCGCTCGATCGTCGGACCACATGCGGATCATCGAGGCGCTCGAAGCGCCGCGACACCGGAACTCGCCGAACGGCTGGTGCGCCAGCACTCGCTCGGATCTCGCTGCGCCACGTCGAGAAGCACTGCGACTTCCTCGACTAGGGCTGCACATGACGAAGCCGATTCGGTAGATCGAGCACGGTCATCGACACTTCGTACGTCGGCGCACGCGGCGTCAAGCGGCGGCCGAAGGGCCGGCCGTGGACCCGGACGCGCTGGCCGAGGTGCGCGCGCTGCTGGGCGACGCGCCGCGCAGCGCGTCGACTCCTTGATCGAGTTCCTGCACCGGCATCCAGGATGCCCGCGGCTGCATCTCCGGCGACGGCACATCGTCGCGCTGGCGCAGGAAATGAAGCTCGCGATGACCGAGGTCTACGAGGTCGCGACGTTCTATCACCACTTCGACGTCGTTGACAGCGCAGACGAATCCGCCGCCGCCGCCGCCGACCGGTGCGCGTCTGCGAGACGCTGTCGCTGCCAGATGGCGGGAGCGCGAGGCGCTGCCGGCGAAGCTCGCCGAGCGCGCTGCGGGCCAGATGTCCGCGTGATCGGCGCGCCCTGCATCCGGCCGCTGCGAGCACGCGCCGGCGCGTGTGCGTCGGGGCACAATCGCTGTCGACCGCGCGACCGTCGGACAGAGTCGCAGCTGTGCGGTCGCGCGCGCGGAACGATCCGAGGCCTGCCGCGCGGCGCATCGCCTATGCCGCACTATCGCGCCGCGCGGCGGCTACGCAGACGTGACTCGATGTGCGTGAATGGCGAGCGGCGGCGTCGAATGCCGTGCTCGCGAACGATGGACGATCTCGGGCCTGCGCGGGCTGGGCGGCGCGGGCTTCCCGGTCGGTCGCAAGTGGCGGATCGTCGCGCGCCGAGCCGGCGCCGCGGCTGATGGCCGTCAACATCGACGAAGGCGAGCCGGGCACGTTCAAGGACCGCTACTACCTCGAGCGCGATCCGCACCGCTTCCTCGAAGGCATGCTGATCGCCGCCGTGGGCGGTCGGCATCGACGCGATCTACATCTATCTGCGCGACGAGTACGCACGGCTGCCGCGCGATCCTCGAGCGCGAGCTCGCGGCGCTCGATGGCCGATCCGCCGGCGATCGCTGCCGCGCGATCCACCTGCGCCGCGGCGCCGGCGCGCTACATCTGCGGCGAAGAGTCGGCGATGATCGAATCGATCGAGGGCAAGCGCGGCATGCCGCGGCTGCGCCCGCCGTACGTCGCGCAGGTCGGCCTGTTCGGCCGGCCCACGCTCGAGCACAACATGGAAACGCTGTACTGGGTGCGCGAGATCCTGGTCGACAGGGCGTCGAGTGGTTCGCCGGCCACGGCCGCAACGGACGCAAGGGACTGCGCTCGTTCTCGGTGTCGGGTCGCGTCGACGAAGCCGGGCGTGCACCTCGCGCCGGCGGGCATCACCGTCGCGCGAGCTGATCGACGAATACTGCGGCGGCATGCAGGACGGCCACGCGTTCTACGGCTACCTGCCCGGCGGCGCGTCGGGCGGCATCCTGCCGGCGTCGATGGGCGACATCCCGCTCGACTTCGACACGCTGCAGCCGCATGGATGCTTCATCGGCTCGGCTGCGGTCATCGTGCTGTCGCAGCACGACCGCGCGCGCGATGCGGCGCTGCAACCTGATGCAGTTCTTCGCCGACGAATCCTGCGGCCAGTGCACGCCGTGCCGCGTCGGCACCGAGAAGGCGGTCGGTCTGCTCGCGCAAACGACGTGGGGACACGCCGCTGCTCGACGACCTGTCGCAGGCGATGGCCGATGCGTCGATCTGCGGGCTAGGGCCAGGCTGCGCCCAATCCGATCGCGTGCGTGTTCAAGTACTTCCCGCACGAACTGTCGCGAGGAGCACCGATGAACGCGCCTGCACGAAACGTTCGTTGCAGCGGAACGATCGCCTTCAGTCTGAACGGCAGCCGACGTCGCTGCCGCACCGGCGAGACGATCATCGAGGCGGCGGACCGCACGGCGTCGAGATTCCGCGGCTCTGCTACAAGCCCGGCTATCGGCCCGACGGCAACTGCCGCGCGTGCATGGTCGAGATCAAGGGCGAGCGCGTGCTGGCGCCGTCGTGCTGCCGCGCAGCCGACCGCGGGCATGGAAGTGTCGAGCGACAGCGCGCGCGCCGTGCATTCGCAGAAGATGATCGTCGAGCTGCTCGCGTCCGACATGCCCGAGCGGTCGTACAAGCCGGACTCCGAGCTCGACTACTGGCAGCGCGCGCTCGAGCATCGGCAAGCCGCGCTTCGCGCCGTCGCGCGCAGCCGGCGGCCGACGTCTCGCATCCGGCGATGGCCGTCAATCTCGACGCGTGCATCCAGTGCACGCGCTGCGTGCGCGCGTGCCGCGAGGAGCAGGTGAACGACGTCATCGGCTACGCGTTCCGCGGCGCGCACTCGAAGATCGTGTTCGACCTCGACGATCCGATGGGCGACTCGACGTGCGTCGCGTGCGGCGAATGCGTGCAGGCGTGCCCGACCGGCGCGCTCGCGCCTGCGAACGACGCGTATCTCGGCAGCCGGTCGACAAGCAAGGTCGCGTCCGTTTGTCCGTACTGCGGCGTCGGCTGCCAGCTCACCTACAACGTCCAGGACAATCAGATCGTTCGCGTCGAGGGCCGCGACGGTCCGGCGAACCACGAGCGGCTCTGCGTGAAGGGCCGCTTCGGCTTCGACTACGTCAGCCATCCGCATCGGCTGACGAAGCCGCTGATCCGCCAAGCCGGCATGCCGAAGTCGGCGGACTTCACCGATGGATCCGGCGGATCCGCTGTCGGTATTCCGCGAGGCGACGTGGGATGAGGCTGCGCAGCTGGCCGGCGGCACGCTCAGGCGCATCCGCGACACGCGAGGGCCGCAAGCGCTCGCCGGATTCGGCTCGGCGAAGGGCAGCAACGAGGAAGCGTACCTGTTCCAGAAGCTCGTCCGCACCGGCTTCGGCACGAACAACGTCGACCACTGCACGCGGCTGTGCCACGCGTCGAGCGTCGCGGCGCTGCTGGAAGGCATCGGCTCGGGCGCCGTGTCGAATCCGGTGATGGACGTGATGAAGGCGGACGTCGTGCTGCTGATCGGCGCCAATCCCGTCGTCAACCATCCGGTCGCGGCGACGTGGATCAAGAACGCCGTCGAAGAACGGCACGAAGCTGATCCTCGCCGATCCGCGCCGCTCGGAGCCTGCGCGGCACGCGACGCATTACCTGCAGTTCAAGCCCGACACCGACGTCGCGCTGCTGAACGCGATGATGCACACGATCGTCGAGGAAGGTCTCGTCGCCGAGTCGTTCGTCGACGACCGCACCAGCGGCTATGCGGAGCTCCGCGCGAACGTCGCGCAGTTCAGCCCCGAGGCGATGGCGCCGGTCTGCGGCGATCGACGCCGACACGATCGCGCACGGTCGCGCGGCTGTTCGCCACGGTCGCGCGCGTCGATGATCCTGTGGGGCATGGGCATCTCGCAGCACGTGCACGGCACCGACAACGCGCGCTGCCTGATCGCGCTGTCGATGATGACGGGCCAGGTCGGCCGGCCGGGCACCGGCCTGCATCCGCTGCGCGGACAGAACAACGTGCAGGGCGCGTCCGACGTCGGGCCTGATCCCGATGATGTATCCCGACTACAGCCGCGTCGACAACGCTCGGCGCGCAGCGAAATTCGAGGCGCTGTGGGGGCGCGACGCTCGATCCGCGAAGCCGGGCTCACCGTCGTCGAGATCATGAACGCCGTGCACGCGGGCGACGATCCGCGGCATGTACATCATGGGCGAGAATCCCGCGATGTCGGATCCGGACGTCGCAGCACGCGCGGCAGGCGCTCGCCGAGCTCGAGATGCTCGTCGTGCAGGACATCTTCCTCACCGAGACCGCGTATCTCGCCGACGTGATCCTGCCGGCGTCGGCGTTTCCGGAGAAGACCGGCACGTTCACCAACACCGACCGCTCGGTGCAGCTCGGCCGGCAGGCGCTGGCGCTGCCCGGCGACGCGCGCCAGGATCTCGCGATCATCGTCGACGATGGCGAGCGCAGCTCGGGCCTCGACTGGCGCTACGCGCATCCGCGCGACGTGTTCGACGAGATGCGCCAGGCGATGCCGTCGATCGCCGGCATCACGTGGGAGCGGCTCGAGCGCGAGAGCGCGGTGACGTATCCGTGCGAGCAGGAAGGCGATCCCGGCGAGCGCGTCGTGTTCACCGAGCGATTTCCCGACGGCGCAGCGGACGCGCGAAGCTCGTCGCCGCGACAGATCATTCCCGCGGCGGAACAGCCCGACACCGAGTATCCGTTCGTGCTGATCACCGGGCGCCAGCTCGAGCACTGGCACACCGGCAGCATGACGCGTCGCACCGAAGTGCTCGACGCGATCGAGCCGGTCCCGGTGGCCTCGATGCAACTCGGCCGACCTCGCGCGCGCTCGGCGTCACGCCGGGCAGGATCGATCACGGTCGCATCGCGCCGCGGCAGCGTGTCGCTGTACGCGCGCGCCGACGACGGCACGCCGCGCGGCAGCGGTGTTCATCCCGTTCTGCTACTACGAGGCGGCGGCGAACCTGCTGACGAATCCGGTGCTCGACCCGTTCGGCAAGATCCCGGAGTTCAAGTATTGCGCCGTGCGGGTCGCCGAGGGCGGCACGCCCGCGCCGATATCCGGCTACGGCCAGCCGGCGACAGTCTGATGTCGCTTCGACGCCACGAGCTCCGCGCGGTGAGCGCTACGCGAGCGGCCGTAGGCCTGTAACGTCCGCGATGACCACCGGCGAAGGCATGACGAAGAGCCGGATGGAGGCGTTCAGCGACGGCGTGATCGCCGTCATCATCACGATCATGGTGCTCGAGCTGAAGGTGCCGCACGGCGAGAGCTCGACGCGCTCACGCCGCTGCTGCCGGTGTTCCTGAGCTACGTGCTGAGCTTCATCTACGTCGGCATCTACTGGAACAACCACCATCACATGCTGCACGCGACGCGACGCGTGTCAGCGGCGCTGGTGCTGTGGGCGAACCTGCACCTGCTGTTCTGGCTGTCGCTGATGCCGTTTCACGACGGCGTGGATGGGCGAGAACCACTTCGCCGCAGCGCCTTCCGCGCTGTACGGCGCCGTGCTGCTGATGGCGGCGATCGCGTACTGGGTGCTCCAGCAGCGGATCATCGCGGCGGAAGGGGACGACTCGTTCCTGCCGCAAGGCGATCGGCAGAGCAATACGTAACTGAACGAAGTACAA
>ERZ1370068.2374-contig-1528_pt1 | contig 19128 bp, 31 predicted proteins | sample MGYA00561227_ERZ1370068 | MGnify/ENA primary metagenome ERZ1370068 (study PRJEB38410, sample SAMEA6850437) | metagenome | study: Metagenomic assessment of the ecological functions of the soil: analysis of the soil microbiota associated with the...
TTACGTATTGCTAGCTGGGCAATACTTCACGTCCGGCAGCACCATTGCCTTGGCGATCTCACGGTTCAGCAGATCGATAATATCCTTGGGCGTTCCAGCGGGCAGAAAGATACCCTGCATCGTCTCGGATTCCTGGCCCGTGACGCCGGCTTCCGCCATGGTCGGCACGTCGGGCAGAGCGGATGAACGTTTCGCCGAGGTGACGGCAAGCCCACGCAACTTGCCGGCCTGCACCTGCGGCGCCGTCGGTGGCAACGCCGGTGAAGGCGACTGGCGTGTGGCCGGCGACCGCCGACTGGATGGCCGGGCCGGCACCATTGAAGGGCACGGTCGCAAGATCGAGCTTGAATGTCAGCTTGAACAGCTCGCCGGCGAGATGCGGCGTCGTGCCGGTGCCGGGCATCGCGTAGTTGTACTTGCCCGGGCTTTGCTTGACGAGATCGACCAGCTCTTTCACCGTCTTGGCCGGGAAGTCCGCGTTCACCACGAGGATGTTCGGCGAGGCCGCGGCGAGCGTGACCGGCGCGAAGTCCTTGAACGGATCGTACGGATTCTTCGCATAGAGACTGGATTGACCACAAAGCTCGAGCTCGCAACCAGGATGGTATAGCCGTCGGGCGCAGACTTCGCGACCTGCACCATGCCGATATTGCCGCCCGCACCCGGATGGTTCTCGACATAGAATTGCTGTTTCAGCGATTCCGAAAGTTTCTGCGCGATCAAGTCGCGCCATAACATCGGTCGGGCCGGCTGGCGCGAAAGGCACCACGATCTTTACCGGATGATCGGGATAGCTCGCGGCCTGGGCCGCGCCCCGGCGGTCAGCATTGCAACGGCAACTGCAACCAGGCGCACTGCGACTTTCATGCAACTCCTCCCCATGCAAACGTTCTTATTTCACTTTTTCGATCTTGGCCGCCTCGATCACCTTAGCCCACTTTGGTACTTCGGCCTTGATGCGCGCGGCGAAATGCTCCGGCGTGTCGGCGATCGCGTCGAAGCCAAGTGAATCGAGCTTCGACTTGACATCAGGCGCGGCCACCGCCTTGGCGATTTCTTTCTGCAACAGCTCGACGATCGGTTTCGGCGTGCCGGCCGGCGCGAACACGGCCTGCATCACGTCGGAAATCTGGTCGCCGGGCACGCCGGCCTCTGCCATCGTCGGCACGTCGGGCGCCGCGGCCACGCGCTTTTCGGTTGTCATCGCGAGGGCACGCAGCGTTCCGGCCTTCAGGTGAGGCGTCACCGGCGGCAGCGCCATGAAGCCGATCTGCACTTGCCCGGCGACGACAGCGTTGAGCGCAGGCCCTGCGCCGTTGAACGGCACCGGCTGGATGTCGAGCTTGAGCGCGTATTTGAAGCTCTCCGCGGCGAGGCTTGCGGTGGTGCCGAAGCCGGGCGAAGCGAAGCTCACTTTGCCGGGATTGGCCTGCACATAGGCGATGAGCTCCTTGACCGTCTTTCGCCGGCACCGACGGATGCACGACCAGAATGTTCGGGCTCGAACCGGCAAGCGTCACCGGCGCAAGACTCTTGTAAACGTCGTACGGGACCTTTCTCGTAAAGGCTCGGATTGACGACGACGCTGGAGCTGACGAGGAGCAGCGTGTAGCCGTCAGGTGCCGCGTTGGCGACCATCGCCATGCCGAGATTGCCGCCGGCGCCCGGATGGTTCTCGACGTAGAACTGCTTGCCCAGGCTGTCACTCAGCTTTTGCGCGATCAGGCGTGCCATCGTGTCGGTCGGGCCGGCCGGAGCGAAGGGCACTGATGATCTTGACCGGCCGCGCGGGATAGCCCGCGGTGTCCTGCGCCTGCGCGCTGAAACCCACAAATAGCGCGCCAAGCAACAGCTGCGCCTGCCGCCGAAAGGCGATGACGGTCGGGTCATCGTTTCCTCCCTTTTTCTTCATCGTAGCATCGCGCGAAGACGTTGCCAGTGGGGCTTGCATCGCTCGCGCCCAAAGGCTGTATTCCGCGTTGCTGTTCCATTTTCGTCAGAGGACATTCAATGCCGGCTCGAAAGATCACTCGTCAGGACATGCGAGACGCCGCCGAAAGGTACAAGAACTGGGGCAAGTGGGGTCCGGATGACGAGGTCGGCACTCTGAATTATACGACGCCTGAAGATATTGTCGCCGCGACGCGCCTGGTGAAGAAGGGCAAGGTCATTTCGCTCGCCCTCAACTTCGATCACACGGGTCCGCAGGGCGCTAAAAGCAAATATCCGTCGATGGGTCGCACCAATCCCGATTCACACGATGCTGCGCACGGGGACGGACGCCTATTCGGGCGTGCTCGACAAACGCGGTATCCGTGCCGCCGACGACATGGTGACGATGCCTCTCCAATGCGGCACCCAGTGGGATGGCCTTGGCCATGTGTTTTATGAAAACTACATGTGGAACGGCTACGACTGCCGCGAGGTTACATCGGCGGGCGCGCAGAAGTGCGGCATCGAGAAAACCAAGAACCGCATGGTCGGGCGCGGCGTGTTTCTCGATGTGGCGCGGTACAAGGGCGTCGAGTCGCTCGATGATGGTTACGGCATCACCAATCCCGATCTTTACGGCACGGCGAAAAAGCAGAAGGTCGAGCTGAGGCGCGGTGACTATGTCATCGTGCGCACCGGCATGATGGAGCGATGCCAGAAGGTGGGAAGCTGGGACGGTTATCCGGGTGGCGATGCGCCGGGGTTCGCTTTCGAAACGCTCGATTTCGTCAAGGACACGCAGCTCGCCGCGCTCGCAAGTGACACGTGGGGCTGCGAAGTGCGGCCGAACGAAAGTGAGGAAGGCATCAACCAGCCGTGGCATTGGATCACAATTCCGATCATGGGAATGACCATGGGTGAGATCTTCAACCTGAAAGAACTCGGCGAATGATTGCGAACAGGACAAGGTCTATGAATTCCTGTTCGTGGCGCCTGCCGATCCCGATCACCGGAGCGGTCGGCTCTCCGGTGAATCCCTGGCAATCAAATAGTGGCAGTCCCGGAGCACGATCATGGCCAAACAATATCCTGTGACCCATACCGAAGCCGAATGGCGCAATATCCTGACGCCCGAGCAATACGCAATCATGCGCGAGCAGGGGACGGAGATGCCCGGAAGCTGCGCGCTGTTGCATGAGAAGCGCGCCGGCACATTTCGGTGCGTGGCCTGCGATCAACCTTTGTTCGTCTCGAAAGTGAAATTCGAAAGCGGGACCGGCTGGCCGAGCTTCAACGATCCTTTGCCGGGCGCGGTCGAGAGCGATAGGGATAGCAGCCACGGCATGGTTCGCGACGAGGTCCACTGCAGTCGCTGTGGCAGCCATCTTGGCCACGTGTTTGACGACGGGCCACCGCCGACTCATTTGCGCTACTGCATCAACGGTGTCGCGCTGAAATTCGAGCCGGCCTGAGCATGACGACAGTACGACACAATGCCAGGCGCGTCGGCGCCGAAGTGCTCGCCGACATGCTGGCAGGCTACGGCGTTACCCACGTTTTTATGGTGCCCGCAGTCTTGCGGCGGACTTTCGCCGAAATGGAGCGGCGGACGAAGATTGCGCGTATCCATTGTCACGGCGAAAAATCCGCGGCGTACATGGCTGACGGTTATGCGCGCGCGTCTGGCAAGCCGGGCGTCTGCATGGCGCAGGTGATCGGTGCGCTCAATCTCGCGGCAGGATTGCGCGACGCCTATCTGGCGCATGCCCCGGTGATCGCAATGACCGGCGGTCGCGACCCGAAAACCAAATTCCGCAAGGTCTATCAGGAAATTGACGATGTGCCGGCGTTCGAACCGGTGACAAAGATGAACGTGACGATCGACGACGTCGCGCGCATTCCCGACATGATCCGACAGGCGTTTCGCACGGCCACAACCGGCGCGCCTGGCCCCGTGCACCTGCAGTTTCGCGGCAACGAAGGCCAGGTCGATCTGGAAGAGGCCGAAATGGACGCGTTGGTCGGAGCCGCAGTTTGCGCGCGTGCCGCCGTTCCGGCCCGAACCTGAAGCGGCCCATGTGAAGGTGGCCCTCGAACTGCTGCAAAAGTCCGAGCGGCCAATCATCGTCGCGGGTGGCGGCGCGCGCGCCTCGGGCGCCGGCAAGGAACTCGTTGCGCTCGCCGAAGCGCTGCAGATTCCGGTTGCGACCTCGCTCAATGGCAAAGACATTATCCCGGGAGTGAACCCGCTTTCGGTCGGAGTGGTCGGCACCTATTCGCGAGAATCCGCAAACCGTGCCGTGAACAGCGCCGATCTCGTTTGTTTCATCGGCACCGAAACTGGTGGCATGACGACGCATTTCTGGGCGGCGCCCCGCATCGGCACGCCGGCGATCCAGATCGATATCGAGCCGGAAGCTCTGGGACGCAATTATCCGTTGCAGGCGAGCGTGCTCGGCGATGCCAAAAGCGTCCTTATTCGCATGCTCGGTCAGATCGACAAGTCGAGCGCGGCAAAACGTACACCTTGGATCAAGGAAATTGCGGCGCTGCGCGGCGATTGGTACGCCAAGTACAAGCCGATGCTTGAATCGGACGCGGTGCCGATCCACCCGGCGCGGATCTGCGGCGAATTGAGTCGGCACGTGCCTGACGATGGAATTGTTGTTGTGGACACCGGCCATGCGGGTATGTGGATGGGCGGCATGTATGACCTGCGGACGCCGGCTCAAAGCTATATGCGCAGCGCCGGTCATCTCGGCTGGGCATTTCCGGCCGGTATCGGTGCCAAAGCCGCGTGCCCTGATCGCCCCGTGGTCGTGTTCACTGGCGACGCGGGTTTCTGGTACCACATCGCCGAAGTCGAAACGGCAGTACGCTGGAATCTCGCATCGGTAACCGTTGTCAACAATAACGGCGGCGGCAATCAGTCGAAGCGGGTTTCGACCGCGCCTATGGCGGCGAGCAGACCGCGCAGGCACGCGAATTGTGGACCTACAATCCGATGAACTTCGCGAAGCTTGCCGAGGACATGGGCGCGCTCGGCATTCGTGTCGAGCGCGCAAGTGACATTGCGCCCGCACTTGCTCAGGCGCTCGCGGCGAGACGGCCGGCAGTGATCGACGTCGCAACGGATATCGAGGCGTTGGCGCCCGCCGCCGTTACTTAACGCTATTTCAGCGGCGGACCGACATAGCGGAATTTCTGCGCACGCTTTCCGGTGTCGACTTCGGTCGTGTAGATGTTGCCCTTGCTGTCCACCGCGAGGTTATGAATCCAGTGGAATTCGCCGGCATTGCGCCCATTGCGCCCGAATGCCCCGACGACTTCACCATTTTCGCGCACCAACGTCCGCACCTCGTTGTTGGCTCCATCGGCATTCATCAGAAACGTCTGGTTGGTATCCGGCCAGAAATCGAGATCCCAGACCGAGCCCTGCTGCAGCGTGTCCTTGGCGATGAAAAATTCCTTCACGAAGGTGCCGTCCTTGCGAAACACCTGGATGCGATCGTTCTGCGCGGTCGCAGATGTAGACGAGACCATCTTTGGCAATCTTCACGCAGTGAACGGGGTTTGCAAACTGTTGCGGTGCCGGCCCGGCAGGACTGTAGGCCGGAGCTTCTCGTCGTTCGGCGGTTTCCCGTAGGCGCCCCAGTGGCGCTTGTAAGCGCCGGTATCGGCATCGAACACGATGACGCGGTGATTGCCGTAGCCGTCGGCGATGAAGACCTCGTTGGTCGTCGGGTCGACTTCCGTATCGGCCGGCCGACCCAGGCGGGTCGTGTCGGCGCTGCCTGTCTGTGGTCCGGGTTTGCCGATCTGCAGCACAAACTTTCCGTCCTGGGTGAATTTCAGGACGTGGCCATCGTTGTTGCCGTTGCCACCGACCCAGACAAAACCCTTGTAATCGATATTGATGCCGTGCTCGTTCTCGAACCAATCGTAACCTTGCCCAGGTCCACCCCACGCTTTGAGTAGGTTGCCCTCCGGGTCGAACTGCATCACCGGCGGAGCCGGAACGCAGCATTTGGTCCGTGGCGGGTTGAACGTCGCCGCCTTTCATCGTCGGTCAGCGTACGCGGGCGCTGGATGACCCAGACATTGTCCTGCGCGTCGACGGCGACGCCCGCAGCCTGTCCCATGATCCAGTTGTTCGGCAGGGGTTTCGGCCAGGACGCATCAACCTGAAATCTGGGAAAGTCGTTGGCGAAAGCAGTGGTAATCGACAGCGCGCAGACGAAAAGCGACGGAACGATTTTCATGGACATCTCCCCGGCGCCGGCAGCGACAGGTACCCCGGCATTTCGCAGATGCTCCGCTTTCAGCCCGCCGCAATCAAGGGGGGCGTCGTTATCCTTCGCCGATCTCGCGCAGGATTTCAGCCGTGTGCTGGCCGAGACGCGGGGAAGGGTGTTCGGATGCCGCCTTCCAGCCGTCGATGACGATCGGTGTGCGCACGCCGGGAATCGTGCCGCCTTTGGCGGCCTTGCTCGGCAAGGAAAGTTTCATTCCGCGATGAACGACCTGTGGGTCCTCGAACACCTGCTCGAGATTGTTGATTGGGCCGGCAGGGACCTGTTGCGCTTCAAGCTTGCTAAGCAGGTCATCGCGCTTCATGCGCGCGGTGATCGCCGACAACTTTCCGATCAGCTCGTCGCGATGTTTCAGTCTGCCGACATTGTCTTTGTATGCAGGATTTTGCCCGAGCTCCGTCGCACCGAGGACATTGCAAAATTTGACGAACTGATTGTCGTTGCCGGTGGCGACAATCACATGCCCGTCGGAAACCGGGAAGACCTGGTAGGGCACGATGTTGGCGTGCGCATTGCCGATGCGCTTGGGCACTTTGCCTGAGACGAGGAAGTTCATTGCCTGGTTTGAAAGCACCGCGACGGTCGAATCGACCAGTGCGGTGTCGACGTAGCAGCCCTTGCCGGTTCTTTCGCGTTGCGCAAGCGCGGCCAGGATTCCGATCACGGAATAGACACCGGTGAAGATATCGGACACGGGAATGCCCACGCGCGTCGGTTCACCGTCAGCCATGCCGGTCAGATCCATGATGCCGCCCATGCCCTGCGCCATCAGGTCGTAGCCGGCGCGCTTGGCGTATGGGTCCGTCCTGCCCGAAGCCCGTCACCGAGCAGTAGATCAAGCGGGGGCATTCGGGCGCCAGGCTTTTGTAGTCGAGCCCAAATTTGGCGAGCCCGCCAACTTTGAAGTTTTCGATCAGCACGTCCGAATGCGCGGCCAGCTTGCGCACGATGCGCCGGCCCTCCTCGCTTTCGAAATCCATTTCGATCGAGCGCTTTCCACGATTGGTCGCGTGAAAATAGGCCGAGCCGATATGTTTTCCGTCGGCTCCTTCGACGAAAGGAGGTCCCCAGCCGCGTGTATCGTCGCCCGATCCCGTACGCTCGACCTTGATCACGTCGGCGCCCAGATCGGCCAGCACCTGCCCGGCCCAGGGCCCGGCGAGTATGCGGGCCAGTTCGAGAACGCGGAGGCCCGGCTAGCGGCTTTGGCATTTAAGAAACTCCCGGGAAGGTGCGGAATGGAGAACGATGCCGGGGGTTATAAAGTCAACGACGCAAGCTGGCCATACCTTGAATAGTCGTTTGGTCGCACGCCGTTAGCGACTAATTTGAACATCGGCCTATGGCGCTTAATCTTACCGGCGGCTAATGTGAAAAAAAGGGCGACGGTCAATTGGTAATTGTTCGACCGCAAGCGGCAGGGTCCGCAACCACAAAATACGCCCAAGGAGGAAACGTAATGAAAAGACTACCGACATTATTCGCTACTGCCGCCGTATCGATCCTGTTGTCAGTGGCGGCGCACGCGCAGGTAACGCTCAAGGCTTCACACCAATTTCCGGGTGGCAAGGGTGATGTCCGCGACGACATGGTGCAAATCGTAGCGAAGGAGGCCAAGGCAGCAAATGTCGGCCTCGACATCCAGGTTTATCCCGGCGCCTCTCTCTTCCAAACCGAACGACCAGTGGAACGCGACGGCAAACGGGCAACTCGACATCACGCTTTTCCCGCTCGATTATGCGAGCGGGAAAATTCCGGTATTCAGCGCGACGCTCATGCCTGGGCTGATCCGAAGTCAGGAACGCGCCAAACGCGTCAACGAGTCGCAATTCATGAAAGACATTCGCGCCGAAATCGAAAAGCGCGGCGTGATCGTACTTTCGGATGCTTGGTTTGCAGGAGGAATGGCGTCCAAGAACGGCTGCATCGTGAAGCCGGATGATATGAAAGGCCGTAAATTCCGCGCGGCCGGTCCGACTTTCGCCGGTATGTGGGAAGCGCCGGGGCTAGTATTGTCAGCCCGCCGTCGAATGAAATCTACAACGCGTTCCAGACCGGTGTCGTCAATGGGACCGACACCAGCCTCTCGACCTTCGCGTCGATGCGGCTTTATGAGGTGGCTGACTGCCTGACAGCGCCTGGTAATAACGCGCTATGGTTTATGTACCAGCCGATGCTGATGTCGAAGAAAAGCTTCGATAAACTCAACAAGCAGCAGCAGGACGTCATCATCGCCGCGGGCAAAAAGGCGCAAGCCTATTTCGAAAGCAAAGCGGATGCGATCAATCAGGAAGCCGTCAAGGCTTTCGAAGATCACAAGGCCAAGGTCGTTACGCTCAGTGACGCGGACTATGCGGCTTGGCTCGGGTGGCAAAGAAAAGCTCTTATGCGCAGTTTGCCAAAGACGTGCCTAATGGTCAGAAGCTGATTGATGAGGCCCTTGCGGTAAAATAGTTTAGAAAATGGCCGGCCGGCGCGCCGTTCGCCGGCCGGTGCGCTACTAGCGACTCGATAGTTAACATCTTCGGACAATCGAAAAAGACCAAGCGCATGGACACCTACATTCGGGCGATGGCGTTCCTGTCGCGAGTGGCGGGAGTGTTTGCGGCGTTTCTAATCTTTGCCGCCGTGCTCGTGATTTGCGACATGGTCGTCGAGCGCTATATTTTAGGCCGCACGACAATCTGGCAGATCGACGTGGTGACATACTGCATTGTCGGCGCCACCTTCATTGGCAGCGCCTACGTGTTGATGACGCGCGGGCACGTCAACGTCGACATTCTGCCGTTGCATGTTGGCCCACGCTCACGCTATTGGCTTGCGCTTTTCACAAATTTGCTGGCACTGGCATTTTGCATTGTCATTTTCGTGCTTTGCACGGTGTACTGGTACGAGGCTTATTCCCAGCGTTGGCTCAAATACAGTCTGGCGCGCCCGCTTGTGGATTCCTATCTCTCGATGCCCATCGGACTGGGGCTGCTCGTCCTTCAGTACTTGGCCGAGCTGCTCCAACCTGGTCACAGGTCGAGCGCCACCATTCGGCATCAAGGATAAGCAGGACGCCGAGGACGTGGCGCGCGCTCAGGCGCGCGAAGCGCTTGGAGACGCGCCATGAGTCCGACTACTCAAGGAATTCTGGTTCTCACTGTTACGCTGATCATGCTGGTCTCCGGCATTCCGGTTGCTTTCGGTCTTGGCGCTATCGCCATTGCCTTTTTGGTGTTGTTCCAGGGCTTCGATGCAATACATGTCGTCGCTGAAACATTCTGGTTCTGGCCTCGACGAATTTCACGCTCGTCGCAATTCCGATGTTTGTGATGATGGGCGCCGCGATAGGTTCGTCACCTGGCTGGCAAAGATCTTTATGAGGCGCTTGGATCGTTGGCTTTACCGCCTGCCGGGTGGCCTGGTGATCTCAAATATCGGTGCCTGTGCGATCTTCGCGGCGCTCACCGGGTCATCGCCTGCATGCTGCGCGGCCATTGGCAAGATGGGCATCCCGGAAACGCGCCGCCGCGGCTATCCGGACGATGTCGCCACCGGCTCAATCTGCGCCGGCGGCACGCTCGGCATTCTGATCCCGCCGTCAGTCACTTTTATTTCTGTACGGCATCGCCACCGAAACATCGATCGGTCGTCTGTTCATTGCCGGCGTCTTGCCTGGCTTGATGCTGACCGGCCTGTTCATGCTGTGGACGCTCTTCATCATCTGGAAGCGCGGGTTCCGCTCGCATGCCATCGATTTTCGCTATTCGTGGAAAGAAAAATTTCAGTCGATCCCAAAAATCGCGCCGTTCCTCTTCATCATTGTCGGGGTCATGTACGCACTCTATGGCGGCGTCGCGACTCCATCAGAAGCGGCCGGCGTTGGTGCGGCATTGTGCATGTTCCTGGCAATTCTGATCTATCGCCTTTGGAAGCCGGATCAGATCTGGGGCATCCTTCGCGACACCATGCGCGAGGTCGGTGATGATCCTGACAATCATCGCGACCGCAGTGCTGTTTGGATACATGCTTACGTCCCCTCTATCTTGACCCAAACCCTGGCGCAGGGGATCGCCGACCTGCATGCCAATAAATGGGTGCTGATGTTCCTGATCAATATCTTTTTGCTCGTTTGCGGATTCTTCATCCCTCCCGCGGCCATCATTCTGATGACCAGCGCCGATCCTGCTGCCGATTATTACGGCTGCGGGCTTCGACCCCGTGTGGTTCGGTGTAATTCTCACCATCAACATGGAAATCGGCCTGATACACCCGCCAGTCGGTCTAAATATTTATATCGTTAACGCCATCGCGCCCGACGTGCCGCTGGCGACAAGTGATGTGGGGAACGCTGCCGTACGTAGTTTGTATGATGCTGGCGATTGTGATCTTGTGCTTCTTCCCAGAAATCGCCACGTGCGGTTGCCCAACTATCTGATGGGGCCCGGCAAGTAGCGGTTGTTTGATTGCCCTATCGGCGCAAGGGCTGGATCTGGAATGAACACCTCGTTTTTCGGGGAACTGCTGCAGACCATCTCCGAGCGCGGCCGCGCGCTGCTCGGCCGCGCGATCGGCGCGGCGACGCCGTCGGCGCGCTCCGAAAGTCTGGTCGAGCTGTGCGAAGACCTCCTGTCCGGCCGCGGCGAGGCCTCCGGCGTCGCGCTCGCGCGCGAAATCCTCGGCCGCTATGCCGAGCTTACGACCGGCCCGCGCATTGCATTCTTCGAAGCGCTGGCGGAACGGTTCGGCACCGATCCGCGCGCGCATGGAGCAGGCGATCGACGCCTGGCGCGCAGCGCCGTCGGACGCGACCGCTGCCGAAGTGCATGCCGCATCCGAGCCGCGTCGGCAGGAACTGTTTCGCAGGCTCAACCTCGCGCCGCGGCGGCACCGCCGCGCTGGTGCGCATGCGCGAGCAGCTGATGGATGCGCTCGATCACCGGCAGGAGGATCTTGCGCGCCGTCGATGCCGATTTCGTGCATCTGTTCTCGTCCTGGTTCAATCGCGGCTTTCTGGTGCTGCGCCGCATCGACTGGTCGACGCCGGCGATCGTGCTGGAAAAGATCATCCGCTACGAGGCGGTGCACGAAATCCGCGGCTGGGACGATCTGCGCCGCCGCATCGATCCGCCGGACCGCCGCTGCTACGCCTTCTTCCATCCGGCGCTCGATCGACGAGCCGCTGATCTTCGTCGAAGTGGCGCTCGAGCGCGAGATCCCGGGCGCCATCGCGCCGATCCTCGCCAGCGGCCGTCAGCAATTCGTCGAGCCGGACAAGGCGCGCATCGCGGTGTTCTATTCGATCTCGAACTGCCAGCGCGGGCTGACCGGCGTTTCATTCGGCAATTTCCTGATCAAGCAGGTCGTCGAGGAAATCTGCCGCGAACTGCCCAAGCTCACGACATTCGTCACGCTGTCGCCGGTGCCGGGCTTCGCCCGCTGGCTCGCCGGCGAGTCGAAAGACGAGAATTCGCCGGCTATCAACGCCGGCGATCGCGTAACGCTTCGAATTGCTCGAGCGGCCGCATTGGTGGACCGATCCCGAAATCTTCAGCCAGCTCGAGGAGCCGCTGATGCGGGCCGCAGCGTGGTACTTCCTGCGTGCGCGCAACAGGCGCGGCACGCCCGGTCGATCCGGTCGCGCGATTCCATCTTGGCAACGGCGCGCGGCTCGAACGCATCAACTGGCTTGCCGACACATCCGAACGCGCCATCGCGCAGGCGTATGGACTGATGGTGAACTATCTCTACGACCTCGATGACATCGAGAAGAACCACGAGGCCTATGCGGAAGGCGCGCACGGTCGTCGCCTCCAGTGCCGTGCAGCGCTTGCTGCGGCCACCGCTCGAGCTGGTTCCGGTTACCGGCTAGGATTTTCCGTAGACCGGAACGATCGCGCCGCGGGTGACGCGGTTTTCAGGCGAAGCGAGAAAGACGATCGTCGCGGCCACTTCTTCGACCTTCGGCCAGGCACGAATAATCGGCCTTCGGCATCGCCTTGCGGTTGGCCGGCGTATCCATGATCGAGGGCGCGACCGCGTTGACCAAGATGCCGTCTTTGGCGACCTCCTCGGCCAGCGCCACGGTGAGCGCGGCGACCGCCGGTCTTGGCCACGGTATAGGCGCTCATGCCCGCGCCCGACCGCCATTCCAGTGCCGGCCGCGCCGCGACATTCACGATGCGACCGCCGCCGCTCGCCAGCATGGCGTTGACCGCAGCGCGGCAGCACAGGAAACACGAGACGAGATTGCTGTCGATCTGCGCCATCAACGCGTGTCTTGTCGGTTTCGGCCACCTTGCCAGCGGCAAAGCCACCGGCGATGTGGATCGAGGCCCAGAGCTTCGACGCCGGAATAGAGCTTTGCAACTTGTGCTTCGTCGGACAGGTCGGAAACCGCGACCAGCTTCACTGTTCGCGTCGCTGCGATGGGGAAATCGTTGCGCTTCCGCTTCGTGCACATAGGGACGATGCAGGTCGCGCCGGCGCGCGAGCAATTTGCTGACGACGGCAGTCCCGAGTGCACCGGTGCCGCCCGTCACGACAATCGTGCTTGCCGGAGAAATCCATCGCTCAGCCGCGCCCTCGTTTCACGCGCGTCGGCAGCACCTGAAATTCGATCCAGTTGGCGACCTCGCCGACGCTCAGCTTCTTGTCGAGGACATTTTTGCTGATGCCGTGCCGCCAGGCCAGCCGCTTGCAGCCGGGATCGCGATCGAGCGTGTCGAGATCCTGCGCAAATGTCTTGATGTCCGCTGTGTCGGCAAAGAAACCTTCCTCGATAAGCCGCGTGCCGATGCGCCGCGACGATCGCCGCCACCTCGCGCAGGGGATATTCCGGGTGATATTGCACGGCCCAGGCGATCGATCCGTTGGTGCGGATCTCGGCGCTTTGCACATCGGACATGGCATTGGTCGCCAGCACTGTCGTGCCCGGCGCGAGCGCCTCGACCTCGTCGAGATGCACGGTCGGCGCGTTGAACACATCGAGCTTGCCCGCATACATCGGATGTTTGCGGCCGGCTTCGGTGAGACGGATACTGCGGCCGAAGCCGATTTCGCGCCCCTTCGGATTCTTGCGGACACTGCCGCCGGCCGCCGCGGTGATGACCTGAAGCCCCAGCACGAGCCGAACAGCGGCGTGCCGGTCTTGAGCGCGGCGCGCACCAGATCGATCTGCCGCATCACCTCCGGGCCGCCGTTGTAGACGTGCAGGCTCGAACCGGTGATGGCGATGCCGTCATAGCCTTCGAGCGAGGAGCCTTCGGGCAGCAGCGCCGTCGGGTCGCCGGGATAGCAGATATCCACCACGGCGCCGGGCAGAAGTTCGCGCAGGAGATCGGAATAGCCCTTGCTCGCCGCGGTGCCGCCGACTGCCACGTGCTCGGCCGTTGTTTGCGGTGAATTGCCTTCGATGACGAGCAGGCGGGGCGAGGGCATTGGTCGATTGAGATGTTCCTTGGCGGGCGTTCAAGCAACGAATTGGGGCATTAATTGGTTCGATATGGCCGGCACTGGCGCGATTTTTCAATTGCGGTGAATGCTATGAACCCAAATGCGAGTTAACACGCTCTGTCCTTGAGTGCTCGGCGCCAAGCCGCTCATCCTGCGGAACAAAGCGAGATCATCAGGCGATGGCCGATTTTGACCTCGCCATCATCGGTGGCGGCATCAACGGAACGGGCCTCGCCCGCGACGCCGCCGGCCGCGGAATAAAGCGTGCTGCTTGTCGAGATGAACGATCTCGGCTCGGGCACGTCCTCAGCTTCGAGCAAGTTGATCCATGGCGGCTTGCGCTATCTCGAGCACGGCGCCTTCCGCCTGGTCCGCGAGGCGCTGAACGAGCGCGAAGTGCTTCTTGCGCATGGCGCCGCATCTGGTGCGGCCGATGCGTTTCATGTTGCCGCCGATGCCGGGGCTGCGCTCGTCGCTTGTTGCTGCGCTTCGGGCTGATCCTCTACGACGTGCTGGGTGCGCGCAAGCTGTTGCCCGCGTCTCGCACTGTCGATCTCACCCACCACAAGGTCGGTCAGCCGCTGAAGCGCACCTTTCGCTACGGCTTCGAGTATTCCGACTGCTGGGTCGATGATTCACGTCTCGTCGTGCTCAATGCGCTCGATGCCGCCGAGCGTGGCGCCGTCATCCGCACGCGCACGCGCTGTGCGCGGGTGGAGCGGCGGGATGAATGGGAACTGGTGCTCAACGCGCGCGGCCGCCGCGAAGTGAAGACCGCGCGCGTACTGGTCAATGCCGCCGGGTCCGTGGATCGGCGCGGTCGCGGACACCGTCATCCGCCAGCCGCTGCCGACGCCTGTCGCGGCTGATCAAGGGCAGCCACATCGTCATCCGTCGGCGCTTCGATCACGACTACGGCTATCTGCTGCAGGCGCGCGGACCGGCGCGTCGTGTTTGTTCTGCCGTTCACCGATGATTTCACGCTGATCGGCACCACCGATCGAGAATTTCGTCGGCGATCTCGGTTCGCGTCGCGCCCGATCCGACAGGAGATCGCCTATCTTTGCGACGCCGTGAATCAATATTTCCGCGACAAGGTCATCCCGGACGAGTTGGTATGGTCGTTTGCCGGTGTCCGCGCGCTGTACGACGATCAGCGCCGACAAGCCGGAGGACGTCACGCGCGACTACGAACTGGTTCTCGACCAGCAGCAGCGGCGAGGCGCCGTTGCTCACCATCTATGGCGGCAAGATTACGACGCTACCGCAAGCTGGCGGAGGCGGCCATGGCGAAGATCGGCCATTTCTTCGGAGCGAGACCGCCCTGGACCGCGAACTCGAAACTGCCCGGCGGCGAGTTTTCGCCTGATGAGTTCGAGTGCGCAGGTGAGCGAAGCGATGAGGCGATGGCCATTCTTGTCGGTCGTCGCACGCGCAGCGGCTTATGCGCGCCTATGGCCTCCGTGCCGAGAGATTCTCGCAGATGCGCAAAAGCATGGACGATCTGGGCCCGTGCTTTGCTGGCGACCTCACCGCTGCCGAAGTGCGTTACATGGTAGAAAACGAATGGGCGCAGAATGCGGACGATGTGCTCTGGCGCCGGAGCAAGATCGGACTAAAGGCGACTGCTGAGGATTGCGCGGCTCTCGATCGTTTCATCGGATCACTGGGCGGAAAGGCGGCTGTAACCGCGCGTTGACGATCCCGGGGATTTCATTTGCCAACCGCTCTCATTGCAATCGACCAGGGCACGACCTCGACGCGCGCGATCGCGTTCGACGCGGCCTTGCGACCGCTCGCGACCGCGCAAATGGAGTTGCCGTCAGATCTATCCGTCACCGGGTGAGGTCGAGCACGACCCAGAAGAAATCTGGACGACCGTCGTCGCGACGGTGCGGGCCGTCATGGCCGAAGCGCGCATCACGGCGAAGCGACGTCGCCGGCATCGGCATCACCAATCAGCGCGAAACCACGGTCATGTGGGACCGCGAAAGCGGCGAGCCGATCCACAACGCGATCGTTTGGCAGGACCGGCGCACCGCCGACGTTTGCGAGTGCGCTGCGACGCAGCCGGCCATGAGCCGGAAATCGCCGCCAAGACGGGACTTCTGCTCGATCCCTATTTCTCCGCGACCAAGATCGCCTGGCTGCTCGATCATGTGAAGGCGCGCGCGCGGCGGCCGAGACCGGCAAGCTCGCTTTCGGCACTATCGACTGCTTTCTGCTGTGGCGTCTCACGGGCGGCAAGGTGCACCTGACCGATGCCACCAACGCGGCGCGCACGCTGTTGTTCGATATCGGCAGGGCGGAGTGGGATCGACGATCTGTGCCGCCTGTTTGGCGTGCCGCGTCGTCTGCTTGCCGGATGTGCGCGATTGCGCCGGCACGTTCGGCGAAACAACGCCCGGACTTGTTCGGCGGGCCGATCCGTATTCTCGGCATCGCCGGCGATCAGCAGGCCGCCACGATTGGGCAGGGCTGTTTCAAGCCCGGCATGATGAAGTCGACCTACGGCACCGGCTGTTTCGCGCTTCTCAATACCGGCGTCGAGCGCGTCGCGCTCGCGCAACCGTCTGCTCACGACCATTGCCTATCAGCTCGAGGGCCAGCGCACCTATGCGCTGGAAGGCGCGATCTTTGTCGCCGGCGCCGCGGTGCAATGGCTGCGCGACAGCGTTGAAGCTTATCGACGCGGCGTCAGAGGTCGGTCCGCCTGGCGCAGCGGCCGATCCGGCCGAAGCAGGTCTATCTGGTGCCGGCCTTTGTGGGGCTTGGCGCGCCCTATTGGGATGCCGCAGGCGCGCGGCGCGATCTTCGGCTTGACCCGCAACTCCGGTGCGGCCGAGATTGCCCGCGCGGCGCTCGAGGCGGTTGCCTACCAGACCCGCGACCTGCTCGAAGCCATGCATGCCGACTGGCCTGCCGCGCAAGGCTTCCGCGACTGTGCTGCGTGTCGACGGCGGAATGACTGCGAGCGACGTCACGATGCAGTATCGTCGCCGACATTCTGGCAAGTCCGGTCGATCGGCCGGTCGTCATGGAAACGACCGCACTGGGCGCCGCCTATCTCGCCGGCCGGGCCGCCGGCATCTGCCCCGACCTCGACGAGGTTTTGCCGCGCAATGGCAGCTCGATCGGCGCTTCGAGCCGCGCATGGATTTCGAAATGCGGGAGCGCAAGTATTCCGGCTGGAAGCGATGCTGTCCAGCGCACGCTGACGCGAGCAGACTGACCGAGCGCGCGGGCAACGGCCCGAGCGCCGGGCTGAGTGCGTTCTCGCGCCCCGCTAGCGTGAACTGCCCGCGAAACGGGGATTCGATGGCGGACGGCGGCGCAGGCAGCGCAGGTACCGGCAGCGATCGAAAACAGCCGCTGGTGCGCTTCGAGGCCGTCACCAAGCGGTTCGGCTCGGTTGCGGCGGTTGAGGCGCTCTCGCTCGATATCAGCGCATGGCGAATTTTTCGCGCTGCTTGGTCCTTCCGGCTGCGGCAAGACCACGCTTGTTGCGGATGCTGGCCGGCTTCGAGACGCCGACCGAGGGCCGCATCCTGCTCGACGGGCGAGGATATCGTCGCCATGTCCGCCGCACCGGCGACCGGTGAACATGATGTTCCAGAGCTACGCGCTGTTTCCGCACCTGACGGTCGAAGGCAACATCGGCTTCGGGCTGCGCCAGGAGAATGTCGCGCGGGCAGAAATCGCCGATCGCGTCGCCGAAATGCTGGCACTCGTGCGTCTGCAGGGCTTCGGCGGGCGGCGGATCGATCAGCTCTCGGGCGGACAGCGTCAGCGGGTGGCGCTTGCGCGCGTCGCTGATCAAGCGCCCGCGGCGTTCTCTTGCTCGACGAGCCGCTGGCCGCACTCGACAAGAAGCTGCGCGCAGAGACCCAGTTCGAGCTCGATGGAACTGCAGCGCAAGCTCGGCACCACGTTCGTCATCGTCACGCACGACCAGGAAGAGGCGATGATCGTCGCCGATCGCATCGCGGTGATGGATCGCGGTCGCCTGATGCAGGTCGCGCCACCGGCAGAAATCTATGAGCGGCCAAATTCGCGTTGGGTCGCCGGATTTATCAGGGAAACGAACTATGATCGAGGGCGGCTTGGCCCCGATACCGCCATATCGAGCAGCGCTCGGCCGCACTGCGGGTCGCCGGACTCGAGTAACGGCCAGGTCGCGGCGACAAGGTCTGGCTGGCGCTACGTCCGGAGAAGATCAGCATGACCGCCGAGCGCCCAAACGAAGGCTCTCAATGCTGTCGCGGGCACCGTGTGTCGAGATCGGCTATCGCGGCGACATGTCCGATCTACAAGATTCAGCTCTTAGCGACCGGTCAGTGATGAAAGTCGCGCTCGCCAATGTCAGTGCGCGGGGCGAGACACCTTTTTCGCTGCACGACCTCGTCTGGCTGTCGTGGCCGCCGGAAGTCGGCGTGGTTTTGACGGAGATAACGATGCGGGGAGAACCTCAGAAGCGGAAGATGCGGCGGGCGAGCCGTCGTGCTTCTGCCCTATCGTGTGGCTCGTTGTCTTTTTTCTTACGCCGTTCGTCATCGTTCTCAAGATCAGCCTGTCGCAAACCGCGCTGGCGCAGCCGCCATATTCGCCGGTGTTCGATCTTGTCGGCCGGATGGGCAGGTCTCTTAGATTTTGCGAGGCAGTTGTCGCTCGAATCATTCCGGTTGCTGTTCACCGACCATGATCTATCTGTTGTCCTATCTCAAGAGCCTGCAGGTCGCGGCAATCTCCACGCTCATCCTGGTTTGGTCGGATACCCCTTCGCCTACGGCATCGCCCGCGCGCCGCGCGGCTGGCAACCATTGCTGGTGATGGCGGTCGTGCTGCCGTTCTGGACGTCGTTTCTGATCCGCGTCTATGCGTGGATCAATATTCTGCAACGGGATGGCCTGCTGCAACGATGTGCTGATGAGATTGCACATCGTCGATGCGCCCACTCAGTTGGCTGTCCTCCGACACCGCGATCTACATCGGGATTGTCTATTCGTACCTGCCGTTCATGGTGCTGCCGCTTTATGCGGCTCTGGAGAAAGATGGACGAGAGTTTGCTGGAGGCGGCCGCCGATCTTGGCTGTCCGCGGGTGGAAGACGTTTTGGCTTGTGTGTCGTGCCGCTGTCGCCGCCAGGGCGCGGCAGCGGGCGCGCTGCTCTGCTTCATTCCGGTCGTCGGTGAATTCGTCATTCCCGACCTGCTCGGCGGCTCGGAAACGCTGATGATCGGGCAGACATTGTGGACTGAGTTTTTCGCCAATCGCGATTGGCCGGTCGCGTCCGCCATTGCCGTCACACTGCTGGTTCTGCTGCTCGTACCTAATGCTCTTTATGAGCGTCTGCAGCACGCGATCGCTGAAGGGCCAGTGATACGGCGCGGCGCTTCGCGCTTCAATATCGTCTCGAGCAATACGTAACTGAACGAAGTAAGTAA
>ERZ1370068.8930-contig-7747_pt1 | contig 19125 bp, 33 predicted proteins | sample MGYA00561227_ERZ1370068 | MGnify/ENA primary metagenome ERZ1370068 (study PRJEB38410, sample SAMEA6850437) | metagenome | study: Metagenomic assessment of the ecological functions of the soil: analysis of the soil microbiota associated with the...
CACCCGGGCACTTCCAACTCAAAGAAGTTTTCGGCCACAAACCGCGGATGGCTCCACGCGTCAAGATGTTTCCCGAGACATCCTTCGGCGTCCTGGCAGCACCTCCAAGAGGCATGGCCTTCACCCGGTCGCCGGCAGCGATAGGATATCACGCGGAATCTACCGTTGCACTGAATCGGCGGCGTGCGGCCTCCGTCTTGCCCAAATCCACCAGATAGCCCCGGCGCTCCACCCCGAGAATGATGCCGTTGACCAGACCTCCTTGCCTCAAGTGGAGTATTCTTTTTGGACACGCCTCCCATTCGGCCTCCACGGACCTTCTGGAAGATGACTTTGCTTTCGGCGTGGTTTGCGCAGCGATCCGACCGCAAATCGCTCATCTCGATGACCGACCCGATTGTCGTCGCCGACTCTGCCTCGCTGTCGAACTGGCGCGCCTCCTGAAGAAGCGAGACCTCGGTTTTGGATTGGCAGCCGCATCGACGATGATCGTCTTTCGACACGACGGAGATCTCACCGGTTTTTCTTGAGTCGATCTCGGCTTGATTATTTTTCTGCAGCCTGCCCGAAACGTTTATAGCCAACGACCTTTGAAGAGCGGCTTCGATCGCCCCGATCACCCCGGCTCTTGTCGATGCCCTTTGCCGGCCACAGGGTTCATCGATGACTGATATCAATTCTCGATTCGCAGCTCACTCTCCATCACTGACTACCACTGCAGCCACGCTCCCATGCATCGGTATGCGCATCACCACGGTGATCGATTCTGCACGGCCTAAAACGTGACGCGCGCCTTGTGCCTCAGCGAGTGAGGCGAATTCAAGGGATGAGCGTTCGCTCAGAGTGCGGATCGTTCACCACCATTGTCACTCCCCTCGTTCATTCACTTCCGTCAACACTCCGGCCACACGCCACTGCCCGTCGTCAATGCCCACGAGCTTCACGCTCACCTGCTTCCCCAACGCCCGGCGACAATCCTGGGTCCGCTTGAAGGCCCGAATCCAGACCTGGGAGGAGGGCTTCCACAGCGTATAGGCATGAGGGAACGGATCAGCCCATAACATCCAAGGCTGGACCAACCGCGTGAGGTAGTGACGCCCGCAATCTTCTACCGTGACGCCGCCTGGTTTATCGATATACACACGAACGACTGACCGCGCACCTTGCCCACACATACGACGTCGACCAATTCTAAGCCCAATGCCCAGAGGATGGGCGATACCACTTCGCTGATGCGATCGACGACGGTCGGGACTCCTCTCACCGACACTCCTAGCCCCGTATCTTTGGACGGCCCATTTCAAGAGATCAAACAAAAAGTGGGCCGGGGCCCACTTCCAGTCCGAGGACCATAGCACGCCACCTATGCCAAAGCAAGGGGCTAGCCGACCCGACTTGTAAAGCTCGCGGCGAGTCGTTGGAGTGATCGGGCCAGGCCCGTCCATCTCCAATGACTTTTCCATCTATACGGACGACGGCCAACACCTCGACCGTGGTCCCTGTGAGAAACACTTCGTCGGCCGCATATGAGGTCTGCCTGAGAGACAAAGCGTTCCTGAACCGGCTGACGCTCACTCAGAGCCAGATCCAACACGACGGCCCTCGTGACCCCGGACAGAATACGCGGCCCTTCGGGAGCCGTCACTACCGTTCCCCCTGGACCACCATCACGTTGCTGACTGCCCCTTCAGTAACCAAGTCCTGCGTTGACTAAAATGGCTTCGAAGACCTGGGTCTGCTTTACTTGTTGGCGTGCAAGCACATTGGCCAAAAGATTCACGCTCTTGATATCACAGCGTCCCCATCGAATATCCTCCGGTTGTCATCGCGTCCACACCGGTCGCTTGTATCGACCTATCGAGCGGGTGGAACTCACGAACCGTCATGACGACTGTAGGCGTCGCGTCATCTGAGTAGGCATGATCACGGGAGCGACACCCCTGGTGATTTGAAGATAGATTTTGCTTCAGGATAGGCGGCCCGCTTAATCCCTTCCAGGATATGATGAGTCCAGTCAGCGCGGGAATAGGGCTGCGATCAGATTAAGCGCCGTGGCAGCTACGATCCAGTCGAGCCAGATGGGCCTCGAGTGAGAACGGACGCCCATTGGTATGTGCGGATGACTTCGTAGATGCCATCGCCAAACTGAAAGCCTCGATCTTCGATTGAGACTTTTGCTTCGGCCAGCGGCACGAACGCTCCATTGATGAAGGCGCACATTCGGCACGATTACCCACTCCTCCGATGCGAGGGGATCAGAGGCCGTCACATCAAAGACGCGCCGATCTTCGGCGGTGAATTTCCACCCCATGCGTTTCTCAAACAGTACCCGATGGGTTCCTGGCTTGATCGCTTTAAACTCGAACGTGCGCTGCCCATTATCGACCGCATTATTCCCGGCGATGCGAAGATAGTCGTCGGCCAGCAACTCGAGCCCCGTAGGATCAAAGGTCGGGACCCAGAGCTCCCTCGTGTCCTGTCTTCCCAGAGATGAATCTGGATGGGATGCTCAAGCGTCGTCTCAATGATCTTGGCCCCATCCGAGTGTGTGGCGCCATCATGGTCGTGGCTGGATGTCGTACTTATTGTCATTGACGCGATAACCTACTTCTTCTCCGGCTCTTCGTGCTATGGTTTTCCTAGGCCCAACAAATATCTCTGCGCCCTCCACCTGTACGTCATAACTCCCCACGCAATATCCACCGCCGTCCGTCCCTCGTCCGTTTCGAACGTCAAATGCCAAATCGTGCCACGGACAGGACACGACAAAGCCCTTCACACGTCCTTCACACAACGGACCGCCTTCATGAGGGCAAATATTGTGGATCGCAAAATACGTCCCATCAATGTTGAAAAGCGCAATCTCCCGATTATTCACCATCACAGCTTTAGATTGCCCAGGCGGCAACTCGGCGACCAGGGCAACGGATTGAAACCCTTCAAGCATGCTGCACCGACTTCCTCTCCTCGTGCGTTCCACCAAGTCTCCCGCACGCGTTACATCCGAAGCGTATATTTCAACTCCTGCCCTATGGTGACCCCTTCCCGTTTGATGAAACCCGCCTCTGTTTGAATCGCATAGCGGACCGCTTCGGGAGAGGAACTGTACTTAGGGCAATCATCTTCCAGGCAGGGAGCGACATTTTCCTTCAGCCCCACAATATGATGGCTTTCATCAACCCACATCATGTCCACCGGAAACCGATATGCTTTCGTCCAAAGGTGATTCTGACCGGTCGACTCAAAGATATACAGCAATCCGCCATTTGGCGGCAACGCCTCTCGAAAGGCGAGACCGACAAGCAATTTCTCCGGTGTATCGGCCACTTCCGCCTCGAGTTCACGGCCATTTGGAAAGGAGACGACAATGATGGTCTCCTCTTTTCGATCGATGAGAAAATACGAAGCGCTCATCAAGAAAATCGCCATGAGGGCGAGCGTGACAATACGCTTCTTTTTCTGACCCCAATCGCTTGCCGGTAGGGAGGCCATAGACATTTCCCGCCACGACTCGTCACGAATCCATGGGCCCAAAGGCCCATTAATACAGGGAATCTAGGCCTTCTGAACAAATGCCGCTCTGTTGACTTGGAAAAGAGCGGCAGACTAGAATGGCGGTCACGTTGCGACATTCATAATGGTCGTGACGAGGCGGACTTGTCAACCGTGTGTGTCTCTATTGTAGTGAGAAGGAGGCGAGGGTCATGGCGTTGCTGATTACCGATGAATGTATCTCCTGTGGAGCCTGCCTGCCGGAGTGTCCGAACGAGGCGATTTTTGAAACTCGCAGCGATGCGGAAACGAAGGGCAATCATGTGGGCGATGGCCAGGGAGTTGGCGATAGTATTTATGTGATCGCACACGACCGTTGCACCGAGTGTGTCGGACACTTCGACGAGCCGCAGTGCGCCGCCGTCTGCCCGGTCGATAATTGTTGTATTTCTGACCCGCTGTATCCGGAAACAACGGAAGTCCTGCTCGAGAGGGCAAAAGACACTCAATCCAGATAAGGCCATCGATGCGGCGAAAGTCTGGAGTGGTGTACGCAACTAATCATCCGCTCCTCGTTCAACCAGGAAGGCCCTGCTTTTCTCACGAGAAGCAGGGCCTTCCTACTTCTAGCAGGATGCTAAAAAACATCGCCCTCTCCGCGGTATCGCGAAGAGGGCGATGATCAGTCACATCAGCCAAGAACGATTACTTGAGCATAAGAATCTTGCCGCCGACATGTCCCGGATGCAGGTGACAGCGATAGGTCAGCGTGTTCCCTGTGTGGCGTAGAACATATCGCTGGTCGGAATCCCGATGTACTTAGTTTCTCCCGGCTTCAACACCACTTGAGCCTTCATGACGGTCGGAGCTCCTGAGCGTTCGCTGCGTCGGTCATCTCAAATCCATGGTCGGCAGTAGCTTTGTTCGTGACCTTGAGCAGGACGGGACGATCCAGGTCGAACTTTAAAATCGATGATCGTGACAGGCGGATACCATGTCTTTATTTCCCCGATCTCGAGCGCGAATAGCTGGAAGCATCGACATCCAACTCCTTGAACGACTGACCCACAACGGAGCCAGTCTCCAAATCTCCGATTTCGACTCCACCTGCCTGAAGCGCATAGGATGCAGATGCTCCAGCCACGACCATCATGAGGCCGAAGAAGACCCCCTAACATCGTCCTGCCCATGACCTACCTCCTTAATAGAAAGAAGAAGAGATGTGATTAGGTTGGTGAATACCTCCGCCAAGCCCACTGAGCTCTGATCTTGCCGACCATGACTTCCCTGCGTCTGCGTACATACTCTAACAGTATGTACGCTCTTCGAAAGCGACCATATAAATAGCACCGCGACGAAATCGGATGCAAGGACGTTTATACAGATATTTTCCGGGACCACCTTCAATGCAGACGAGGCACCAACAAGCCAGCCATAATTATTTCAACAGTTTATCCGTCTCAGGCTGCACTTCTTGAAGCGTGGACCCGATCAAGAGGTCATATGGCGCATAGTCGTCAGTTAACACAACACCTGCCTCCCAAGGTTGCGTACGATGGGTGCCCAGCAAGGCAATCGCTTCGAATGGAAGGCGCTGTTGCTCAACCAATCTGTTCACATTGGTCACAATGGTAGAGAGCGTGTGCCGTTCCGAGTGGCGCGCCGGCAAAAAAATCAGATTTTCCGATCGCGTCTGAGGAGAGTTCCAGGGCCCCTTGACCGCAAAAGACTCGACGTTGGGAAACGAGCGTCCCATCGTCTGCGCGACCGCATTGGCCCGCAACAGATCTCCGCCCTCGCCCGACGAAGCCAAATTCACTGCCAGGATACCGTTCGGCGCAAGATGGGCGCGCAACTCTGCGAAGAATTCCACTGTGGTCAGGTGAAATGGAATCATGTGTCGGGCAAACGCATCGACCCAAATGAGGTCGTAGATCCGCTCCGTGGAATTCAAAAAGGCCCGGGCATCCCGAACGTGCACATGATGCTGGGAAGGCGGTTGATACGAAAAATACTCTTCGGCCATGCGGACGACCACAGGATCGAATTCAACCACGTCCAGCTCGAGTTCAGGCCATCGATGGGCAAGCCACTTTGCCAGCGATCCACCTCCGTGACCAAGGATCAAACCTCGTTTTGGTTCGGGCACCAACGCCAGCGACGCGACCATCAGTTGACTATAGGGGAGAAACAAGGCGACAGGATCCGCCTTCCACATCACCGCGTGAAAAGTCCGGTCCAAGACAAGGTAGCGAAAAAGATCGTCATCGCGAATTCGTACTTGCTGGTACGGACTGTCTTCCTGATAGACCGGCGCCTTCAACATCTGGATTGGAGACAATGCACCTGCACCCAAGCCTCCAACGCATAGGAAGAGTGCGCCGATCATCAACGGCCGCATGGTCGTCCTGCTGATCAACCACCAGAGACCAAGCCCCACTTGAATGGCGCCGAGCCACGCGACAAGCGCCTGGCTGCCGATCCAGGACAGAAAGAAAAACGCCGTCCCCCACGTTCCCGCCAAGCTTCCCACGGTCGAGAGCGCGATCATCCGACCGGTATGCCGACCGAAATATTCAAGGTCCGACACTGCCAATCGTAACAAGGCCGGCAGCACGCCGCTCAGCCCAAAGGCCGGTGGGCCCAGGAGCAGCGCCGCGGCGACGCAGGGGCCCCACCGAGGGTCCTCAACGACTCCCGCCACCTTAAAGAGCACCAGCTGGCCAAGCCACGCGATAAGAAAGGTCCATGCTCCGGAGAACAGCAGCAGACCGGCCAACACCTGTGCGCCGGGATACCGGTCGAGACAGCCAGCCGCCAAAGGCATACCCGCTGCTCATCGCGGCAAGAATCACTCCGATCAATGCGCCCCAGACAAACAGTGAGTTTCCGAAGACGGGAGCTAAAAGCCGGCTTCCCAAAATCTCGAGCGCCATGACCACAGCACCGGTCGCCGGCGCCGTGATCAGAAGAAACCATTGAGGGGTATGAGGCGGACGGTTCACAACATTCATGCAGAAACATGACACAGGGTGGGGATACGACCCGGTGTTGCCCCGCGAGCCCGCACGATCAGAGACCGCCCCAGTTTTTGAAGTAGTGTAAGAGATCGCGGACGGAAATGATCCCGACGATCTGTCCGTCCTCGGAGATCGCCAGATGCCGAATCCCATGTTCTGCCATCTTCTCACTCGCCTCGTGGGCCGAGCTCGTAATCTCAATCGACCGCAGCGGGCTGCTCGTGACGGCGCGGACCAACGTCTCTTGTGTCGGGCACGATTCGGCCATCCCTTTACGAACCAAGTCCGATTCGCTGACGATACCACTGTAGTGACCGGCCTCATGCACCAACAATGCGCCGACCTTCGCGTCACGCATCAACTGAGCCGCAGCCAACAGCGTAGTGTCTGGACTGATCGTGCGCAATGTCCGGCGCATCATCACGGCGAGAGGTCGCTGAAGAGGTCCGGTCTGAATCGCCATACGACAGGGTCCGTCCGTTGGAGGGAGCAAATAGTACCCAGCCCTCATGCGCCTGTCAACGAGCGGCCCGGACAGCTCCTCCCTGTGAATATGGCTTTCCATAACCTTCGTTGCTCGCCGCCGGTACCATTGCTATACTCGGCCAGGTTGTTCTTGGCTAGGGAGGACAGAAACTCATGCATATCAGTGTGATTGGAACCGGCTATGTCGGATTGGTAACAGGAGCGTGCTTTTCGGAGTTCGGTGTCAACGTGACCTGCATGGATACCGACGCCAAACGGATCGCCAGGCTTGAGAAGGGCGATGTGCCATTCTACGAACCGGGGATCATGGAGCTCGTCGCCAAAGGAATTCGAGAGAGTCGGATCAGTTTTACCACCGACATCGCCAAAGCCGTCGACAAGGCCCTGGTTATCTTCATCGCGGTTGGAACCCCGCCGCGACCTGACGGATCAGCCGATCTCTCATACGTAGAAGAAGTCGGCCGCGGCATCGCTAAAACTATGACCGGGTACAAGGTCATCGTCACCAAGTCGACTGTCCCGGTGGGAACAGGGGAAAAGCTGCGTGAGGTGATCAACGCCAATCAATCAGGAAAATTCCGATTCGACATCGTCTCCAACCCGGAGTTTCTTCGTGAAGGGTCTGCCATCGAAGACTTCTTGCGACCGAACCGGGTCGTCATCGGCGCAGACAGCGAGCAGGCGATTGCGATCATGAAAGATCTTTATCGTCCGCTGTATCTCGATCGAAACTCCGTTCGTCGTGACCGACATCCCGACTGCCGAGATGATCAAATACGCCTCCAACGCCTTCCTTGCCACCAAAATTTCGTTCATCAACGAAATCGCGACAGTCTGCGAGCGGGTGGGCGCCAACGTACAGATGGTGGCGAAAGGGATGGGGCTCGACAACCGAATTGGATCGAAGTTTCTCCACGCAGGACCGGGGTTCGGTGGATCGTGCTTTCCGAAAGATCTGGCCGCCCTCGTACAGACGGGAGAACGAGTCGGCTATCCTATGCAAATCGCAGGTGCCGCCGCCCTCATTAACGAACAGCAACGGGGCCGGATGATTGAAAAAATCACGAAAGAGGTTGGGGGACTCAAGGGAAAGACGTTCGCGATGTTGGGCCTGTCCTTCAAGCCCAATACGAACGACCTGCGGGATGCGCCGGCCCTGGCCATCGCGCAAGAACTCATGAAACAGGGCGCCACAGTTCGCGCGTACGATCCCGCCGCGCTCGAGGAAGCCTGCCAGACCGTGTCTGGCCTCGTTCCCTGCAAAGACGCTTATGAGGCGGCACAGGGAGCAGACGCGTTAATCCTCATGACCGAATGGAACCAGTTCCGAACCCTCGATTTTGACAGATTGAAAATCGCATTGCGCCAACCCATCTTTCTTCGATTTACGCAACGTCTATGAACCAGACCGAGTCGCAGCCTTTGGCTTCCGTCACATTTCGGTCGGGAGGCCCAGTAAGGCTCCCCTCCCCGTATACATAACACCGGCATTACGTGAGTCGCGGCGCGTCGACGGCCTTGGCCTCATCTTTGACTTTCGGCTTGTAGCCCATCCGGTCCAATACCTTCATCACCCGCGTCTTCAGACGGTCGTCAGCCTCGGCAAGCGCCATGGCCAACGGCTCGACGGCGGGCTTTCCAATTTTACGGATGATTTCCGTCACGGATTGCCTGAGCTCATCCTCCTCCGACACCAGTAAGGGCACGAGCAACGACACCGCCGGCCCACCGAGCTTGATCAAAGAATCATAGGCCCGCTGCCGGACATCACCGACTTCATCCGTCAACGCATCGACCAACGGTCGCACGGCGCGAACGTCTTTCAGTTCACCCAGCACTTCAGCCGCATATTTTCGATTGAGCCAATGGCTATCTTTAAGATCCAAGAGCATCGCGTCCGCTCGCGCCGCATTGGGATCCTTCGCGCGAATCCGAAAACTCTTGGCGATCCGCTTGCCGCCTTCTTCAACGACGCGAATCGTGGCGCCATCCCCCACCTTAATCCGTTTCAGCTCTTCAAGCGCCTCGTCATCAACGTCGAGCACGACAGTCTTCCCATCGTAGGCCAGCAGTTCGACTTCAAGTTGTTTCGCCTCAGGGTTCACCGCGACCACTCGTTCCGTGACGAGATTGAACCCGTCCTTCTTCGCGCCGCCCTTCGGACCGATCTGAATAAGCTTTGGAGGAACTTCATCCGCCATGTTCTATATTTCCTTTTACATCAAAAAAGTATTAACAGGCTACCGAAAAACTCGGCTTCCACACAATACATTGAAATCTTTCATGTGGAACTGAGGCCCCAATAGCCTCAGAATGCTCAAACAGGCCGTCCAGCAAGGCCGCAGCGAGCGAAGAAGCGAGGCGTACGGCTTCGGTACGTTGAGCCTCTGAGCGACGCGAGAACGCTGCTGGCGGACTGTTTCAGCATTCTGCTACGGCTTCGCGGTCCATCCGAGACTGGCCAACACACCTTCGACCGTTTCCTGCACCATCGTATTCTCATCTTCAAGCAGCGGAAGCAAGGGGTCGATGGCCTGCTTTGCCCCGAGACGCGCGAGTGATCTCAGCAGCATTCCGCCGCACGAGCCAGTCTTCATCCTTGAGCGATCCGATCAACGGGCCGACTCCGCGGGAATCGCCGATCTTGCCCAAGGCTTCGGCCGCATGGCGCCGTACCATCCAGTTATTACCCAGCAACCCGTCGATCAAGGCATCCACGGCCCGCGCATCGCCGATCTTTTCAGCACGCGCGCCACGTCCTCATGCACCGTGTGATCGGTCAGTGCCTCAACCAATCCGGGCACCGCGCGCGCATCGCCGACACGCTCCAGCGCCCACACGGCAGCAGTTCGTACCGCGCCGTCTTTGTCCTTGAGCGCCTTCACGAGAGGGTCGACGCCCCGAGGGTCCTTCAGTTTCCCAATCCCGACGCAGCCTGCTCGCGAATCGCCCATTCATCGTCCTCCAACGCCTCGATCAACGGATCGACGACGGACGGACCGATCCGCACGATCGCGCTGGTCGCCGCTTCCCGAATCAGGACATCTTCGTCCGCCATAAGCCCGATCAACGGCCCCACCGCGTCCTCGCCTACTTGACCCAAACTGGCAATCGCATGATCGCGGAGCGCTTCATTGTCGTCCCGAAGGGCTTCGATCAATTGTTCGATCCGTCCAGCCTGCACATCATCACCCATCGTCGTCCTGCCCTTCCTGACTCCCGACAGCCGCCCCGTCGAGCGCTTCCAGTTTGTCGGCGATCAACCCTGAGTTGTAGGCGACCAGGCCGTCTCGGTCCGTCCTCAATCGGTCGAACAGCTCCTTGTAGGGCCGCAACACATCAACATCTTTTACTTTAGCCAACGCTTCCATGGCATGGACCCGCAGGGGTCGAATGGGAATGGCCTCGATATAGAGTTGGGCAGGCCTGGCGTCGCCGATCAAGCCCAATGATTTCACAGCCAGTTCCTTCACACCCGTATCCTTATCGACCCGCAACCGCTGCATCAAGGGCTCGACTGCGCGAACATCGCCGATCTTCCCCAGCAAGTCTGGCGGCGGCTTCACGCACCAGCCAATCATCATCGTCTAGATACTCGATCAAAATTTCGACGCTCGGACGCCCGATGGCCAGAAGATTGATCACGGTACTCATACGAGCCTCTTCCCGCTCGCTCAATTCCTCGATCGCGCGAAGCTCGTCAAATACCTGGTCGATGCGCTCACGAATTGCGCTCAACTTCTTGAGCGTCCGCACCGCGATGTCGCGAACGGCCGGCTGCCCCATCGCACTGATGAACGCGTCCGCCGAACGAGGGATCGAGCAAATGTTCCAACATCTTCGCGGCCATGATCTGCGCTTCTGGGTCCTGATGGGTCAACATCTCGCAGAGCGGCGCGATTGCATTCGGGATGACTCCCAACAACTGCGAGGCCGCCACTCGAATTCCCTCTTCCTTCGACGCATAGAGCAATGAAGCCAGAGCCGCGGCAGTCCTCACATCCAGCACCCCGCCATGTGCTCCAAGGCTGACGCGCCGGCCTTGCGAACGGCCTCATCCTCGTCTCGGAGTAAGCCGACCAAGGGCACACCGGCCTGGGGATCGTTCACGCGCGCCAGCATGGCCGCGGCCTCGGCTTTCAACGCCGGCGAGCCGGTCTCCAGCGCGTGAATGAGCGCCTGCACTGCGCGCGGCCCCTTCGATAGGCAGGCCGCCGTCGCCCGCATCCGTCGCCAGTCCTCTTCATGGACGAGTTCAGAAACCAGCGTATCAATCGTTTCTTTGGGCATGGCCTTCAACTCTAACACGCAAAGAGTGCTAAGTTACAAATTCAAGATTGACCATTCACAATCGGGCACTGGCCTACACGTCTTGGATAACAGGAGTACACCGCGCAGGATGCTCAGAAGGCCGTCCAGCAAGGCCGCAGCGAGCGAAGAGGCGAGGCGTACGCTTCGGTACGTTGAGCCTCTGAGCGATGCGAGAACGCCGCTGGCGGGCTTTTTCAGCATCCTGCTAGATACGACCAGACCGCCAGCCCACCTTAGCCAACGTGTCTTTGACATGGTAACGGATATTGTCGTCCGACTCGCGTGTCAGCACGAGCCAACAACGGCGCAATCACAGCACCCCCGAATCGAGTCAGCGCGGTCGGCGGCGTCCGCTCGCGTTACCGTATAGCGGAGCGCCTTCATGAGTGACGGGATGGCCGCCTCGTCTTGGATCGAACCCAAAGCCCTGGCGGCGCGCCCCAGCGCTAGTATTTCGTCATCCCAATTCTCGCCGCAGCCGTCGATCGGTCGCGAGAACTCTGGTCGGTCCACTGCCTCAGCGACCGTGATCAGCACCGGTACGGCGCAACGATCGCCGATCCGGCCCAGCGCCTCAATCGCCAGCGGCCGCAGTCCCGGCTCTTTCATCGCCGTCACGAGGAACTCCACAGCGCGTGGATCTCCGATCTGACCAAGGGCGCGGACTGCGTCCTCGCGAACCGCCCTGTCTCGATCGTTGAACAGCACCGACAACAGAGGGTTCACCGCCTCAGGCGACCGCGTTTTCCCCAAGGCTTCAACCGCATGCAGGCGCACCAGCCATTCAGTATGGGTCGAGCGCCGTGAGCAGCGACGATAACGCTGCCTCTCCAATCGCCGCGAGGGCTGTCGATGTCTCCTCCCGCACGGCTTTCACCGAATCTTGTAGCAGCGGCACTGGCGGCGCCACTGCTCCAGCGTCCTGAATTCGACCCAACGCCTTGGCCGCATGCATTCGCACAATCCAGTCGGGACTCGCGAGCGCAGCCATCAGCGGCGCAAGCACCCGCGCATCGGCGATGGTGGCCAACACCGACGAAGCCAGCTCCTGAACCGTGAGTACGGGATCGGAGAGACAGACGCCCAGCGTTGTCACGGCGGGCTCTCCGATGGCTAAGAGAGCGGCGATCGCCGCATCGCGAACCGCGCGATCGCCGTCACGAAGCACGGAGACTAACGGCGCTACAGCCCTCGGATCTCGAAGCGTGCCCAGCATCGTGGCGGCCTCTTCGCGAATCGCCCAATCCTCATCCTTGAGCGCAGCGATCTGTTCGGCTACCATGTCTGCCATGCCCGACCTCGATCCTAGCAGGATGCTGAAAAAGTCCGCCAGCGGCGTTCTCGCATCGCTCAGAGGCTCAACGTACCCGAAGCGTACGCCTCGCGCTCTTCGCTCGCTGCGGCCTTGCTGAGACGGCCTTCTGAGCATCCTGCGTGGTGTGCTATAGCTTCTCAGAAGCCTGCTAGCCTCTTTGAGCCAAATCTCCCGAGGGCCGAATCGGCCTGTGTCGCCAAGAGGCATGTCCACCCTGGCATTGTCGACCACGCTCGAATTGACGGCCACGTCTTCCGGCGCCGGCATCCAACCCAATTTTTCGAGTGTTTCAAGCGTCAACTGACGCAAGGCATCTTTGGCCGTGAGCCGGACCGATGCATAGGAAAGGACTCGTTCCCCTTCTGCGACGACTTCGGACGCTTTCGGGTCATAGAGAAAGGCGATCAACGGCTCGATCGCCGTATCGCCGATGGTGGCCAGGGCGTCACTAGCCTTCTCGCGCAGGATGCCGTCCTTCAACAGCATGATCAAGTCGGGAATGACGCGCGGATCGCGGAACTGGCCGAGCGCCGTCGCCGCCGCTTCCTTGATAAAGGCGTCTTCGCTGACGATACAGCCTGGAGTCGGGGTCCCATCCTGTCGAATACCCTTGCCCTTCAACGCGTCCAGCACCGGAAGCAAGGCGCGGGGATCGCCGATCATACCGAGCGACGCAATGGCATGCCGCTTGACCGCGCCATCCTTCATCGCCTCGATCAAGGCATCAATGGCCCGCGGATCGCCGATCTGCCCCAAGGCAATCGTGGCATCTTCGCGAACCGCCCGATCCGGATCTTTCAGCGCAGCGATCAGGACGTCGACGACTTTGGCGTCCCGCACCCAGGTCCGGCCGATTTGATAGTCGGTGGTCATCCCTCCGAGTGCGCGGGCGGCGTGGCACCGGACCACAAAATCCTTATCCTTCAAACACGCAATCAGCGGATCGACGGAGGGCTGACCGATAGAGATGAGGGCGGTCCCTGCTGTTTCTCGTACCGTCTTTGACGGATCACGGAATAGTTTGACCAAGGCCGGGATCGCTCTCGGATCGCCGATCTTGCCCAGCGCCTCTGCCGCTGCGCTCTTCACAGCGCCATCACGATCTCGACAGGCGAAGATGAGGGCCTCCGACGGCTTTCCGGTCCTTTATTTCCCACAAGTTTTCGCCGCATGTTCGCGAACACGCCATCGCTCATCCTTCAATGCGGTGATCAGGCGATCGACGACTGCGGCTCCCATCGAAGCCATGGCCGCCACGGCATCGTTCCGAACATCCATGATGGAATCGTTAAACAGGACGATGAGCGCTTCCACCGCTTTCGACCCGCCGATCCTAGCCACGCCCCAGCCCGCATGGGCTCGTACAGTCCAGTATTCGTCTCCACAGGCACCGACCAAGCGCGTCCAATGTGGTCGGATCGGCGAGTTCGGCAAGAGCCTTGGACGCCTCCTCGCGGGTCGCATCGTCGACATCCTCAAGTGCGTCTAACAGATCGTCAAGCGCCTGGGCCATGGGTACCGCTCCTCTACTGATACTGGTAATCGCGCTGGCCGCCATACGGATAGGTCCGGCTGCGGCGGATGCGGTTAAGGTCTGGGTCCCTCGTCCCTCCACACATTGGTCGAGCGACTTGTGCAAACTCCAGCTTCCCCTCTAAATTCACCGCGAACGGAAAATCGTACGTGAAGCTCCCAAATGTATATTTGCCCGGCTTCAGTTTGAGGGCACGAGATTCGGTCGTCTTATACGCATCCATAGAATCAAGGGTCCGAACCATAGATGGACGGGGTGATGCCGGGCACTTGCCACCAGGACTGAGGATTAATGGTGGTGGCGTCGATGGTGATCAGCATGTTCCTGCGTGTAGGCAGCCGGCTGACCGGCCGCGCAGCCGGCTGGACGATCGCACGCGGAGCCGAGCATACCCATCCAACCAGACAACAGATCATGTACCATTTGACACTCTGTATCATACGACCTACTGCATGCTCGGATCCCCGTGGGGCCGCGGCAAAGGCAGCCTGAAAGATTTCTTCCACGGCATGACTCTCCCATTCGGTATGTGTCTGTAACCCCAACGTCCGCATCACCGTCGCACCGGTATCTAAAATGGAGACCGGCTGGTGAATCTCGTGACCAGGTTTAATCCCCACCCCCGACGCGATCCACGGAACCATCGGAACGGCCGCGTCAGCCTGTTCCTGGTTCGCATCCCTGCCTTCGGCGCTGAGGGACGTCACAAACACGGTCGTCCGCTTGGTCAGCCCCTGCTCTTGATAGATATCCAACACGGACTGCATGGCTTTATCCACCGTGCGAAGCGCGTCACGAGTACTCCTTCGAGGTCCAGCCTCGGGACGCGCCCGCTCGACCCGCCTCAGGAAGATGCACCACCAGGAAATGCGGCAGCGAAAGGATGGCATGTCCGTAACCTTGACCACTGCTGGCTTTCTTGAAGTATTGACGGATGTAGGACACGACTCGATCTGTACTGCACTCAGGCTTCAGAGGCCCGCACATCTGGTAATCCGTGTAGGGCTCAGGTCGCGCCAACTGATAGAGCGACTCGTCCATAAAGAAAATCGCGCTGTCGCGCCCCCGCTGAGATCGAGATAGTCGAACACGCTCGGAGCACGGGGGTAGCCGCGGCTGAATTCGAAGGTGTTCCAGGTAATGCCGTGTTTCTCAACTGGCATTCCCGTTATCAATGACGCCATAGTCGGCAGCCGTAACGCAGGTTTCACTGCGGTGGCAGACCACGTGACAGCCCCTTCTTGATCAACCGGCTGAGGGTCGGCATCGCGCCGCCTTTCAGAGAGTCCTGGCCGAATCCTTCGAGGACAAAGAGAATCACGTACTCGGTCGGAGCCATTGAGGCAGAGTGCCGGTGTCGATACCGTGGCAACCGCCACGTCTCTCGAAAGGACCAGCGCAAGGAAACAAAGAGGTACGGCCAATATCCGAATCGACCATCCGCGATCAAGGCTCATCGGCATGCTGCACAGATACATTCTTTCTATTCTATTCCAAGGGAACTTCTACGCTATCATGGCGTTTTCCGCCAAGGCAAGCGAGGCAAGACCTCGCCCGCACGATCCATCGGGGTTTCTTGCGGATGGGATGGCTCCTGGCGCGAAAGTCGATGGCAGTGCTATGCTTATTGGTACCCTCGTGGGAATTAACGAATGGGCCCCTGGCGCGTCAGTCCTGTCCAGAAGGTGAGGGCGATGCCACAGATCTCTCCTCCGCACACGATCACTCAACTGGCATTCCCGCGCATCCCATCGCCATGCCTGAGCTTCTTTGCACTGTTCGCCATCCTGTCTGTTTGGCCAACAGTGACACTGGCAGAAATCCGAGTCGTGACCGCTCAGGGGGAATACCGGATGGGAGACCGTGACACCAGAGAAGACGCCATCCGTCTGGCCACCGAAGCGGCCAAACAGAAATGCCTTGGAGCAGGTCGCCGTGTACCTCGAAAGCATCACAATCGTGGACGGTCTCGCTGTCACGAAAGACGAGATGCGAACCTATACCGCTGGGTTGGTCCTCGTCCTGGATCAACAGACCATCACAACGCTCGATGGAGACACCGTCGTGGTCAGCACGGATCTGGTAGCCCAGATCGATACGGAAGAAGTCCGACAGGCCATCGCGACCTTGCGAGAGAACGAGGACGCCTGGCATCAACTCATCGCGCTGCGACAGGAAAATGACCAACTACAACAAGAGCTCGATGCGGCAAATCAGGCGTTGGCACAAGCCTCGACCACAGAACAGACACAGCAGGCGACCCAGCAACGCCAAGACATCTTGAATCGGGTGCAATCGAACGCCATGGTCTCGCAAGCCTGGACGGACTGGATGCTGGTCTCGCCGGGGATCTATTCCTCTCAGGGGCCGGGTCGGCCCAGATCCTCGCTCTCCTGAGCGTCGCCCAGGGCTTATATCCCACAAGCCCGCATATCCCAGTGGCCCAATATGTGATTACCACGAGACAGCCGCCCGTTCCCCCTGCAGCAGGAATGAGACAGCCGACCATGCCACGCCATCAGATCACGCTGGCGCCGGGATCGCAGACTGTTCCGCGAACATTGAACGAAATCACGCATAGCACACCGACAGCGCCACCGCACATCGGCAATCAACCCGGCATCATCCATCAGATACCGCCCTCCACGGGATCGGGAACGTTGACCGATGTCCGCCAGTTGAATCCCTTCTTGCCGCCATCGAGCGCTGCTCCACCCAACTCACAACAGGCTCCGATTGCCGGCTCACGGTCAGCCCGTGCGCTTCAGCAGTTTTTACAGCCGCAACAGGAGGCGGCGGGCGCACCACCTGCGACAAGACAATTCCCTCCGACGATGCATCAGATCCATCCGCCGGCCCTCCAGCAGACGCCACACCTGCCCCATCAGAATGGACCTGGTGGGTTTGGTGGCGGAGGACATCATGGCGGAGGCGGGGCGGCGGTCATGGTGGGAGCGGAGGACGAGGGAGGTAGCGTATGAAGAACAGAAGGGGCCAGTTGCTGATTGTTGGTGTGATCGCCACGAGCTGTTCAGTCCTGCTGCCGCTGCATTCGTTTGCTGCAGATTCGGGGTGATGTTCGAACCCATGCGGAGCAATCCTTTGATCAACTCAAGCAGCACACAGGACAACAAGGCTCCTCGAACGCGCCGTTCGGATCGCCCCACAAGATTGAAGATCGCAACAGCTATTCATCGGACCAGTACCTCGTCGGCAACGGTCAGGGTGATATGACGAAAGGGCAGATCGTCTGCCAACGGGTATCGGAACTGTCTGCCCGTACCGATTTGGCCAAACAGATTCGTATTCTGGTGAAAGAACATATGGTCGACCGAGTTCGCGAGGGGGCAGGCCGAGAGGCGGAACAGGACATCGAACTCACGCGTGAAGAAATCGTCCAGGAATATCTACAGGGCGTGAAGATCGTGGATCGCCGGATAGACGAAGGCAGCAAAACTTGTAGCGCGACTGCCGTCATGCCGAAAAGCCAGATCCAGCCCAATCCAGCGCCCAACCGCCTTGAGTCCACCCCGACAGTCATTCGATAAACCATCCTCCCGAAATCGTTCGTTGCAGTCCGCGGCCCACATCGGGTATGTAACTCCCCCATGCCGATCGAAAACAGCTTTCAACACGACGAGATGTCGCGAAAGAATCCCGGTGAGCGCCTCACCGTTCGTGAGGTCGCCCCAACTACCCTGCCCGAATCGACCCCCGCACAGGACGCGATGGGCAACACTCGGCAAGCGCCTCTCGCACGCTGGTGTCCGCATGATCGTCTTGCTGCACGGCTCCATCATGGGAACCGATGTCTTCGGGGTGCAACGGTTGGATGAGCTGGGCGGCCTCAAGCGTGGCTATTCGCGCGGCGTGGCGGGCCTTGATGCCTTATTGGCCCTGATGCGGGAAAGCAGTAATGGCATGTCCCCGCTGCCCGGCGGGCTGAAGCCACCGCCTCGCAAATGATGAGGCCACCAAAAGCTACTTGATGAGCAGATCGGGGATGCCGGGAACTTCACACACACCTATCTTGAACTGATGAGACAATTGCTCAACCGAGGCCTGGACCGTCCGATCCATTGCGTCCGCGAGCTCTGGTCCTGTGAACACCATCACCTGGGTCGTGCCATGGCCGGCCGTCTCGCTGCTCGAACGCCTTCACAACTGGGGCGAAACGCACAAGTTGAGCCAAGGCGATCGGATCCTCGTGCAGGCACATGGGCAGGCCGGGTTAGTCCTCGCCCTCGTCTCGAACCTCTTATGTGTGGCTTCGAACAGCAGCCGGACTCGGCTGCTTGACCTCTTGTCGGCTTTTGCCTCGCAAATCAATCGACCAGATATCGCCTCGACGATCCAACGTGTCGCTCCACTGCTATCGAATGGCGCCATCCTCAATGGAGTGACGCTGGACGTCGTTACATTCGGCATGCCGGTACGCTATGGGTGGGATCCGTCTGGATTGGGAGGACTGCTCCACATCGTCAACCACCGGAGCATGCGGACCGATGGAAAGAGCTGGCTCTCGAAGATGGAGTTGCCTCAGATCACGATGGAGATGCCGATCGCCTGGGGCGGAGATTACATCCAAGAATTGGCAGTGGCCGGCAGCGATGCGGTGCCGACGACCGAGGCAGCCAAGGCGGCTAATAAAGCCCTGTGGGAACTCGTGGAACCGTTTGATGGATTCGAACGATGGCTGGAATGTGCCCGCCGTGCCGTCCGAATCCCCAGTGAGGGACTGGGGATTCTCGCCGACTACAAAGATTCCACCGGGTCAACCAACGTGCGCGACCACTATTACGGTCACGCGGCCTATACTCGCCTCAATGCGATGCTGTTCAACACGACTGAGATCGTTCGCAAGCTCTCTATTCATGAGGAGCCATACCTCAACCACTAATCCCAAAGGATGTTCAAAAGGGCCTCTCAGCAAGGCCGCCGCGAGCGAGAGCCGAGGCGTACGCTTC
>ERZ1370068.7297-contig-6223_pt1 | contig 19120 bp, 27 predicted proteins | sample MGYA00561227_ERZ1370068 | MGnify/ENA primary metagenome ERZ1370068 (study PRJEB38410, sample SAMEA6850437) | metagenome | study: Metagenomic assessment of the ecological functions of the soil: analysis of the soil microbiota associated with the...
AACAACGTTTATCGTTCTATGTTCGCATGTTTTGATATTCGTTCTGCTTATAGCTGATACAAACCGCGAATGATGAATCCTGGGGTGGTTGATCAGTTTCGACGCGCTGGTATCGGACCGTTGGAAGTGCGGAAGAAGTGCAGTTACATGGTACGTGGCTCTCGCATGTGGTGGAAGCTGAAGTAAATAGCGCTCGGGGTCGAATGAAAGTAGTAAGCTTGTGTTCTGAAACCTGGTGCCCCCTGGTCACCTCCAATCCTAGATGTGGGCCAATACAGTTGGGCTTGGTGGAGAACCGTAATTTGAAGGCATGCTGGATCAGGTGCTGCTTGCAATGGAAAAGCTACCCTGAGCCAGATCATTTCGAAATCTGGAACAAGTTTCCCAGAGATCATGGCTTAACGCTGCAAGGTGGATCCATCGATAGTGATCCTAGCGCGCGGTGCCCAAAATGCAATGAACGAAATGCTTGAACCCAAGTTTAATCATGCAGCAGAACGAAAGGTCAGCTCATAGCCCAAAGTTTGATGGCGCTCGACACGCCCACCAGTAAAATCAAACATTCAGTTCAATGTTTGTCAGCCGTGGAAGGAACCAGAATCTGCCCAGCGCTTTCTCCACAGCCAGTGAACGCATGCTGAATATCAGTGAAGTAATATTCAAATTCTGAGAACGCGCCATGTCGCAGTGACGTAGTCAAAACAACAGTGAAATGCAGAATCTGAGCGTTTCATGGCCTTTTCCCGTCGCGAGCGCCCAGATCGCATGGGCGACCTGGTCGCCGCCCGCCGCCGCGTTGTCCCACGGTGATTGCCAGATGCGGACGCGTTCGGCCAGCGTCGTCGAGACATGCAGCCGGTAGCCCGACGTAGAACCCGAGGCCGAGCAGGCCCAGACCCGCTGCGGGCATGCCGATCCGGCCGCGCGCGACGGCGTAGGCCAACAGAAACACGCAGCACAGCAGGAGCGCCGGGCCAAGATCCTTCTGCAGGAAGAACAGCAGCAGCGCGGCGCCGACGCCGACGAGCACGGGAGAAAGTATTCGGCCCGCGGCACGTTGATCCATGCCGGCAGCGGCCGATCCGCGAACATCCTGCGCCGCAGCCGGAGCAACTCCCATCGACGCGCGAAATAGCCCGCGAGAAACAGCGCGAGCAGCAGCCGCGTGACTTCGACCGGTTGCAGCGGCCCGAGGTTCACCTTGGCGCCGCTCGCGCCGGGCCCGGAACCGAAGACCACGAGCAGCAGCGAGAGCGACAGGGCGCCGGCGAGCGGCACGTAGCTCAGATCGACGAGGCGCGGGCCGGTGAAATCGATGCACGACAAGGCGCCCATGACTGCGAGACCGAGCGTGGCCGTCTCCGCGTATCTGACGAAGAGCAGGCTGTCGCGCAGCGGATCCGGCCGGCTCACGAGCATCGCAAATCCGATCCCGGTCAGCAGATGAACCGCCGCCAGCAGGAGCCGGTCGCCGCTGATCCCGCGCAGACGCCATAGCAGCGCGACGGCATGGAAGCCGAGCATGTAGACAAGCGCGCACAGCAGCAGCTGTGTCCGAAACTGGCCGCGGCTCCGAACCACGAAATGCGGCTTCAGCGCGGCGAGATTGGCGGCCGTGACGCGGCCAACGTGGGCAATCGCGCCGACGTTCGGCAGCGCGTCGCCGTCGACTCCGCACCTCGGCGAGGTAGCGAAACAACTCGCCCGCCGCGGCGCGCCGTTCGAGTGGATTCTGGAACACCGCGGCCAGCGGCGCGTCCAACTCGCGCGCATCCGCGACGAGATTCAGATCGACGGCGGCGCGCTCAGCCGGACGATCCAGCAGCGTCAGGCGTCCTGCATCGCCAGCACGATGGCGAGGCAGACCAGCGCGGAGGTGGCGAGCAGGAGCCAATCGAGCGGACCCATGCCGCGTTCGAGAAGGGCGATGCGCTGCGCATCCCGCCGCGCCGCAGTCGTGTAGGTCGTGCCCATCACATCCCGACGGTCTTCGACGACAACTCTTCGAGCCGCCCTTCAGTCTGGGTGAGCCCGCGTTGCGCGGTCCGGATATTCCGTGGGACGTCGCCGAACCCGACCGCGTTCGAGTAGCACTCCAATGCGCGGCGGTAGGATTCCGCCGCGCGCGTGAGGTGAGTCCTGCTCCTGCGGGAGGCCCAGCAGCGTTCGGGCAGTGCGAGCGAAGGTGTCGGCGCGGGCGCGGTAGCCGTCCCCGAGTTGGGCCATCTCGCGATCGCTCTGCTGATATCCGAGGCGCTGCGCCTGTTTCAGCGCGTCGGCACCGCGATCGACGTCCTCGAGACCATAGATGAACGTGCGCAGCAAACCGAGGAACGGATCCGGCCAGTCGGAGCGCAGTTCCGCAGCCTCTCGAAACGCGGTCACGGCTTCAGCGAATTCCTGGTTCGCCTCGGCGGTTAGTTTCTTGCTCAGGCGGGCCTCCCCTTTGATGCGGTGCAGATGCCCGTCGCAGTAGCGCAGCGCCGCTTTCAACCGGCTGTCGCCCGGCTTCGCCGCCAGCGCTTCGGCGATGAGTTCGCGGGCCGATTTCCACTGCGCTTCCCTGACCGTGGGTTGGGGCGTTCGATAGTTGCTGAAGACACGTTCGGCGAGAACCTCGGTCTGCTGCGCCAGCGCGCGTTCGAGACCGGCGAAGCCGCCGCGCATGCTTCTCGATCGCAGGCCGTCGCATCGCCCTCCACGTGGCGATGGTGTCGTCGAGTTCCTGTGTCGGCGCCATGGCCGCAAGCCGCCGTGCCGTCCGCGACACCGACATCTCGTTGGCAATGATGAGGAGCACTGTCGCCAGCAGAGCAACCTGCAGCAAAGCGCCTTGGGAACCGCTTCGTCGGGCGCTTCGGGACGCCTTCGGGACACGGCGTCGCTGCGAACGGGAGTGAGGATCGGGGGCGAGGATCGGAGGAGCGACGATCGGCTCGTCCGTGCGCGATCCGGCGCCGATCGCTTCGTCACCACCTCGTCGACCACATCGGGTCGGCGTGTCCGTCTCGTCGACGGTTCGTCGACGGCACGAGCCGGCCAATTCGCGCGCTGCGCTTCGGTCTCGGTTCCGGACGGCGGCACAGGACAGGTCGTCCCGCATCGCCTTCGCGCTGGCGTATCGATCGGCTGGATCGGCGGCCAGCGCCCTGGCGACAACCGCCTGTAATCCGACGGGACAGTCATGGTCCAGCGGGATCGGCGCTCGACGCGCCAGGATCTGCTGCTCGAGGCGGCGGGTGTCGGCGGCCTTGAACGGCCGCGTGCCGCTGACCATCTCGTACGCAGCAGCACGCCCACAGCCCACAAATCCGCGTGCGCGTCGATGTCGCCGGTATCGAGCCGCTCGGGCGACAGATACGCAATGCTGCCGAAGTCGTTGCGCGTGACTTTGCGGCTGAGCGACAGCGCTTTGGCAATCCCGAAGTCGAGGACCTTGACCTGATCGCCCTGCAGGATTCGGATGTTTCGCGGCTGGAGATCGCCATGAAGGAGCGAGCGGAGGCGGGCGGCCATCGATCGTGACCTCGAAGGCGTGGGCCGCTTCCAGGAAATCACACAGTTGCATGCCAATCCCGATCGCTCGGGACGCCGGCAGCGGTCCGCCCACGATCACCTCGGACAGGTTCTGCCCGTCGAGGTACTCCATCGCGATGTAGAGATAGCCATCCTGGATCCCGTGTTCATAGACCCGCGGCACGTGAGGGCTCGCCAGGCAGAACTGCTCCTGCAGCTTCGCGCCCCAGCACTCGGCCTCGAGCGTGCCGTCCGCTTCCTGATCGCGGCCCGTCGCCACCAATCGCAGCGCCACGCGGCTGCTGGTGCGCGTGTCGGTCGCGAGAAAGACGACCGCCATGCCGCCGCGCCCGATCTCGTGGTCGATCTCGTACGGTCCGATGCGATGGAAGACCGTGTTCATGGGCCGCGGAAACCAGTTGTCCCGGAGGAACGCCGGCCGCCACGGATCGCCCGTCGACCCCGGCGCGTTTCGACCGGCGCCGTGAAACACGTTCCCGGACAACAGCGGCCGGGCCCCCGCTTCGATGACCAGCGTCTCGGACGCAGAGGTCGACAGACCGTTGCGCATGAACACGTTGTGGACGATTCGCGCCTCGGCACCGGAGCGAATCGCCAGTGCCGCCCCGGGTTGTCGTGGATGTCGCTCGCCACGACACTCGGCCGCGAGACGCCGCCGACGTCGATGGCGACCGCGGTGGCTCCCGACACTTCGACGTCTACGATCGAAAGGTCGGAATTCCTGACCAGCACGCCGGTGCCCAGGGCGCTGGCCGCGTCGCCGAGGATGCGAAACCCCGCGAATTCCGCGTCCTCAATACCAGTCGCCACGACGGCCGGATCGGTTTCCGACGCCTCGCCTGGCAGGCGAATGATCGCGGCGCGCGGGACTCGACTGATGAGACGCACTCCGGTTCTCAAAAGCAGACGCTCGTGGTATTCACCCGGTTCAACGATGACCGTCGAGCCGGGTCCGGCGCGCTGCAGCGCTTCGGCAATCGATCCCGTGGCGCGGACGAGGATGGATCGTTCGGCGAGCACCCTCGGGAGCAGTCGCGTCAGGCTGGCGCGCCAGTCCGGGCGAAGACGCAGAGCGGCGAACGCAGCAACGACCACGATGGCGACGGTCAGCGCACTGATGAGCCCCACTCGCGCGCGGGGTCGGGGTTTTGCTGGAACCGTCGAGCTCCGAGCCTCGGCAGAACCGCTCGCCTTCGACATAGACGACCGTGATGTTGTCTTTGCCGCCGGCGGCATTGGCGGCATCGATCAGCGTCGTCAACCACGCGATCGGGCTGGCCAGCGAGCTCGGCGACCGTCTCGCGGATCTTGGTCGACGCAATCGCGTCGGTGAGACCGTCGCTGCAGAGCAGCAGCGCGGCGTCAGGCTCGAACGGCGTCTCGTAAACGTCGATGAAATCGAGATCCGACGGGTCGTGCTCCTCCGAACCGACGTCGCGATACACCTCGTTGCGTCGCGGATGTCGCATCGCCTCGAGCTCCGAGAGCTGCTGCGCATCCTCGCGCTCGCCCACCGGCGAATGATCGCGCGTGATCTTGGTGATCGTGCCGCGGGTGACCTTGTAGAGCCTGGTGTCGCCGACGTGCCCGACGATCGCGCGGCCGTCCTCGACGACCGACAATCGTGAGGACGCAGGCCATGCCGCGCCACTCGGGCCTGGAGACGCCGCGCGCGGAGCACCTCGTTGTTCGCGATCGTGATCGCCTCGGTCACGCGATCGATTACCGTTCCCGTTTCGCGCTCCAGTCTGGTCCGGATCGACACGAGAGCGATGTCGGCCGCTCGCCCGCCGGCGGCCTGCCCGCCGACGCCGTCGATGACGGCGAAGATGCCGCGTGACAGATCGCAGTGGACCCGGTCCTCGTTGACCTCGCGGTGCGACCCGGGATCCGAGCCGGCCGCCGCCCGGAGGTCGCGTGAGACTCGAGGCGAGTCCCGAACTACTCGTGCCGCGTTTTGGCAGGACCCATACGTAGGACGCGACGAGCGCGCACAGCGCGCCGAGAAACAGGGGCCGGCTCCACAGGAGCAGCGTCAACATCACCCGGCTCGACGGAAATCCAGGAACACCGTATCGGCGAGACCGATCCGCGCCTCGTCCGGCACGAGCGTCTCGGCGCCGTTTTCGCGCTTGCTGCCCTCGACCTCGTCGTGCCCGCGAGGAACATGCCGGCCGTTCAGGGTCGTGCCCAGCGAGCTCAAGTCGATGAGAAAGAAGCGGCCGGACGCGGCGTCGCGGCGAATCCGAGCGTGCTCGCGAGGAGACGTCCGGGGAGGACGCGATTCGTGCGTCCACCGGATACGCGATGCCGCCACGCCCTACCGTCAACGATTCCTTGACGACGTCGTAGGAATGACGGCCGCGAGTCGTCCTCGTAGACGATCGTCGCGCGCACCGAGGCGGAACGGCGCGGCTGCCGTGCTGACGTCCGTGTGCTCCCGCGTCGTTGTTCGCGACCCGGTGTGGACGGTCGTGATACGGCGTGTGCGTTCACCCATTCCGGAGGTCGGGACTCGACGGCAGCATGAGCTCGGAGTCGACGAGCAGAGTCGCCATCGGCCAGATCGCCGTCCGGGTCCGCCACGAACTCGACGTGCCAGTCCGAGCCGGCGTTCTGGACGTCGGCGCCTGGGCGGCGGGCCGAGCGGCCGAGCCAGCGCCGCACTCGCGAGCCCTGATTCAGTTTCTCCAGTTCCTCGCGGAGCGCGCGGGCCGTCTGTTCGCGCAGGATCGGCACGATGCCCTCCAGCCGGCGGAACTCGCTTGGATGCAGGTAGACGGTGTACCGGCTCGCGGCCAGCGTCGGTATTTGAGGGGTTCCAGATTCCTGCGCATGTTGTCGACGACCGCGTCGATGATGTCGCGAGCCGGTCTGGTGGACAGTGCGGTGCGATGCCATCGGCTGTTGTCCTATACTCGACGCTGGCGAGTGTCGCGCGGTTCGCGGTAGAGCCTGTCCGAGTCATAGCATGGGTCGCGTTCCGAGCGCCGCGCCGGCAGATGCAAGGCGCCGCGACGCAGGCAATGCGGGACATTGTCGAGGAGCGGCAACGCCGCCAGATGCCAGCGCCGCCGGAACCCGGAGGCGCATGGGGGTTGCGGGCGAGTTCGTCGTTCCTCGGCGTCGCCGATGCCCCACATCGCCTCCGCCTCGCGCCTCGATCTCGCCTCGCAAGCCCCATGTGCGCGACCTATGCTATGACTCGGACAGGCTCTTAGGTCTTAAGGGATTCCGAAAGATTTCCTAATTTCCGGTGAGAGTGCGATTCCCCCGTTCACGCTCGACTCCGAGACGAGGCAGCTGAGCCGTGCCGATCGGCGCGACCCGGACGTCCACCTCTCCCCAAGGCCTTCGACCTGCTCTGCCTGCTCGTGCAGCACCGGCCCAAGGTGCTCGAAAAGGCGAGTGCTGCATGCGCAGATCTGGCCGGATACCTACGTCGGGGACGCGACGCTCAATGTGTTGATCGGGGAGATCCGGAAGGCGATCGACGACAATGTCCGCGAGCCGCGGTTCATTCGAACCGTGCACGGTGTCGGCTACGCGTTCTGCGGGGATGTGAACGACGACACCGCGCCGCCGCGAGACGCGCAGACGCTGTTGTGCTGGCTGACGTGGAAGGGCACCACGTTTTCGTCTCGACGAAGGCGACAACGTGATCGGGCGCGGTCCGCGGTGCGCCGTGTTCCTGGATCTCGACGGCGTGTCACGGCGGCACGCGAACATCCACATCGATGTACGAGCCACGGTCCGTGACACTCGCCGATCTGGGCAGCACCAACGGGACCTTTGTCGGCCGGAGGCGCGTGACTGCGCCGATGCCGCTGCACGATGACGACCGGATCACGATCGCGTCAGTCGACCTGCGAGTGCGCCTGTGGGCGTCGGAGGACGGGCCCAAGACCAAGCGCATCCAGTCGACGGACGTGACGGGCCACCGACAGTGGCCTTGGACTATCATCCCGCCAGCACACATGTGGCACCGAAGCCGATCGCCGCTGACGCGCCTCGCCGTTCCCGCGCTCGTGCTCGCCTGCGGGCCGCTGCTCGTCGGGTCGGCGCAATCCAATCGCCGCGCGGCGGACACGACATGGACCGTGAGCCGCACACCCGATGGACACCCCGATCTGGCGGGCATGTGGACGAACTACGACTCGACGCCCTTCGAACGTCTCGGCGCCGACGAGCAGTTTCCGCGCGATCTGGCGGTGAGCACCGCCGACTGGCTGGTGCAGGACAGTCCGAAGAGCCCTCGACGGCCATCGATGGTCGTGGATCCACCGAACGGGAGAGTCCCGCTGAGGCCGGAGGCGATCAAGGCGAGAGACGCGATGCTCGCTCAGTCTTCGAATTCGCTCGAACGCTACGGGCCGTGGGAACGATGCATCACGCGCGGCGTGCCCTCATCGATGATGCCCAGCGCGCTACAACAACGGCCATCAGATCGTCCAGACGCGCGACTTCATCGTCTTTCACTCCGAAATGATCCACGAAGCGCGCGTGATTGCGTTGGACGGCCAGGCCGCATCCCGGTCCGGAGGTCCGCTCGTGGAACGGCGATTCGGTCGGTCACTGGGAGGGCGACACCCTGGTCGTGGACACGACCAACTTCAACGGCAAGGGCTGGATCGCGACGCACGCGGCGTCCGGTTGGCTTCGCGGCATTCAGCAGAGCGAGGCCTGCCATGTGATCGAGCGCCTCACACGCGTGGACGCGAACACGATCCGGTACGAAGCCACGATCGACGATCCGAAGGTCTATACGCGGACCTGGACCGTCGCATTTCCGCTGAACCGGGACGAGCCGTATCGCATCTACGAATACGCGTGCCACGAAGGCAATCATGCGCTGGAGAACATGCTGCGCCTCGGCGACATGCCGAACCGCCGCTGATGAGCATGCGCGGGTGAAATCAGCGATCGCCTTGGTCGCCGCCGGCCTCGTGCTGGCGAGCGGATCTGATCGCCCAACCCGTGTTTCGCGGGCACCGAGATCTTTCCGCCCGAAGAGTTCGCGGCGCAGGCGCGCCAGGGTCATCGGCGCAGATCGGCGATGGCGTCGCCATCGTGCTCGGCACCACCGAACCTCCGGGCGAGATGCCGTTCCGGCAGAACACGCAGTTCTTCTACCTGACCGGCGTCACCGAGCCGCGGGCGAGCGTCGTGATCGACGGCCGAGCCAAGACCACCACGGTGTTCCTGCAGCCGAAGACGCCGGCGCAGGACAACAGCCAGTACGGGCCGGGCATGGGGCCGGGCGCGGCGTCGGCCACGGCGCTCGGCGTGGATGCCGCCGTCGACCGCGCCGAGTTCACCGCGGCGATCACGGCCCTCGCGCAGCGACAAGCGCACGATCTACACGCCGTTTGCCGCCGAGGTGCTCGGCAGCCAGAGCCAGGGCGACCCGACGCGCATGTGGGCCAACAACGCCAGAAGGATCCCTGGGACGGGCGCGACTCGCGCGAGGCCACGTTCATCGCCAAGCTGAAGACAGCCGCGCCGGCGTCGACGGATCGAGAACCTCGACCCGATCGTCAACGCCATGCGCGCCGTGAAGAGTCGCGCGCGAGATCGCGGTCATCCGCGAGGCCACGCGCATCACCGGCGAGGCCATCGTCGCGGCGATGAAGGCCACGAGGCCCGGCATGCACGAGTACGAGCTGCAGGCCAGCGCCGAGTACGTGTTCAAGAAGAACGGCGCGCTCGGCGCCTCGTATTTCGCGCTCATCGCCACCGGACCCGAACACCTACTACACCCACTACAACCGCAACACGGCGGTGCTCGCCGCCGGCGATCTGGTGCAGTTCGACTACGCGCCCGACTACAAGTATTACCAGTCGGACGTCACGCGCGTGTGCGCCGGCCAACGGCAGGTTCACGCCGCGCCAGCGCGAGATGTACGAGATCTATCTCGAAGCTCTATCAGGCCGTGCTGACGTCGATCGAGGTGCACAAGACTCCCGGCCGAGTGCGTGAAGGACGCGCTCGTGAAGATGGACGCCGCGATGGCGTCCTACAGGTTCACCGACGAGCGCATCAAGGCCGCGGCCGCGAAGATGGTCGAAGGCTACCGCGCCCGCCAGGCCACCACGCGCAGCCTCGGCCACAACGTCGGCCTCGAGGTGCACGATGTCGGCGGCCTGCAGGCGGCGACGTTCGAGCCCGGCCGCATCTTCACGATCGAGCCGCAGTTCCGGATCGAAGAAGAGCACCTCGGCATCCGGCTCGAGGACACGATCCTGATCACCGAGACGGGCGTGGAGGTCTTGTCTGGCAACGTGCCGATCACTGCGTGGCGGACGTGGAACGGACCATGAAGAACAGCCGGCCATGATTCCGGAGGCATTTCACTCCGGCCTGCCCGGCACGAGTCAGCATCGTTCTGGCGGTGTGTTCGTCGTTCCAGTCGGAATTGCTCTTTGGCCAATCCGAAGTTGGCGCGCTGGTCCCGCCCGTCCAGCGATAGTTACACGAACGCGGAGCTTCGTGACAGCGGAACGGACCGCCTCGACGCGCCGTGCCGCGATTGATGTCCGGTTGAATCGACAGCTCGCCTCCGACGCTGCGCACGCGCTCCGCCATGCTCATGAGGCCCAGCCCGGACCGCTCTCGGTCTCGGCGTTGGAAAGCCGCGGCCCGAATCCGACACGCACAGCGAGAACGGCGTCCGAGGTGGCGTGCCAGCTTGAGCGTGGACTCGGTGGCGCCGCTGTGCTTCTCGGCGTTTCGAGGGCTTCCTGGGCGACTCGGTATAGGCAGGTCGTGATCGTGGACGGCAGATCCGGCACCTTCGTCGTGCTGGAAATCGACTGGATGCCGTTCTGCCGTCCGAAATCCGCGCAGTAGGTCGCCAGCGCCTTGGTCAACCCGACGAGCGCCACCTGCGACGGGTGCAGCCGGTGCGACAGGCGATGCGTATCGGCGCAGATCTCCTCGAGGAGCTTGCTCGACGCCTGCAGCTGGCCGGCCAGGGACGGAGCTCCGCAACCGCGACGTCTTCTGCACGTCGGCCAACTGGCAGGCCAGCACGGCGAGCCGTTGGCCGATGTTGTCGTTGCAGCTCGCGCGCGACGTGGCGCCCGCTCCTCGTCCTGCACCCGGGTCAGGCGATCGCGAAGCGTCGCGCAGCTTCGTTTCGGACTCGACTCGTTCGGTGATGTCCTGGTAGATGCCGAAGCAGCCTGCGAACGCGTTGTCGACCATCAACGGGATCGCGTGCAGCTCGCACGTTGACCCGGCTCCCGTCCTTGCGCCGTCGGACGACCTTGGTATGAACCGTCTCGCCGCTCAACACGCGCTTACTGATTTCTCTGGCTTCCTGATTCTCCGGGAAGACCCACCAGGTCGTCGGATCCTTCCAACAGATCCTCTCCGGAATAGCGGAACATGTGCTGAAAGGCTGCGTTGTAGATCTGGATGCGGTGATCCTTGTCGCCGACGAGGATGCCGAACGGGCTGTTGGCGATCAACGTGCGCAGGACTGCGGCGCGCTCGTTGGCCTCCTGCTCGTGACGCTTGCTGGCGGTGATGTCGAAGGTGGTTCCCAGAATCGCCGGCTTGCCCTCGTACTCCGTGGGCGTGGCGGTGAAGTCGATCCAGCGCGTCTCGCCGCTTCTACTCGCGACCTGGCATTCGAATCGGACGGGAACGCCTTCCGGTCTCGAGCGGTCCTGCGGCGCGCATGCGCGCGACCTCCCGCGGAATCCGGGTGGACCAGATCCCAGACACTCATGGAGAGGAGCTCGCGGGACGAGTACTCCGGTGAAGGCCTCCACGCGCGGATTGACGTAGCAGAACGCCCGTCCGGCCGGAAGATGAAGATGCCGCACCGCGCCGTTTCGGCCAGGAGACGGTATTTCGATTCGCTCTCCCGAAGCGCGTCTTCCGCCAGCTTTTGCGCCGTGATGTCGGCGATGGCCGCCAGCACGCACGGCCGTCCGCCGAGCGAGATGAGACCAGCCGAGTACAAGGTGGTGATCAGGCTGCCCGACTTCGTGCGAAACTGCGCGTTCTGATCCCTGACGCGTCTTCTGACGCTCCAGCGTCGCGATCATCGCGGCCCGATCGTCGGGAGAGGGCCAGACGTTGAGCTCCAGCGACGTGCGCCCGACGATCTCGTCGCGCGTGTAGCCGATCTGCCGCTCGAACGCGTCGTTGATCTCGAGGTATCGCCCTTCGTCCACGGTCGTGATCGCCATCGCAATCGGGCTGGCATGGAACGCGGTCGTGAACCGGTCTTCGGAGGCGCGCAGAGCGCGGGCCGTCAGCACGCGCTCGGTGACGTCGCGCGCCGCGCCGACCACGATCGGTGTGCTGGCGCCTTCACGCAGGGCGCACCAGTATCCCACCACCGGTATTCGCCGGCGCGCGTGCGCAGGGCCATCAGGCCGGTTGCCACCCCGTCTCTTCGGACCGTGTCGAGATACGGTTGGAATCTGGCTCGAACTTCCGGCGCCAGCAGTTCCGGCAGCGAAATCCGCAGGAGCTCGTCAGGCTCGCGGCCCAGCGCGCACGCGCCGCGGCGGCGTTGACCCAGAGGAGCCGGCCGTCGAGATCGTGCCTACACTGAAGATCGGTCTCTTGCGTCCCGCTGAATGCTACGCTTTCGCTCATACCTGAACCGTTTGCTGACGAGCCGGTTATTGTAAACGGACTCCCGAGAATGAACACTCCCAGTTCTACGGTGCGTTGTGATTGCATGTGCTCTGTGCCGCTGCCCAAGGGCCGTTCGGCGTGACACTCCTCGACAATCGATTCGATACCAGGGGTTCAATCGGTCAGGGCGGCATGGGGGTCGTCCTGCGCGGACACGACCGCCAGACCGGCCGGCCGGTGGCGATCAAGACGCTGCGCGCCGACGTGGCCGAGCGTCATCCTGGTGCGCTCGATCGCTTCCAGCGCGAAGCGGAGATGTTGCGCCAGCTGAATCATCCGAACATCATCCAGGTGCTCGCGACGCTCGAACACGAGGGGACCACCTACATCGTGATGGAGTTCGCCGAAGGCGAGATCGCTGGCAGCGCTGCTCCGCCGTCAGCCGCCATTGCCGCTCGACCGCGTCCTGTCGATCGCGCTCGACGTCGCCGACGCCATGACGCGCGTGCATCGGCTCGGCATTCTGCATCGCGATCTGAAACCCGAGAACGTGCTGCTGGCGGCCGACGGCACCGCGCGACTGAGCGACTTCGGCATCGCCTACCTGATCGGCGGAGCGACCAGGCTCACTCAGGAAGCCGGTGTCTTCGGCACCCCGCAGCACTGAGCCCGGAGGCGCTCAGAGGCAAATCTCTCGATGCACGCACCGACATCTGGGCGTTCGGCGTCGTGCTCTTCGAGATGCTCACGGGGCGTCCGCCGTTCACGGGCAATCTCATGGCGGCGATCGTCCAGTCGGTGCTGAACGATCGAGTGCCCGATCTCGAAGATCTCCGGCCCGACGCTCCCGCCGCGCTTCTCGATCTCTGTGCCGGATGCTCGAAAAGATCCGGGCACGCGCATCCGCAGCGTGCGCCTCGTGGGCGCCGAACTGGAAACACTACTCCACCGATCGGATCAGGCGCAGACGATGCTCCGGCGCGGCGATTCCGGATCTCGACCCGCCTGCCGAACCCACGAATTCCTTCGCGTCGAGCTCGACTCCATCGTCGACCGGACGCCTTCACAACATCCCGGCGCAGACGACGCCGTTCGTCAGGCGGCAGGAGGAACTGCCGGCATTGGCCCGGCCTCGTCAACGATCCTGCCGTGCGTATGATCACCGTGCTTGGCACCGGCGGCAGCGGGAAGACCCGCGTCGCGCAGGAAGTCGCGATCAGGAATGTCGCGGAATTTCCGACGGCGCCTTCTTCGTGCCGCTCGCGCCTCTGCGCGAAGCCGAGCACATCGTGACGACGATCGGCGAGTCGATCGGGCTCGCGTTCAAGCCGGGGATTCCGCAGCTGCACCAGCTGGCAGCGCATCTTGCCGACAAGCACATACTGCTGCTCCTCGACAACTTCGAGCATCTGCTGAACGGCGCGGGCGCCGTGTCCGACATCCTCAATGCCGCGGCGCGCGTGACGATCCTGGCCACGTCGCGCGAACGTCTCGGCCTGCAGGAAGAAACGGTCTTCAGGCTGGATGGCATCGACGTGCCGCCGCCGGACGCGCCGATCGAGACGCTGGCGTCCTTCAGCGCGGTGAGCTGTTCCTGCAGAGCGCCCGCCGCACCTCTCCGGCGTATGCGCCGCGGAACGGCGACCTCTCCGCGATTGCGGCGATCTGCCGCGCCGTCGGCGGAAGTCCGCTCGCCATTCTCCTCGCCGCCTCGTGGGTGGAGGTCGTCAGCCCACCGGAGATCCTGCAGGAGATCCGACGCAGCCTGGATTTTCTCGAAACGGATCTGCGTCACGTCGAACAGCGGCACCGCAGCATGCGTGTCGTGTTCGATGCGTCGTGGCAGCGCCTTTCGGACGAGGAACGGGAGCAGTTCGCGCGAATGGCGGTGTTTCGCGGCGGCTTTACGCGTGAGGCGGCACAGGAGGTGACGGGGGCATCGCTGCGCACCCTTTCGAACCTCGTTCGGCTGTCGCTGCTGCAGCGCGATCCCGCGACCGGCCGTTACGACATGCACGAGCTGCTGCGCCAGCGTGCCGAAGGACGTCTCGCCGCGACGCCGAATGCGCACGACGATGCCGCCGGGCAGACACGCGGCGTACTACGCCGCGTTCCTGCATCGTCTCGAGGCCGGGTTACTCGGGGCGGACAAGCACAAGGGACTGGCGCAGATCGAACGGGAAATCGACAACGTGCGCGCGGCGTGGACTTTGCGGTGGCGCACGGCAACCTGCCCGTGATCGGGCAGGCGCTCACGAGCATGGCGACGGATACGGCCTGCGCACGCTGAACGAGGAGAGCCGTCGCCCGCCTCGGCGCGGCGCTGGACGTCGTCCGCGCGCTGCCGGAGAGCGGACGGCCGTTGGAACTGGAACTCGGACTGCAGGTGCGCGCGACCGTCGCGTTGATGAACCTGAAAGTTACGGCGATCCCGGTGTCGGCGCCGGGTTCACGCGCGCGCACGAACTGTGCAATCAGCTGGGGCCAGTCGCGCATGATCGCGCGCCGGTCATGTTCGGCCTGTGGGCCTTCAACATCATCTCCGCGCACCACGCCAGGGCGAAGGGCTCGCGCAACAACTGCTGCAGATCGGCGAGAGCTCCAGCGATCCGGTGCTCGAAATCGGTGGACACCATGCGTCCGCGGGTTCGAGCGTCTCGTCCGCAAACCTCGAACAGGCCATTGCCCACGCCGAACGCGTCCTGCAGCTCTATCGCCCGAATACGACCCGCTCATCATCACGTTCTTCGCGGACCATTCGGCATCGGCGAGCCGCGGGTGGCACATCGCGGCGCTGACAGCGCTGGGCCACCTGGATCGCGCGCAGCAGGTCGCGCGCGAGATGCGTGCGTTCTTCGAACAGCTCGGCCACGGCCAGACGCACGCGCAGGGGCTGATGTTTCTGTTTCTGCACGCGACCATCTGCCGGGACTATGTGAAAGCCGAGGAACTGGGGCGCGATATGAAGCGTGCCGGCGAGCAATGCATGGCTTGCCGGCATGCGCGGTGTTCGGCAGAGTTCTTCCCTCCAGTGCACGACAATGGATCCGGTGCTCATCGCACCGGGCGACTCACGCCGTGCGAGACATGTTCGGCTGCAAGTGCATGACGATTGGATTTGAGCGTCATACGGCTCGCCCACGCGCAGCTCGCGGCCGGCGACGCGAAGGCCGCGCTCGCCGCCGTCGAAAGCGGTCTCGAGTGGCTGCAGGAACGCAGGAGGAGTGCTGCCGAGGCCGGGATCCTACGCACGCGCGGCGACGTCCTCTGCGCGATCGGCGATCTGGCCGCCGCTGAAGAGAGGACACAGACGGCAGTCTCCGTCGCGCGCTCGCACAACGCGGCTGTTCGAACTGCGGGCGACGATGGGGGCTGTCCGCGTGTGGCGGCACCAAAACCGAACCCGCCGACGCCAGTCAGCTGCGTCCGGTCCACGAGTGGTTCACCAGGGACTGGACGATCGACTTGCGCGATGCCCGAGCGCTGCTCGACGAACTGAGCGCAACAGCGTAGCGGCGCGGCCCTCCGGGCTCGGCTCGATTACCAAACCCGCCACCCCGAACTCTGTCGACGAATCCTCCCGGGACGAGTATCATCTCCCGTCTTCGAAATGAGGAATATTCGCTACCCCATCCGGGCGACGCTCGTGATTCTGGCGTGCGCGTCAGTCAGCGGCGCGCAAACCGAACATCGCGGCAGATGTTGCTGTAGTAATGCGCGCGATTTGCCTCCCACAGCGCGTTTGCCAGTGTTCCGCCGGAGCTGAGCCGATCGTTCGGGAACCCATCGATTTCATCGAGGCTGTTGCGCTGCAGGCGGCACGCCTGAACCCCAAGTACGTCAGAACGAATCAATCCGTGAACGAGGTTCGATCCACGTTGCCGCGCCGGCGGCTGGATCTCGTGGTGCCGCATCGAGGACCGGCGGCGGTGTTCGCCAGACGTACCGGCAGCAGCTCTTTCCCACAACGCCGATGCTGCTGGCCGGAGTCGATCGCCGTTTCGTTCAGAACACGGCCCTTGCCGCCAACGACACGGCCGTCGCCGTCAGACACGACCCGCCAGCAGATGATCGAGAGCCATTCTGCGGCTCCTTCCGACACCAGGACGGTCTTCGCGTGGTCATCGGGGCGTCCCAGTTCGAGCAGTTCTGGCTCAAGGAGGTGAAGGCGCGGGCTTCGACGATTCGAGGGTCGATTGACATTCATCTGGACGAATGAGCTGTCCTTCGAGGAGATGCTCGAGGGCTGACGCCTCGCTGCCGCGCGCAATCCGCGATCTTCTACGGGGTTTTGTCGTTGGACGCGAAGGGTGTTCGTCGCAGACGAGGAACAGAACGCTGGGCGCGCTTCACGCCGCCGCAACGCGCCCATCTTCGGTTTGCAGCAGCACAACTGGGCCGCGGCATCGTGGGCGGGCCGCTGCTGTCCATCGAGCGCTGAGCCGGAACACGGCGACAGTCGCCGTCCGCATGCTCCGCGGCGCATCGCCGCACAGTCTCACGACGCAGCGCAGATTGCGGCGACGCCGGCCTTCGACGGGCGCGAGCTGCGCCGCTGGGGCATTAGCGAGGATCGCCTGCAGCCGGGCAGCGTCGTGCTATTTCGCGAGCCGACGGCGTGGCAGCGATATCGACCTCAGATCATCGCGGGCGTGACCTTCGCGAGTGTCAGGCGGTGTTCGTCGATCGCCTTGCTCGCGAGCCTGGTCAAGCGCCGACGGCGTGCGGAACGGTCGCTCCGCGTGAATGAAGAGGCTTCCGCCTGCTGTCGATACCGCGCCGGTCATGATCTGGAGCGCAGGTCCCGACAAGCGGTGCACGAACGTCAATCGTGCCCGTCTCGATTTCACCGGCCGACCGATCGAGGCGGAATTGGGAGAGGCTGGACCGAACGGCGGTCCACCCTGATGATCTGCGCCACTGCCGCGGGATCTTCACGCAGGCGTTCGACCGCCGTGAGCGCTTCCGAGTGGAGTGCCCGCCTCCGCCGTCAGTGACGGTGATGCCGATGGATCCTCGACACCGAGCAGATTCGCGGATGGCTTCGGCGGGTTACATCGGCTCCGCGATCGACGTGACGGAGCTCAAGCTCGCCAGCGTCGCGCTGTCCGGCCTGAGCCGTCAGGCTGTTGCAATCGCACGAGGAGGAGCGCGCCCGGATCGCCACGAGAGCTCAACGAGGATCTCTGCCACAGCGGATGACGGGGCTCACGTTGCAACTGCACAGCGTTGAGCACGGGGCCGCGCGGCGAGTGTCACTCGAGATGCGCGCTGCGTGTCGAGGAGCTGTGCGCGCAGTTCGGCGATCTGGTGAGCGGAGATTCAGGCCATCTCCGGATCAGTCAGGTCCGCAAACTCGAGTTGCTCGGACTCCGCGGCATCGGTCAGGACCTTCTGCCAGCAGCAATGTCCGCGCGCCACGGCGTCACGATTGACTTCCACTATGAGGGTGCGCCGGACGATCTCCCGAACGACGTTGCGCTGGCCATGTTCCGCGCGTATTGCAGGAGGCGCTCGACAATGCCGTCGAGACACGCCGCGGTGCGTCGCGTGTCGGTGTCGCTCGGCGGCAGCCGCGATGAGATGCGACTCGACGTCGCCGACGAGGGCGTCGGTTTCGATCTCGAGGCCGCCATGAGAAGTCACGGGCTCGGATTGATCGGCATGCGGGAGAGGCTGAGCCTGGTCGACGGTGAATGCCTGATCGAATCGCAGCCTGGTGCGGGACCGGATCCGCGCGCGCGTGCCGCTGCGCCGCGAACGCAGCGACGCGCGAATAGCATTCAGGAAGAGTGAGAGCCTCGCTTTCTCACTTCTCGACGCGAAACAGCGACTTGCTCACCTCGTCGCGGGCGCCCAAATAGCGCGTTGTGCCGCTGAGCGTGAGCATGTAGTCCTGGCGCAAGGCGGTCGGCCGGCAGCGTCAGCTCAAGGAGCCAGCCCGACGTAAATGTGTGCGGTCGTGCGTGCCTGCGCTGCTGGATACTGGCTGGCCGGCTCGCCAGCAACTCGTCCGCGGCAGATCGCACATGACGAACGCCGCGTCACTTGTCGGCGGACGCTGCTCTCCGCTGGCGGTCGAGAATGGAGAAAAATACTCCTGAAACGCGCGCCAGTTCAGCCGCATGGCGTCAGAATCTTGGCTCACGACTCCGCCGTCAGCACCGTGATCTTCGGTGGAGGAGCCGGCGGTGGTTGCGCCGGCACTGGCGTCACAGCGTCAGCTGACGACTCGGACGCAGCCGCGGTAGGTGTGGGTGAGCCGCCGCCGACGTCGACGCCGGATGTCTTGCCAACGGTGATCAGGAGCGATCGAAAACGACGGTCGAAATGACGAAGCGCGTGGCATGTCTCCCGCGTGCAGATACGATTCTGATGTCTTCAAAATGCGCCAGCAGCGCACCGACCTGCGAGCCCAGCAGTCGCGTTTCGATCGTCTTACCCACGATCAGTGATGGGATCCAAGCCCGTCGTATCAGGACAGAGTTCGCCGCCAAGGTGTGACCGGTGTTAGCCTTGCCGGAGACCGTCGTGTCATATCGCGATCAGGATCGTTTCGTTTGCCGCGTATCTTGCCTTGGGCCTGTCCGACCATTCGAAGCCCACCAGCAATTCGTCGTAATTGAGGTTTCCTCGGAGAAATCGTTGCGGGCGTGTTGGCGCGCAAATCAGCTGGCCGAGCGTGGGGAACCGATCCGTTGTGCAGGTATGGCGCCTGGGCCCAGATGCCATGCGGCATGTCGGCTTTGTATCCATTGGTTCTCTCCGCGACGCGTCGTGGCGTGTCCCGGAAATATTCGTCGAGGCGCGCCTGCCAGTCACCTTTCGGCACGCACCAGTCAGCGCCCGGCTTTCCTGTTGTTCCGACCATAGATGCGGCAGGCCTCCATGACCAGCGCGGCAAGGCGTATCGGGACACGCTCGTGTTCACCATCGAGCGGTTCGGGTCCACCAAGCGTCGAGGCGGGATAGCAATGCGTAACT
>ERZ1370068.1380-contig-11270_pt1 | contig 19116 bp, 41 predicted proteins | sample MGYA00561227_ERZ1370068 | MGnify/ENA primary metagenome ERZ1370068 (study PRJEB38410, sample SAMEA6850437) | metagenome | study: Metagenomic assessment of the ecological functions of the soil: analysis of the soil microbiota associated with the...
CGAAGTAGGAGCGCGAGCTTGGCACGAGCCCAGTCCTGGTGGCTCTTGCGGCCATTGGCCACACAAGGCGTCGTGCACCTGGTGCAGCGGCTCAATGATCAGGGATCCATCCGGACGCCGATTCTCCGGATCATTCCACAGTTTGAGCATCGCCAGGCTGGTGGCCCAGGTGGTGTTGGACTGGGGTTCGTGCGCAAGGAATTCTTTGACCGTATCGTGCATGCGCTGGTCCAAAGCGCCGGCCGAAGAAGAGGCGGCACTGGCCGGAGGCCGAGGCGAGCTTAGCATCGGCCACGAGCTTCGATTCCGCCCAGCGGTGCCAAACGAGGATGCCGGGGTAGCGGGTGAACATCAGGTTCTGGAGGTTGCGTGGCGACCGATTGCTCCATGTAGATGGGAGTGCCGGACTCTTTGAAACTGTCCCGGAGGATGTTCGCGCACATGGTGGGAATCCCCATCATGTAGGAGCTGCCGTGCTGGACCCGCTTGCAGCCTAGGTAGAGCCACTTGCCGGCGAGCTGGATGACGATCGGGAAAACGTGATCGTGGAGCCATTTGAGTTCCTCGCGGTCGAAATCGTTGACGGCGGGCCCGAGCCAGTACATGAGGGCGATCAGCTTGGCGGGCTTCATGCCGGCCAGGTAGTCGAGCCACATGTTGGGGTCGCCTAGTCGGTGACAGTGAGCAGCAACGGTCCACCCATCGGCTCCTTCAAGATCGCATTGAAAGAAATCGTAACCTTCATCGGCAACAATAGTTGATCCGGAGGTCCTTTTGGATGGTTTGCAGATTTGCACCCGAACCCGTGGGCGACGTATAGCACTTAACTCGCCCTGTCTCTGCTTCAAGAGAGTAGCCGCAACGGACTCGGCCGTCATCGATCAGCAGCGATTTGAAGAGTTTCTCGAACACCTTCGAGGTGTCGGTGCTTGAGGATGTCGGAGAGGAATTCATCGTTGGGACGGTTGCGTTTGAGGGTCAGGATGGCGTCGATGTCGGAGGTCAGTTTGTCGGACTTGCGGTTGCTTCCCGGTTCCCTGGCATATTGGGGGCGTAGCCTTTGTCGGTGTAGAGGGCTTCCATCAGCCGCAGGGGGCGGAGGCTGCCTTTCGCGCCCGCGAAGTTCTTTGCCCGCAGAAGCGGCCAGCCGGTCGCCCACAGGCCTGATCTGCTCGACGGTGTCGGCGAAGCATCGCTTTGGCCCGCTCGCGGTCGTAGCGAATGCCGCGCAGCTCCATATAGAGGAAGGGGTCTGCAAGCTCGATCATCTTGCGGTAGTGGACGAGTGGAGGACCAGTGCAGGGCAGCGTCCTGGGCGGCGCAGATTTCAAGGTGTCACGGCGCGAGTCCATGGCGCAGCCGCGATAGAGGCCCTCGCCGACTTCGCCATACATCGAGTCATCTTTCCAGTGCGGCTGGCGAGTCCACACGCTGGCCTGCGTCGCGAGGGAGCGGCCCAGCTCGGCGTAGATGCGACCAGCCCTTGATCAGGGTGTCCTCGGCCACGCCCCGGATCGGGATGCCCAGGCCGTAGCTAGGAACGAAATTGTCGTAGAGCTGGTTCTGGAGAACTTTGGGAACGTTGGCCCGGAACATCAGGCGGCTGAAGCTTTGCAGGACGCGGGCGTGTTCGGTTTCGGAGAAGCGGGACCAGACGATGCAGATCGAGCGGGTGGGATCGCCGCAGATGCTCACGCAGGGCCATCCGTTGTGCAGGGTGCCTTCGATGTCCACGGAGCAGCGGCGACCCGATGGGCCAGTTGTCGAGGAGCCAGCAAAGTTCGGAAGGGTCGAGGTCGGTCTGCAAGATCGCGGTGGGGGAGTTGCAAGGCGGGCGTGGTGCCCTCTTCCCGCGCACGCTTGAGGTCGAAGCGGAGCAAAGGGTAGCCGGCGAATTCGCGGAGGACATAGGCGGGATGAAGGGAGGGCAGGCATTTGCGGCCGTAGAAGGGCGCAGGAGCGCTTCGAAGTCGCGAGACGAAGAGGGAGCCGCGCCAGTCGCTAATCTTGGCAGTGAGCGCCCACTGCGGCCCGAAGCGGGGTGTTGCCCGAGAGCACGCAAAGGTGCGGATCGAAGCGGGCGATGTCGTGCGCCAGCTCAGTCGAGGCCATCTTGAATCTCCGGGCCGTCCCAGTCGAAACAGGCTGATCTCGTTCAGCGGAGGCCGGTGCTGGCAAACGTTGCCAATCAAGACAAGCTTGGCGGTTGATGCCCGCTTCGTTGCGCATGATGTTGGTCAGGAATTGACCGGAGGCGCCGACGAAGGGCCGGCGATAGTTTTCCTCGTCTTCGCCCGGAGCCTCGCCCACGATGGCAATGCGGTAATCGACGCCATCGATGATCACAGGGTGCTCGTTGGGAACGAGCCTGGTGAGGATTGGCGATCACTAAAGAAAGGATGGGGAGATTTACTCTCCCCCGGTTTGCGTAGTGTGGGGAACTAGGCTGCGGCGGCTCAGATCGCCGAGGTAGGTCATGGTGGCGATGTCGTTGCCGACATAATCGGATTTTTTGATTTGATGACCGAGATCTTGGCCATGGCCTCGGTGCCAATCATCTGACTCACGACGTGGGCGTTGAACTGCGGCCGGGTCGGTTTGCCCTTCTTGTTGTTGGCGTCCCCGGTGCCCAGGAAGCCATCGACGAAGCGGGCCATCTTTTGCATCAGGAATTCCTGGCTGACGTGTCGAAGGTGGCAAAGAGCGGGAATCCTGGCGCGGACCTGGTCGCCTTCGGTAGTGGGCGCCGGCTCGACCAGGGTGAATTCCCATTTGATCACCGGGTTCCCGTCACGCTCGGTTTGGCTGATGTTCTTGAGGCGGACTTTGGCCATGGTGCCGTCGGCGATCAGCGGGACGGTGGTGCTTATATCAGTGAGGTTCAGGCTAATGCTTAGTGGTTGCGTATCACTCATTGGATTTATTTGGTTTGGTTTGGTTGTTGTTTAGAAAAGAGGCGGCGGAGCCTCGGGGGCCGGGGCGAGTTGGTCGAGGCCCGAGGGAGGGGCGGGCCCACGGCGTCACCGAGACGACCTCGAAGTTGCTCATGAGGTCGTCCTCGATGTCCATGGCCGTATCAGCGATGCTCGCGGGATCCATGGCATCGGGCAGGACGACGGTGACTAGGTAGGTGACGTTCATGCGGCCAGGCGGTCCTCGACGAGTTTCCAGTCGAATTTGAAGATTGGCGGGAGGCTCAGGCTGTTCTTGAGGGAATAGCGGTAGTCGGGCATGGTGCGGACCTGGAAGGTGTGCTTGGGGTTGGCGCCGGCGGTGACGGCGACTTCGCAGCGCCAGACGTCGGTGAACATCGAGCCGATGATATATTTCATCTGGCCGGCGACCTGGACGAAGTAGCGGAGGCTTTGGTCGACTTCGTCCTTCTCCACGCTCTCGTGGCAGGTGAGCACCAGGTGTTTGCGCTGGGCGGCGAGCTGGGCGAGGAGCTGCTTCCACATCGCGAGGTAGAAACCCCAAAGCTGAAGGGTCATCTCGGATTTGCCCTGGGTTCGGCACACCTCGGCCATGATGTAGTCGCTCAGGCGGGTGGCGCTATCGATGACGATGGTTTCGACCGAGGGCTCCTTGAGGGCCTTGCTGAGACAGAGCATCAGGCGACCAAAGCAGTCCTTGGCGGGAATTTCCTTTCCGTCGTCGGAGCGCCCGATGACGTCGTAGCCGATGGGCATTGGGCCGTTGTTCTCACGAAGGCAGCGCAGGGGCCCTCCCAGGTTGATGTCGAGGTCGGCGATGTAAGGATTGGGGAAGTGGCAGGCCAGGGTCGTTTTGCCGGCTCCTGAAGGCCCCTGGAGGAGGAGGCGGATATGGGTTTCGGCGAGGTAATCATTTATGGGATGCACGGTGTGGTGGTTTTCTTTTTCGTTTGATGGCGATTTGGAGGTTAAAGGGGTCCCAGAGGTAGCCGGCGGAGATGGACCGGCGGGCGCATTCATGGGCGGCTTTGATGGCGACACGGTCGAGCGGGGTATCATCGGCCACGCTAAGCTCCCCGGTGAAGAAGAGGCCGCTTTGCGAGAACCCGCTGTAGAGGTAGATCACTTGGCCGGAAGCGGGGCGTTTCCGTTTAGATACCGCAGCAATCGCTCGGCGGTAGCGGCACTAATATCGCGACGATTTATCTGTTGCACGATTTGCGCCTCCGCCAGGGTACGCAGGTATTGTGGAGGGTTCGGTGGACAGAGTCCGACGTTCATCAATTTTCCGTTGCGATTGGGCCTTCCATCGCCAACGAGAAATATCCCGTGCTGCCTCGCCCGCTTTACAGCGGACGGCCACCATGTTCGAATCTTGTCTCTGTTGGTTGGATAGTTGCCCCCAAGCATGACCCTGGCAACGTCTCCAATTGGGCAAAGCTTGTTCTTCCTATAATATAGAGGCAATAGCTCACACACGGCTCCGAGTTGCAATCCGACCAGTGAAACGATTTTATCGTCTCGAAAGGTTAGAAATTTCCACTCTTTCTGTTGCTGGTTATCGCTGACCGTTACTTCTTTGGTGTTCATGTTGGATTAAGCGACCAAGGCTTTCAGTTCCTGGTACACTTCGGTTAGGCGTCGCATGGCTTCATCGCTGCCGCCCTTGTCGGGGTGCAATTTCAACGCCAGCATTTTGAAGCCGGCATCGATCAGTTCGAGCGCCATCTGTTTGCGAAGCTTCTTTTCATTCATCTTATCGTCTATCTGAGCGATGAATTGCTCGTGGCTAATGCCCTCGAAAATGTTTTTGACCGGAGCGTGCCAGTGTACCTTATGCCCCGCTTCTTGGTGCGGGCTAACAATCTCAGACAGGGTTTTAGGTAGGGTGTCACGCGTGACACTCTGCCTCGCAAGCTGTATGTAACGATGTGCCGTCCGAAGCGAGAGGCTAAAAGTCTGTTCAAGCCATTTGTCAAATTGGCCTTTTGGAATCTGTGCTTGTGCTTCGAGTAATTTCTCGCCCGCTGCTCTATAATATGGCACTCCGGCTCTTTGCGCAGCAGTATCACCGTTTGCGATGTCTTCCTTGATGAGTGACACGAGCACCTTAAGTGGGCGCAACATGGCCTTGGGTTCTCTTACCGATACTTCCTTTGGGGTGGTCATTGGTTTTTGTTTTATGTGGTGACTCTTATTGTCCGGTGGGTGACCATGTGACGTCGCGATACATGTCGGAGTCGAGCATCCGCTGACGGACCGCCGGATCATCGAGAGTGCAGATGTCGTGGTATTGGCACCGACCGAACTTGTTGAAGCAATGGTTGGTGTACATCGGGAAGTAGCGGCGGATCAGGCAATGCACGAAATCCTCGGCGAGAGTCAGGGCATTGCGCTCCCACTGTTCGAGGCGCTCGGGGCTGTATTCGAAGTAAGCGCGGAAAAAGTCGAGGACCGGCAGGCCGCCTTTGGGACCCTTGGCCAGCAGGTTGGTGGTGCCGGGAAGTGGCCGGCGGAGGTAAATGGCGTTGAGACAAAAGCCGGTGATGTCGAGCGCAGGCCAAATTTGCTGGGCGGCCCAGACATAGCCGATTGTTTGGTGGGCCAGGATGAATCCGGAGACGTAGGTGTCGCCGGCTACGCTTGTGGTTTTGTGATCCACGACACGGTTGCGCCCGTTGGTGTGCGCGATCAGGTCGATCTTGCCCGACCAGGCGACGTGGACGGCTCTAACGAAGCGGGGCACCTGCCAGTCGGGGAGCTGAATGTGCGTGTTGACGTCGAGGACGCCGAGGGGCAGCTCGAAGGGCCGCTCGATGATTGGCTCGCTGTCGGCCAGTACGGTCCATGCGTAGTCGGGCAGCGACTGGCGGAAGCGGTAATGCCGCATGACCTGCAAGGCGAGAGCGGGGTGCGGTATTCGTCGGGCGGGGCGGGGTTCTCGGCGAAGTACTGAAGGATCGCTTGGTCTTGGTCGGCTTCGGGAAGGCCCCGCAGGAGCATCTGGAGGCCCTCGTGAAGGGCTCCGCCGAAGGTAAGGGCAGCGTTGCGTGCATGGGCCTCCCGGCGCTCTACGACGTGATAGCGGCCCGCGGTGGGGCACCGGGTAACATGCTCCATCGAACTGTTGTCGAAGACGAGGAGGTAGTGCCCCTCCTGCGGTAGTGGGGTCAGGAGTGGACGGAGGGCAGTACCCTTAGGCTCCGGAGGGTGAGCCGCCGGAAGGTCGATGGTTAGGTCGATCACGAGACGAAGGTGACTTTGGGTGGATCGTCGGAGTCCTCTTCCGTGTCCTCGATCAGGAAGCTTAGTTCTTCGTTGAGAATCAGGTGGATCCCGACGGTCATTTCACCGGCGAGGGTTTCCCGGGCCACATCTTCGACCGATTCGAAGAGGGTGCCTTCCTCGTCGCAGTAAGTGATGTAAGCGTCGTCGAACCCGAGGCTTTTGGCGTGGGCGAGGACTTGCTCGGCGGTGGCGACTTTCTGGGCGTTTTTCATAGGGTATCGAGTAGGGCGTTGTAGGCAGCCTTGGCGGTGGCGACCTTGGTGGCCCTGGCTGGCTTGATGGTTTTGGTTGATGGGGCTCTCCCGTGGCGGAGTTTCTTCACGAGTTCGGTGAGCTGGTCCGTGGTCATCTCGGCGACAAGGGGATTATGTTTGATGCTCAGGAGCTGGATCAGCGGGGCATCGTGATCGGTCGGGCGGACTATCATCATTGCCGGTGAAGGTGAGTTGTGAGGCAACCTCGTGGACGAGCTGGCTGTTCTCGGTGCTCCAGGTGGATGGGATGTTGCGGCGCTGACATTCGGCGTAGAGGGCCTGGTAGAAGAGGGTCGTGAGGTCCTGCTTGGCCCGGTGTTCGCCGGCCAGCGGCCCGCGGAAAAAATACGTGTGTACTTCAGCGGGTAGCCTGGCCCATACACGGGTGCTCCTGGTCATTACATCCCCAGCTTGGTCAGGATGAAGCGATTGAGGAGGTGAGCGAAACTTTCCGGATCGGGCAGGCCCTCGGCGGTGCGGGCGAGCTTGAACCCGGGGACTTCGCTGAGCATCAGATGAACTTTTTGGGCTACGATCGCGGGATCGCGGGCCAGGATCTCCTGGGCCTTGGCGAGATCAGCACGACTTGGGGGAGGGGCTTTCTCCTCGGGCACAGCCGGAGGAGTGACCACTATCTGGTCAGCGGTTTCCTGGGCCCACTGCTGGAGGATGGCTTTCTTGTCGTTGCCGTTGCCCCACTGCGCGACGATCCGCTTGTTGTAGGCGAGGACACGCTCGGGAATCGCTTTGCGGGTGGCCGTGGCCTCGCTTTCGATCTGGCGGGTGATGCCGGTGCGCTCCTGGAGGACGGCGGCGAACTTTTCCTGCCACTCGGGCAACGTGCGGGTGTGGATGGTGTGCAGGCAGGCGTGGTCAAGGGCGGTGCCCGGTTTGCCAACCTTGGCGTCGTATTCCTCAACGGTGCCGGGGCCGGGGAAGGTGAGGCGGTATCCGCAGGAGTGGGTTTCGTATGCTTTCATTGATTGAGGTGCTGGTTGTTTATTTTTTAGAAGTGAGTTGTAATGTTCCTCCCAATTCACATGCTCCTTGACTACCCGGAGGTCGTGGTGCTCGGCTTGCCGGGACTTGATTTCTTCTCGGAGACCACGAAGGGCGGCGGCATGGAGCATCTTGAGATTAGGCTCTCGGGCCTCGTTGAAGAGCCGCTTGGCAATGTCGGTGAAGCGGTCGAGGGTTTGCAGGCTCAGGTGTTCGATTTGGAAGTTCATTATTCTTTGGATGGCAGGAGGCCGCGAATGCGGTGGTAGGCGATCGAGTAATTTGTGCCGGGGACGCTGTGCAGGATCACGTCCTCGGGCTTGGGAACATTGGGCGGGATCGTGCCGACGAGCTTGATGTCCTTTTCGAAAACGTGGACGATGATATCGGCGTAGACGCGGGCGAGGTCCTCGGCGCTGATGTTGACGAATTCGGCCTGGTTTGGGGAATCGTCGGGCGCGGCTTTGTAGGCGGCGCGTTGCGTGCGTCGGCGATGCTTGGCCCGCTGGCGACAGCTGATCGAGCAGTAGATCGCGGCCGGGTGAGCGTCGAAGGCCCGGAGGCACAAGGGGCAGGTTTTCTGAACGGTAGGGGTGTTCACTTCTCTTCAGGCGGCGGGATGAATTTGCTGACGGTCTCGGGCTTGAATTCACGGCCCTCGCGCTGGCGTTGCATGATGCGCTCAAGCTCGTCTTCGGGAATCAGGAGAATGTTCGCCCTCAAGCGCACTCCGGTGATTTCCTTGCGCTGGATCATCCGAATGATTGTGCGTTCGTGAACGTCGAGAGCGTCGGCGACTTTGGGCACCGCAAAGAAGCGGCGGAGGTTGCCATCCTTGGTGGTGGCAAGCTTCATGCTAATGCAGTGCGACGCCGCCGTCGTCGGCGTTCGGTTTCGAGGACCTGGGTGACAAATCGGGATTTGGGGATGCCCTCGTGCCGGGCAGTGTCTGCAACCCAATTGAGAAGGTCGCCGGGCAATCCGATACCGGCGGGGCGGGTCAGCTTGTCATCCCGCACATATTGTTTTTCTGCGGCCTTTGCTGGTTTCATCGATGCCAAGAATTTGTGCAAAAATTCTCAAGATCCGCAACCCCGAAAAATCCATTCGCCCGCCATTGGAACCGTCTAGGGTTCCAGTCAAACCACTCGTCCTTGTCCAGATCTTAGCAAGGTTAATAATCGTTTCGATTATCTGCCGTGGAACTACGACCAATTCTAGCTCGACGCCCGATATCCGTCTCCGTGCGATTTCTTCTCAATAAACCTAAGGTCCTAAAAAGACTACCTTGAACCGGATCGCTACATTTGAGGCAGCAGAGACTGTTCCACGGGTGATGTGGAACATTACAAAAGCGTCATCAATGCGCCTATGACGTGGATAAGCGGAGTTTTCGACGTGTAGGATCTCGCCTTATGAATTGGGGACGAACGGTACGCAAACGGACGGGCAAGATGTCGTCGGTGACCAACAAAAATTTTTTGAAATTTTTCCTTTGAGTGGGGATCCATCTCTAGGATTCGCCGGAATCTGGTGTCGGCGGATCGGCGTTGGTGGGGGATTGCTGGTTCAATTGATGGGCACGGATGAGTTTACGGATCCATTGACTTCTGTTGAGATCCTCCGCCTTGCACCTTTTATTCACCTCACGCAAAAGCTCTTGTGACAGCGTCACAGTAATTGTGAGGTTTTTACGCATATCTCAGCGTGATTTAAGACGGCATAATGTTCCGAGTCAATGATTAATCGCCGCTTGTAAATGGCAACTGACCGGGATATTACCACTTGCTTCCTAGTCGTTGAAACCCAGTTATGAAAAGAAAACGCAGTCACGCACGAGCCCCCGGACAGACTACGATTACCGTTTCACTGCCCAAAGAGGTTTATGACTACGTTTGTGCCCGGGCGCAGGCTGAGGACCGGAGCCGCAGCAACTGGATTGTCAGCCTCGTGCGCAAGGCGATGAGGGAAAGCGGGTCCCAGGCAGTGTTATGTTGTGCAATCTGTTGTGAGGCTATAGTCGTGATTTGTAACTCACTATAAATCAGGGAATTGTTGATTTAAGGCAATCGATTCGTAATTGATAGGTCGTGGGTTCGAATCCCACCGCTGGCTTCCCTCATTTCCAGCCATTTAAAGCTGAGCAATCAACTCTCTACAGAGTAAAAAGCCGGAGTTACAACAAAATCTTGTCTGACTAGACCCGACTACCCCCGACAGGCATTGACACCAATTTGTGTTGTGGGTTATGCTAGAACAATCAACTAAAGCTGATCATGCCAAAAAACGTTAACATTTTTAAACGCCACGACAGTCCGTATTACTATTGCAGTTACCGAATGAAGGTAAGGGACGCGAACGGCAGTGTTTATAGCAGGCAGCGAATGATCTCAACCCAGACCGCCGATGCCAGGCTGGCACAGAAGCGAGCGAATGCGAAGCGCGAGGAGGACATTGCTCGCTTCCACGACAACAAGGCTCCTGCGTCGAACCTGCGTGATGACTGGCCGACCGTTGAGAAAATCGTGAATCTCTATGTCGATGCCGCTCGTAACAAGAGCACCAGAAGCATCGTCCGCGATTTCCTGACGGTGGTGGCCGAGGGCGCGATGATCCTGGGCGATGTGGATGGCCGAGCGAAAGCGAGAGCGCTGAAAGTGTCCGTACTCACCACTGATCATATGTTGCGGTGGCGCAATCAGGAGTGCCGTATCAAAGCCGAACTTGAGCCCCGCACCGCTTCCAACGTCAACTATTTCATGCGGGCAGCAAAGTCCGTGTTCAGCGACCAGGATATCACTGAAACCTACAATCGGCTGACACTGCCGTTGACGATTCAGTCATGGCGCAAGGTGTCGCAGTTGAAAGCTCAAAAGACCGGGGATTCCAGCAGATTCCGCAAGACATTCTTGGGAGGATGGATCGGCGGGCGAAGCGGTTTTTCCTGCGGGTTGCCCAATGGTTCGAGCGACACGGCAAACCCCGCCTGGCAAATCAGTTTCGGAACGCGCATGCATGCTACTGGTTGATGCGTCGGGCGGGACTCCGGAATTCGGAGGTCGAGGGGTTGACTTGGCAAACGCTTCGGCGCGATGAGCGGGGCAAAATGTGGATCCACTTGCACGGTCCCTATTGGCAGCCGAAAGGATCGCCCGGCCAGGTGCCAGTGGCACAGGATCTTTACGACGAGCTGGTCTCGATCTTCGGGCCGGTCCGTCCTGGACTTAAAGACTACGTGTTGCTGGGGACCAAGAGTGATCGCTGGGCGGGAACACATCGAACGCCCTCGAAGTTCTGCCGCAGATACCTTAGCGGTGATCGGGACAAGAGTATCTATCAACTACGCGCACAATACGGGAGCGAGATGGTGCTGAAGTACGGGATTGAGACAGCCTCCAAGCTTTTGCGCCACGCCGATATCACGACCACGTGGAAGCATTACACTGCCCTGATCAAACTGCAGGAGGTGCAACCATTATAAATGATCAAGCTTGACGAAAGGGTGAGACGGTATGTTAAGAAGTCATTAAACATGATGAATGGCACCGTACAATGATCCACACAAGCAACGAGCGGCCAAGCGGCGACATTACCGCCGGAAATATCGAGGTGATTCAAACTTTCGAGCAATCGAAGCGATGCGGAAAAAAATTTGGAGTAGCAGCAACAGACAACCACTGATGGCCAAGAAAAATCAAAGCAAGGGAGTCAGGCCATGAAGCCTTTGACTGAGGTATTCAACGCCTCGGATTCCTACCTTCCACAATTTGCGACCCTACGAACCTGGATGCGGTGGTGCGTCCGAGGCATCGTGCCCGGTCAAAAGCGGCAAGGCAAGTGGTACACCTCGGTCGGCGCCATTAACTGGTACATCTGGTCCTGCGGCAATGAGCTATACAAGGAGCATAACAAAGCCCCCGGAAACCCGCGTGGTGGACCGCCGCAAAATCCAAAAGCTGATCGCCAGGGAGGCGCCACGAAAAAATCCACTCAGACTTTAGGGTTGCGCCAAACCTGTACGCCGTCTTGCAGCAGCGTAATGCTGTGTGGCGGCTGCTGCTGGAATGAGCAAGCCTTGTCGATCTCCAGCACCCAGCCTTTGCCGTCGAGCAGGCACATCAGTTGCCACTCAAGATCGCGCCCATGCGTGCCGATCACAGCGACGATGCGCCTTTGCATTCAAGGTGAAGATGCTGGAACTGATCACGTCCAGTTCGGAGCCTTGAATGTCGAAGTGCACCACGTCGGCGCGGTCTATATCATTGAAGCAGCGTCGACAGCGACAGGCACGGTTTTTCGAGGAAGCTGCCGACTGTCCTCTGCGGTGTCCGGCCGGACTGTCCGTCCCTGTCTTCAAAGATTGCCTCTGCGCCCCACTCCAACGCCGGGTCTGTCAACTTCGGGAACTTGGCCGTACCGTCGTACGTGCCGACTACGCCGCAGAACAACTTGTGCTGACTGGGATCGAGCCCGTTGTCGCGGAGTGCTCGCGCATCCACTCGATATGGCTGGCGTCGCCTTCGACCGCGATCAGGTGAATGTCCTTGAGGCCGCGGCGTTTGGCTGTCGCTGCCGACCTGACGACGAAGGGACCGTACCCCGCGCCAAGCTCGACGCAGGTAAACGCGCCGTTGGCCTCGATCACCGATTGCAGAACGCCCGCCCACTCGGCGACATCATGGAGGCCCGCCCTGTCGGTGCCAGGCTTGCCCTGCGTCGTCCCCTGCCAGGGCCATGTACGGCGGCGGCATGTATCGCATCCGCGTCCTGACCCCGAGCCAGTCCCTGTACGAGTCCGGCTCGGCGTCCCCGTGCCAGGCCGGGAAGGTCCAAACGATCTGTTGTGCGTCCAGCATGGTGAAGAATCTACCCGGCGTGATTCTGCCCCTGTCACGCGGTTTATCAGACTCAATCAAAAGCCCGCTACGGGCTTCCTAGCGCGAAGTTTTGGCCCTCAAAGGTGGACGCCCTTGAGCCAAACGATGGGCGGCCGGGGATCGACGGTCACGACGAATTTCTCCCCGCCTTCGAAGAACAGGAGGAGCTGCTGGGTATAGGCACCCCGGTCATCGCGGACCGGCAGGGCATCGACGCCTGCCCTCTGGAGGTGACCCAGCAGCTCGCCCGTGCGCTTGGCTTGTTCCGGGCTCACAACTCAATCGATTACCGAAACCACGGGCACCTGGACCCATTCCCAGGCGTCATCACGTTCGCCGGCCACCCACCGCTGACAGAGCACGTAGGGATTCTCGTAGGTGCTCGCCGGATCGAAAATGAACGCTATCTCGCTCGTACGTTCGTAGCCCGGCGGCGGATCCTGAAGAATCTTTTTCAAAGGCTCAATTTGATGCGGGCACCGATCATGAGTGCGCTTTGAAGAAGACCACCAAGAGGGTGACAATGCTGGTGGCGTAAAGGCCGATCAGCAGGCCAACAGTCTGGCGTTGATTGGCCCGCAGCTGTGCAAACACGTCACCCCGGAGCTGCTGCATTTCGGTCCTCAGTTGCTGCATTCCAACTCTCAGCTCTGTCTTCAGCTCTTGGAATTGCCCGGTTTCGTTCATGCTTACTTGCGTTCAAAGCCGTCGGCCTTGCCCTTCTCGTAACCATACCAGTAGCCGAGGGAAAAGGGAAGCGCGAGACTGACGAGGAGATAGACGGTTGCGGAGATGATGTAGCTCATTTTTATGAGGATTTCGCAATCAAGAGAACGAACGGAGAAAGCATCGCGATGACGAAAAATGCGACGATCAAGCCGAGAGCGTTTTTCCCGAGTTCAATTGGTCCTGCTCGCCAACCGTCCCAAAATGTTGCCATAATAGGGACCGTGGTCAGATAAAGGAGCGCGAAGATAGTCATGGTTTTTCTCCCTCGTGGAGTTTGCCGTAGCATTTGCAGTCCAGGGATTCCGGATGGTTGCAACGTGCGTAACGGTTGTTGACGATCCAAGCTTGGTGCTCGTAGTCGTAGGTGATGGATTTTACCGGACCGAAGGCCCTGGTGATTGTGAATGGTTGACGATGGTCGTGATTCATGTGATGGAGTGCTACATATATATACCGATATGTAGTGATGTTTGCAAATAAAATGCGTGGTCGACGATCGAGGTGTTGCGGTGTATAGTGAGGCTAGATGCGCAAGAAGCCGGCCAATGAGAAGTTCAGGAGGTGCCAGATTTTCCTGGCCCCCGACCAATTGGCGTTTCTAGCCAAGCGGGGCAAGCGCCTCGAGGTGAGCCAAGCATATCTGGTGCGCGAGGCAATCGAGGCAATATGCGGCGGCAGTGGGGGTGAAGCTGGCCTCCGAACCAGAACTAGCCAATGCAAGCAAGGTACCGCCGGTTTAAGCTTTTCCAGCAATTGCGCGCAAAGCGGGCGCCAGTAAATGGCACCGTAAAGGTAAGCCAGCAGACTTGGATGGCAGCCTGGGGAAGCGTGACTTGTCAGGAGAAGTGGGTCAAAAATCCCGCACATCGCACGAGTGCTTTGTTCGTCTAACTAGCAAAGGACACCTGACAACGTTTTCGACGCGTGCTGAGGGATTGCTTGATAGTCGCAGGTGGGCAAAAACTCGGTATCGGACAAAGGCGGGCCGCCAAACAGTGGGGTTTGCCGAAGCAACCTTGCAAGCTTGGGAAAACGGCAGACGGAATCCTGCGGGGCTCTACCGGGAGAAGCTGGAACGCGTGCTCCGACGCGTGCTTGGGGATTAGTCGGGTATTCGGAGTATGGTGCCAGTCACGTAGTCGCTGATTAAGTCAATTAGTTTCTGCAGGATCTTGTTTCTCTGATACCAAAGTTTTTTTCGCTCAAGCGATCTCTAGTTGATGCTTGTAATACCAAATCCTTTTTCGGAGTGCCTCATCAGCGCGGAACTCTGCATCTTGTTGATAGCGGGTCCGCGCCAAGATGCGGTTGTATTCACGTTGGCGATCTGGATCGGCGTAGGGCATGAGTTGTTCTCCGACGCGTGTTGGGGGATTAGCCGTGCGTGCAGGCTAGCGCCTGGACGTGCTGGGGATTAATGCAGCACGCACAAGGGTGTGCGCACTATCGATGGAAGAGCACGGTTACAATTTGTGCCACTGAAGCCGCGATAGCCAGCCACACTGTGCGCTCAACTCGATTGATTCGCGCTTCCAGTCGGTTGAAACGGGCATCGAATTTATTTTCGAGCTTGTCCAACGCATTCTGAAACTTGTCCAGGGTGTTTTGTAGTCGGTCGTAGTCCTCCAGATCAGAGAGTTTCATGGCGTTAAATAGTCGCTGGGTTTCACTTTCACGCCCAGCAGCTGCTCATAACGTTTCAGCCTGACGCTAAGACCGAGCAGATAGCCACGCGCAAAAATGTTGAATGAGTCATCGTCGAGACTTTTCAGCCAAGCCCTCCATCGACGATTCGCGGGTCGCGATCATCGTCCATGAACCGTGTAAGGATGTCGGTAAGTTCAGATCTGTTCATTTGGACCGGTGGCGAGCTGGGCAACGCGCAGGGTGCGCGCACGGTAGTGTGCGTGAGTCGAAGTCGGGGTTCCTCGTTGTCTTCTTCAGCAGCGGGATCGGGTCCGAGCCGCTCGTCGTTCAGGTTGGTCGCTTTCCAGGAGTCGTAGCTCATTTCGGTTTGGCGGTTGATTGGGCCGCCCGGTAGCGGGCCCAGCGAGTGTTGATGGCGTGGCGGGCCTGCTCGCTGGAGATGGCGCGGGCCTTGCAGGGACCGGTCACGGCGCCACCCTTGCGGCCGTGGAGGGCAGCAGCGGCGCGGATGATGGCTTTCTCGGCTTCGGTGTAGTCTTGTTTGCATGTGGTGATGATTTGAGGTTACGGGCGGTAGGCGGTGCTCACCTGTGGAAGTCGATGTGCGCACAGGCGACAGCCTGCGCGTGCTGGGGGAATGACTTAGGATTCTTGGGTGAGCGAGGCGATGACGGATTGCTCGAAGATGTGCATGCGGCCGTCTTCGGTGAAAGCGATCAGGGTCCCGTGCTTGCTGCGCGGCGGAATGACTAGAGAGGTCGCTTCGTCGATCAGGATCGGCTCGCCGTCGATCAGGTTGATGGTGAATGGACGGAACGGTTTGCGGGTCTTGAACTCTTTGAGTTGATCGATGCTCATGGTCATTCGGCGTCCTCGGCGATTTGGGCGAGAAGGTCCGCGATGGCGGCCTCCTTAGTGGGGCCGCTGCCAATGGGGGAGCCTGACCATCGTAGGTGTCGTCGTCGATGGCGGACCAATCGAAGGAACGGTTGGGAATCGGAGGATAGTCGAAGGAGGTGCGGATTTTCATGCGAGTGTGGTTTGATTAGTATACGCCGAACAGGCGGGAGAATGCAAGATTTGTTTGCCCGGCGGGGTAAAAAGAAACACCTCTTAACGAATCGGCTTTTGGTGGAGGCGCCGGGTTTTGGAAAAAGGGAAAAGGTGTGCGGTGAATTGAAGGGCGGCGTGAGGTTTGGTGGGTGTGCGGGCAGTTGGGCGGGAATTGCGGGGGATTGGGAAAGGTCGGAAAAGTTTGGGTTGATGGGGAGAGGGTTAGGCTATGAGGCCACCCTTGTTGTTCGGGTGAGGGTGTATGGTCCTCCCTTGTGCGCTTCGCTGCTTCTACTTACACGTGTGGTCCTACTTACGTGCGGGACGCACGCAGTAGCCAGGCGATCACTGCGCCGCAATTGGGTGCTGGCGGGCCGATGTTTGGGTTTGCGGGTAGTTAATCGGCGGGATGCTTGAAAGGTCGTGGCGGGGCGCTGGTGCGCATAGGCGCTAGCCTACGCGTCACCCTTGAACTATGGATGTATACGATTGCGTCATTTTAGTAGCCTGTCCGCCCATTCGCGGATTGCGGTAAGGGACTTGACGTTCTCCGAATAGTGGTTCCGTCGCCTAAATACGCTGGCAGATTGTCGGTGTTTTCTGAGTAATTGCAATTTACGTAGTAGATAGCGGTAAAGGGACCGCGTTCGGAATTGGCAAATGCCAATACTGCGCGCTTTTTATCTTTAGAGTGAAATAATTGTGTTTTCATTGGTTTAGTGCGGGTGCGCACAAGCGATAGCTTGCGCGTTAGGTGGTGATCGAAAAGGGAAACGCCCCGGTTTTAATGGAGCGTTTCGATAGCTGGCGCATTAGGTGTTTGTTTCGGGTGTTTTCAGGGGTCCTGTCATTTAAAGAGAGAATTAAGCCCATTAGGCTCGGGTGTGGGCGCGTGTTTTAGTGCCCAAACCTTAGACTCTGCGTCGGCGATTTGCATAGCGGCGGTGTAGCTTGCGGACTTCCCGTTATCACAGCGGGCGATTAGAAAGACGCATGAGAAGAGCGCGAGGTTAATAGCGGCGAAGTGGGTGAAGCGTTTCAGATTGTTATCTGGCATAGGATTGCATTGTGGTGGTTCTGTGCGCATAGGTGTAGCCTACGCGTGGGGTGTTGGTTTGGGTTGGTTTGCGGCTAAATGCTTTTGAATGGCTTGCCATCATCGGGCGCAGGGTGCCAGGCTGCGCGACGCCCAATAAAGGGCGTTTCGGCTTTATTCTTCGGTGTTGGTTTCGGCTTCCTCTTTTTCGACGTCTTCGAGATAGTGCTCGGCGATTTCGTAGAAGTTGACTTCGCTGAGATAGGTATTGATGGCGTCAGCCATCCAGCCGCTGGAGGGAGATTCGGAGGCTTCGTTCTCGAAAAGCTCTTTTATCCTGTCCGCCAAATCTAAAGCCGCTTGTTCTTCGCGGGTGAATGGCGGGGTGGCTTCGGCTTCGTTGTAGGATTCTTGTGCCAGGTCGCTGCAGAGGCGGTAAAGAGCCTTCGTCGTTATCGAGCCAGAGAGCTGCGTTCCAGGTTTCGTAGTTGGTCCAACCGTTGTAGGCGTCGTGTTTCAATGTGGGTGTGGTATTGTTACGTGGTGTGCGTGTAAATGTTGGGTTTAAACGATCTTGTCAATCTGGTTGGCGGCTTTCTCTAGAATCACAGCAATCTTTTCCCAGACTTTGCCGGCGTTTGGATCTTGCCAAGCTGAGGAAAGCTCGCCCGCTGATTCGTAGTAAGCTTGTGCGGCCCTGTTGAGGACAGCTGAGACATGCTCTGGCACGTCAACATCGAGACTCATCGTGGTGGTTCCAGTGGTTCGTGGTGTGTTTTGTGTGGTCATATGATTTGGTCTTTAACTATATACGCCCGACTGATGGGCGAATTGCAGTAAATGTTTCAGTTTGTTGCGAAAGGGTTGGCATGCGTGTTTGGTGTGCGGCGGCATGCCAGCGCCGCGCTTTGTTAAAAAGCTATTTGCGAAGGGCGATGAAATCGGCGGGTAGGTGCTTTGCCTCGTTGTGGTATTCGGCAAGCTTTTTCAGGGTGGAAGGTTGCTCGCAGGCTTTCAGGATATGCTTTTCGATTTCATGGCCGAAATCGTCGTATTGATCTTTGGCTTCGTTGCGAACGTCCGACAAATAGGCTTCAGGTGTAGTCAATTCGCTGTGGTCTGAAATTTCATCGCACAAGATGTCTTCGTAGAAAGAGACAAGGTCGTTGCGGGCTTCGGTCGGGGTAGTGACGTATTTGTAAATCATGGTGGTGTAAAAGGGATTAGTGGCTGGTGGCGGATAGACGCGAAACGATGGTGAAGAGGCTGGCGATTTCCTCACGGAGGGATTCTTCCATGGTGGGTTTGGCGTCGGCGAGCGTGGTGAGCTCGGAGATTTACGCTTGTGGCACGCGAAAAAGATCTGTGCGGAGTTCTTCGCGGGTGAGTTCGATTGTGATTTTATCGTTCATTGTCTTCATGTAATATACGTCAAACAGATGGCGGTTTGCAACTAAGTTTTTGAAAGTTTTTGCTTGGGTGAAAAACCCTTGAGTGGGGCCTAAGGGAAGGTGGGGAGGTGGATAGGTGGTCAGAGGGGTCCTATATATGATTTAGGGGCCCTGTTTTTGTTTTTCTCGCGTGCGCGAAGGATTTTTTTTTTTTTTTTTTTTTATAAATACATATACATAAGGCCCTTACGCGAAAAAAGGGCTCACGCATAAATGTATGCATTCACACACAAGGGGGCCCGACCACCTATCGACCTCCCCTCCCTCCCTTAGGCTTTGGTAAGGGGTAGGGTGGTATGCCACGTACGAACTTTACGTAATAAATATTTCGCTATATATGTCGAAATATCGGGCAAATTTCGACATGAAAATAGGAAGATAGTACCACTCGCTGGCCGTTAACTGACAAGATACAACCTAAGCGGTAACGAGTGGCGCCAAAAACCTAAGCGGTTCGGATATTCGCGCAATGAATCGAATGCATAGTTCGATTGCTAGTTGAGATAAGTCGTTGATCATCAACTCTCGTAAATAACCTAATCGCTATAGTGGGAATGGCTAGTGGGAATGGGACGGGTCGCAAGTGGTTGAGGTTATTAAGGAAAAGATTCTTTGCAAGTTAATTGATAAGGTTGTCATACAACTCCGTATGGTTATCATACAACTTGGCAACTGGTGAGTGCATGGCAAGTGAATGGCAAGTGAATTCGGGAGATAACGAGCTGAGGCACAGGCGGTTGTATAACCTAAGCGCCACTACTCGGCAGCGTAGTACGGAGTGTAGCGTATGCTACAAGAGGGTACCCTTGCCCCTCAGGGCAACATAGTATCGGGGAAGCAATACGTAAC
>ERZ1370068.6358-contig-5345_pt1 | contig 19114 bp, 22 predicted proteins | sample MGYA00561227_ERZ1370068 | MGnify/ENA primary metagenome ERZ1370068 (study PRJEB38410, sample SAMEA6850437) | metagenome | study: Metagenomic assessment of the ecological functions of the soil: analysis of the soil microbiota associated with the...
GGAACGCTCTGCGAGGTCCCGATCGATCGAGCAGCCATCCCATGGCCACGCGCACGGCTTCTTCACGGTTCTCTACGCAGAAATCTTAGGCTTTTCAAAACAGTCCGAAGCACTTTCTTTACCTGCTCCGGTCTCTCTTTGATCTTTCGCTCCAGAGCGACTATTCCTATGGCGGGGAGAGACAAGGTGTCCTTGGAAGAGCCGAGGCTCTTGAAGCCGGCCCGCTCGGCAGTAAAGCAAGACGGCGCAGTCAGAACGGTGGCATCGATGACGCCTAAGCGCAGTTGATCCATCCTGAGCCCCGCGTCTCCCACCGAGATGATGTTCACATCTTTCTGGGGATCGAGCCCGCGGCACGGAGAATGATCAGCATTCTCTGGTGCGAAGCGCCGTCCGAAACCGCTTACGGCAAGCTTTTGCCCTTGAGGTCCCGGATAGAACCGATCTCAGGTTTTGCCATCAGAAAATCCGGGATTGTTTCCGAGTAACTCCTGCTACGATCTTCGCCGGTGCCCCTCCATGATCCCGCCGATGCTGGTGGCGACGGAGGTGATGTAATCAAGGCCTCCGCTAACCAGTGCCGCCACCAGGACGTTGGATCTGGCGCGGACGAATTTAGCTTCCAGACCCTCGTCCGTGTAGAAGCCTTTGTTCACGGCGAGATAATTCGGCAGCTCGTCAAGGCGGGACTGGGGTAGCCCACGAGAATTGGCTCCGGCGAAGGCTGAGCGCAAAAGGAGGAAGAGACCGAAAAGCCCATCCCAAGTAACGCGAGGCACAGAACACATAATTTGCGGTAGAAAATAATAATGAGGTTTGCTTCCCCTATGAAGTTGCTGCGGTTGAACAAGCTGGCGAAGACTATTCCAAACCGACGCATCCTGTCAATTCACTTTCAGGCATATCTTGTAGCAACGTGAAAGTGCAGGGGTCGATAGCAACGTAATAGCACTGTCGCATCAAATGGGTTTGACGGTTCAGTACATAAACCCTATTCACGAGTGAGTGGCGGCTTGCATAAATAATGCGAACTGAGGATTATGATCCCGATAAGGACTATATCAATGATACGGAAACTGCAGTCTAACCGCGCCGCGAGCCAAACGAAATCAGCGGCCGTTCCTCAAATTCAGGACCGAAGGCGAAGATGATCGGTAGAAAAACACCTTGGGCGACCTCCACCACCCTGGAAAGGGCTTGCGACGTGCTGAGGCTGTTTACGCCACGAAAGCCTCGTTGGACCATTTCGGAGTTGGCTCGTCGCTTGAACGTTCCCAAGAGCGGGGTTTTCAGGCTCGTGAAGACTTTTGAACGAAAACGCTTTCTGCAATCGAGTGCGGACTCTTATGAATATGAACTCGGATCGGGGATTTGGGAACTAACAGGAATTGTGTCTGGCAAGCGGGAACGGCTGATCGAAAAAGCTTCGCCTTACCTTCGCGACCTGAACAAAACCACGGGGCTTCTCGTATCGCTAAGGGTTCTCGAAAACGATGAAATGGTAATAGTCGAACGAGTAGAAGGTAACGATCCGGTCAAAGTCAATTTTCCGGTGGGTACGCATCAGCCATTAAATCACGGCGCGCCAGGAAAACTCCTTCTTGCTTATCACTATCCACCGGATAGCTACCAGCTCCAGGAGTTGATTTCGCGGGGTAAGATCACCAAGCTCACGGATCGAACACTGACGGACCGACGCCGGCTGCAAGAGGAGTTAAACAAAATACGGCGTTTAGGTTACGCCACAAGCGATGGCGAAGCGATCCGTGGAACCATTGAGTCGCCTACCCGTGTGGAACTCAACTGGCCAAGTCGAGGCGGCTCTGGCTCTCACTGCGGTCGAATCTTTATGCAATATGAAGCAGCTAATGAAATTCTTGCCTGATTTAAGGCGAACCGCCGAACTTATCTCGAAGGCGCTACGGTACGGCACGGGAAAAAATCCCTCGCAGACTCCGCCTCACGCTTCTGACCTTCAACGTTCCTCTCCAAGGTTTTCAACATACCAAAACGCTTTTGGTTGACAGATTTCATAGATGTACGATAGGTGTCAGGCAGCTTGTTTAGTGTGTTCAACATAGCAAAATAACGAATTGTCGGACGGCGAACATCGACGGCTCTCAATCCTAGGTTTCCGCTGACGAGGTGGCGGAAGCATATCGATGTTTGGCCGAACCGTTCGATTCGCCTCGCCTGGCCGCCGAATCAAACAAGCGACGCATGGCGCGGTAAGCTGAGAAGAAACAGTTTTGAAAGAATTCACCGAACGAGGCATGAACATGAGTTTAGATCTGACGAAGCAATCCGCATACATCGATAAAACGCCTTATGAAGTTTGGCAAGAAACCGAAGGCGTTCCGATCTACAAGGGGCTTGCCATCGATGATTTGACGACGGTGGCGGTAAGGCCGTGGAAACGTAAAGGGAGCTTCCGGCGCGTTTATCAATCTGCTCGGTTCCGGGCGTAGTTGCGACAGCTACGTGTGTGAAATCCCGGCGCAGGGGCAAACGTTGCCGGAGCGCTATCTTTTCGAAGAGTTGATCTACGTGGTCAAGGGGCGCGGCGCGACCAGCGTTTGGGCCGAAAGGCGGCCGTAAGCAGACGTTCGAGTGGCAGCAAGGCAGTATGTTTTCACCGCCGCTCAACACCTGGCGCCAGCATTTTAACGTTCAACGAGATGAGCCGGCGAGATTCGTCGCGCTGACAGACGCTCCGGTGATGATCAACCGGTTTCGCAATCTGGATTTTATTTTCAACAATTCCTTCGAATTTTCCGATCGCTTCAGTGGCGAAGAGGGATATTTCAGCGGCAAAGGCAGAGTGGTCGAGAGCCACCGCACGTGGGATTCCAATTTCATTTCGGACGTCCCTGGATTTAAGCTGATCGATCACAGTGCGCGGGGTCAGGGAGCGAGCGGTATCTTGCTGCATTTCTCGGCGAACACCATCAGCGCGCACATCGAAGAATACCCGGTGGGAACTTATCCGCGGGCTCATTGGCATGGGCCGGGCGCGCACATCGTGATTCTTTCAGGAGAAGGATATTCCTTATTGTGGGAGCCCGGCAAACCGCGCACTCGCATCGACTGGCGGCCGGCCACGATGTTCGTACCACCGGCAAAATGGTTTCACCAACATTTCAATCCCGGAAAAGAGCCTGCCCGATATCTCGCTCTGAAGCCGTGGGGATTCACTTATCAGGTTGAAGATCTAGTGAAGACCCTGGAAGTCGAAGCTGCGGGTGGAACACAGATCGATTACAAGGATCAAGATCCCGAGATCCATCAAACCTTTATCAAAGAATGCGCGAAACGAGGGGTTGGGGTTCGATTGAAAATCTGAGTCGGCCATAATGATCACGAGGATGGGACGATGAATGTCAAAATGAATGGCGAGGAAGCCAAAACTTACGTCGATGGGATTTATAGGCAAGTCGCCGATCGCTGGCAGCAACGGGTCAGTAGCTCGCAATTTATGAGAGCTCTGGTCGCGGGAAAACTTCCTAAAGAAACCTTCCGGCTGTTTTTTAAGAACTGGGCGGCGTACACGATTGAGATCAACACCCTGGAAGCGGCTTCTTATCATAAACACATCCACTTCTTCCGTAAGCATCGCGATTTGATGGCGGCTATGGCCGAAAAGCTCGCGGATGAGTTAATCCATCCGAAACCGCCTGGACATATTCACGTGGTCATAGAAACGGCTAAAGCGCCTGGCATCAGCGAGGATGAAGTCTTTGTTTCTCCCATGCTCGCCGAGTTCCGTGCCAAGATCGATTACTTCCGCGCCATTGTTTGGGAAGGCACGGTGGCGGAGTTCTACGCTGCCGGCGCGACCGAGGAGCAGTTCGGCCATTGGGCGGGCGAAGTCTTCACTGCTTTAACGACCTACTACGGGCTCAGCGCGGAGCAGGCGGTGTATTTTTCACTTCATGAGGAAGCTGATACGCGAGAGCATGAGGGCGGCATTATGGGACATGGAGACTTCCGGAAAATGGTATTGCGGCGTCTCTTGCAGGACGGAGCGGAGGTGAGGCCGGGCTATACGCTGGAATATTGCGCTCTGAGCTGCATCGATCTGCACGGCGCGATTCTCGAAGCTTGCATGAATGGGGCTGCGAGAAAGTAACAAATTGAACAGACTCGGTTTGATCTAGCCAAATATCCTATGGTCGGCTGGATGTGCTGGGCTAGAGAAATCATGACGAAGTGCGCTGGTGCTGATCAAAAAGATTCTCTGTCCGATAGACCTTTTTGCAGACACGAGAACAGAAATCGCGTATGCCGTATCCTTTGCACAAGAGAACAAAGCCGAGCTGGGTTTTCTTTATGTGATGTGTTTTCTGCGCGAGGTCCTGCTTCTTCCGCTGAGCCAGAGCCCGTTCTTTTTATGGACTCCTAGGCCCGAGGTTTAGTGTTAACGATCTCTGCAAAGAAGACCATCTCAAGAATAGAAAATCTCGTTTTAGCCAATTTTGGACGTGAGGTTAATGGCAATGCGCACCATCGCGTTTCTCATCCTTGCCTTAGCGCTATCCTTTAGTGTTTCTGCTCAAGAAAGCGTCGTTGTCAGCTATGACGGTTATGCCGGTTTTCAAGGGCCGTTGTGGGCGGCCAAAGACTTGGGGCTGTTTAAAAAGCATGGCTTAAACGCTGAGATGGTGTTGATTACCGGCAGTACGCGCGGCATGGCGGCCTTGATCTCCGGAAGTACCGATTTCGCTCAGGGGTCGGCGAGCGCGCCTATTCCCATCCGTCTGCGGGGTGGTGACATCGCGATTGTCGCCGCGGCGCTCAATAGATTTCCGTTTAGCGTGGTAACGCAAAAAGACATCCGCAAGCCCTCGGACCTGGTCGGCAAGAAAATCGGTATTCTCAATTTTGGCGGTTCCACCGACCTGGCGATTACGCTTGCGTTCAGAGAGTGGAATATTCCGCGGAAAGCGGTGACGATCCTCGCCAGCGGCGGCGCGCCGGAGCGACTCGCGGCATTGTCCTCGCACGCCATCGATGCAACGGTATTGTCGCCGCCAGAGACTCTCGTAGCCGCTCGTTTGGGCATGAATATTCTCGCGCACTTGAGGCGATCTAAAAGCGGCCTTCCCTCAAACAGTCATCACGGTGCGGCGTTCATTTCTGGAGAAAAATCGGGAGACGGTGAAGCGGTTTGCGCGTGCTTACAGCGAGGCGATCTACGAGTTTAAAACCGACAAGGCGAAAGCCATGCCAGTGTACGCGAATCGCCTAAAGCAGCAAGACTCGAAAGTTCTGGACGCGACTTATGATTATTTCGCCCCGAAGTTTTCTTTTCCGCCGCGGGTTGAGCGCGCGACGGTATCCGCAATGCGCTGGAACTGGTGAGCGACCGCGACCGTGAAGCCAGGGGTGAAATCAACGTCGAGCAGTTGATCGATGAGCGTGTGATCGACGAGTTGGATAGGGAGGGATTTTTCAAGAAACCGCGTTAGGATGAGGTTAGCAGTGGATTTAACACGAGCAGCAGCCTATTCGAACAAGACACCGTACGACCTGTGGCAGGGAGTCGGAGGGAATTCCCGATCCTGCGCGGGCATTGCGTAGAAGATCTGACCGCGATTCCGGTCGCACCCTGGAAGCGCACCGGCGTTCGCGGGTCGTTTATCAATCTCGTAGGGTCGGGGCGTACCCGCGGCGCGTATGCCCGAGATTCCGCCACGGGTGAGACCCAGCACGCGCGCATCTCTTTGCTAGACCTGCGCTCTTTTCGCCGATTACTGCGGGTGAACATCTTGAAACGAAGCGGAAGGAAAATATTCGCAGTGGGTATGAAAATTAAAGCAATTGGAAGGGACGCTGTACAGAGAGTTGTTCTCTTTTCCTGAACAGCTTTGCATGGGAGCAATGTGTGGGGTTTTCTTGAGTAACAGGAGCGGCTGATGTCGATGTCTCCCAATTGACATGGCAGAATTGGTTTGATACTTGAGCCAACTATGTTGAATACTAGACCAAAAGTACCGCCTTCGGCGAGTACGAAAACAAGGCTATGGGTTTAGTGATGAGGACATTGCTAGAGGGGTGAGAACAATCGCAGCACCAGTCCGTGACGTTACCGGCAACGTGATTGCGACCATAGGCATTAGTCTCCCGAGCTTTGAATTGCCGAAATCCAAGATTGAACCTGCCGCGAAAGTTATTAAGGCCGCGGCCCGCGCAGTTTCTCGAGAATTGGGCTGGCTAGATACAAAGGCATAGAACTCAGCGGCATGACCTGAAGATTTCCAATGAGAACTGGTTAGAGTGAGCGGCGAACGCAAAATCAAATTCATCGGCAATTTCTTTAGTGGAAGCGCGAGACAAAAGTCTGTGGGCTATTTCACTTTGCGTTCACCCAGGATGATTTGTCAAGAAGTCGGCAGAGATAGAGTTGCGACGTCAGCACGATGGTCGCCTCGCGATCCAGGCTGACTTCGTCGTGCGGATCCGGCATATGAACTAGCTTAGTGTCGTCGTTTAGACGTTTTACCGAGCATCGTTCTCAGGCAGTGCTGACGGCGACGCTGTCGCTACTCAAGAATGTTATAGCGTAGTGTGTAAGGAGTTTTTATGAGTGGCTTACTCGGTCCCGAAGAACTCATCGCAGATCTCCAACACGTATTGCAAAAGCGTCACGCCAAGCCCCATCCGATTCGTCAACTGCTGCTAACGGGTCGGCTCACCAAGGAGCAGTTGCAATGGTGGGCAAAGAATCAGTTTCACGAATTTCGCAATATTCATCGTTTCTTCGGCGTGCGTTATCAGAAATGTCCCGTGCCCGAGCTGCGGCGGATGCTGCTCGAAAACATGGTCGAAGAAGAAGGTGAGGATCTCTTCGGTGGAAAGTACCCGAGCCACCGCGATCTGTGGGTGAAGTTTGCCGAAGGCATCGGCATTGCGCGCGACGATATTTTGAATTACGAGCCGCTGCCAGGTATCCGAGCCGCCTTGGAGATGTATGTCTCGCTCGTACAGCAAAGTCATTGGGCGGTAGCGATCGGTACCGGCCTAGTGTTCGAAGGCGGCGGACCGAAGCGTATGAAAGAAGAAGAGAAGCGCTGGAAGAGCACTATCCGTGGATTTCCCAAGCGTGTTTAGATTTTTCCGCGCTCATGAGTATCACGACGAAGGTCACGGCCATATGGTGGTCGATGTGATAAAGGAACACTGCATGGACGAGAAGTTGCAAGAAGAAATGCGCGAAGCGGTAAAGCAGCGCGCCGATATCATGTGGCTGCAGAATGATTGCATCTACAACGCTTTCGTCAGGCCATCACTTACGGCGGAGAAAATTCGAGAGATCGAAGAGCAGCTGGTCTAGAGGTCAACGGTTTTCCAAGACGGATGGCTTAAGCCAGTGAGGAATTCTACTTTGATCCTCGCGAGCGGATTGCCTTTCCCGGCGCAAACAAGTTAATGCGGGTTTTTTAACGGAAATATGCATACCGTCCAGCAGCTCAAGTCGGAGATCGTCAGCGCTTGCAAGATCCTCTCTAAACAAAAACTCGTCGAAGGATTCGGTCATGTGAGCGCGCGGATACCGGATAGCGACCGATTCCTCCTGACGCCGCGAATCAGTCTTGCTCTAGTTAAGGAAGAGGATCTGTTGACCCTGAATCTGGCAGGGGAAGTCGTCGGAGGCAACTATCCGGCACCCTTCGAGTCATGGCTGCACGTGGCTATCATGAAATCCCAGCCGAGGGTGGGCGCGATCACGCGTATTCACGCGCGGGTGGCCAACATCTTTTCCGTCACAGACCGAAGACTCGAGCCGGTGCACAATCACGGCAGCTTCTTTGTTGGGGGCGTGCCAGTTTTTACCAAGCCGGATCTCGTTTCAAGCGAGGTATTGGGCAGCGCAGTGTCGAGGGCTTTAGGTGACAAACCGGCCATACTGCTTAGAGGCAACGGCCAGGTCACCGTTGGGAGGACTGTTCCAGAGGCCGTGATGATGGCCATTTATCTAGAGGAAGCGGCCGAGATTCTCTTCGGTGCCTTGCAAATCGGCACACCGATTCCTTTAACGTTGGGCGAATCGAAGCAACGGCAGATCGAGGCTCTGCCCCCGATCGATTTAGTACGAGCGTGGGATTTTTTAAAGACCGGATCGAGAAAGAATGATGGGTGCGGCCCGAGAGAAAAATGACGACAAAAACGTGGCACCCAGAGAATCTTGCATCCGCGTCAGCCGGATCGACCATCAGCGCGAACTTTGTGTGTGCTGCCGGTCACACCGCACTTCGAAATCATAAACCTTTAGCATCCTGGCATGTCCGGAGGTAATGCCTACCCGATGGACGGGATGGAAAACAAAATATCGCCTCGTTCGGTACGTCGAGGCGAGGGAGAAGATTAGAAACAACCAACTTCCTGGCGAGTTATTTGTGCGCCGGGGAGGGGAGAAAGGGAAACGTTTAAATTCGTCATGCAAATCGATATCGAATTTAACTCAGGTGCGCAACTACCGATGCATGCCATCCCGGAACTGGCTACGCTAGCCGAAGAACATGGATTCGGTTGTGCATGGGGTGGCGAGGCGAACAACAAAGATCCTACAGTCATGTTGAGCTCGATCGCTGCGGTAACACGACGGATGAAAATAGGTTCGGCGGTCTATCATGTACTCGGCCGAACTCCTGCTACCTTGGCACTGCAGGCGGTCGGTCTGAATGAGCTGTCGCGAGGTCGGTTTTTACTTGGCGTTGGCGCGTCAAATCCGACCATTGCGCGTTGGCATGGCACTACAATGGATCATCCTGTCAACCGAGTTGAGGAGTATCTTGAAATTGTTCGTCGCGCTATGCGCGGCGAAAAGCTCGATTTCAACGGCCAGTATTTTCGTGCGCACGCGTTCAAACTAGCGTTCAAACCAGGGGAAGACCCTATTCCTATCTACTTAGCTGCCTTTGGTCCCAAGATGAGTCGATTGGCCGGGCAAATGTTCGATGGTGTCCTCATCAACATGGCAAACGCCGATGAGATTCGCCGAATCACCGACGACGTGCGGCAAGGGGCCGAGAAAGCGGGGAAGGACCCGGCTCGAATGGAGATCATCTGCAAGATCCGCTGTTCCATCGCTCACACCTATGAGGCGGCTCGTGAAGCGTTAAGTCACGCACTCACCTATTATGCACTCGCTGATTATTATCGCGATCTCTTGGGACGCATGGGATTTGGCGCAGAGGTTGAAGCGATGCGAGAGGCATGGAAATCGGGTGGTTTTCATAATGCGAGAAAATTGATCACCGATCGTCTCTTCAATGGATTGCCGCTGGTGGCTGCAACTTCAGCGGAGGAGGTTATCAAACAGATCCAGCCTTACAAAGACGCTGGCGTAACCCGGATCATCTTGCCCTACGTGGCGGCATCGGATGACATCGTCGGCGAGATGAGAAACTTTATCCACTATTGGAATCCGGCGACAACTGGGATCGACTCATAGAGACGGGTTACACTCAAGCCTTGTCACGTACTGGTTGTTTTACCACCTAAGATTTCAAAAATCTAAAATTCCTTGGATACGAAGGCTGTAAGAGGAAACGTGAAGAGCGCTAACAGCATTTACGAAAATAGGAGATCAATAGAATGCCGTTCGAGCTAATTAATCCAAAGGACTTGGAAGAACCGGTTGGCTACGCCCATATTGCCAAAATTACCGGCGGAACAATGGTCCGAGTGGCCGGTCAAGCGCCCTTTGATGAACGGGGCCAAGTAGTTGGCAAGGGTGACTTCGTCGCTCAATTCACCCAGGTCATGCGAAATCTAAAAACCGCGGTCGAAGCGGTCGGCGGGCGGGCCACGGACTATGCTGAACTAACCATCTACATAACCACATTGGAAAACTATTGGAACAACAAGAAGCCGATTGGCGCCGCTTACCGGGCAGTATTCGGAAGGTACTTTCCGGCCATCACTTTGGTTGAGATATCTCGCCTTTACAATCCCGATTGCATGATCGAGATCTCCGGTGTAGCCATAATCGGGTAGGGCAGGTTGAGAAAGTTTTCTTCTTCGCTGCACCTTTGACGGAGTTAAATAAGGCCTGCTTATCCAGAGGAAGAGATGACTCATCATGGTGATCCGCGTGAACGCTTTGTAGTAATTGACCGATTTGGCGATGGGTTGATGCACACGATTCTAAGACTTCCGGATGTGAAACGAAGCACAGGGCTTTCGCGTAGCACAATTTACCTGCGCATTGCGCAAGGCACTTTCCCTAAGCCAGTGAGCCTGGGTGGGCGCGTCGTGGGCTGGTTGGAAGCCGAAGTCCAACAGTGGTTACGGCGACGAATTGAAGCGAGTCGCAGTGAAAGCAGCGGTGTGGGGGCAACTTTGGGGGCACCACGCAATTTTTGAAGTGAGAATCTCAAGAGTTGATGAATATTTACAGTAGCAAATTTGGCTGCTCGATGACCAACAGAATCCGCAAACTCGTCATCTCCAAGATTCAATAGATCCCTCCCAGGACTCTCTCATTCGCACCAGGTTATATGTCCTGAAGAAAGATTTCCCCAAATCGTCAAAGGACGATTCTTCGCGCTCGCATTGGATCGCAGGCCGCCATTCAGATCGGGCTCATCAGCTTCCGTCTGTGTCCTCCCCAGCCGGGATCCAACAGGAAGCATCCGATCGTCTTAGGGGGCGTATCAATCGTTATCTGCTTCCAAACGACCTTCGGGCGCTGTTTCGTCCGGAGAATGATACAGCCACAGATAGGGGACACGCTGAGAAAATTGCTTTGGTCTTCCTTTGCGGTGTAGTTTTTGATGGAACAGCCGATCGACAATCATTCAGGGTAACTATTGTTCGATCCGATAGCTATACAGGAAGCACGCGGAGTTAGATTGACAAATGGCCGTTTAATCCAATCGTGTTTCCAGGCGCAAGCGATCAACGAGGCGGTGTGCTTGAGGCGCGAATAGCCCCTTATGTGGACATTGGCTATAGGATGAGCGTTTTCACTCAACTGTTCCTCCCTGTAACAAACTTTAGACTGGCAACGACGTCTACTCTAGGTCAACTTTGGTTGACATTGGGCTCTCTGCGCCGGTAAGGTTTACACCGGTTACGTAAAGCTCACCGGTTGCAGGTTCGTAGAAATCGATCCCTCTCTCTGATCGAGAGCGATCTGATCTCGCCCCAGGGGCACGCTTCCCTTGCAGCTTCCTGCTGACAACAAACAAGCCGTAACGGCTTACCTGGGAAGCCAGGGCGTAACTAGGAGGCACGAAGAATGGTTAAAGCACATTCACTGGTTACCTTCGAATAATGTGGAATTAAGATCGAGAGGTGTTAGTTCGCGAGTCGCCCCGCAATGTTGTATGAAGGCTGGACGGCAGTTCGAAATACACCCAAATAAACGATCTGATTAAACAAATCGGTTCATAACATGGAGGTTCACAATGCCGACGCAAACTGTTCTGCAGAGACTTCAATTCCTTTCTGCGTCACCTGCGGGATCGCAAGTCCTTCAGGTAAGGATTTGGCACGCCTCGACTTCTTCAACGGTGCCACAAAGTTGGGCAAGCGTTATTCAGCGATCTGCTGTTCTCCTGGCTCGTTTTGCTGCACTAGTTGGTAATGAGGAAATTCTACCTCTTCTTTCCAATGAGCCATTTTCCTAATCTACCGAACTTCTCCGCGTACAGATGAGCGATTGGGGCTGGCCCGTTGAGGTCGAAGAGGGAACACAGCCGGCAGTTGGGATGGGTGGCGTTATGGCGGGGTCGCCGATAACTCAGCCGATGCCTCAAACGGTTAAGTGCTGCACGATCACTCCACCACAGGCGACCTTGTCTCTGGATGACAGCGAGCTAAAATTCGGTGCCCATGTCGAGTGCGCGTACGGCTTCGACAAGTCGGTCATTTTTTACTATACGTATTGAAGCACCGAGGGGGGAAAGCATCGCTCAGACCGGCAACACGGCGAGATATCTCTGCCGGGGACCGGGTACCTTCCATGTCGTGGCGACAGGATGTCGCGGATCCCACCAAGTCAGCAACCGCTACTATAAACGTGAGACTACCGACATAGCAATTTTTTGAGCATGAAGCCAGTGCTCCCGCAGAATGCGGCTTGTATCATCGGCAGAATACTTTTAGACGTCGTGAGCGATAGTACGTTTACCGATACTTCGATTCACCGTGTTGTGTGAAACAGCTGGAGGAGAGATCGATATGCTGCCAAAACGGCCGATGGCCGATTCTGCACAGGACGCGTTTGACGCTGCCGCCGCCATCACGCACTCGATTGGATCGACACGCCAGCCGCGGGCCGGTGCACGGTGGGCGTTGGGCTGGAAGCGGGAACTGGCGGGGAGTTCACCGATCAGATCGCCTTGTTCGTCTACGTTCAGGAGAAGTTCGCTGCGAGTGAGGATCTCCGGGAAGCTGAGCAGGTACCCTCGGAGTTCGGCGGCTGACGCCACGGATGGTCGGGCCCGGCCTGGCCGATACCATCGATGACACGAATCGGTACGACCCCTTGCGCGGCGGGGACTCGGATTTCAAGAGAGCACACCCCTGCGGATGGCATCTTCCGCCCCTCGGTGGGCAAGGCAACGTTGGGAGCGATAGTCCGAAGTCGCGAGACCGGCGCGCCGCAAGCTGCTGACCGCGTGCCCACGTCGTAGGCGCAGTCCGACCTGAATGTGTATCAGCCGGCTCAACCTGCTTTACCTCCACCTGATTCAGTCAGGTCGGGACCGTTAGCTCGCCACACGAAATGAGTTCTCGTCTCTACGCTCCTTTGATTGCGCCGTCATCGATCTGAATGGTTCGCGCGACGTCGAAATGAGCGTCCAGGACATCGGACGGGTGCAGGGCGATGTCGGCCGCAGCTGCCGGAACTGGGCGAGGGGCTTTGAAGGAAAGCGCGGCCTACGGACCTTCTTCACGCATGGGGCTTCGTGGTCAGGTTGACGACCTGGCTGCGTCGTTTGTGCCAGCCGTCGATCAGTTCGAGATCAGTGGCGGTGTTCCCCTCCGTGTGACCTTGTTCGCCGGAAAGGGTGACACGGGATCCGTGGTGCTGAACGCGAGTAATCAGGTGATCGGCCTGCTATTGCTCGCGATACCGGATGAGGATCTTTGGCCCCGGAGTGGGCAGTCGCGGCCTCGCAACGCCGATCGCTACAATGCGCGGGGAGGTGCTGCGGGCGGTAGATATCGCTACGTGAGGTGAACCGCCGCCGCACGCCACTGCCCTGCGGATCGTATCGTCGCCGATCGGCACCCGAAGTCGCTGGAGCCTATCGTCCCACGGTAGCAGCGCTGCGATTCAACTAGGCATGCCACTACCCGCAGCACTCTTGACCCACGGCTTCCGCATTCAGCGGCTGATCAACTGAGCGACGCGAGCCTCTGCACGTCGCCGTTGTGCTCTCGGTGGGCGCTGCTGGCTGCTGAAGTGATTTGCGTCCCGCAAAGACGCCACGCCAAACGTGACGAGAATGCTGCCGTTACGGCTGCAAAAGAAGTGCCCAGCATGGCAGGAGATAGGCATGCGGCTGGTGCGAGAGCCTCCAGCCGCGCTCCACACTTTTTTCAGCTCTGCGTTTGCCTGGCAGAGGCGGCTAGGACCAGGTAACGCGCGAAGGTTGTTTCCAAAACCTTTCGTGAAGGAGAGGCTAATACCAGTGCTCGTGTTGTCGCTCCATGAAAGAAGGCGGAGTCTGCATGCCTGCTTGCCAGGACGGTGCTGGCGCCGATGGTGAAGTTAGGGGAGAACCGAGATGAGTTGCCGGATTCGTACTCCGGAGTGATCCGCCAAGTCAGAGCGCCATCGCCAGGAAAGCTGCCATCGACAAACTTTCCGGTGTCCACGGGCTGTTCTGCCGCTCAACGATGAAGTATTCCCCGCTCCTCGATCAGGGCGCCATAAAAATAATCGCACCGTTCGGTTCCTGCGACGAGATTTCGACTAGCTGCTCACATCGCCGGGTCGCGTGAGTCGTCGGCGCCGAGGCTCGCACCAGCCAAGCGCTAGTTTGTGCCAAGCATCAAGGTGAACACTCCTGATCGTTGGTAAAGAACGGGGTAACTCTCCCATTAGCGTAAGCAATGGGTTTCCGGCGCCGCTATTGTACAAGTCCACCGTGCCGATCACCGAGTGCGAGGTTTCGTGAGCAATTTGGTAGAAGGGCGTCAACAGGCCTGCAAAAGCCACGTGAGAAGACGGATCGTTTTCGTGACATGAACAATTCCGAGTCGATCGAACTTCGACGGGCAGGTTATCGCGATTGGCGGGCTGCAAGGCTCTGGCGTTCTCGACGACGAGAACAAAAAGGAACTCGCTGGGAGTGTAATGATGGCATTGCCATCTTCGTCGGCATCGAAGCGAAGAATACCTTGCCGTGGGTTCAAACTCCGCCACGCGGCAGGGATCCGCTGGGCGCGCGCCTCGGGGCCGGGTCGACAAGCGGCCCCCATCGAGATGGGTCCGGCAACATCGACGCGGGTGAGCCAAACCACGCCCGGGCTGAGCATTCCCGGAAATACTCTGTCAGGCTCGCGGGATTCACCGGCCCACTCGTGTTGAAAGGCGGATTGGACACTCAAACCCGGAGATTTCTCGTAGTACTCGAGCGGATGCGTGGCCGAGAACGGCGGAAGAAGTTATCCATTGCGTCGTTGTCGCCGATGCGACCAGCACGATAAGAAGTCGTCTTGGACCGAACGCAGGCTTTGCCCTGTTGAAGTATGGACAGATGCCCCAAAGTCGGCCAGCGAAGGGTTCCATTCGACGACCGTCCATCCCGATCCAATAGCCTCTCCTTGAACAGGGTGCCACCACAGTGTTCCATCCCGATTGAGATCGCGGTACCACAGGCGAAGCGACCGACTGTCGATAGCGCCTGGAAGAATGCTGTCTCCCGAGATGACGTCTTGAACGGTTTGCCAGCCTGATCCGATGCGGTTTGTCGGAATTCGCGCCGCCCAGCCCGGAGTGCCATCGCGTGGCATCGACCAATACAGATCACCATTGTTCTTGAAAGCGTAGATGATCCCGTCGCCACCGAGACAGCGAACTTGGCGTCCTGCCAGCCTGATCCGATGCAGTTACTGGAGTTCGGCGCCCAGCCGGGCGTCCCATTGCGAGGCACGTCGCGAAGGCAAAGCAAATCACCATTGCTCTTGATGGCGTAGATCGTCCCGTTATCCGCTGCAAATGCAAGTCCGGACGTCCTGCCAACCAGACCCAATGCGGTTTCGAGTTTGCTGCCCATCCTAGAGTGCCATCGCGTGGCACATCTCGGTACCAATGCAGATCACCATTGTTCTTGATAGCGCTAGATGATCCTTTGCCTCCGAAGGCGATCGGACGTTCTGCCAACCCCATCCGATGCGATTGCCGGAGTTCATACGCCCATCAGCGTGCATCGGTGCACATCGCCGTACCAGAAGGAGGTCCCCATCGCGAGTAATTACGTAGGATCGATCGTGCTGTCAGCAGGAAACTCGGTGATTTGACTACCCATAAGTCACTCCATAGTGTTATGCTGGTGGAGACCGGTCGAACAACTTCGTTCCCACACTGAGGCAGCTGGAAGGATTTTCTCGGCCACCTCGTGCGAATGCATCGAGAGCAAAGCAGCGATTTCGCGATGCGTCACCGGCACATAATGAGATCGAGTGCGGTCTGAAGCGCCCAGACTTCTGCTGGCTTGGGCTGCGCAGCAGTCGGCGGCGAGCGCGCGAAGTGTTCCTAGATCGCGCCGCACGCTCGAACTCAGAGCGAGCAGCGCCTTCGCTTTGCGTTGGTGCTGTCTAGACTGCTGCCAACATCAGAAAAAGGTTTGGACGATTGCCGATTCGCTGCGTGGCTGGCCGACCAGGAGCATCCTGCTGGACGCTGCCAAGTTCCCGCAAAGCCCCGCACTCTGATCGGCGTGAGGACTGGCTTATTCGCAGCCTTGAGCACCCCTGAATACAGGCTAGCGCTCCGACGACCACCGGAGATGCACTTGACGTTCCACCGAAAGTGTCGGTGCCAGAGGTCTTCGTCCGATTCCACCTTGTAGCCAGGAAGCCGTAGCCGCAAGTGGTCACTTCCTGGCCCCATCCCTGCGTCCACGCAGGAGCCGAAATTCGAGAAGTCAAGCCTGGATCTGTCTGCTCCGTGGTTGTTGCCATGTGTGCCGGAGGCGCACCAGCGCCAACGTTATCGTTGCGTTATCCCATCGCACTATTGAAGGGAAGCCAGAACGGCGGGAAGCCCGCCGTATTAAGTCTCGTCAGAGGACGTCGAGATCTTCGCCCATTCACTTGACCTCTACAACAATGACACGCTACTACCGCCGCATAGGTGACGGCAGCAAACACCTCGGGCCAGAACTGCATTGCCACAAAACGCATGGGACCCGCGTCAGTAAAATTGAAGCGCGGTCCCATGCGCGTGCGCCTCAGACGGAGATGACGTCGCCCGGCGATAACATGTTAGCTGCAGTCACGATAGCAGACGCTACGCCGCTAAGGAACGAGATTGCGCCTGAATTATGGGAGATCGTCTGCATGAAGTTGGCATTGTGCGAGATGCCCGCTACGCCGAACCCATTGTTGTCGCCCCAATAACGCCGAAACACCGCGGTGCGCCGTGGTTGCGCCAGACCAAATCATTGATTTGAGTTCCTGAGACATGGCCGCCCTGATTTTTGCAACGGGTCTTCGTGACTCAGCCGCCATGCCCCCTCAATGTCGATGATGCGTACGCCAGCGCCAGTGCCTCCCGGCAGGGTCAAGCGAAGCGGGCGTCAGCCCCGCCTGGAGAGGCGTCGAGGTAATTCTGCCTGCTTGAAAAATCGGGCGTGATCGTAGGCGGCGGCGAAGGCGGGTGGGGCGACATCGGTATAACCGGTAGCCCAACTTCCGGTTCGATATAGGCATAGGCGACATAGTCCTGCGCACGGAATTGCTCCGCCAGATGGTCCAACTGGTCTTCCGCAGCATCTATTTGATAAAACGTGGAGATCCATGGTCGGTCCAGTCGGAGGAGCTCGGTACGGCAGGCGCCATAATCTGCGAGCGATCCTCGCTTTTACCGAAAAGCGGACGCATAGCGCCAGCCTTCTGCTCTACGAAAGTCCGTCAGGCGATTGACGTCGCCTGCGGTCATGGTCAGGCCATGGTTGGGTCGAGTCCGACCCTGAGTCCAACAGTTGGTTTTAACAGCGACGACGAGTTGACGTTTATTCTGGTCGGGCATATCCTCTCCTCCTTGATTATATTGCGCGGCAGTGCCGGACGAGTGATATGTAAGTCTTGAATCGTCGTAAAGTCTAAGTCCGACACGGACGTAGAAGACTACTGTTGCTCACCGAGGCACAAACACTTTCTCAAAAAGGCGCTAGGGAGGCTTAATGGGTGGTTCGGGGTAGGCAGCCAGGACCGCGGGATTACCGTGCAGCCTCGCGATAAAACGCTGCGCTGGTGCGTCTTGGCTGAATCAACAGCGAGATAGAGGGCAAGCAACGGATCCTTTTCGCCTGGATGGATAGGACGCAAAGATACCCCGAACTCCGAGGCGACCTGCACTATTTGCTGCAGAGACGGTGTCTGAGGGGCCTGCCGGACTGTAGGCAAGCGCGGCATCCAAGTCCAGCTGGATGATTACGCACATATTGGTTCCTCGTAGAAAGCCCGTCAGGTCTCATTCCTTAATCTATTGAATCTTCCTCGATTCAATAGATTGTAGGAGATCTAGAAATATCCTGTTTTACTTATTTGGAGGTTACAAAATATACATTTGTTCCCTGAGCAACGGTTTGTGCCATCAAGCCCTAAAAATCCCGATGTGTTATTCTCAGCAAACCCAAGATATAATGACGCGCAGGAGAATATGGATGTAAATTTGGCCGCCGCCAGAGTGTTCAAACAGATACGGGGAGTGTAGAAAGAGACACATCCCGTACAGCAACGAGAACATGGGCTTTGGGGTCTTCAAACTCGCCCGTGCTAACTTTCCTCAGATAGCTACATGATCACTGAACGATTCAGGACGTTCTCGCCACGGAAACTAACAGTTGGAAACGTACTAGCCTCTGCCAGACGGCAACCTTTCTGCCACTGCGGCGACCTCACTCAGCCTGTCTTGGGACTGGGCGACGTTGCCGATTTGGTTCTCAGGACACTCTCAGGTTTATCATCATGACGTCGCGGCAGGTGTTAACAAAGTTACTCTCCGGTATCAATTGTATATACCTTTGCGATACCCATTTTCTGGGTCGTTTATTACCTTGAGATTTTCAACGATTTCGCAGGCGACCTCATCGTGCCGAGTGCTGGTCTCGAAACGAAGGTGTGTCGTTATCAGTCTCAACACTGAAACAAAGAAATTTTCTGTCGTGGCCAGGTCAATCTGTCAGGTTAACAGCAACGTGAAAATGTCAGGGTGACAGTTCAAGGGTTTTAGTTGATAGAGCCGAAAGAGGTCCATAGCGGAACCCTTCCCGCTTCATGATCGTTCGATATAAGCCAATTCTGTGCGTCGTTTTGGAGTCGAAGCGAGCGATTTTTTCGTTTTGGTAGAAAAACTCCACCGCACCGTCCAACAGCACATGCACATCGATCCTCTTGTTGGCGTAGGAGCGATAGGGAGATTGGCTTGGGGATTTGAAAGAGCGTGCCTTCAAAGGTGACGGTGTGGTCCTTAGCGACGGTGCGTTTTTGTTTAAAGCACAGGGCTTGCTCAATCTGGGTGGAGCTGGCTTTTCTCCAGGCGGGCTGCGATTGGGTGGGTGACTTGGAGAACTTGTGGTTATGCTCGGGAGATGACGCTCGAGCACGACTTGCGCTTGGGATTGGTTTTGGCCCCCGCTCGTCTGAGTTCACTGACCAGCCGGTCCTGGAAAGTTCCCCACAGCCTCTCGATTCTGCCCTTGGCCTGAGGGGAGCCTGCAGGGATCAGGGTGACCCCGAGCTCTTCCAACCCTCTTCCCACCTCCGTAGTGGGACGTTGGTTTTTAACTGTTCCTCAATCGTCGGTTCTCTATCGGTCCAGAAGATCGAGTGACGGTCGGCATAGACCGACTGCGGCAGTCCGTGCTTGTTAAAGATCTCTGAGAATAGACGAAAGTAGGCCCAAGAACTCTCCGCTTCGACAAAC
>ERZ1370068.1116-contig-11019_pt1 | contig 19095 bp, 17 predicted proteins | sample MGYA00561227_ERZ1370068 | MGnify/ENA primary metagenome ERZ1370068 (study PRJEB38410, sample SAMEA6850437) | metagenome | study: Metagenomic assessment of the ecological functions of the soil: analysis of the soil microbiota associated with the...
AGGTTACGTATTGCTGGCCTCGCCGACCGTGAGGCCGCTCACCAGGAACTCGTCGCCCAGCGACGCGCGCGTGAAGATGACGGGCCGGTCGCGCACCACGCCCGCGAGCTCCGAGAGGAACAGCCGCGGGTTGCGCTTGGTCCGCCGCAGCTCGGCGATGGCCTCCGACTTCGCGACCGCCAGCGACTGGTCCTTCAGGAACGCCTCCACCTGCGGCCGTGGCGTCTGCGTGGCCAGCGCGCGCGCGCCCTCGGGGGCGGAGGCAGCGGGGCCCGCGCCGGACGGTAGGGCAGGTTGACCACGGTCGTGAACTTCACGCGGTCGGGATCGGCCGGCGTGATCAGCAGCGACTCCACGTCGATCAGCCGTGGAGAGAGCACGAGCTGGCGGAAGAATCGGTCCACGTCCTCGAAGCGCCCGACCGCGGTCAGCTCCACGGGCACCAGCCCGCGCGGGCCCGTCTCGCGCGGGGCCCGCGTCTGCACCTGCAGGTCGGACAGGTGCGCCCCGTCGGCCATGTCCTTCACGAGCGAGGAGTCGGACGTGGGGAAGGGCCCGTCGGGCAGGATGCGCCGCAGCGTCTCCAGGCGGCGGTCGAGCAGCAGGCGCTCGTCGGGAAAGGGACGCTGGACCGCGGCCGCCAGCAGGAGGAGGGGAAGCGCCCGGGTCATCAAGGCGCGCATGTTAGCAGCCCCGCCGCGCGCCGTCGCGCGGCCCCGCTCCCGCGTCGGCGCGGAAGCGGGGCCGGTCCGACCGAAGCCTCAGTTCTTGGCTTCGACCCGGATCTTGGAGGCCAGCACGGAGTGGTCCTCCCCTCGGGGCCGGTGACCGTCACCTGGTTCCCGGGTGGACGTCCACCAGCGAGCGCGGGGTCGCCGACGCCGAAGATCTGCGTGCCCGAGTTGGTGTGCACGAGGCGTCCCGCCACCGTGAGGTCGGGAGGAAGGACCTGGTCCACCCGGCCCGAGACCCTGATGTCGGGCGCGTTGTTGACGCGCACCTTGATCTCCCTCGCGACCAGCTCGTTGCGGGTGTTGAGGCGCGCCTTCACGACCACCGGATCGCCGACGCCCAGCGCTCCGTAGCCGATCTCGACGTCCTGCCGGAACACGTGGGTGTCGCCGTCGACGATGAACATGTTGCCGTCCACCATCAGGCTCGTGCCCGTCAGGCCTCTCGATGGAGCCGAAGAAGTCGCGCAGCCCTCCCGATTGCGCGACGGGATCAGGGACGACCGGGTTCACGTCCGACGAGTTGCCATTGTTGCTGTCGCTCCCGCACCCCACGAGGGCGAGGACGCACAGCGAGATGAGGATGGGAAGAGGAAACCGGCGAATCGAAACGTGCATGGCACACCTCGGTCTGCCACGTCAGGGTGCCGATGCGCCACGGCGGCCGGAGCCAAGATGTTGCGGCTTGCCCGGGAAACGGCTGGCGGCCCGCCAGGCACGAAGGGGGATGGGCATGTCCCACCCCTCCAGGAATCCTAGGACCAAAGCGGCCGCGAGTGGGACCATCGCACTTTTTTGCGCGAGGCTCCCGGGTCGATGATCGTAAACGGCGCTCGACGAATCGATCGGAGGCGCGCGACGGTCGAACGGATTCGCATCGCCGGCGACGAGGGCCACGGGGGTTCGCTCCGGCTACGCTCCAGTGCTTCATCAAGTCATGCGGTTCCGTCGTCCGCGGGGCCCCTTCGAAGTCCAGCCGGGAGTAGCCCGCGAAGTACGCTGAGGAGCGGTCGCTTGCCTGCGCTCACCCCCGTGGCAGCCTCGCCGCCATCCGTCTGCGCATGGTCTGGAATGCGCGCGCGGGTTCGCGCGCGCCATGGATCGGCTCGATCGAAGCGGGCCCTGCTACCCCACGCGCTGACCATGGCGAAGGGCCGATCTTCCGTCCGTTGAAAGGCCGATCCTCCGGCCGATGTTGGGACTCAGCGAAGGGCGGTTCCGGCCGAGCTGGCTGCCGAGCCCGGCTCGAGGCTAGTCGAACCCGCGCTTGCGGCGGCGGATGTTGCGGCGGCTGCCCTTGGCCTTGAACGGGCGATCGCCGCGGCCGAACTCGTCGAAGCCCCCGTCCGGCGGCATCGACGGTGCGAACGGCCGGCCGGCGCCGAAGGGCGGGCCCGAGGGACGGAAGGGAGCGCCGCCGCCGGGGGGACGTGGAGGCCGGTTCTCCGCCTCGTTCACGCGCAGCGGCCGGCCCTTCAGGTCCTTGCCGTTCATGAGCGTGATGGACTTCTGGGCCGCCTCGTCGTCCTCGAACTCCACGAAGGCAAAGCCGCGCGGGCGTCCCGTCTCGCGGTCCGTGGGGCACCTTGGCGTCCACCACCTTGCCCGCAGCGCTGAACGCCTCGATGAGCTCCTCCCGGCTGACGTCGAAGCTCAGGTTACCGACGAACACCTTGTTCGAAATGGCGTGCTTCTCCTTCGTTCCTCGTCCGAGCCGCCCGTTGTCGCCTCTCGATGCGACCGGCAATGAGACCCCGGGGCGCGGCAGCCGAGGCCGTGCGACTGTAGCAGCAACCGGGAGGCGAGTCCATAGTCAACGGCGCAGTTGACCTCGTCCGACTCCCATGTGACGCTCACGCATCCGCACGTGAGAGTCCCACTCCCGAAGCTAAGCATATTGTCCGCGCCCGGTGTCGCCCCTCCGCAGCGAATTCCTGCGGCGGCGCACGCTCCTGCGGGAAGCGGCGATCGCCCTGGCCCTCGCTGTCTGCACCGCGGCTGGCGGTGCGCGTCCTGGGGCCCGGGCCCTGACGGTGGCGATCGGAGCGGTTACGACGCGCCGTACCGCGGCGGGCCCTGGGGCAAGGCGCCTGCGGGTGGACCTGGATCCGCAGGCCAGCCGCGACGACCGCCTGACGTTCTACTTCCGCCCGCTGCGCGACGGCGCGGTCCTGCGCCTGCCCGTCGTGCCCCGCGGGCCCATGCGTGTCGCGTTCCGCGCGCGGGCGATGGTGCGCTCGATCGCTGGGCGCGTTCGCGCCCGAGCGTCCCGGTGACCGAGGTGCTGGTGGACACGGGGCCGTGGGACCGCTACGCGCTCGAGGTCCCTCCCGCCGCCGCCCGGCGCGACGGCGTCGGAGCTGGCGCTCTTCCTGCGCGCGCGTCCGGTGGTGGCGGGCGAGCATGCGGGCCGCCCGAGATCCTCGTGGACGAGGTGACGATCCAGTCGGGCCGAGGGGCTCGTGCTCGCCTGGTGGGCCGTGTGCCTCGGCTGGCCGCGCGCCGCTGCGCGTGGCGCTCTTCGCGCGCCTGTCTGGGCCATCGCACGCGAGTGGCTGGACCGCCGGGCTGGCGGCGGCGGCGATCGTCATGGTGCTGGCGCGCGCTGGCGCCGCTCGCGACCGCTGATGGCAGTGCCGCGCCTGCTCCCGCTGGGGTTGGGCGCGGGCCTGCCTCGTCGAAGATCCGCTGGCCCGCGCGCGTCGAGCGCACGGACCGCCTGCGCCTGGGGATGGATCGTCGCGGCCGGGTTCGTCGTGCGCGCATCGCTGCCGTTCTTCCCGACCACAACCCGCCGGACCTGCAGACGCACGTCGACCGCACGCTCGACTTCGCGGACGTGCCTGGGAGTACGGCGCGCTGCTGCGCTACGGCTCGCACCTGCCGACTCCCTCGCAGACCGCGGCGCCTGCCACCGACCTCTTCGGATCGCACGGTGCTCGTCCCCTATCCGCCGCTTCCGTACTTCGCGTACTACGCGCTGTCCCGGATGGGCGCGGACCCGTCGTGGGCGATGAGCGCCGTCAACGTCCTGCTGGCGATGGCGGTGGCCCCCGTCCTGTTCCTCGCGGTGCGCCGCATCTGGGACGAGCGCGCGGCCTGGCTGGCCGGCGGTGCTGTACCTGCTGGACCTCGCGGTGTGGCACCACGTCGGGCGGGCGCACGCGCCGGCCAGCTTCGGAGCCGCGCTGGGCACGGCGGCACTGCTTGCGCCTGGCCGCACGCGCCGGACCGGCTCACGACCCCGCGCAGCGTCGCGCTCGCCGGCGCGTGCGCTCGGGCTGGCCGTGCTCGGGCACTTCGGCGCTGGTGGTGCAGGTGGGCCTCCTGGGCGTGGTGTTGCTGGCGCTCCTGCTGGTGGACGCGAAGGGGCTGGCCGTCCGGGCGCCGCGTCGGCATCGCGTCCGCGCCTGGCGGTGGGCGGGCTGCTGGCGCTCGTCCTCTACTACTGGGCACTACGTGCCGGGGCTGCTCCACGGCACGCCGGGGTGGAAGCCGAGCCCAGCATCTTCACGGGCCGCACGGGTGCTCGGCATCTTCCGCAACGAGGGACGCCAGAGCTATCGCATCTGGCTCTGGGCTTCGCGTATCCGCTGATCGCGGGCCTGCTGGCGGCGCCCATCGCGCTGCGCCGCGCGCGCCCGTCGTCGCGCCCGGTGCTGCTGGCCTGGCTCCTGGCCGTGGGTGCTGATCGTGGTGCTCAAGGACCCGCTGTTCTTCCCCTAAGATGCTGCGCTGGGCGAAGGAGGACCAGTTCGTCTCTCCGCTGCTCTGCGTGTTCCTGGGCGCGAGCCTCGGGGCCATCCGGTCGAAGCGCCTGCGCCGCCTCCGCAGTCGTCGCCGTCGCTGTCGTTCGCGGCTGTTCCTGGCCGCGCGCGACTTCTACTACCATGCCAACACGGCTCTGGCTCTAGCGGTCTGGTATAACGCCGCCGGTGGCAGCGATTCCGGAGGCGCGACGCCCGGGCCGAAGGTCGCTTTCGGGGCGCGCCGTCGCGGGCGGCCTCCGTCGACGAGCTTGCGTCGTCACTACAAGAAGGTCGGCTCGTCACGGGCCGGTCCTGCTGTTCGTGCACGGCTGGGCCTGCGACCTTGCCTTCTGGCGCAACCAGGCCGAGCGGTTCCACGAGACAGGCCACGCTCCTCTTCGTCGACCTGCCCGGCCACGGCACGCGGCGACAAGCCGCGCGTGGCCTACACGCGACCTGCTCGCCGCGCGCCCTGGCCGCGGTGCTGGACGACGCGGGCGAGCCCGGCGCGATCCTGGTCGGCCACAGCGCGGGGGATCGGTCGCGCGCCACTTCTACCGCCGCTTCCCGAGCCGCGCGCGCGCTGGCGCTGGTGGACGCGAGCCTGCCGTCCGTTCTGGAAGGAGCCGCAACATCTCGACGAGCTGCTCACGCTGCTGCGCGCGCCGGACTACCTGGAAGGCGGCGGTGGCGCTCGTCGCGATGATGATCGGCAAGCATCACGCCGGTCCCTGACCGGGATCGAGATCCGGCTGCGCATGCTCACGACGCCGCAGCACGTGATGGTGAGCATGCTCGAGCAGATGGCGGACCCGGCGCCTGGCGGCCGAGGACCCGCTGGACCTGCCCGGTACAGGCGCTGCTGTCCCGCGAGCCGAAGTATCCGGAGGACTACGAGGCGTTCCTGCGAAGAGCTGGCCCCGCGCTGGACCTGCAGCTGGCTGCACGAGCCGCGTCCAATCTTCGCGATGCTGGCGCAGCCCGGCTTGCTGAACGCGGCGCTCGCCGAGTTCCACGGCCGCCGCTGCGCGCCCGCGTGCCTGATGGCGCGGCCGCCTGCTCGCGCTGGCCGCGGCGGCGCCAGCGCGGCGCGGCGTGCGGCAGCGACGCCGGATGCGCACCTGGTCGTCGCTCGACGTCGCGAGCACGGGCGCGTGCCATCCGGGCGGGACTCGAGCCGGGCGACGGGCTCGGCGTCCTGGGAGCGCGGCGCCGGATGCGGGCCCGCTGGACTCGCCGTTCGCGCTCGCGGTCGTCGAGCTCGAGCAGGCGCCGCGCGGCGCCGTGACGCTGCGCGGCGTGCGGAGCTGGCCGCTCGCGATCTGGACCGTGCCGCCGGGCGCGTGGGGCCTCGAGGTGCGCCCGCGCCTGGACGCGCGAGGCCGAGGCGCCCCTTGGTCGCGCGCGCGCCGGAGACCCGGCGGCTCAGGCCCCCGCGTGGAGGCGCTCGCCGGCCAGCTCGCGGCCGACGGCGCCGCCTGGGCCCTCGTGAACGCCGGCCGGGCGTTCGTCGCCGCGCACGAGAACGCCGAAGCCGCGCGCTGTTTCGCCTCCGCCCGCGTGGCGCTCGACGGCCATCCCGCGTGGCAAGCGGTCGCCGCCGACCAGGCGGGCGACGCCCTGCGCGCGGCCGGCGCGCTCGCGGAAGCGGACGAGGCGTACCAGCAGGCCCTGGCCCTGCGCGTCGCGGCGGCCCCGCGCAGCTCGCGGTCGCGTTCAGCCATCACCGGCTGAGCTGCGTCGCGCGCCGCCGCGAACGATCCCCGAGGGCGCCTCGGCCCACCTGGAGTCGGCGCGGGCCCTGCTACGAGGAGCGGCGCCCGGCAGCAACGAGCTGGCCCTGGTGCACTTCGACCTCGGCGCAGATCGCGTACGGCCGCGGGCGAGCTCGACGCGGCCGCCGAGGCGTACGGCCGCGCGGCGCCATCCAGGAGGCCCGAATCCCCGGACAGCCTCGACCTCGCGGACACGCTGTTCGGCCCTGCGGCGCGATCGCCTCACCAGCGCGGCGAGTTCGCGTCAGGCGGAAGGGCTGCACCGTCGCGCGCTGGCCCTCACCGGCCGCGTGGCTCCCGATGGGATCGAGCACGCCTACGTGCTGAACCGCCTGGGCGTGGTCGCGCGCGAGCAGGAGACCTCGAGGACGCCGAGTCGTACCACCGGCGCGCGCTCGCGATCTTCGAGGAGGCGGTTCCGAGAGCGTCGAGGTCGCGGGCTCGCTCCAGCAACCTCGGCCTGGTCGCGCAGGAGCGCCGCGACTGGGCCGCGGCCGAGATCGTTCCACCGGCGCGCGCTCGCCATCCGCGAGACGCTGAACCCTTCGGGCGCGGACGTGGCGGCCAGCCTCAACAACCTGGGCGCGGTGGCAGCGCGAGCGCGGCGACTTCGTGACCGCCGAGTCCCATCTGCGGCGGGCGCTGGACGCCAGAAGCGGCCGGCTGGCGCCGGGCAGCTCACCCTGGGCGTCGTCGCTGCACAACCTCGGGCGAAGCGCTGCTCGGGCAGCGCCGGTTCGACGGACGCGCGGCTCGTTCCGCCAGGCGCTCGCGCATCCGCTCGCGCCTGGCGCCGGGCAGCGGGGACGAATGCGACCGGACTGGCACTCGCTGGGTCTACGTCGACCGCGAACAGGGCCGGCCGGCGGACGCCGCTCGCCGAAGTGGGAGCGCGCGCTCGACATCCTCGACGCGCAGCGCGGCAAGCTGGCGGTCGGCGACCGCGCCAGGTTCGTCGCCCGCTACGCGGTCGCGTACCAGGACGCGATCGAGCTGCTGCTCGCGGCCAGCACCGCGACGCCGAGGCGTTCGCGGTGCGCGAGCGCCTGCAGGCACGAGCGATGCTGACGCTGCTGGGCCAGGCGCGGCCCGGCCCGCGCGGACGAGCGGCCAGCTCGACCTCGCGGGCACGCGGGCCGCGCATCGACCCCGGCGTCGCGCTGCTCGCGTACGGCGTGCTGCGGCAGCCGCGCGTGTTCGTCGTGTTCGCGTGAGCCGGACTGCCGGGCCCGTCATCGCGTCGTTCGTGGTGCCCCAGGGCGAGGCCGAGCTGCGCGATCGCGTCGTGTCCTTCCGAGGCTGATCGAGCGCGGCCGCGAGTCGGCGCCGGTCGAGCCCGCCCTGGTCGCGCAGGGCGAGCGGCTCTACGCCGACCTGGTGGAGGCCCGCCGAGCCCGCGCTCGAGGACGCCGAGCGCATCCTGATCTCCCCGACGGGCCGCTGCACCTGCTTCCGTTCGCGGCGCTGGTGCGCCAGCGCCAGCCGCTCGCGTTCCTGGCCGAGTGGAAGCCGCTGCCGACGGTCGCGTCCGCCAGCGTGTACGCGCAGATCAGAAGACGCGCTCGCGCCGCCGCCGACCCGACGCCCCGGCTGGTCCGCGTTCGGCGGATCGCGCTGCACGCGGGCTCCGCCGCCGAGCCCACGGACGCACGCGCAGCGCCGGCCGGCGCTGCGACCGCTGCCCTTCAGCCGCGAGGAGGTCCAGCGCATCGCGGCGCTGTTCGGCGCGGGGCGCGCCAATTACCTGGGCGCGGACGCGACCGAGGCGCAGGCGCGGTCGGTGGGCCGCGACGTGCGCTGCCTCCACTTCGCGACGCACGGGCTGCTCGACGCGCGCTCGCCGCTCGACTCCGCGCGCTCGTCCTGGCGCGGGGGCAGGCGGCCGACGACGGCCTGCTGCAGGCCTGGGAGGTGCGCGACCGGCTCCGCGCCTGGACGCGGACCTGGTGACGCTCTCCGCCTGCGAGTCGGGGGCTGGGACGCGAGGCGACGGGGCGAGGAGGCTGATCGGGCTGTCGCGGGCGTTCCAGGACGCGGGCGCCCGCTCGGTGCTGGCTTCGCTGTGGGCCATCTCCGACCGCTCGACCGCGCCGTTCATGGAGTCGTTCTATCGGCGCGTGCGGGCCGGCGCCGCGCGCGACATCGCGCTGCAGGAAGCGCAGGTGGCGAGCCTGCGCGAGGCGCGCATCCGTACCACTGGGCGGCGTTCCAGCTCTCAGGCGACTGGCGATGAGGCCCGATTGAGGGCGGCCGTCACCGGCGCGACCGGGTTCATCGGCCGTCACCTCCTGGGCGCGCTCCGCCGCCGCGGGTGGGCGCCACCTGCTCTCGTGCGGAGGAAGGAGGCCGAGGGCCCGCTGCCGCGACGACGGCTGGGACGTGGTGCCGGGCGACCTGGAGAACGACGACGCGCTGCGCGAGCTGACGGCCTACGCCGACGTCGTGTTCCACGTCGCGGGCCTCACGATCCGGCAGCCGGCACGACCTGGAGCGCGTCAACGTCGCCGGCTCGGAGCGCATCGGGAAGGCGCGCGCACCGCGCGGCCGCCGCGCGCATGCGTCTTCGTCTCTTCGCTGGCGGCCAGCGGGCCTCGCGGCCCGGCCAGCCGCTCGAGTCCACCGAACGCTCGGCCCCCGTCAGCGCGTACGGGCTGAGCAAGGCCGACGGCGAGAAGGCGGTGATGGAGAGCGGCGTGCCGTTCACGATCCTGCGGCCGCCGACGGTGTACGGTCCGTGGGACCGCGAGCTGCTGCGGCGCCTTCCGTTGGGCGCTCAGGGCACGGTTCCCATGGTCCGGGGACGGCAGCCAGGCCCTCCCGCTCCTCTTACGCGGCCGACCTGGCCGACGCGCTGGTCGCCGCGGCCGAGCGGCCCGCCACGCTCAACCGGGACGTACCACGTGGCCCACCCCGACGTCGTCATCCAGCGCGAGCTGCTCAAGGCGATCGCGTCCTCGCTGGGGCGGCGGGTCAACCTGTTCCCGGTGCCTCCTCCGTTCGTGCGCGCGCCGTGCTCGAGATCGGCGGGTGGGCGAGCCGGCTGTCGGGACAGCGTTCCGCTGCTCTCGGGCGACAGGGCGTCGGAGCTGCTCGCACCGGCCTGGACCTGCCTGGCCGGCGACCTCGAAGCGCGACGCGCACTGGTCGGCGCGGACGCCGCTCGCGGCCGGCCTAGCCGCCACCGCGGCGTGGTACCGCGAAGTCCGGCTGGCTCTTCGCGCGCCGGCTGCCCTGACCGACGCGCCCGCGGTAACATGGCCGGCCCGTCGGCGGGGGCCTGACGGGCGAACCGCAAAGGAGACCATCGATGCTTCCGCAGGCTCGTCGTCGCGCTGACGCTGGCCGCCGTGTCCATGCCCTGGTGCGGGCGCGCAACGTCCCGACCGAGGCGGTGGACCTGGTCATGGTGTCGCGCATCCGCGACGAGGGCCTGAAGCACTCGCAGGTCATGGACACCGTCGAGGAGCTGACGGACGTGATCGGCCCTCGCCTGACCGGCTCGCCGCAGATGCGGAAGGCCAGCGATTGGACGCGCGCGCGGCTGGCCGGCTGGGGCCTGGCCAACGCCCACCTCGAGACCTGGGGGCCGTTCGGGCGCGGCTGGAGCTACGAGCGCTCCACGGTCACGATGGTCGCGCCGCAGGTGGTGCCGCTGATCGCGGTGCCCAAGGCCTGGACGCCGGGCACCGCCGGTGCCGTGCGCGGCAACGGCCAAGCGCGTGCGCATCAGCACCAAGGCGGACTTCGAGCGGCACAAGGGCAAGCTGGCCGGGCTCGTGCTGTTCCTCTCGCCGCCGCGCACGATGCGCGCGCCCGAGCGCCCGCTGTTCGCGCGCTACAGCGACGACGAGCTGAACGCGCCTCGCACTTCGACGTGGCGGAGGCCGCCGATACCGACAACGAGGAGCCGCGGCGCACCCGCCGCCGCTTCCAGCGCGAGCTGACCGAGTTCCTGGCGGCGGAGAAGGCGCTCGCGACCGTGGAGGTGAGCGAGCGCGACGGCGCGATCGTGCGCGTCATGGGCGGGGGCTCGCGCGACAAGGACGACAACCCCGGCGTGCCGGCGCTGGTGATGGCGGCCGAGCACTACAACCGCGTGCTGCGCCTGCTCGAGAAGAAGCAGGACGTCGAGCTGGAGCTGGACGTGAAGGCCACGTTCCACGACGAGGACCCGACGTCCGCCAACACGTTCGCGGAGATCCCGGGCACGGCGGAGGGCGGCGAGGTGGTGATGGCGGGCGCCCACCTCGACTCCTGGCACGCGGGCACCGGCGCCACCGACAACGCGGCGGGCTCGGCGGTGGTCATGGAGGCGATCCGCATCCTGAAGGCGATCGACGTCAAGCCGCGGCGGACCATCCGCGTGGGCCTGTGGAGCGGCGAGGAGGCAGGGCCTCCTCGGGCTCGCGCGCCTACGTCGAGCAGCACTTCGGCGCGCGCTCGGACGCGGAGGAGGCGCGGCGCTCGAAGGACTTCCGGCGCGCGCGGGGCCCGCTCACCCTGAAGCCGGAGCACGCGAAGCTCTCCGCGTACTTCAACGTCGACAACGGCACCGGGAAGATCCGCGGCATCTACACGCAGCAGAACGCGGCCGCGGCGCCGCTGTTCGAGGCCTGGCTGGAGCCGCTGCACGACCTGGGCGCCACCACCGTGACCAACCGCGACACCGGCGGCACCGACCACCTGTCCTTCGACGCCGTGGGCCTGCCCGGCTTCCAGTTCATCCAGGACCAGGCGGACTACCAGACGCGCACGCACCACACGAACCTGGACGTGCTACGACCGCCTGCAGAGGGACGACCTGATGCAGGCGTCCGTGGTGCTGGCCTCGTTCCTGGACGCCGCGCAGCGGAGGAGCGCTTCCGCGCAAGCCGCTCACGCCGGCGCAGATGGGCGCTCAGCCCACGCCGACGCCGGAGCCGTCGCCCGATCCGGACAACGCGCCCGAGGGCGAGGCGTCCCCGTCCCCCTCGCCGTCGCCGCGGCCCTGAGGGAGGTGGCCATGAGCGACGCGATCCCCGCCATCAAGGTCCTGCTGCTTCCGAAGCACACCAACGTCTTCGGGACCATCTTCGGGGGCGTGATCCTGTCGTACATCGACCTGGCGTCGGCGGTGGAGGCGCGCAAGGCGGGGCGCACCGCTACGTGACCAGGGCCATGCGCGAGGTGGAGTTCCACGAGCCGGTGCTCCTGGGCGACATCGTCAGCTTCTTCACCGATACGGTCCGCATCGGCCGCACGTCCATCACCGTGCGCGTCACGGTCGTGGCCGAGCGCTGGGGCGCCGGCCGCGGCGACCCGGTGAAGGTCACCGAGGCCGAAGTCGTCGCTGGTCGCGGTCGACGCGAACGGCCAGCCGACCCCGATCAAGGGCTGAGCCCCGTCACGACAACGGAGACCGTGTCTTTGTGGTCTCCGTCGTGTGTGTCGTACCATGGGGGTTCGATGAGCACCGCCGTGGCGCCCGGCGCCGGACACTCAAGGTCGTCTGCCCGCACGACTGCCCGGACACCTGCGTGATGACCGTCGACGTCGAGGACGGTCGCGCCGTCGGCGATCGGCGGGGATCCGAGCCACCGGTTCACGGCCGGGTTCCTGTGCGCCAAGGTCAACCAGTACCTCGACCGCGTGTACAGCCCCGACCGCGTCCTCCATCCGCTGCGGCGGCGTGGGGCAAGAAGGGCGAGGGCGGTTCGAGCGGGTCTCCTGGGACGAGGCGCTCGACACGATCGCGGGGCGCTTCCGGGACGTGATCGCCCGCCACGGCGCCCAGGCCATCCTGCCCTACTCGTACGCGGGCAACATGGGCCTGCTCTCGTACGGCAGCATGGACCGGCGGTTCTTCGGCGCGCTGGGCGCCAGCCTCCTCGACCGCACGATCTGCGCCAGCGCGGGCAGCGCGGGGCTGAAGGCGACGATCGGCCGCAGCCTGGGCTTCGACCCCGAAGCGGTCGTGAACGCCCGGCTGATCGTGGCCTGGGGCGCCAACATCGTCAGCTCGAACATCCACCTGTGGCCGTTCATCGAGGAGGCGCGGCGCCGCGGGGCGAGGCTGGTCACGATCGACCCCTACCGCTCGCGCACCGCCGAGAAGTCCGACCAGCACATCGCACCGTACCCCGGGACCGACGGCGCGCTCGCGCTCGGGATGATGCACGTGATCTTCCGCGACGGGCTGGAGGACCGCGACTACCTCGAGCGCTACACGATCGGCGCGGCCGAGCTGCGCGCGAGCGCGCGCGCGAGTGGCCGCCCGAGCGCGCAGCACAGATCACCGGCGTGCCAGCCGCGACCATTGAGGCCTTCGCGCGCGAGTACGCGACCGCCCAGCCCAGCGCCGCTCCGCCTCAACTACGGGCTCAACCGCCACGCCGGCGCGGGCATGGCCGTGCGCACCATCTCCTGCCTGCCCGCGGTCACCGGCGCCTGGCGGCACGCCGGAGGCGGGTTGCTGCTCTCCTCGTCGGGCACGTTCCCGGTGGACAGCGACGCGCTGGAGCGGCCGGACCTGAGTCCCCCGGCACGCGCACGCTGAACATGAGCCGAGCTCGGGAACCTGCTGGAGCCGGGACGGCTCGACCCGCCGGTGATGGCGCTCTTCGTCTACAACAGCAATCCGGGCGCGGTGGCGCCGGACCAGGAAGCGCGTGCGCGCCGGACTCCGCGCGAGGACCTGTTCGTGGTCGTCCACGACCTGTTCCGCACCGACACCACGGACTTCGCGGACATCGTGCTGCCGGCCACCACCACGCTCGAGCACTACGACCTGCACAAGGCGTACGGCCACCTGTACCTCGCGCTCAGCAAGCCCGCCATCGAGCCGGTGGGCGAGAGCAAGCCCAACACCGAGGTGTTCCGCCTGCTGGCGTCGCGCATGGGCCTCGATCATCCCAGCCTGCGCGAGAGCGACGAGAGCATCGCGCGCCAGGCGCTTGAAGTGGAACCATCCACACTCTGCAGGGCATCGACTTCGAGCGGGTGGAGCGCGAGAGGCAGCGTGCGCCTGAGCGTGCCGGACCCGTACGCGCCCTTCGCCCAGGGCGGCTTCCCGACGCCGTCCGGCAAGTGCGAGCTGCGCGCCGACGGGCTGGCCGCGCTGGGGCTGGATCCGGTGCCCACGTACCACCCGCCGCGCGAAGGCCCGCGTCAGAACCCCGAGCAGGCCGCGCGCTATCCGCTCGCGTTCATCTCGCCGCCGGCGCACCACTTCCTGAACTCGACGTTCTCGGCGCAGCCGGTGTTCGTGCGGCGCGAGGCGAGCCCAGCCTCACCATCCACCCGCAGGACGCGGCCGCCCGCGGCATCGCCGACGGGCAGGATGGTCCGGACCTTCAACGACCGCGGCTCGTTCCTGGCGAAGGCTCGCGTGTCCGACGACGCGCGGCCCGGCGTCGTCGTCGGCCTGTCGATCTGGTGGGCCAAGATGTGCCCCGGCGGCCGCAACGCGAACGCCGGTGACCAGCCAGGAGCCTGACCGACATGGGCGGCGGCGCGACGTTCTACGACGTCCTGGTGGACGTCGAGCCGGCTTGACGCGGCGTCTGGGTCGTCGGATTCCACGTGGCCGCGGCCGTGGTCACCCTCATGCAGTTCATCCGCCTGCAGGACCGGCGCCTGCTGCCGCTGCTCGCGATGTTCGCGCTGCTGGCCGCCGCGCCCGACCAGTCGGACTGGTTCGTGGCGCGCCGCCTGCACCTGCGCGGCCGGAGGGTGCGCGCTGCTGCTCCTGGGCATGCTCTGCTGGCGGAGGCCGGCTCAGCCGCCCGCGGCCTGAGAGCCCCGCGCGCGACGCGTGCTGCTCTACGCCGCGTCCGAGTCCGACGCGGACATCCTCCTACGCGACTGGCTTCTTCGCGCCCGACCCGTTCCTGTTCGTGCAGAAGGGCCGCACGCGCGTCCTGGTCATGAGCGACCTCGAGCGCGACCGCGCGCGCGCACCAGGCACGCGTGGACCGCGTCCTCTCGTGGACCGCGGTCGCGGGGAAGGTCGAGGCGGCCGGGCCGCAAGGCGACCGCGGCGGCCGTGATCGCGCGCGTGCTGCGCGACCTGGGCGCTGAAGCGCGTCGAGGTGCCGCGCAGCTTCCCGCTGGGCCTGGCCATGGAGCTGGACACGCTCGGCGTGCGGCTCGACCTGGCGGACGAGCCCGTTCTGGCCGGAGCGCGAGATCAAGAGCGCCGGACGAGGTCCGCGCGGTCACGAGGCGCTGCGCGCGCGCGGAGGCGGGGCTGGAGGCGGGGCTCGACGCGCTGCGCGCCGTGCCGCATCGGCCGCGACGGCTGGCTGCGCGCGGAACGGCCGGCCGCTTCACGGCCGAGGACCTGCGCGCCGCCGTCAACACCACGGATCATGGCCGACGGGCTGCGTGCCCGCGCACACCATCTGCGCGCCCGGCGACCAGGCCGTGGACCCGCACGAGGAGGGCCACGGTCCGATCCGCGCGCACTCACGCCGGTGGTGATGGACATCTTCCCGCGCTCGGAGCGCACCGGCTACTTCGGCGACCTGACGCGGACGGTGGTGCGCGGCCGCGCCATCCGCGCGGCTCAAGGAGGTCTACGCGCTCGTCGCACGAGGGCGTGCGCCTGGGCCACTCGCCGCATCCAGCGACGGGGCCGACGGGCAGGCCATCCATCGCGGAGATCCAGGTCGCTGTTCGACGCGCGCGGGCTATCCGCACCGGCGTGCAAGCACGGGCGCATGCAGGGCTTCTTCCACGGCACGGGCCACGGCCTCGGCCTGCAGATCCACGAGCCGCCCTCGATCTCGACGCGCCACGTCGACGCTGCGCGCCGGGCACGTGGTGACCGTGCGAGCCTGGCCTCTACTACCTGGGCCTGGGCGGTGCGGATCGAGGACGTGGCGCTCGTGACCGCTGACCGGGTCCCGCAACCTGACCCGCGTCCCCAAGTTCCTGGAGCTCTGACCGGAGGTCCCGTGAGACACGTCCTGGCGATGCCCGCACCCTGGCCTGCCGTGTTCGTCGACTCCTGGCTCCTCGCGGCCGGCGCTCGCCCTGCCCGCGGCCCGGAGAGCGCAGTCCGCGACCCTCGCGCCCGATGCCGCGCGCGGCTCACGGCCATGGCCGGCTCGCTTCGCGCCGGTGGCCATCGGCGCGGACCGTCTCGCGCGCTGCCCGCGAACGAGCGGCAGTGCCCTGGCCCGGCTGGTGGAGGCCGCGCGGATCGTGGACCCGCTGTTCCTGCGCCAGGTCTGGGCGGGCAACGAGGCGCTGCTGCTCGGCGCTCGCCGCCGGACGACACTCGCCGCTCGGCCGCGCGCGCCTCCGCTACTTCCTGATCAACAAGGGACCGTGGTCGCGCCTCGACGCACGACGCAGGCGTTCATGCCCGGCGTGCCCGCCAAGCCCCAGCCGCCGAACTTCTACCCGGCCGGCGCGACCAAGGACGGAGGTCGAGGCCTGGATCGAAGGACCTGCCCGAGGCCGAAGCGCGCCCGCGCCGCGGGTTCTTCACGACCATCCGGCGCGGCACCGACGGCCGGCTTCATCGCGGTCCCGTACAGCGTCGAGTACCAGGGCGAGCTGGCGCGCGCCGCGCGCTGCTGCGCGAAGCGGCGCGCGCTGACCACGCAGCCGACGCTCAAGGCGTTCCTGACGACGCGCGCGGACGCGCTTCCTCTCGCAACGACTACTACGCGAGCGACGTGGCCTGGATGGAGCTCGACGCGTCGCATCGAGCCGACGATCGGCCCGTACGAGGTGTACGAGGACGAGTGGTTCAACTACAAGGCCGCGTTCGAGGCGTTCATCACCGTGCGCGACGACGCCGAGACGCAGAAGCTCGGCGCTTCGGCGCCGAGCTGCAGGACGCTCGAGAACGCACCTGCCGATCGATGCCGACGCTACCGCAACCCGGCGCTCGGCGCGCTGGCGCCCATCCGCGTCGTCAACGTCGTCTTCGCTGCGGGCGACGGCAACCGCGGCGTGCAGACCGCGGCCTTCAACCTGCCCAACGACGAGCGCGTCGTGAAGGAGAAGGGCACCAAGCGCGTGATGCTCAAGAACATGCAGGAGGCGAAGTTCGACAGGTCCTGCATGCCGATCCGCAGCGTGGCCCTGCCGCCGCCGACGCAGCGGAACGTCGCCGTTCGACGCCTTCTTCACGCACATCCTGATGCACGAGCTGATGCACGGCCTCGGGCCCGCACAACATCACGGTGGGCGGCCGCGCGACGACCGTGCGCCAGGAGCTGAAGGAGACCTACAGCGCGCATCGAAGAGGCCAAGGCCGACGTCTCCGGGCCTGTGGGCGCTGCAGCAGCTGGTCGGACCAAGGGCTGCTCGACGCGGCGCATCGAGCGCACGATGTACACGACGTTTCTCGCGTCGTGCGTTCCGCTCGATCCGCTTCGGCATCAACGAGGCGCACGGCCGCGGCGTCGCGATGCAGCTCAACTACTCTGCTCGACGCCGGCGGCGTTCACGGTCCGGCCCGGACGGGACGTTCTCCGGTCGACTCCGCGCGCATCAGCGCAGGCGGTGCGCCGACCTCACGCGCGACGATCATGACGCATCCAGGCCGCGGGCGACTACGCGAAGGCACAGGGACCTGCATCGCGCGTATGGCGGTCGGTGCGGCCGGCCGTGCAGCAGGTGCTCGGACCGGCCTGACGGCCGTGCCCGGTGGACATCGAGCCGCGGTTCGCGATCCCCGCGATTCTTCGAGCCCGTGGTGAAACTCTGGCTGCATTCGGCGGACGCTGCATCCCGCCTGGACTGCGTTGCTCGTCGCCTTGCCAGGCGGGCGCATCGCCCGCCTCGGTGCCACGCCTGACTTTCACCACGGGCTGCTAGGAGCCCGTTCGCTTCCAGGGGAAGCTCCGTGACCCGCGGCCAGTAGTCCGGGTGGGAGGATCGCGCCCACGTGGTCGGCGCCGGGCGCGATCCAGAGGGCCTTTCGGTCCCGGATGGGCGTCACACGCGGCGTACCACGGCTTCCGGTACGCGCGGGTCGGCGCCGTCGACGATCGTGAAGAGCGGTGCAGGCGGCCGGCCGGCAGCCACGAGGTCCACGTCGTCCGCGTCGAACCCGGCGCGCCAGCCGGCGACGGCCAGGGCCAGCCGCCCCAGCGGCAGCCACGCCGGGATCCGGTACAGCAGCCAGCTGTGATGCGCGACGGTGTCGCGCGCGGTGTCGAACGGCGCTCCAGGATCACACCGTGTGTCCGGCTCGTCGGGCGCCGCGCCCTGGCGACCGCCGCCAGGCCCAGCGAGAAGCCCATGAAGCCACGATGCCCGAGCTGGCCAGGCCGCGCTCGCGCAGCTGGCGCGCGGCGGCGCATCGCCGCCCGCTCCAGTGCGCCCAGCGTGGCCGCCCCTGCGCCGCCGCTGCGGGCGCGAGGTCCACCAGCAGCACGGCGCGTGCCCGCGGCGGTGCAGCGCTCCGCGTGGCCCGTGTAGCTCTCGAGCGTGTCCCCGAGCCTGCACGATCACGACCGTCGCGCGGTCCGGCCGCCCGCGTAGCGTCCAGGTCCGCAGGCGCAAGCCGTCCGAGGTGACGAAGGCCTCGAACTGGCAGTAATACGCGAGAAGCGGTCACGGGAAGGCGCAGCAGGATCTGCGAGAAGACGAGCGGCAGCACCGCGAACACGAACGCGCTGCAGAAGAGACGCGCAACGCGATGCGCTTCCGGAGGCCAGTCGCAAGCGCTATTCGACCGTGAACGTCTCCAGCGCGACCGGTAGCGTGCCCGCGCCGTCCACGTGGGCCGCGAACACGTCGAGGCCTGTCGCGGCCGCGCGCGTCCACCCAGGAGAAGATCCCCCGCCCGATCCGTCCGGCGCGATCGTGACGCCGCTCTGCGCGCCGGCCGCGGTCGAGATCGGGCTGGCCGTCGGTCGTCCAGCAGGCCCGCGCCCGTCGGCGAGACCCGCTGCCCGAACACGTCGTTCGGGTCCGAGCGCGCGTCCTCCCAGCCGACGAAGCGCGCCGCCCGCGCCGTCGGAGATCGTAGGGAAGAACCATGCCGCCGGCGGCACCACACACCGTGACGATGCTGACGGCCCACTGCGGCGCCTGACGCGTCGAGTGCTGCGCGAACACGTCCGGGTGCTAAGCCGCCGCCGTTGCGCTCGTCGGTCCAGACCACGATCGCTCCGCTCGTACCGGCCGGCACCACGACGGGCACGGTCGCGTTCGCGGTGGCCGCGACCTGGACGCCGTTCGCGGTCCACTGCGGCGTCCCCGCCGAAGTGATGCGCCGGACGTAGACGTCGCTGGGTCGGCGGCGTTGCGGTCGTCCTCCCAGGCCACGATGACCCCGCTGGCGCTGTCGCTCGCGATCGCGGGCGCGACTGATGCTGCCGGCCACGCTGGTGAGCGCCACCCCGTCGGTCGCCCACATGGGCGTGCCCGGCCCAGCATCCGCTGGGCGAAGATCTCCTGGTCGCCGCTGCGGGATGCCGGTCCAGATGATCGCGCCGTTCGCGCCGTCGGCGATCACGGGCAGCAGCTGGTCCCCGGGCCGCGGACACGGCCACGCCGTTCGCGAAAGCTGTACAGCGCGCCCGCCGCGGCGACGCTGCGCGAACAGGTCGGTGTTGCCGAAGCCGTTGCGCCGGTCCTCCCAGGCGATGATGGCGCCGCCCGGGCGCCGTCCGAGACCAGACCGGCCGCTGCTGAGTCCGTAGCCACGACGACGGCCACGCCGGCCGGGTTCCACTGAGCGCGCCGGCCGCGTTCAGCGCTGCGCGAAGATAACCCCGGTGTCGGGCACGTTGCGGATGTCGCGCCAGGCGGCGATCACCCTCGCCGTTCCCAGTCGGCGACGCAGCCGCGAACGCGGCCGCAGGAGAGCAATACGTAACTGAACGAAGCATA
>ERZ1370068.4776-contig-3830_pt1 | contig 19091 bp, 16 predicted proteins | sample MGYA00561227_ERZ1370068 | MGnify/ENA primary metagenome ERZ1370068 (study PRJEB38410, sample SAMEA6850437) | metagenome | study: Metagenomic assessment of the ecological functions of the soil: analysis of the soil microbiota associated with the...
AGAGCCAGGCGGCGACACGGCTGCCGGAGTTGGCGCTCAACGCCTGGTGAATCGGCGTCAGCACCTGCAAAGCAGAACGAAGATGGCTCCGATGAACGCGAGCGGCGCCGCCAGGTTCTGCCGCGGCGTCGACGGCGCCGACGAGCGACCCCATGGCGATCGCGAACAGCGCCGGAGTTGGGCACGCCGCGGAGAACGAGTGTATCGCCCACCCACGCCGCGGCGATGCGGCCGCACGTCCGCCCCCGCGACAGGGCGCCGGAAGAATTTCACTCCTCGCCGCTCCCGGCAGCCGACGCAACGCGCGACACCCTCTCCGGGACATGGGTAGACGACGGAGGGCTGCCGACGCGCCAGGCTGCGTCGCTAGCCGCGGATCGACCCCGATCGGGGTGGAGTTTCTCCGCCGGTCGGGAACGGGGAATCTCGGGGGTCGTGCCAGGGCTTGCCGTCGCAGCGTGACCTTCGTGACGCCGGCGGTCGCGCCGGCGCGCGGGTTTTCGACCGAGAGCTGGTAGCGCGCCGAGTGGTAGCGGAAGGCGACTCTCTAGCCCGGCCACGCGCGGGGATGCAGGGGTCCAGATGCAGCGTCGTGCCGCGGAGGCGGAAGCCAGGATCCACTCCATGCCCGCGCGGTACATCCAGGCGGCCGAGCCGGTGTACCAGGTCCACCCTCCGCGCCCGACGTGCGGCGATCTCCGCGTAGATGTCGGCCCGCGGCGACGTAAGGCTCGACCTTGTAGCGGTAGAGGCCCGGCGCGCGTGCTCGCGTGATTGATCGGGTTCAGGATCGCGAACAGCTCGCCCGCCTTGTCGCCGTCGCCGAGGGCCGCGAAGGCGAGGACGGACCAGACGCGCCGCGTGCGTGTACTGCCCGCCGTTCTCCCGCACGCCGGGCAGGTAGCCCTTGATGTAGCCCGGGATCGAGCGGCGTCCGGTCGAACGGCGGCGTGAAGAGCAGCACGCAGCCCGTCGCCGCGGCGGACGAGGTACTCGCTCGACCGCGGCCATCGCGCGGCGGCGCCGGCCCGGTCCGCCGGCGCCCGAGATGACGGCCCAGGACTGCGCGATCGAGTCGATCCGGCACTCGTCGTTGCGCGGCCGAGCCGAGCGGCGTGCCGTCGTCGAAGAAGGCGCGCCGGTACCAGTCGCCGTCCCAGCCTCGCGCTTCGACGCGCCGCTTCGAGCGACGTCCGCGTGTCGCGCCAGCGCGCTCGCGCGCGCCGGTCTCGCCGCGCGCCTCGGCGAGCGTCGCGAACTCGCCAGAGGTTCGTGTGCAGGAACCAGCCGAGCCAGACGCTCTCGCCCTTGCCGCCGATGCCGACGCGGTTCATGCCGTCGTTCCAGTCGCCGGTGCCCGATCAGCGGCAGGCCGTGCGCGCCGACGGCGAGGCTTCGGTCGAGCGCGCGCGGCGCAGTGCTCGAAGAGCGTCGCCGCTCTCCGCGGAGACCTGGGCGTGAAAGTAGCGCTCGACGCTCCTCGGGCTCGAGCGGCTCGGCCGTCGGAGATAGGGAACGCGTCTCGTCGAGCACGCCCGCGTCGCCGGTGACCTCGAGGTAGTGGTCGACGGCGTACGGCAGCCAGAGCAGGTCGTCGGAGATGCGCGTGCGCACGCCCGCGCCCGACGGCGGAGTGCCACCAGTGCTGCACGTCGCCCTCCTCGAACTGGCGGGACGCGGCGCGCAGCAGATGCTCGCGCGCGACGTCGCGCCGCGCGCGCCGTGAGAGCCATGACGTCCTGGAGCTGGTCGCGGAAGCCGTACGCGCCGCCGGCCTGGTAGAACGCCGATGCGGCGCCCAGAACGCGGCACGAGAGGGTCTGGTAGAGCAGCCAGCGGTTCAGCGAGGATGTCCATCGAGCGGTCGGGCGTCCGGACCTGCAGGGCCGCCAGCGTGTCGTCCCATCCTGCCGGACGGACGCGAGGCACGCCTCGAGGTCTTCGGTCACTGTAGCGCGGCGACGAGTTGCCGCGCGTCGGCTCTCGTCGTCGCCCTGGCCGAGCAGGAAGAGGACGACCTCGCTGCTCCCCGGCGCCAGGCGCAGCGTCGTCTGGAGCGCGGCGCAGGGATCGAGGCCCGCGCCCGACGCGCCGGAGAGGCTTCCGTCGCGGGCGAGCGCGGCCGGCGCGTCGAGCGTCGCCGTTGCGTCCGAGGAACTCCGACGCGGTCCGCGGTCCACGCGGACTGCTGGCCGCCGAGATCCGCGAATGCGACGCGGCCGGCGAACTCGCTCGTTCCAGGGGTTGCGGGCGAGGAGCGCTCCGGTCTGCGGGTCCATTTCCGTGACGAGGAACGGGCGGCGGCGCCCGCGCTGACGTGCCGAGCACCCACTCCGCGTACGCGGTCACCGCGATCGTGCGCGGCGCGCCGGAGCGGTTCTCGACGGTCAGCAGCGAGATCTTGACCGGGTCCGTCGAGCGGCACGAACTGCGTCAGCGCGAGCGCGATGCCGCGGCTCTGTGCTCGAAGCGGCTGTAGCCCTGCGCCGTGCCGGGCGACGTAAGGCCACGCGTCGCGCGATCGGGCAGCGCCGTCGGGCCCCAGATCTCCCCGTCTCCTCGTCGCGCACGTAGGATCGCCTCGCCGGCGGGTCGGTGACGGGATCGTTGGACCAGGGCGTCAGCTGGTTCTGCTGGCTGTTGATCGCCCAGGTCGTCGCCGATCCCGACTCGGACACGAGGAACCCGAAGGACGGGTTGGCGATGACGTTGATCCAGGGCGCGGGCGTCCACTGGCGCTCGCCGAGGATCGTGACGTACTCGCGCCCGTCCTCCGCGAAGCCGCCGAGGCCGTTGAAGAACTCCGAGGTCGAAGTGCGGCGTCGGGATGTCGGCGGCGGCGAGACCGGGGGACGGCGGGCGGCGAGCGCCGGGGCGACGGTTCCCGCCGCAGCAGGCGGACGACCTGCTCGGCGAGCGTGCCGTGCCGCGAGAGCAGGACGACCGCGCGCCGCCGTCCGCAGGAGGTCGTGGTCCTCGGCGGAGAGCAGGTCGCGGCGCAGGACGAAGATCGCCCCGCGCCGCTCGGATGCCGCCGGCGCCGGCTGCGGCCTGCGTCCGCGACCGCACGAGCGTCTCGAGCGCCTCCCGCAGGTCCAGAACCGTACGACGTCGCCTGCTCGTTGACGACGACGAGGTCCACCGCGAGCCCCTTCATCCGCCAGTACTCGTGGGCGCGCAGGAGCTGGCGGACGATGTCCTGGTCGTCGGGACCTGATCGATGCGCACGAGCACGATCGGCAGGTCGCCCGAGATGCCGTAGGGCCAGAGACCGGACGCGCCCTTGCGGTTGCGCAGGAGGACGTGCGCGGGGCGCGCAGCGTGGGATCGGAGTAGAGGATGCGGTTGGCGACCCGCTGGAAGAGGTGGGCCTCGTCCGGCCGTGATGCCGAGGTGGCGCAGCTGCACCTGCGCCTGCGTCCACGCGAGCGTCGCGCGCGCGCTCGAAGGCCGCCGGGTCGCGGTACTTGTCGGCCAGCTCGAGCGCCTCGCTCGCGCGTCTCGCGCGGCGAGCGTCGCGAAGTGGACGCGCGCGGTCGCGCCGGCGGGCAGCCGCACGCGCCGCCGCAGGCTGAAGATCGGATCGAGGACGGGGCCCGACGGTGTTCGAGAGCGGGCGGCCGTCCTCGATCGAGCACCGCGTTGCGGATGCCGCGGCCGCGCCCGAGGAACCGCGCGCGGTCGGTCTCGTACTGCACGGCGCCGACGGTCTCGCCCTCGACCGTCGCGACGTGCGCGGCCCAGATCGGCGTTCTCGCCGGGCTCGCGCGGCCGCCGCGTGGCGAGGAGCGTCTCGAGTCCGGGCGCGAACTCCGTCTGGACGAAGAGATTCGAGAAGGCGGGGTGGGCGCGCGTCGGCGGCGGCCGGCGCGAGCGACGAGCTCGGCGTAGGACGTGACCTCGATCTCGCGCGGCCGCGTGCCCGAGGTTCGTGATCGCGACCTGCCGGATCTCGGCGTCGTCCTCCGACGAGACGACCACGTGCAGGACCGTCGCGAGCGGCCCGTCGCGGCGCTGGATCTCGACGCGGTCCTCGGAGAGACGGCCTCGTAGAAATCGGGCTCGGCGCCGGCCGGCTGGTAGCCGGCGGACCAGATGCGGCCCGCCCCGACGTCGCGCAGGAAAATGTAGGTTCCCCAGCGGTCGCGCGTCACGTCCTCGCGCCAGCGCGTCACGTCGCGCCCCTGCCAGCGGCTGAGAACCCGGAGCCGGCCGCCGTCACCATGACCGAGTAGCGGCCGTTGGACAGGAGGTGCGACGCGCGGCGTCGGGTCGTGCGGCGAGCGGAAGCGCCGCAGGACCGGGCGGCACGTAGTCCCGGACGTGCAGGTGCGTCGCGACCTCGTCGGCCCGCGGGCGCGCCACCGCGACCGTCGACGGGGTGCGCTCCTGGAGCAGCAGCTCCGTCGCCTGCACGGCGGGCTCCGCGTGGAATCGCCGGCGCATCGACGGCCGTCCTCGAGCACGTTGGCGAGCGCGACGATCGTCATCCCCTGGTGGTGCGCCATGTGGGCGCGAACGACCGCGACGCTTCTCGCCTTCCGGCAGCCGCGCGGCTGTGTAGTCGAGCGCTTCGTAGAACCCGTGACGCGCCGAGCGCCCCGGCGGCGGCCAGCCGCTCGAAGTTGCGGGCGGCGGCCACGGGATCGACCATCGCCGCCAGGGCCGTGGCATAGGGGCGATGACGAGGTCCTCGCAGAGCCCGCGCTTCAAGCCGAGTCCGCTGACGCCGAAGTTGGAGTACTGGTAAGTGAACCGCAGGTCCCGGGCGTTGAAGGCGGACTCGGAGATGCCCCACGGCACGCCGCGGCCGGCCGCCGTAGCGCATCTGCCGCTCGACGATCAGCCGGTCGGTCTGCTCGAGGAGGCTTCCCGAGGGCGCCTCGCATCACGAGGTCCGGCATCAGGTACTCGAACATCGAGCCCGACCAGGAGACCAGCGCCGATCCGCTTGCCGACGGGCGTCAGCGAGCGGCCGAGGCGGAACCAGTGGCCGACGGGCACGTCGCCGCGCGCGATCGCGACGAAGCTCGCCAGGCGCGCCTCCGACGCCAGGAGATCGTAGCAGCCCGAGTCGAGCCGCCCCGTCGGTCAGGCGGTAGCCGATCGAGAAGAGCTGGCGCTCGGAATCGAAGAGAAACGTGAAGTCCATCTGCTCGACGAGCTCCGAAGCCAGATGCGCGACCGACGCCAGCCGCCGGGCGATCGCGGCGGCCGCCGCGCGCGCACTCCTGAGGTCCGCGGCGACGAGGGCCGCGCCGGTCCCGCTCGCCGCCCGCCGCCGCGAGTCCCGCGATCTCCTCGGCGGCGGACTCGTAAAGGTCCGCGAGGGAATCCAGGGCGGGGTCCTCGCGGGAGAGCCTCTCCAGCACGTCGAGGACGCCCGGCGGGAGATCGCCCGGCGCCGGAGGGCGTCCGGGCAGCCAACGCGTCCAGCGCTGCGTCGCCTGGAAGTCCCGCCAGTGGCTCTCGACAGAGTTCCGGACGGCGTCCGGCCCAGGCGAGCGCCTCCGCGCCGGGGCCGCGCGCCCCGTCCTGAACAAGCGCCTTCATCGTGTCGGCCACGGTTTCCGGCTTCCGCGTGGAGTCGCGAGAACCGCGCGGTCCACTCGGCCGCCGAGGAGGTCGCCCGAGAGACAGGCCTCGAGCGCATCCAGAGATCCTGGATCTGCCTTCGCGTCACCGCGCCTTCGCCACTGCCCGCCACGAGGCCGGTCGCGCTCTCGCGGAGGAGTCCCAGCGCGTCGCGGACGCCATCGAGCGCGCTTCCGAAAGAGGGAGGATCGGACAACTTCTGGATGCAGGCCTGCTTCAACGCGATCAGGTGTCCCGCGAGGTTTCCGCTGTCGACCGTCGAGACGTAGCGGGGCTCGAGCGCGTCGGAGGTCGCGCGTGTCGTACCAGTTGAAAGATGCCCCCGGTGCCGCTCCAGGCGCCCGACCGAGGCGAGCGTCGCTTCGAGGCGGTCGAGCATTTCGCGCGGTCCCGATCCAGCCGAAGTCGTTGGCCGCGACGGTCGAGAGCAGAAAGAGGCCGATGTTGGTCGGCGACGTGCGGTGCGCGACGACGGGCTGCGGTGTCTCCTGGAAGTTGTCGGGCGGGAGCGCGTTTTCCGACGGGCCGGCGAAGGCCTCGAAGTATCGCCAGGTGCGGCGGGCGATCGAGGCGCAGGAACCGCGCGTCCGTCGGTGCCAGCGGCTCCTCGGCGCGTGGACGGAGGAAGGCTGATCCACCGGGCCACGGCCGGCGAGAAGAGCCAGGCCGCGAGCAGAGGCAGCGCCACGGGGCAGGCGCCCGGGCTGGACGACCGCCACGAGCAGCGCCGGAGGCCGCGGCGAGGACGACGGCTCGGCGCCATGCGCCGATAGAAGCCGGCGAGAGTCAGGTCAGGCGCCGCCGCGTCTGGCGGGCCGGCACCCATTCGAGCAGCCGCCGCCGGCGTGAGCAGGAGCCGCGCGAGCGTGCGCGCGATGGCGTCGGTCATCAGCCACGCCTGGTGGGCGAGGAGCGCGATCGCGCAGGGCCGCCTGCGAAGAGAGCGGACGAGGTCCGCGGCGAGCCGGCGCAGGTAGCTCCGCTTGGCGATCCGGCGGCGCCGCGGGACGAGAGCCCCGCGCCGAAGGAGAAGAAGACCGGGCAGAACAGATCGTCGCCGCGACGAAAGCCGTCCACACGGCGGGACTCCGCGGCGGGAGCGCCCAGCCCGCCAGCAGGGTCGCGAACGCCGCCGGCGCAGAGAGGCTGCGGCGCAGGTTGTCCAGCATCTTCCAGCGGCCGATGGCCGAAATCGGGTTCTTGACGCGGCGCCCCCGAGGCGTCAGGCGCGCGTCCGAAGATCCACGGGCAGCAGCTGCCAGTCGCCCCGCGCCCAGCGGTGCTGGCCGCACCGCGGCGACCTCGTAGCGGCCGGGAAGCCCTCGAAGATCTCGACGTCGGAGAGCGAGGCCGGCGCGCGCGAAGAGGCCCTCGAAGAGATCGTGCGACTGAGGAGCGCGTTCTCCGGAACGCGGCCCGCGAGCGCGCGCTCGAACGCGTCGACGTCGTAGATGCCCTTGCCGGTGTAGATGCCCTCGCCGAAGAGGTCCTGGTAGACGTCGGACGTCGCGAAGGCGTAGGGATCGATGCCGCGCGGCCCCGAGAAGACCTGCTGGAAGACCGTCCCCGAGCCGGTGGACGGCAGCGTTGGCGTCACGCGCGGCTGCAGGACGGCGTAGCCGTCGACGACGCGCCCGGTCTCGCGGTCGGAGACGCGGCCGGTTCAGCGGATGGGCCATCGCGCCGACCAGGATCGCGGGCGGCGTCGCGCGGCAGGCGCGTGTCTGCGTCGAGCGTGATGACGTAGCGCACGCCCGCGCGGGACGGCCGTCGCCCGGCGGCAGCGGCAGGAACGTCGTGTCCGCTCGCGCCGCGCAGCAGGCGGTTCAGCTCGTGGAGCTTGCCGCGTTTGCGCTCCCAGCCGATCCACAGGCCTTCCGTCTTCGTTCCAGACGCGCCGCCGGTGGAGCAGCAGGAAACGGTCGCCGCCGCCGGGCGCCGGGCCGTGCCGGGCGTTCAAGACCGCGATGCCGTTGGCGGCCGCCGTGAAGAGCTCCTCGTCTTCCGGAAGGCTCTCCGCCTCGCGCGTCGGTCCAATCCGACAGGAGCGCGAAGCGCAGGTCTCCTTCGCCGCTGGCGAGGTAGTGGACCTCGAGGCGTCTCGATCTGTCCGGTGATCTCGCTCTCGTTGCCGAGCAGCGTCGGAACGACGATGAGCGTTCGGAGCTCTTCGGGGCACGCCGCGCTTCAGCTCGAGCTTCGGCGAGGCGCCGGGGCCCACGGTCTCGGTGACGTCCCGGTTGATGACGGCGATCGCGAGCTCCGAGGCGGGGATCAGGGCGAGGAGCGCGAGCAGCCAGAGCCAGGGCCCCGCGCGCCGAGGAGGACGCGGTCGTCATCGGACACGCGAGCGATCACCGCCGTCAGGAGGAGGATCGTTCCGATGTAGCCGACGGTGGCGTGGCGGATCCACCCGCGGCGCAGCCACTGCCCGACCGGCACGCGGTAGCCGAGCTCCTTCTCCAGTTCCGCGCGTCCCCGCGAGATCAGGTAGTAGCCGGGATCGGCCAGCGCCGGGTCATCTCCGGGCCGGCGCCTGCGCCTGCGCGCGCCTTCCGGACGGCCCGGCGCGCTCACCTCGAGCTCGGAGAACCGGGTGCCCCGAGCGAGCTCCTCGATCGCGCGCCGGTAGCGGTCGCGGGTCGGGAAATCCATCTCGGCGACTCGCGTCCCCTCGCGCAGCGCTTCCTCGACGAGGCTCGACGCTCTCGAAGAAGTCTGCCCACTCGACGGCCGAGAGCAGGCGCATGCTCGTGATGACGTTGCGCACGGTGACGTGCGTGGAGACCTGCTCCTGCTGCTCGCTGCGGACGATCGCGTCGGCCGTCAGTCCTGGGCCGCGAGGCGCTCCGCGAGCCACGGCACGGCCGGCGTGACCGCCGGGTCCTGCTCGCGCAGGCGCTCGATCAGCCTGGACGGCGAAGGGGCCCGACAGGGGCCGCGCCTTCGAGCTCGCGCAGGATGGGCCGGGCGTCCGCGGGCGGCTGTCCTCCGACCCCGAGCAGGGCGTCGCTGATCGCATCGGCTTCTTCGCGGGCGCGCCGCCGCTCGACGATGCGCACCGCCAGGCGCCGCAGGTTCTCGACGAGGACGAGGCGGAGCGGAGATCGCGATCGCCCACAGCTCGCCGATCGCCAGGGGCTGCTGGCGCTGGTAGGCGCGGACGAAACGGCGCAGCGTCTCGGGATCGAACCGGCTGTCGGTGTGCTCGACGAAGGCCCAGGCGAGCGCATAGACGCGCGGGTACCCTTCGAGCGGGCCGCGGGCGAGCTTGGGCAGCTCGCGGTAGAAGCCCGGCGGGAGGTCCTCACGGATCTCGCGGAGCTGGTCCTCGACGATGTGGAAGTTGTCCACCAGCCACTCGGCGGCCGGCGAGATCGTGCGCTCTTCCCGGATCGCGTCCGCGATCGACCGGTAGCTCGCGAGCAGGACGCGGCCGTTCTCCTGGAGGCGCGGGAGAAGCGGGCGCCCGCGCCGCTTGGCCGGGAGACGGCGTGCTCCGCCGCGAGCGCCTCGGCGAAAGCCTCGAGGCGCTCGGTCGAGAAGAGCTCGCCCCGGATCGGTCTGTCGTCAGTCGGCGGACGAGCTCCCGGGGAAAGACTCTCCGCCGTCATCTCACAACGCGCCGTTGACAGTTTCGCGGCCGCCGGTTCGATCGCTTTCGGGGCGGGTTTGCCCGCGATGGGGGCGCCGCGCGTCGGGTCGGGCGTCAGGCCGCCGCGCAGTCGGGGTGTCCGCAGTGACACGAGCCTTCCGAACGCCCGAGGGTCTCGTGGTCCGCGCAATGCTCGCCGCAGAATTTCTTCCCGCCGCGCTCGACGGCGATGTCGGAGCAGCGGCAGTCCGCATGATCGCAGGTCATGCTGGGCCTCCTCTACTTCTTCTTCAGGCCGGCCCGCACGATCGGCGCCGAGGCGGCGGCAGAGTGCGGCGAGCAGCGCGCGGCGAACTTCGCCCGGCGGGCGTTATCCATTCCCTTCCATTCCTTCGCCAGCCGCGCGATGGTTTTCTTCGAGGCCGTGCCGGCGTCTTTCATGGCGCGCCGCGCGCAAGTCCGTGCCCTGTTCGGAGAGAGGGTCTTCACCTCTTTCCACGGCCGCCGCGGCCTATCATGGCCAGCCCGTCAGAGAGCTGGCGAGGCCCGTGGCCGTCAGGCGCGCGAGCGCGGTTTGCGGGCCGCCTTCTTGCGCGCCGGGGGTTCCGGGCAGAAGCCCGGCGCTTGACCGCTGCCCGACGGCGCAGGGGCCGGGGAGGCCGGAGTGGAGTGTTCCGTCGAAGGTCTCGTTGTCTGTCACTTTTTCACCTCCAGATCAGTATTGAGAGCAAAGATACGGGCCGCGGAACGCCCGGATTTTCCTCCCGCCGGCGTCCGGCGGCGGAAAGCTCGTCTCGCGCGTCCGCAATCTAGCATCCCTCTGGCCGCGTAATAGCATGATGCGGGTGACTATGGCGATCGATCGTCAGGGCTCTCTGGAGTGGTTCGAGCGCAACCGGCGGCGCTCGCGGGATCTCTTCGATCGGATCGCTCCCGAGGCCTACGAGTCGCGGCCGATTGCGCTGCGCAACCCGATCTGTTTCTACGAGGGGCATCTGCCCGCCTTCAACGTCAATCACGCTCGTCAAGCGCGGGCTCGGCGAGGAGGGGATCGACTCCGGGTACGAGGTCCTCTTCGAGCGGGGCATCGACCCGGAGGACGAGTCCGCGGTGACGGAAACGCCCTTCCGGTGGCCGTCGCGAGAGGCGATCAGGCCTACGGCGAGCGGGCCGACCAACGGCATCCGGGAGGCGCTGCGGAGAAAGGACATCATCCGCGCCGAGAACCCGGTCCTTCGCCGATGGCCTCGCCGCCTACACGATTCTCGAGCACGAGCCGATGCACCAGGAAACCCTGCGCTATATGTGGCACCGCCTCCCTACGAGCAGAAGATCCGCCCGGCCGGCGCGCCGAAGCTCCAGACCGGCGAGCCCTCCGCGGCCGGAAGCCGTCGGGATCCCCGCCGGCACGGCGACGCTCGGAACGACGCTCGCGCAGCGGTCCCCTTCGGGTGGGACAACGAGTTCCCGGAACATCGCGTGGACGTGCCCGCCTTCGAAATCGACGTTCTACAACGTCACCAACCAGGATTTCATGGAGTTCGTCGAGCGCGGGCGGCTACGAGAACCGCGGGCTCTGGGACGAGGAAGGCTGGGAATGGCGCTCGGGCGCCGGCGTCGAGCACCCGGTCTTCTGGGAATGGGAACGGCGAGAATGACCGGTGGTTCTGGCGCGGGATGTTCGAGGCGCGTGCCGCTGCCTCCCGCCTGGCCCGTGTACGTGTCGCACGCGCCGAGGCCGCGGCCTTCGCCCGCTGGAAGGGCAAGCGCCTGCCGACCGAAGCGGAGTTCCACCGCGCGGCCTTCGGGAGCCCGGCCGGCGCCGAACGGTCGTACCCGTGGGGGAAGAGCCGCCGGGACCGATGCACGGCAACTTCGACTTCCGCCACTGGGACCCCGTGCCGGTCAGGCCTTTCCGGCGGGCGCCAGCGCCTGGGGAGTCCACGATCTCGTGGGCAACGGCTGGGAGTGGACCTCGACCGTGTTCAGCGGCTTTGCGGGCTTCGAGCCGATGGCCTCCTACCCCGTGTACTCGGCGGACTTCTTCGACGGACAGCACTGGGTCATGAAGGGCGCCTCGCCGGCGACCGCGAAGGAGCTCCTGCGGCGCAGCTTGCGCAACTGGTTCCGCGGAAACTACCCGTACGTCTATGCGAGCCTTCCGCGTGCGTTGAGTGAGAATCGGTTCATTGAATCGGTGAATCATCGGTTCATTGCCCCAGAGACAATTCGGCGTTCAATGAACTCGATGAACCGATGAACCGATGAACCGATTCTCATGATCGACGCATTACTACGGACTGCGGGGATTTCGCGGCGGACGTCCGGCGCGACCTGGCGCTGACTCCGAAGCAGATCCAGTCGAAGTACCTCTACGACGCGCTCGGGTCCTGCCTCTTCGAGGCGATCTGCCGGCTTCCGTGGTACCGGATCACGCGCGCCGAGGCGCGGCTTCTTTCGCGGTGGTCGGCGCAGGTCGTGCGAGACGCTGACGGACCCGCTGACGCTCGTGGAGCTCGGCTGCGGGAGCGGCGAGAAGATCGCGATGGTCGCCGAGGCCCTCCGCAGCCGGCGCCGCGCCGTCTCGGTGCACCTGATCGACATTTCGCCGACCGCGCTCGAGCAGTCGGAGCGGACGCTCGAACCGCTTCGAGCACGTCTCGGTCGTCGGGCACCGCGCGACCTACGAGGAGGGCTGCGGCGCGCGCCGCGGCGATCGCACCGGCGCGGGACGATGTTCGTCGCTGTTCCTCGGCTCGAACATCGGCAACTTCGACCCGCCGGCCGCGCACGAGTTTCTCTGCGGAGATCCGGCGCGCCCTGCGGCCCGGGGACGCGTTGCTCCTCGGGGCCGACCTCGTCAAGCCGGAGCGCGAGCTGCTGCTCGCCTACGACGACCCGCTCGGGGTCACGGCCGCCTTCAACAGGAACCTCCTCGCGCCGGATGAACCGCGAGCTGCTCGCGGACTTCGACCTCTCCGCCTTCGATCACCGCGCGGTCTGGAGACCCGGGCGACCGGCGCGTCGAGATGCGGCTCGTCTCCCGCCGCGCGCAGGTCGTCGCGATCCCCCGCGCCGACACGACCGTGCGCTTCGCGCCGGGAGAGTTCATCTGGACGGAGAGCTCCTACAAGTACTCCCCGAGCAGGTCACGGCGATGGGCGCCGCGGCCGGCTTCCGCTCGCTCGAGCAATGGATCGAATCCGACGCCCGCTTCGCCCTGACCCTGTTCCTGGCGGAATGAACCCGCCGGTCGTGTAATCTTCCCGTTTCCGACCGTCTTACTCCAGAATAGCGTGATTTCGCGCCGGCATTTCGACGTCCGGCCGCGCCGCATGGTAGCGTGCGCGGCGCCACACAGGAGGATTCCTTGAGAAAAGCCGCTTCTTTCGCCCTTCTCGCTGTCCCTCGCGCTTGCCCCGGCCGCTCCCGGCCGAGGAGCGCGTGGACCTGGACATGGTCACGCAGATCCGCGCAGGAGGGCTTCCGCAACTCCAAGGTCATGGAGACGGCGAGCGACCTGATGGACAAGATCGGGCCGCGCCTGACCGGCTCGCCGAACATGAAGACGAGCCAACGAGTGGACCCGCAAGCAGCTCGAGGACTGGGGCCTCGTCGAACGCGCACCTGAGAGCGTGGGGCCCGTTCGGGCGCGGCTGGAGCTACGAGGTCTCGACGGTCCGGATGGTCTCGCCCGACGTGGCGGAGCTGCTCGCGCTGCCGCGAGGCCTGGAGCCCCGGCACGGAAGGGACCGCTGCGCGCCCAGGCCGTGAAGGTCAAGCTCACGGAGAAGGACGACCTCGAGAAGCAGAAGGGGAAGCTCGCCGGCAAGATCGTCATGCTCGGCGACGCCCGCGGAGGTCAAGCCGCAGGACAAGGCGCTCGCCGAGCGCTACGACGAGAAGACGCTCGCCGACCTCTCCCGCTACGAGATCCCGGGCGTCCGCGCCGTACACGCGGGCGGAGTGCCCTTCAACCGCGAGGATCTCATCAAGCGGCGCGAGTTCCAGAGGGCGCTCAACAAGTTCCTCGTCGACGAGAAGGTCGCGGCGGTCATCGAAGCGGGCGCGCTCGACGGAGGCACGTTCCGCGTCAGGGCGTCAACAACGGCTACCGGAAGAACGCGCCGGCGACGCCGCCGACGCTCGTGATGGCGATCGAGCACTGGGAGCGCATCGCGCGGCTGCTCGACCAGAAGGAACGCACGTCGAGCTGGAAGTGACCGTGAAGGCGCGCATGACGGACGAGCCGACGGCCGCCAACACGATCGCCGAGATCCCCGGCACCGACAAGAAGGGCGAGGTCGTGATGCTCGGCGCGCACCTGGACTCGTGGCACGGCGGGCACGGGCGCGACCGACAACGGCGCCGGCGTCGTCGCGACGATGGAGGCCGTCCGGATCCTCAAGGCGCTCGGCGTCAAGCCCCGGCGCACGATCCGCATCGCGCTCTGGAGCGGCGAGGAGCAGGGGCTCCTGGGATCGCGCGGCTACGTCTCGCAGCACTTCGCGTCGCGCCCGAGCCGAAGGAGTCGGAACAGCAGGACGACCTGCCCTCGCTTCCTGCGGCGGCCGACGGGGCCGCTGACCGTCAAGCCGGAGCACGCGAAGCTCGTCCGCGTACTTCAACCTCGACAACGGGACCGGCAAGGTCCGCGGGATCTACGCGCAGGAGAACGCCGCCGCCGTGCCCGATCTTCGAGGCGTGGCTCGCGCCGCTGAAGGATCTCGGCGCGACGACGGTCACGATGCGCAACACCAGCGGCACCGACCATCTCTCCTTCGACGCGGTCGGCCTGCCGGGCTTCCAGTTCATCCAGGACGAGGTCGAGTACGAGACGCGCACGCACCACACCAACATGGACGTCTACGAGCGCCTCCAGCGGGAGGACCTCATGCAGGCCTCCGTCGTGATCGCGACGTTCGTCTACCAGGCGGCGATGCGCGACGGGATGATGCCGCGCAAGCCCATGCCGAAGGACGAGCCGCCCCCGACGCCCACGCCGGGCTCGCCGCGACGCCGGCGCCGCGCGGGTAGCGGTGGGACGCCCGACCCTGCCGCTCGCGGCCGCCCTCCTGCTTCGGCGCGGCGCTGCCGGCCGCGACGGCGCGGCGGCCGATGAGTCGCCGGAGATCCGCCGCAGGCCGCGGCGAAGATCACCGAGGAGCGTGCTCCGGGCCCACACGAAGTTCCTCGCCTCCGACCTGCTGGAGGGGCGCGGGCCCGGCCACGCGCGGCGACGCGCTCGCCGAGGCCTACCTCCAGTCGCAGATGGAGGCATGGGCTTGAAGCCCGGCGCGCCCGGCGGCGGCTGGATCCAGAAGGTGCCCCTCGTCGGCGTCAAGGCGAGCTGTTCCGCCGGCCCGTCGGTTTCCGCTCGGCAGGCGCGGATCGGTCGAGGGCGTGCCCGGGAGGGAACTTCGTCGCGTTTTCCGGCGTCCAGAAGCCCGCGGCGAGGATCGAGGACGCCGAGATCGTCTTCGTCGGCTACGGCATCGTCGCGCCCGAGTACCAGTGGGACGACTACAAGGACGCGGACCTCGCGGGCAAGGTCCTCCTGATGATGAACAACGACCCGGAGAGCGACCCGAAGCTCTTCGCGGGCAAGACGCGCCTCTGGTACGGGCGCTGGGACTACAAGTACCTGATGGCGGCGAAGAAGGGCGCCGCGGGCGCGATCATCATCCACACGACCCCGTCGGCCGGCTATCCGCTGGCAGGTCGTGCAGAACTCCTGGGGCGGGCGAGCAGTTCGAGCTGCCCGACGACGGCTCGCCGCGCGTCCAGATCAGGGCGTGGGCCGACCGAGGAGCTCTCCCGCGCGGATCGCGAAGCTCGGCGGCCAGGACCTCGACGCGCTGCGCGCGTCGGCGGAGACCCGCGTCGTTCCGGCCGGTGCCGCTCGGCGTCAGGCTGTCCTTCGCCCTCACGAACACGATCCAGCAGAAGGAGTCGGGCAACGTCATCGGCCGGATGCCCGGGCGGCGACCCGAAGCTCTCGAGGCGAGGCGGTCGTCTACACCGCCCACCACGACCACTTCGGGATCAAGCGCGGGCGCCCGCCCGGGCGAGGACGACGATCTACAACGGCGCGCATCGACAACGCAGTCCGGCGTCGCCGCGATGCTCTCCGTGGCGCGAGGCGCTTCGCGGACGCTGCCCGCAGCCCCGCGCCGCTCGGTCTACTTCGCCTTCGTGGCGGGCGAGGAGCAGGGGCTGCTCGGCTCCGCAGTACTTCGCGCAGCACCCGCCGGTGCCCGCCGGGAAGATCGCCGCCAACATCAACATCGACGAGGCGAACTGGTTCGGGCCGCACGCGCGACATCTCGATGATCGGCCTCGGCAAGTCCTCGCTCGACGCGACGTGATCGCGCGTGGCCGAAGGCGCAGGGGCGCGTGGTCGAAGCCCGACGAGTTCCCGGACCGCGGGCGGCTTCTACCGCTCCGACCAGTTCAACTTCGCGAAGGTCGGCGTGCCCGCCGCGTACTTCGAAGTTCGGCACCGACGTCATCGGCAAGCCCGCGGGCTACGGGCAAGGAGCAGCGTCGAGGCCTACGAGAAGACCACGACTACCACCAGCCCTCCGACGAGCTACCGCGACACCTGGGACTTCGCGGGCGCGGTCGAGGACTCCCGGCTCGCCTTCCTGCTCGGCTGCCGCGTCGCCGCCGCCGACGACATGCCCCGCTGGAACAAGGGCGACGAGTTCGAGGCGGCGCGATTGAAGGCGCTTGGCCGAACCGTAGGACAAGGCCTAAGGTCGGTCAAGGTCATGACACCCGACGAGACGTCCAGCGTTCTTGGGCTTGGCGGCCGCTCGCCGGCGCTCGCGCCGCCTCGCGGGACGCGAGCCGAGTCCCGCTTCCGCGCCGGCCCCTGCGGCACGGCCGATGGTCAAGCCGAGGCGCTCTGAAGCCCGGCGACACGGTCGGCCTCATCACGCCGTCGTCCTACGTGTTCGACTACGTGGCGGATCGACCTCGCGGCGGCGCGGCTCGAGGCGACGCTCGGCGTGAAATGCAAGCTCGGGCCGGTTCGTGAAGAGCCGCCACGGTTACATGGCCGGGACGGAGAAGGAGCGGCTCGAGGACCTGCACGCGATGTTCGCGGACACGGTCGTCGCCGGCGGTCTTCTGCCTCGAGGGGGGTACGGGACGCGAGCCTGCTGCTCGCGGGCATCGACTACGAGCTCCTGCGCAAGAACCCGAAGATCCTCCTCGGGCTACTCCGACATCACCGGCCTGCACCTCGCGATCACCGAAGAAGGCGGGCCTCGTGACCTTTCACGGCCCCGTCGCCACGCGGATCCATGCCGTCGTGGTCGCTCGCGAGCCTGAAGAAGCGCTCTTCGCGCCGAGCCGATCGGCGAGCTCGGCAACCCGCCGGAGGACGACGCAGAACTGGCCGGCCTTCCCGCTGCACACGGTCGTCGCCCGGGAAGGCGCGCGGGCGCGATCGCCGGCGGCAACCTGACGCTCGTCTCGACGACGATGGGCACGCCTTACGAGATCGACGCGAGGGAAAGATCCTCTTCTTCGAGGACACGGGCGAGGCGCCCTACCGCGTGGACCGGATGCTCACGCAGTTGAAGCTCGCCGGGAAGCTCCAGGAATGCGGCCGGCATCGTCTGGGGCACCTGCACCGAGTGCACGCCCGCGAAGTCGAGGCTTCGAGGTCAACCTCTCGATGTCGGATCTCCTAGACGAGATCCTCGGCGACCTCGGCAAGCCCGTCCTCGTCCGGCCTCGTCTTCGGCCACCACGAAGGAGAAGGCGACGATCCCGCATGGGCGTCGAAGCGGAGCTCGACGCCGGCGCGAAGGTCGCGATCCTCGAAGCCGCCACCGTCGCCGTGAGATAAAAAAGGCGGGCTATCCTCCGCCCTCGATCCTTCTCAGCTCTCTGTCTTAGAAGTCGATCCGGCCCGCGAACTGGAGCGTGCGCGGCGAGTCGTTACACCGTTGGTGATGCCGAACGTGGACGGGGGTCTGACCGGTCCCTGGTCGTGTTCGTCACGAACCGGTTCCCGGTGTTGGTGCGTTGAAGCACTCGACGAGCACCGTGAGGCCGAGCGGTCCACGGGTACCGAAGGAACCGATGTTGAAGGTCTTCGCGAGGCGGAAGTCCCGTCTGGTAACTGCTGGGCTGCCGGAACTGGTTGCGGGTGTAGTGGACGCCAGCGATCAGTCCCGGGCGGTCGTTGAAGAAGCGCCCGTCCTGGTTCGTGTCCGCGCCGGTCGTCGCCGTGTAGCTGTCCGTCGCGGTCGCGAACCGGCAGCGTGCCGGAGGGGACCGATCCCCCACCACGGGGTGTTCCAGTTCGCGTTGGCGCCGGCCCGCCACGCGCTGATCGCGGTTGGACCAGCTGCCCAGCTTCCTGTCGAGATTGTGGAGATCCTCCGCCCGCGCGCGCCGGCGAAGTTACGTTCATTCGAGTCGCTGTCCTGTCCTGGGACCAGGTGGCCGGACGCGAAGAACTGGAGGTCCTTGGTGAATCGTTGGTGGATATTGAGGGTCACGGCTTCGTACTTGGAGGTGGCGTCGGTCGTGTAGGTCGAGGACGCGCCCGTAGAAGGGATCCGGGCGGACGGTCGAATAGACGGGCTGGCCGTTGATCTGGAGAAAGACCCTGCGCGCGTTGGTCGTGGCTTGTGTGCAACCGGCCTGCGTGTTGGAGGTGCAGACGACGAGGTTCGGGTCGTTCAAGCGCTCGAGGTTCTTCGCTTTGGCGTAGGTCCCTTCGAGCCCCACGCCCGTGTTCGCGAAGACCTCGGCGTGTCGATTCCGAGCGTGATGCGGTCGGTCACCGGGTCCTTATAGCCGGGCTCGCCGTGAAGACGCCGAGGCCCGTCGGGATGGGGACCTTGGTGAAGTCGATCTTCTGGACGCCGGCGCGGGTCGAAGGCCGTTCCCCAACCGGGCGAGAGCGGATCGCGTCGGGCCGTTGGCGCCTCGCGTTGATCGTGTACTGCGTTCCCTGAAGAGCCGTTCGAGGTGAGCAGCTGCGAGAAGAGGATCGCGGGCGTGCGCGCCCAGAAGCGGCCGAGCGAGAGGCCGTAAGGCAGTCTTCGAGTCCGGAGCGTAGCTGACGCCGGCGCGCGGCGACCACCTGCTGCTCTGGTCGGGGATCTGGGCGTCGAGCGCGGGTCATGCGCGCCGTTGGGCACGGACGTTGGTCGTCGGGTTCAGGATCGGGTTATCGGATTGTCCGAGGCGCTCGTACCGGAACCCCCGGCTGTCACCGTCACCTGCGGCGTAATAAACCACTGATCCTGGACATAGAAGGCGAGCTCTTTCTGGGCGAAAGCCGCGTTTCCGGCCTTGGTCGGCCGTCAGGCCGCCCAGTCCGCCGAACTGGAAATACTGGGTCCACTTCCCGCGAGCAGATTCGGCTTGTTGTTGCCGGCGAAGACATAGACGCCCGCGCCAGTTGCCTTTGAAAACCTGGTTGATCGAGGTCTTGTTGAACTCCAGCGCCCCCTTGATGACGTGGTTCTGCGTGAGATACGTCACGGATGTCACCGAACGAGATCCGGTCCGCCTGCGAGGTGATCGGCAGGAAGGCCACGCTGCCGAAGCTGAAGCTGCCGTAACGGATCTCGGGGCAGGTCCGGCGGGATGGCGGCGCGCGGCGTCTGCCTCGATCGTACTGACCGATCGAGTCATTCGAGCAGGCTCGCCCCCGAACTGACCGGTCCAGGAGCCCACGTAGCGCGTGCGACTGCAGGCCCTCGATTCCGTTGTAGCCGCTCGTCCTGGTTCTGGGAATTGGGACGTGCCATGGTCTCCCTCGTACCTGGCCGTAGTTGACGCCGAGCCATGACGCGCTGGGAGGAGAGCTGGTAGTCGAGGCGGCCGAAGCTGACGCGCCCGTCCGCGTCTGAACGTACGTCGGATCCGA
>ERZ1370068.2120-contig-1282_pt1 | contig 19076 bp, 35 predicted proteins | sample MGYA00561227_ERZ1370068 | MGnify/ENA primary metagenome ERZ1370068 (study PRJEB38410, sample SAMEA6850437) | metagenome | study: Metagenomic assessment of the ecological functions of the soil: analysis of the soil microbiota associated with the...
GGTATTACTTCGTTCAGTTACATGCTATTGCTGGCTTCCGCGGCGCGCCGCTCTTCTCGCCAGACGGCAAGTTCATATCGTTCATCGGCGGCAACGCGATTTTTCTTCGAAGCGGCCATTCCAGAAGGCGGCACTGTCCGGCGGGCGCGCCGGTGACGCTCACCGAATACGACATGTTTCACCGGGGCGACTGGACACCTGACGGCTGGATCTATTGACCGCGCACTCATCCAGGGCCCCATCGTCCGCATTGCCGATTCGGGCGGAGCCATTCAAGCGGTCACGCAGCTGGATCTGCAGCGTGGTGAGCGCAGCCATCGCTTTGCCAATGTCCTGCCCGGCGGTCAGGCGCTCATCTACACGGTGGGCGCCGCCGGAATGGATAGCTACAACGACGCGCGCATCGACCTGTGGAACCCGCGAACCGGCGAGCGGAAGACATTGATCACCGGCGGCATGTCGGGCGTACTCGCCGTCGGGACACATCGTGCACGCGCGCGCGGGCAAGTTGCTCGCCGTCGCCACTTCGATCGTCAATCGCCTCGAGATCGCGGGCTCGCCATTCGAGGTGCTCGACGGCGTCGTTGATGAGCAGCAACACGGGCGCCGCGTCCTTCACGCTTGTCCGAAACGCGGCGACCTCGCGTACGTCCCCGGCACCGCAGAAGGTGGACGTGCGAACGCTGGTGTGGGTCGATCGTGCGGGACGCGCCGAGCCGCTGCCGCTGCCGCAGGCGTCGCACGGCTATCCGCGTCTATCGCCTGACGGCCGATCCTCGCGGTCGAAACCGAGAGGCCGAACCACGACTTCTCGGCTACGACTTCGCGCGTTCGGTCCTCACGAAGATGACGACGGACGGCCTGAGTCACGACCCCGTCTGGTCTCCGGACGGCAAGCGAATCGCGTTCCGCGCGTGGCAATCGATGGGCATGACGATGTGGTCGATGCCAGCCGACCGCAGCGCGCCTCCAGAGCGTCTCAATCCCGCTGGCGACGCGTGAGTCCCGTGTCGTTTTCACCCGACGGCAAATTTCTCGCCTTCGATGAGAAGAACAGCGGACACCGGAGACGACGCGCGTGTCTTGTCGCTGGCAGCCAACAGCGCAGCCTGTCGGTCGCGTCGTCGCGCTTCGCCGAAGGGTCAGCGAAGTTTTCTCCGGACGGCCGCTGGATTGCGCACGCGTCCGACGAATCCGGCAAATCGGAAATCTACGTGCAACCGCTTTCCGGGACCTGGTCCCGAAGATCCAGATCTCGAGTGGCGGCGGCTTCGATCCTGTGTGGCGTCGATCGGGCGGAGAGCTTTTCTACCGCAACGACAACAAGATGATGGTGGTGGCGGTCAACACGGCGCATGGAATTCCGCGCGTCCGCGCCGAAGATGCTGTGGCAGGGCAACCACTCGAGCGGCGCCGGCTCCTCATGCGGCATGCCCGGGGTCGCATCGTCCAACTTCGACGTGACGCCTGACGGACAGCACTTTCTGATGGTGCGCGATGAAGACGCTGCCGCCGCTGGGAAATCGATCGTTGTCCGTCCTGAACTGGGCCGGAGGAACTCAGGTCGCGCAGCGGCCGCCGCGACGCCGGTGAACGATCCTTCCGCCGCCCTTGCTGCCGAGTACTCCGACAAGGCCGAACGCGTATCTGCGAGCACTGGCTGCCGGTCATCGGACCGATGGCGCTGCCGCTGCTCGGATCGCTCTTCCGCTCGCACGCGCGCACAGGGTTCTCGATGTGGGCACGGGGACCGGCGCGCATCCTGAATCGCCTTGCCGCTCGCGGCGCCCGCTGCCCGGATCGTCGGCATCGATCGGGCCATCGGCATGCTCCAGCGTGGCGCGGAGTCAGGGACATCGCGTCGCTGGCCAGCATGGACGCGCAATGGCTCGCGCATGCGATCCGCATGCGCTCGATGTGGCAACGCTTGTCTTCATGCTCGTTCCACGCGCCCGATCCGATTACGGCGCTGCGGGAAGTCCGGCGAACCTTGCGAGCAGCGGCGGCGTTGCCGGCGTCGTGACGTGGGGAGCGGACGAGGGGATGCCGGGCCTGGCGATCTGGAAAGAGGAGCTCAACGCGATTGGCGCCGCACCCGGATGCGCGCGATCCGAGCGTCATGCAGCAGCAGCGCATGGACACACCCGACAAGCTCGCGGCGTTGCTGCGCGCGCGCTGGCTTCAGCGTCAGTTCAGACCTGGACTACAGATGTTCGAACATCGCTGGACCATCGATGCGATCATCGACGTGCAGCTCGGATGCGGGATGGCTGCGCGCCGTATCGGAAGCCTCTCCAGGAGCGACGCAGCCAGATGCGAGGCGCACGCATGGAGCGACCGGCAAAGCTGGGCCCGGACGCGCTTGTGTACGCCCTTAAATTCTGTTCGCGACGGCTTCCGTCCAACACTAAATCGTCCGCCGCGGTGCGGCGTGGCGTCGAGCAGCTTCCGATTGCCGATGGTGAATTTACGAATTGACGAATTTATCAACAACAATCTCAGAATTGCTCAGTCACTACGTAGATTCGTAAATTGGTCTTAGTCTCGTTGTGATTCCGAAGGCACCAGCAGCGTCCGTCGCTCGCCGCCTCGGCGCAGCACGAGCAGTGGCGACGGCAATTCCGATCTGTTCCTCGCTCAGCAGCCGATGGAGATCGTCCACGCCGGTCACGGCCTGAGCGCCGAAGAGAACAGAATGATGTCGCCCTTCTTGAAGCCCGCCTCCTCGGCAGGGCTGCGCGCCTCGATCGACGTGACGAGCACGCCGGAAGAAACGGCGAGCTGATTGCGCGCGCGCCACGGCGCGCGGCACGTCAACGTTCTGCCCGGCGATGCCGATGTAGCCGCGGCGAATGCGTCCGTCGCGAATCAGGCGCGACGCGACGAAGCGCGCGGTGTTGATGCCGATGGCGAAGCAGAGTCCCTGCGCCGGACGGATCATCGCCGTATTGATGCCGACGACCTCGCCGCGCGTGGTCACCAGCGGCCCGCCCGAGTTGCCGGGATTGAGCGACGCGTCAGTCTGGATGATGTCGTCGATGAGCCGTCCTGACTGCGATCGCAGCGACCGGCCGAGCGCGCTGATCACACCCGAGGTAACGGAGTGCTGGAAGCCGTACGGGTTGCCGATCGCGATGGCGACCTGGCCCACTCTGCATCCGCCGCGAATCGCCGAAGCGCGCCCACGGCACCGACGCGTCAACGCGCAGCACTGCGAGGTCGGTTCCGCCGTCCTGCCCGATCACATCCGGCGCGCATGGCGCGCCCTCCGGCAGGATCACCTCCACCGCGAGCCGCGCCGTGGACGACGTGGTGATTTGTCAGCACGAGGCCGTCCGGTGTAAAGATGACGCCCGGAGCCGGCGCCCGAATCGCCGCGATGCACGTTGACCACGGCGGGACCGACGGCTTCGACCGCGCCGATGCACCGCCTGCGAGTAGGCGTCCAGCAGCTCGTCGTCGTCAACACGCGGTTCCAGTGTTCATTCAGGGATCGTAGGGTCAGCGCGCGGCCGTCCAGATCACCCAAATGGGTTAGCCTATGTGTGACCTTGACCATCACCACCACGGCGACTTCGGCTTCATCGTCGACGTACGCGGAGATCCGCGCGTTGATCGATGAGACGCGCAGGTTATCGGCACGGATTCGCGACCATGCGGCGCGCGTCGAGGCGCTGCGGCCAGCATTCTGCGCGGCTGCTGGCGGCCGACGGCTGGCTTCCCGATGAGTTCGCGCAGCCTGACACCGCAAGCGGGATGGGCGGCGGCATCGGGTCAGTACGCGCTCTATCGCGACGAGGCCGGCGAGCTGTGCCTGTTCTCGCTCGTCGTGCCGCCAGGATCGTCGACGCCCGTGCACGATCACCTCGCGTGGGGACTGGTCGGCGTCTATCGCGGCGCGCAGCTCGACACGACCTACGCGCGGCTGGACGATGGAAGCGATGAAACGAAGGCGATCGCTACAGGTCGCGAGCGAGCAGACGGTGCAGGCGGGACGAGTTCTATGCGCTGCTGCCGCCGGCCGGCGACATTCATTACGTGAAGACGGTCTCGGACACGCCGTCGGTGTCGATTCACCTGCTCGCGCAACGACACCGCATGCGTCTGGCGCCACAAGCTACGATCCCCACGCGGGAACCGCGACCGCTTTCAGGTCGGGCTACTCGAATGTGAAGTGCCCGCCGGACACGGCGTCAACGCGCTAGAACTCGAGACGCATCGCGAACGACTGTGACCTTCAGCATCGAGCCAGGCTCCGCACATCCGCTCGGCACCATCGACCTATCCAGACGGCGTCAACTTCTCGCTGTTTTCGGAAGCCGGCGACCGAGGTCGCCCTGCTGCTCTTCGATCGGCCGTCGGCGATCGAGCCGGTGCAGGTCATTCGGCTGGATCCGTTTCAGCACAAGACCTTCCATTTCTGGCACGTGTTCGTCCGCGGCTGCGGGCCTGGAATCTTCTACGCGTTTCGCGTCGACGGACCGCGCGGATCCACGCGCGGGCCACCGGTTCAATCCCAACAAGGTGCTGATCGGCCCGTATGCGCAAGGGCATTTGCAGGAGCTCTGTGGAAGCGGGCGGATGCGGTCGGGCCCGAGGACAACCTGGCCACGTCGATGCGCTGCGCGGTCGTGGATCCGTCGGACTACGACTGGGAAGGCGACCGGCCGCTCAAGCGGCCGATCCACGAGTCGATCATCTACGAAGTGCACGTCGGCGGCTTCACGCGCTCGCCGAGCGCCGGCGTGCACGCACCCGGGCACGTTCGCCGGCATGATCGAGAAGATCCGCATCTCCAGGCGCTGGGCATCACGGCGGTCGAACTGCTGCCGGTCTGCGAGTTCGACGACTCGGACGTCGTCGCTGAATCCGGCCGGCGAGCCGATTCGCAACTACTGGGGCTACAGCACGGTCGGGTTCTTCAGCCCGCACTCGGGCTACTGCGTCGACCGCGACGGCGACGTCGCACGTGAACGAGTTCCGCGATCTGGTCAAGGCGCTGCACAAGGCCGGCATCGAGGTGATCCTCGACGTCGTGTTCAACCACACGGACGAGGGCAACGAGCTGGGACCGACGCAGTCGTTCCGCGGCATCGACAACCGCGACGTTCTATCTGCTCGACCCGAACAATCCGGCCGTGTACGCCGAACTACAGCGGCGCCGGCAACACGGTCAACGCGAATCATCCGCTGCCGCAGAAGTTCATCGTCGATTGCCTGCGGTACTGGGTGCGAGGAGATGCACGTCGACGGCTTCCGGTTCGACGAAGGCTCGATTCTCGCGCGCGGCGAAGACGGCGCGCCGCTCGTCGCATCCGCCGGTCATCTGGCAGATCGAGCTCGACGACGCGCTCGCCGACACCAAGCTGATCGCCGAAGCGTGGGACGCCGCCGGCCTGTATCAGGTCGGGCACTTTCCCGGCGACCGCTGGGCCGAGTGGAACGGCCGCTATCGAGACGACGTTCGCAGGTTCGTCAGAGGCGATCCAGGCCTGACGGCCGCCGATCGCGTCACGGCTCGGCGGCAGCGCCGACATCTATCAGGCGCGCGGGCAGTCGCCGGAGAACAGCATCAACTTCGTGACGGTCCACGACGGCTTCACGCTCAACGACCTCGTCTCGTACAACGACAAGCACAACGAGGCGAACGGCGAAGGCAACCGTGACGGCATCAACGAGAACCTGAGCTGGAACTGCGGCGTGCGAGGGCCCGCCGACCGACCCGGGATCGCGGCGCTGCGCACGCGGCAGATCAAGAACTTCGTGACCATCCTGATGCTGTCGCGCGGCGTGCCCATGCTGCTCGGCGGTGACGAGATCCGGCGCACTCAGGGCGGCAACAACAACGCCGTACAACCAGGACAACGCGACGAGCTGGTTCGATTGGACGATGGTCGACTCGAACCGCGAAATGTTGCGGTACGTTCAGCGGATGATCGCCTTCCGGAAAGCGCATCCGGCGCTTCGGCAGCCGCATTTCTACACGGGCGAGATCAACGAACGGGGCGTGGCCGACATCACGTGGCACGGCACGAAGCTAGGCAGGCCCGGCTTCGACGATCCGCATGGGTCGAGCGCTGGCGTGCACGATCGCCGGGTTCGACGGCGACGCCGACCTGCACGTCATGATGAACATGTTCTGGGAGCCGCTCGACTTCGAAGTGCCGGTCGGATCCGCAGCGCACCTGGCACGTCGCCGTCGATACGTTCATGGCCAGTCCTCACGACATCGCGGAACCGAACGCGGGTGCGCCCTTCGATCGTTCGGTGTGCACGGTGCAGGCGAGGAGCATCGTGATCCTCGCGGGCGTCGATCCCTGAGCGCCTGTCCTGTCCTACGCCCTGAATCTGGCGACAGCGGCGTCATCCCAGGCGAGCCCGGCGCCCGGACGATCTGGAACGATCGCGTGGCCGTCACGGATCTCGATCGGCTTCTTTCAGGATCGGCGACGCCCAATCGACATACTCGAGCCAGTGACAGGTCGGCGTGACCGCCAGCAGGTGGGCGCTGAACTCCGGATAGAGGTGTGATGACATCTTCATGCCGCGCGGCCTGCGCGAGCGAGGCCGCAGTCGAGCCATCCGCTGACGCCGCCAATCCGCGCGAAGTCGGGCATCGCGTAATCGCACGCCTGCGCCGCCGAGCGCATCGGCCATGGCATGGGGGCCGTCGAAGTTCTCTCCGATCTGAATGGGCGTCGTCGAGCTCGCGGGTCAGCTCCGGCGTTGCCACGGTAGTCGTCGTGGCGGATCGGCTCTTCGATCCACGCGAGCCCTTCCCGGTCGAGCGCGCGGCCGCGCTCCAGCGCCTCGCTCACCGTCAGCGCCTGGTTGTAATCGGTCATCACGATCGTCGCAGGAGGAACACGTTTGCGCACGGCATGCACCGCGGCGAGATCCTCTTCGAGCGTCGGATATCCAAGCCGCAGCTTGATTGCCGTGAAACCGCCCTCGTCGAGCAGCTCCTCGGCTTCATCGAGCAAGATCCGAAAACGAATCCCGAATCCCGAATCCCGAATCCCGGATGCTCAGGCCATTGCTGTTATAGGCGGCGATGGGCCGCACCGTTCCGCCAAGCAACGACACGCAGCGGAACTCCTGCCGCAACGGCGAGCGCATCCCAGCACGCGCCGTCGAAGCCCGGCGAGCGCCATCGTGACGAGGCCGTGAACGCCGAGCAGCCTGAAATGGCGCGCGAGCTTCGCGTTGATGGTCGGCCGGCGTGACGCGGTCGCCCTTCACGCGCGCAGCCGCGTCACGCAGGATCGACTCCGACCGCCGCGGTCGCGGCCGGTAAATAGCAGAAGACGTACGCGCGGCCCGTGACGCCTTCTTCGGTCTCGAGATCGATCAGCACGAGCGGCGCGATGTCCATCCGCCGCGCGCTCGTGCCGAGCGCGCGCTTCATCGGCACGTGCACCGCAGCAGTGCGCAGCGCGCGAATCGTGAGTTCGGGAGTGGACACGAGCTCGATAGGTGTAGGGCGCCCCTTGACGGGCGCCAGCTGGCTTCACGCCGCGCCAGCTTCGTGGAGCGTCGAGGATGTCCCACACGGCGCTGATTCATCGGTGTGGGAACGCCGGCCTTTTCCCCCAGCTGCGCGACGCCGCCGCTCAACCACGACACCTCGAGCCGCTTGCCGGCTTTCAAATCGTGATGCATCGAGGAGGTCATCGCATCAGGCAGGCCGTCCACGAACGCGAGGCGCTGTTCGGCAAAATCGGGCGGCAGCGCGACGCCGAGCGCGCGTCCGACGGCGACCGTCTCGCGCATCAGGTCGAAAAGGAACGCGCGCGCCCGCGGATTCGAGCCGGATCGGGCCGATCGTTTCGCGCATCGTGGTCGTCGACCCCGACAGGCCGACGAGAAACACGAACTTCTCCCAGATCGCCTTGCGGACATCATCGCTCAACTCCGCGTTGATGCCGCCGCGGACGGCATGCGTCGAGGAGCGCTTCGGCCCGCGGCGATCGCTGACCATCGTATTCGCCGAAAGATCAGGCGCTGCATCGTGCCGGTGTGCTTGATGACGCCGGGCCGGTCGATGTTGGTCGCGATGTACGCAACGCCGCCCATCACGGCCTTCTCGCCGAACGCGGCGCGCAGCACGTCGTCTTTCTGCACGCCGTTCTGGAACGAGATGATTCCCGTATCGGGACCGATCAGCGGCCGCATCGATCGAACGGCAGCCTCCATGTCCCACAGCTTGACGGACAGCCACACCATATCCGCGCGGCCGATGTCGCCGGGGTTGTCGGTGACGTTCACATGTGGAAGGTGAATGTTGCCGAGCGGGCTTTCGACCGTCAGCCCGTTGGTGCGCAGCGCGGCAAGATGCGCGCCGCGCGCCACGAAATGCACCTCGGCACCCGCCTGCTGCAAACGCGCGCCGAAATATCCGCCGACTCCCCTGCCCCAATGATCGCAATTCGCATCTCGGTCGAATTTACCACTGCCGCGTAAGCGCACGGATATTGCCCCTGTCCTCACCTGACGGGGACGCGCCGCGCTAACACACAGAAAACACGCCGCGGACCCTCGCGGGGGCGAGCACGAATGCCTCACTACGGCCAAAGCGCCACAGCTGGAGGACACGCCGAAGGTGCCGCTAAAAATCGGGATCGTCACCGAGTACTACTACCCGCTGCTCGGCGGCATCAGCGAAAACGTTCACCACACCGCGACCGAGCTGGTCGCGCGGGGGCACGCAGTCACCATCATCAGCGCCGCGCCGCCGCCTAACGGGTTTCATCTGCCGGTGCCCAACGGCATCCCGACGAGGCGGATCGGACGCAGCGTGAAGGTCTACGGCAACGGGGCGATCGCGCATTTCGCCGTCGGCGCGCACCTCTGGCGTGACCTGCGCGAGGTGCTGCAGGCCGAGCGCTTCGACCTGCTGCAGCTGCACTCACCGCTGTTCTTCACGCTGCCGCCGCTGGCGGCGCTGCTCGGCAACTGCCCGCGCATCGGCACGTTCCACAGCTACTTCGAGCCGACCGTGGTGTATTCCGCCCTCAAAGGCATCCTTCAGAAACAGTTCGTGAACCGGCTCGACGGCGTGACCGTCGTCTCGCCGAGCGTGCTGCGCGCGTTGTCGCGCTACTTCGAGCTCGACGCGCGGGTGATTCCGAATGGCGTCGACACGCAGATGTTCAATCCGCGGGTGCCGCGGCTGGCGCGCTTCAGCGCCGATAAGCGCACGCTGCTCTTTCTTGGCCGGTTCGATCCGCGCAATGGCCTGCCGTTCATGCTCCGCGCGTTCGCCGAGGTCCGGAAGCGCCTCCACGATGTGCGCCTGGTGGTGGTCGGCACGGGTCCACTGGAAGGCGTCTACACCCGCATGGTTCCCGATGAGCTGCGCGACGACGTCCACTTCGAGGGGCCGGCGCTGATTAATCGGCCGTCGTACTACGCAACGGCCGACCTGTTCTGCTCGCCCATCAGCAATGCGTCGTTCGGCATCACGCTGCTCGAGGCCATGGCCTGCGGTACGCCCATCGTGGCGACCGACAATGTGGGTTACCGTGATCTGCTCGGCCCCGAAGGACTGCTTGTCCCGCATGATGTGCAGGCCTTCGCCGATGCGATCGTGCAGATGCTGTCCGATGATCGGCTGCTCGTGGCGATGCGCGAGGCGGGATTGCGCAAGGCCGAGCAGTACTCGTGGCCGTCGGTTGTCACGCAGCTGCTGGAATATTTCTCGGAGGTCATCGAGGGACGATGTCCCGTCGGTGCGTAATCGCGGTCATCGTCGCCGTCGTGTCGGTGATCACTGCCGGTACGATGGCCACGATCGCAGTCGTGGCCGCGCGTGCCGGATTCGCCATGCCGGCACGCGTCTGGATCTGGATCGCCATCGCGCTCGACGCACTCTTCATCTACGCGGTCTTCGAGCGGCGGGCGCCGGTGTGGGGACGCATCGTCAGCCGTGGCCGGCCGCATACGCCCGCGATCGCCATCACCTTTGACGATGGTCCGACCGAGCCGTATACCTCGCAGATTCTCGACGTGCTGCGCCGGTCCGGTGCGCGTGCCACGTTCTTCGTCCTGGGCCTCCGCGCGCAGGAGACGCCCGATGTCGTCCGCCGCGCCGCGCGTGAAGGCCATGAAATCGGCAACCACACGTGGGACCACGCCGCGCTGCCGCTGCGCTCGCCCTCCGCGATGCGCGTGACCATTCGCCGGACCTCGGATGTCGTGCAGGACATCACCGGAACACGTCCCCGCGTGTTTCGCGCGCCGTTCGGGTGGCGCAACCCGTGGCTGGACGGCGCCGCGCGCCGCGAAGGATGCGAGCCGATCGCCTGGACGATTGGCGTCTCATGACACGGATCGGCCGGGCGTTGACGCCATCGTCAACCGGGCGATCGAAGGCTTCGTCGACGGATCGATCCTGCTGCTGCACGATGGACGCAGCCTCGATCCGGCACCCGATGCCAGCCAGGTCGTCGATGCGCTGCCGCACATCCTGCGCGAAGCGCAGCGCCGCGGGTTTCGGCTGCTGACGATCTCGCAGCTTCTGTCGGAGATCCGCCGGCCAGTCACGACAATCACCAGCAGAGGCCGCCGTGTAGGCGGCCCAGCTGCTGCTCGTGGGAAAACGTCGTGCGCCTGATCGTCCTCGTCGCGGTCCTCGTCGCGACCGCAGTCGCCATCGCGCGATCCGATCCGGCTGCCATTGGACGCGCGCTCGCGACGATGTCGTGGCGTTGGGCGACGATCGCCGCGCTTCTGAACCTGCTCGGCGTCGTCATCGACGCGACGCGTCTTCGCATCATCGTCAGCGCATTCGGCCACGTCCGGCTGCGTCACGCCGTGCAGGCGCAGCTGGTGGGCATCGTCGGCAATGTCCTCTTTCCGTTCAAGCTCGGCGAGGGTGCCCGCGCGTGCGTGCTGACGCGACGGCACGCGGTGCCCACCGCGACCGCCATCACGATGGTGGTGCTGGATCGCGTGATGGATGCAGCTCGTCCTGCCGATGTTCGTGGTGCTCGCGAGCGTGCTTCTGCCGCTGCCGTCCTCGGTGCTGCGATACCGGACGTGGATGTTATTGTCGCTCGCCGCCGCCACCGTTGCAGGCATCGTGATCGGACGCGGCCTTCGCGCCCGCCACGCGGCCGGACGCGCACCCGCGGCGCTGGCCACGACGCTCGATCGGATCATCGCCGGCGTCACGATTCTCGGTCACCGCGGCCGGCTCGTCTCGGCCATCAGCGCATCGCTCGTGTCGTGGACGACGCGAGCGGCGATTCTGTGGTGCATGCTGCGCGCCTTCCATCTGATGCTGCCGCTCAGTGCCACGGTCAGCATGCTGGTCATCGTCAACCTGGGGATTGCCGTGGTCGCGATGCCCGGGAACGTCGGCACCTTCGAGCTCGCGGCCGCCGCCGCGCTGGCGTTGTGGAGTGTGTCGCCCGAGATGGCGCTCAGCGTCGGCATCGCCACGCACGTCATCGAGGTCGCGCCGCCAGTCCTCATCGGACTCGCGGTCTCGGTGCGATCGAGCTGACGCGGGCCGGGATCGCACTAACCGCGGGGCGGTGCGATCCGGATCGTGGTCGGTGCGATCCGGACCATGGGCGAACCTACCGCGTCGTTACCGGAGCGCCGAGCAACGCGTTCATCTCGACCTTGTTCACGTCGTCGATGATCTTCGCGAACACGTGGGCCGACTGCTCGAGACCAGCGGCCGGCACCGCGTTCAGCGTGTCCATGTCCGTGTGATACACGGTCTGGAATCGATGATGTGGAAGCTCGGCGCATCCTGGAGAAGACCGGCCGAGCTCTCCGCCCGGGCGTCGCTTCAGGGCGCGAGCAGCAGCGCCATCCCGTAGTCCTTGAAATTCTTCATCACGATCGTCTTCAGCTGATCGCTGCCGCCGACGAACCACCGGCGCGCGCTCACCTGGTTCGACGCGTACAGCGTGTCGCCGACGAGGAACGTCGCGACCTGCGCGGTGTGCTCGCAGTTCACGAGCAGCGCGGTCTTCGAGAACATCTGCTTCATGTTGTTGTGCATCCACCGCGCTGCCGGCGTTCTCGCCCGACGGCGAATGATGCGCCGACGTCGTGAAGAACGTCATCGTGCGGCGGCGCTGCGCTCTTCGGGATCTTCGCGTAGTGCTCGGCGAGCGCGACCATCGTCGCGATGCCGGACGCGTTGTCCATCGCGCCCTCGAAGAACGAGTCGGTGTGCGCCATGACCGCGACGTTCTCGTCGGTCGCGCCCGGCAGCACGCCGAAGACGCTCGCCGTCTTCAGACCGGTCCGCAGCTCGACGCTGAGGCCGGAAGCGCAGCTTCGGCGACTGATCCTGTTCGATCATCTGGCGGATCGCCGTGCCGTCCTGGTTGCCGAGCATGAAGATCGGGATCCGCGCGGGATCGGTCGTGCCGCCGGCGGTCGGCTCGTTCATCACGTTGCCCGGGAAACCGAGCACGATGAACAGCGCGGCCGCGCCTTCCGTCTCCGCGCGCTTGACGACGCCGAAGCGTCAGCGCGGTGTTCTCGCGGCCGCCGGGATTCGGGAATCCGTACGCCGACAGCGGCCTTGCCGCGGACGTCGCGCCCGCGGAAGTCGGCCGCCGTTCCCATCCCGACCCAGACCGGCTCGAGCTCCGCCTGGCCGTTGGTCGCCGACCGAGTGATAGAGCGGAAACGCGGTCTTGAGCGAGACGCGTCTTGCCACCGCCGCCGACCGCTCACTTCCCACGACGTCGGCCACCACTGCGGCGGGCAGATCGGTGAACTCCTGGACGCGCGTCTCGAGCCCGATGCGCTTGAACTGCGCGGCGACCCAGTCGGTCGTCATCTTGTCGTAGCGGCGATCCCGTGATGCGGCCCCAGTACTGATTGCCGTCGTCGCGGCTCTTGCGCGAGATCGCGGTGATCTCGTTGATGTAGCCCTTGATCTTCATGCCGTCGAGATCGGCATAGACGGCATCGCCGGCGGGATATGGCCACTTCGGAAACATCTCGTCGCCCCACCACAGCGTCGGTTGATATGCGCCGCGACCGCCTTGAGGCGCGTTCGCCGCAGGCGCGCCACCTTGCCGCTCGCCTTGCGCGCCGGGCTGTCCGCCTTCGCGACCGCGTTGCGCGACGCACCGCGGTCGTCATCAGCAGTGCGACGACGATGCCGAGAACTTTATTCATGTGTATCCTCCGGGCGGAGACAACACTAGTCCCTTTCTTTCTTGCCGACAACAATTCCATTCAGAATCCAGCTCACGATGCTGACGAGCAGCGCGCCGAAGCAGCGCCCACCAGAAGCCGTCGACGCTGAAGCCGGGCACGAGCCAGGCGGTCAACGCGAAACAAATCGCGTTCAGCACGAAGATGAAGAGGCCGAGCGTGACGCAGCGTCAGCGGCAGCGTCAGGAAGAAGAGGACGGGTCTGACGATCGCGTTGACGAAGCCGAGGATGACGCCGGCCACGAGCGCCGCGAACGGGCCGGCGATGTGGATCCCGGGCAGCACGCTACGCCGCAAGGATAATGGCCACGCCATTCAGCACGAGGCGAGCGAGAAATCTCATCAGTAGCTGTTCTGACAGGCTAGTATATTCGCACGGTTGACGATTTTTCCAGGACGGGTCGATTCGGCTGGCCGTGTCTGGCGTTCGAGCTGCGCGGCGGCGCCGTGGCCGAACCGCCGGCGATCGATATCGGCGCCGACATTCTCAACATCGAGCGTCACGCCGGCCGAGCCGGCGCGCATCACGATCTGCCGTCAGTCACCGAGCGACGCGGGCTATCGCGAGATCTTCGTGTCGATCGACGGCGAGCAGGTGGCGATGCTGCAGTTCGGCGAGACCTACACCGTGCGAGATCAAGCCGGGTCCTCATCGCCTTCGCGCGCATAACACGATGTTCTGGAAGACGCATCACGATCGTGCTGCGTCCGGGCGAGCACGCGAAGTTCACCGCGATCAACCGCACCGGGACGATCTCGTTCGGCCTGCTCTTCATGCTGGGCGCGTTTCCGCTCTATCTCACCTTCGAGCGTGAATTCGAAAATCCCAAGCTCCCAAGTCCCAAGTCCCAAATCAAGACATCGCGTTGAGGCTTTGGGCCTTGGGATTTGGGCGTTGGGATTTGGGATTTACTGACAGGCGCCCTCAACGCCGCGCAGCCGGATGACGCGAAATTCGGGCAGCGTGTTCGCGCCGTTGCGCGTCAGCCGCGCCGCCCGGCAGATTCGCGACCGCCGCCTGCGCCGGATCGATCGCGCCCGCCTGCGCGGCGACGTTCGGCGACGGCCAGCAGCCCGGTTCTGAACGTGATGCCCTTTCCCGGAGGGCCGCCGACGATCTCCACGCGGCTGGCCGACGAACTTCTTGAGGTCCTTGCCGGTCAGCCGATAGCTGCCGCCGCCGTCGCTATCGAGAAAGTTGAATTGCCCGGGCATCGCAGGTGTCGCGTGCGAGATGCAGCCGTTCAGCCGGATCTCCTTCGGCGCATGCTTCCTTCGCCGGCGTCTTGTCGCCTGGGCAAACGTGCCGCCGCGGGCTGGAACACCAGCATTGCCGCCAGCAGACCGCCAGTCAGGTAACCGGTCATATGTGCTCTCCCCTCGCTTCGCGAAGATCGTACACTCAGCTGGAGAATGTTCCGCCGCCGCGTCCTCGTCGTCGGTCCTGCTGCTGATCATTGCCGCGGCATCCGCGGCCTGGGCTCAGCGGTTCCGGGTCATGGAAGGGCCCGGCATGCCGCTCCACATGCCCCCGCCGCACTTCAGCGACGGCGCCTTCACCATATGCAAGATGATGTACACCAGCAACCGTCGCGAAGCGAACGGCTTCGGCTGGTCGACGGATTATCCGTTTGCCGGGCTGAACCTCATGCTCCGGTCGTCGGAGCTGACGAAGACGCGCATCAGCAAGGACACGCAGGGTCGAGGCGAAGTACTGGACCGTCCACCTGACCGACGATGCGCTGTTTGAATGCCCGTTCCTGGTCGGGTCGGACGTCGGCACGATCGGACTGTCGCCGCTGGAAATCACGCGGCTGCGCGAGTATCTCCTCAAGGGCGGCTTCCTCTGGGTCGACGATTTCTGGGGCACGCGCGCGTGGGAGCAGTGGTCCGACGCGATGCGGCAGGTGCTGCCCGAGCACCCGATCTTCGACATTCCCGCACGATCATCCGATTCGCGAGACGCTGTTCGAGGTCTCGCACGTGCCGCAGGTGCCGGGCATCAACTTCTGGCGCGCGCAGCGGCGGCGGCACATCCGAGCGCGGCACCGACAGTCCGCAGGTGGACTTCCGCGGCATCGCCGACAGCCACGGCCGCCTGATGGTGGTGATGACGCACAACAGCGACATCGGCGACTCGATGGAGCGCGAATCCGAGGATCCGGAGTTCTTCGCCGCGTTCTCGCCGCAGGGCTACCAGGTCACCATCAACATGGTGCTCTACGCGCTCACGCATTAGAAATCCAAAGCCCAAGTCCCAAGACCCATATCCGGACGTTTGGCTCGAGAAGTCGCATCAGCCGGCCTGACGCCGGTACAACGTGCGCTTCATCTGGTGCAATGCTCAGATCATGGACGGTTCGCTCCGCGCTTCGCTCGCGTTCGCGCGCTCGCGCTGCGCCCGTCGTCTACGCGCAGGTAACGTCCGCCGACCAGCAGCTCAAGACGCGCGTCGAACAGCGGCTGTCGCGACCGGCGCGTCCGCGGCATCAAGGTGGCCGCGCACGACGGCAGCGTGACGCTCGCGGGCGCCGTCGGCAGCGTCGGCGCCAAGCAGGATCTGATCGCCGACGTCCTCAAGGTCGACGGCGTCAAGGAAATCGTGAGCGAGCTGACGATCGGCAAGGCCGAAAGCGATCAGAAGCTGGCCGAGCGCGTCGCCGATCAGATGCGGCGATCGTCGTACTTCACGGTGTTCGATGACGTGGAGATTGGCGTCGATAACGGCGTCGTCACGCTGACCGGGTTATGTCACGCAGCCGATCAAGTCCGAGGATCTCGCGCGGCGCGCCTCGCACGTCGACGGCGCCCAGGATTTCGTCAACCACCTCGAGGTGCTGCCCGCCTCGCTCGGCGACGACCGGCTCCGCAGCATCATCGCGAACACGCTCTATCGCGACCCGACGTTCTCCAACTACGCCTCGCAGGCCGTTCCGCCGATCCACATCATCGTCCGCAACTCCAGCGTGCTTCTGACGGGCGTCGTCAACTCCGAGGTCGAGCGCCGGCAGGCCGAGAACATCGTCCGTGGCATTTCCGGCATCATCGGCGTGCAGAACGCGCTCCGTGCGAGCGTTGAGACGCTGAGCCTGAGCGAGTCTTATGACGTCGCCGTCCTCGGCGGCGGCAATGCCGCGCTGTGCGCGGCGCTCGCCGCCGCCGAGCGCGGCGCGCGCGTCATCGTCATCGAACGCGCCCCGCGCGCGTTCCGCGGCGGCAACAGCCGCCACACGCGCAACCTGCGGTGCATGCACGACCGCGCCAACCGACGTGCTCACCGATGCCTACTCCGAAGACGAGTTCATGGCGGATCTGCATGCGCGTCACCGGCGGCGTCACCAACGAGACGCTCGCGCGCATGATGATTCGTGCGTCGGCCGACGTGCCGCGCCGCATGAGCCGCTTCGGCGTCCGCTTTCAGCCGTCGCTGCGCGGCACGCTGCACCTCGGGCGCACCAACGCGTTCTTCCTCGGCGGCGGCAAGGCGCTGATGAACAGCGCACTACGCGGCGGCCGAGCGCCTCGGCGTCGCGTCGTGCTACGACGCCGACGTCGTCGGCCTCGACATTCGCGACGGCCGCTTCGAGTCGGCGACCGTGCGGATGGCCGACGGCGACGCCGACGTTCGCGCGCGCAGCGGTCGTGCTCGCCGCCGGCGGCTTCGAGTCGAACCTCGAGTGGCTCGAGGAGATCTGGGGCGAGCGCCGCCGACGAACTTCATCATCCGCGGCACGCCGTACAACACGGGCACGGTCCTGCGGCTGATGCTCGACGCCGGCGCCGAGCCGGTCGGCGATCCGACGCAGTGCCACGCCGTCGCCGTCGATGCGCGCGCGCCGAAGTTCGACGGCGGCATCGTCACGCGCCTCGACTCGCGTGCCGCTCGGCATCGTCGTCAACAAGCACGGCGATCGGTTCTACGACGAAGGCGAGGACTTCTGGCCGAAGCGCTACGCGATCTGGGGGCGCCTCGTCGCGCAGCAGCCGGATCAGATCGCGTATTCGATCGTCGACGCCAAAGTCGATCGGCCGCTTCATGCCGTCGGTGTTTCCGCCGATCGTTGCGCGGCTCGATCCGCGAGCTGGCGTCGCGCCATCAACGTGCCGGCCGGCACGCTGACCGCGACGATCGAGCGCTTCAACGGCGCCGTGCGTCCGGGCACCTTCGATCACCAGCGCGCTGGACGACTGCCGCACGGAAGGGCTGGTGCCGAACAAGACGCACTGGGCGCAGCGCGCTCGACACGCCGCCGTTCTGGGCCTATCCGCTGCGGCCCGGCATCACGTTCACCTACCTCGGCGTGAAGGTCGACGAGCGCGCGCGCGTCGTGATGCAGCGGCGGCGCTCGGCGACAACATCTTCGCCGCCGGCGAGATCATGGCGGGCAACATCCTCGGACAGCGGCTACGTCGCCGGCGTCGGCATGACGATCGGAACCGTGTTCGGCGAGATCGCCGGAAGAGGCATCGTTCGCATGGCTGAAGCGCTGACCGACGCCGCTCGAAAGCGCAGCACGAGATGACCGTGTGCAACGCGTGCCGCTACTGCGAGGCGTACTGTCCGGTCTTCCAGGCGATGGAACAGCGCGTGACGTTCTCGTCAGGCGATCTGGCCTACCTCGCGAACCTCTGTCACAACTGCGGCGAGTGTCTGTACGCCTGCCAGTACGCGCCGCCGCACGAGTTCGGCATCGACGTGCCGCGCACGCTGTCGAAGGTGCGCGTCGAGTCGTACGAGGCGGCGGCATGGCCGCCGTTTGCCGCGGTCGCCTTCCGCCAGGCCGTGGACGGCGACGATCGATCGCCGCTCGGATCAGCGCACTCGTGATCGCTCGCCTCGTGATCTTCGCTCAGCGGCGCGGACCCTTCGGTCCGCGAGTCAGATTTCTATGCGGTCATCCCTCACAAGACGTATGGTCGCTGCATTTTTGGCCTCGTCGGGTTGTTCGCTGCCGTGGCCCTGGCATTGGCTATCGCCGATTCAGTGGCGATCGCGGACCCAAAGGGTCCGCGCCGCTCCGGAGCAAGGTCCAGGCCGCTCAGGCAAGGCTACCGCTCGATGCTCACGCTGAAGCACCTGCATGCGACCGGCGAAGACTGCGTCGATGCCGAAGAGACGCGTCGGCCGTGGCGGCGATGGATGCACCACTGCACGTTCTACGGCTTCGCGCTTCTGCTTCGCATCGACGACCGTCGCCGCGATCTATCACGTGCTGTTTGGCTGGATTGCGCCGTATGCCTACACGAGCGTCCCGGTTGTCCTCGGAACGCTGGGCGGATTGGGGCTGCTGATCGGCCCGGCGGGACTCTTCCTGGTCGACCGCGGCCGCGATCCCGACCTGAGTGATGCCGCGGAACGATCGCTCGGTGGCCCGTTTCTCGCGCTGCTGTTCCTCACGAGCCTGACCGGCCTGGCTCCTGCTCGTGCTGCGCGAGCAACCGCTACATGCCCGTGCTACTGGTCGATGCATCTCGCGCATCGTGCTGGCGCTGTTCGTCACGCTGCCCTACGGCAAGTTCGTGCACGGAATCTATCGAGCGGCGGCGCTGGTGAAAGTTCAGGCGGAAGAATCGAGACGAACTGACGTAAGGACGCACGCTGAGACCGCAGGACGAATCCATCTGAAGGGCGGGTCCTTTCACCCCCGTCTGTGGTCTTGACTAGAAGCGCGCGCCGAACGCGACGCGCATCGCACGACCACCGTTCTGCCCCGCGTACGGCTGCGGGAACATGGTTGTCGTTGGTCGCCGTCCCGAAGCGCGCACCCTGCGTATGTCAACGGGATGCCGTTGGCGTCCAGTGCACCTGCGCGGTTCGCCGCGGTGACACTGCACCGTCTTGTCCCACGCGATCTGCAGCAATACGTAACTGAACGAAGTAC